>Ga0075158_10000062_pt1 | contig 76272 bp, 46 predicted proteins | sample JI91814BDNA_FD_70968 | JGI IMG/M metagenome (GOLD analysis project Ga0075158, IMG submission 70968) | Wastewater effluent complex algal communities from Wisconsin, to seasonally profile nutrient transformation and Carbon sequestration -... | ecosystem: Engineered > WWTP > Effluent > Algae... | reverse complement strand
ATGCGATCAATGCGCTGACGAATCCAACGGCGCGGGCCTAGCCTACGGCATACGGGTTAAACGAAATCTGTCTACTCACTCCTTACTCAACTCTACTTACTCGCGCAGCGCGGCGTACGGGTTAAACGATCCAGTTGGGATAATGGCGCTAAGGTGCGGCTTGATGCAGAAGAGGATCTATGATCTGCACTAAGGTCTTGCCGTGAGGCGAGGATTGCGTGTTGAAGAGGACACACCATTGATAATGGTCGTGACGATGGACAAGCAAGGCTTCGGTCCCGGCGATGAAGCCTGCGTGCCAGAGATTCGCACGTGGACCATACGCTTCAGGTAACTCCACCTTGCCAACACTTTGAGATTGGGATAGCACAGGTCGCACCATCCAGCCCAATCCTTGAAAGGCATCTTTCGGTTCACCTGATAGCTCGTAACCAGCGTCGCCCTTTGGCCGCTCTTTGATACAGGCAATACTACTCGGTGACAAAACGGAAGTGATTTGTGGATTGGGCAAGAGCAACGCAGCAAAGCGAACTAAGTCGGCGGCTGTTGATGTCCAACCTCCATGCGCTTCGTAGGCTTCAAAGTTCTCCGCACCATACGGTAAGTCGACTTCTTTTCCGGCATCAGCTGGATACAGCGATGGGCCTTTGCGTTTTTCGCGATCGTAATAAGTGACTTCACCCTCCAGACGATTTTCGCGTCGAGCTCGCCCTAGCTGCGTATGCAAACACCCCAACGGCTCTAGAATCTCGCGCTTCACATAATCCGCGTACCGTAATCCAGCAGCCTGTTCTATAAGACAGCCTAAGATGATATACCCAAAATTGGAATACGCGGTCCGCAAGCCAGGCTTGAAATCTAAGTTGATCGAAAACATATATTCAACGATCTGCCTCGGCATCACTGGAAGTTCGGTGCCCAGTGTTTTGGCAATCACTCGTGATCGACCGATAGGATCAAAGGACTTGTTCCTATCCCAACCACCGGTATGCTGCAGACAATGTCGAACGGTGATGATTTCCCAGCTTTTGTCGGATATATCGGGTGACTTCGGATACAAAGTCAAGAGCCTCGGTAGCACGGGCTCGTCCAAAGTCAATTTTCCTTGTTCGACCAACTTTAGTACGGCCATCGCCGTAATCGGTTTCGATACACTTGCGATGCGCAAAACAGAATCGGGCTGCATCGGCTGCCGAGATTCTCGATCGCTCCAGCCGAAACCTCGACAATAAACAAGCTCGCCATCTTTGGCAACCGCTAAGGTTGCTCCTGGAATATCATGCTCGCGGAGCATCTTGAGCATCAGATCATCAAAAGAACGGAGCCTAGCCACCTCTGTTCCGCTTACGGGGATATCATCGAGATAAAGTAGAGAAGCATGCGCTGATCTTGCACTCAATGCAGCAATTGATGAGGTTGTCAGAAATGTGCGACGGTTGAGCATGGGATCTCTCACAGCGACGTATCTATTCCGTAGTCTATCCTGCCAGCCTTAATCGAATGCCCAAACTGCACGCTATACATGCTATGTGGAAGCCTTTAAATTGCACATGATAGTGCAGAGTGCCAAATAAGTTTGACACTTACCCAGATCCTTATTTGTCTAGCAAGCGGCTATTTTGACGTTCGGCTGTATTGAGTTGTTCTTCTAGGTCGGCCATCGACAAGAGGCGAAGTGGAACGGCGACATCATAATTCGCTTCAATTCGCGCATAGCGTTCATGTTCTAAAGCGCGATCCACTTCTTCTTCCAGCGCCTGTAACCAAGCCGGAACGTCAAATCCAACACCTGTCGGCTCTTTAGTTAACGCCTTAGTCTCTGTTACCAGCATTTCAAAAGCTGGAGCCTCTTTGCCATGTCGTATCTGTCGAATTGCTGGACGAATCAAGGCTCGCATGCGATCCACGGTCATCGGCTTTATAAAACGCTCGCTCAAGCGATCCGCAACGGTCGGCATTCGCATCGCATACTTCTCTTGCAACTTGGTCAAGTGCTCAAGGTACATTTCTGCTTCGCGGCCAATGCGTTCCGATAAAGCTCGACGCCATTGATTGGCACCTTTGTGGCAACCGCTGCGCACCATAATTTCGTGCGCCCAAAAAACAGGGCGTAAATTCCAGCTTACGCGATCGTAACGGACTCTCAATCGCAGGAAATCGAGCAACATGTACAACATTTCGCCGCGATCCGATTGAGTCGTGGTACTGTTGTAGTCCCGATATTCAGCGTAATGATCGATGATGCCTTCGAGCACAATTGACAATTGGCGTTCAGCTTCTGCCCGCTGAATCTCCCCAGCTTGTAATCCATCCAAGAGTGGTTGAACTTCTGTTTGGCCACCATCCTCGACAACCTGATCTAGCCAAGCTCCTACTCCTTGATGCAAGATCGCGCGGACGTTGCTCAAGCGAAGGAACTGTTGCGTGAAAAGGGCTCCGCCATAACGCTGAATGAAATCGACGAGTCGTTTCCAAGAGGAAGAGTTCTCTACCGTTTCCAAAATACTCAAACGCAGCGTGCGACTGTGAGAAAGCCAACTCACGAGCATCACGCGGGTCAGTTGTTCTAAGAACGGAATCAGTAAGTCGCTGTGTGGCTCCGTGATCCCGACCATATCCGCTTCGTTCAGTTGATCGATAATGATCTCGGTCGGGGTTGGGTAAGAAACGCGGTTTTCATACGCTTGTTGCGCGGAAGTACGAGTCGGGATTTGACGCTGCCACGCGTAAGCATTTCGTACCAGCGAACGCACCATCGCTTTGTAGGCAATTTTGTAGAGGTCGTCGAATTCGGTAACCGCTCCGCTTCCTACCGGATTGTTATGCTCCATGTGGCGAGCTGTCTCGACCAATTCAACCGCTTGGAAGTAAAGTCCTGCTCTTGGTAACCACGTGAGCAGATGGGTCATTACTCGACGGCGTAGGCGAACCGACGAAATCGATTGTGGATCTCCGCCTCGAGCCAGTGGAACATACAGCAGCGGCTTTGCGTAAAACGCTTTGATTAATTCGGGGAAATCGTTCTTGGTTTGCTCCGTGTTGCCGCACATCAACTGAGAGAAAACGCGAACAGCTAAACGATCGTCTTCGGGCAAGGAGGAAAGTGCGGCAACATCGGCCTGTCCATTTTCACTTCCTGCAATCAACGTGGCCAGCATCAAGTGACGGGCATCGGATGTCTCGACGATGGTACCGATCAAACGATCGACCAGCGATTCTTTGGTAAGTCGACGTCGATCATACCGTGCCATCGCATCAGCATCGCTTCCGCCGCGTGGGATTCGATGTCCGTGAATGTCATCCAATAAACGAATGAGTCCCTTTGCATTTAGGGCCGCTTGTTCACACCAATGTTTAAGAGCCGAAAGAAGATCTGTTCCCGATTTACCACCCTCGTTACCCTGGCTCGTGCGGAGCAATGGATAGATGGCAACTTGCTTCCACATGTGCGCGATCGCATTGAGGAATGTCAAATGTTGTTCGATTCTTCGCGACTCTTCTAGTAGTTCATCTTCTGAATCGGCACCTTCCTCGAAGAGCGAACTATCGAGACCATCGTTGGTGCTATCTTGGTAGACCACATTTTCATAAGCGGAGTCGAATCGCGATCCATCTTCATCTTCACCATCTGAGGATTCGTTGGTGGATGCGAGGCCTTCGTTGGGGTTCTCTGGCTTATTCTTGCGTTTCTTGACGGCCAATTGAAACTCAGGCGGTGTCCAATATTTTTCGGAGTTGGCTTCAAGATAATCGAAGAACTTCGAAACGAGAGGCCAGCCGAGATTGTTGGGGGCGTCACCCTTTTGCAATCGCAGTTGAAGACGTTGTAGCCACTGCTGTGCGAGAATGGAAAAAGTCGTCGAACCACTTTGAAGGCCAACCTTCTCCGCTTGGCTGAGCCAATGCACGAGCAGTGCCATGGCGGCCACAAAATCTTCACGCTCAAGTAAGGCTTCAATCACCAAGGCATACGCTTTCGGTGAATCAAAGAGTTCCGCGTGTGGAGCCCAGAAACGGACGTCGCCCGTCGCGGCACCACCTGCATGCCAGAGTCGCAGTGCGGTTGCTACCAAGGAAGCGGATTGATAACTCTCAAGTGGATCAGTGGCGTCAAGATCGGGAACTTGATGAGGAGCAAACTTGCGCCACCATTCGGCCGTGCTGCGGAATTGTTCTGAAACGCGTTGGCAAATAGCTTCTTCATTGCGTGCCGCTGCTTCGCGCCAAATGCGCGATTGCAACGCAAAAATACTCTCCATCAAAGCCACAAGATCGTCGACGCGATGGTCTCGCACCGCGCTTTCGGGACCATGGAATCGGCTGAAATTACCTGCAAATCCTAGGATGTTCCACGGGTCAACCACAGCGCCGCATTCGATGCCGCGTTGAAGCAAATCCATGATTTGCGAGGGGACTGCCGAGGCATATTTGAGATTGCCTTGTTGCAACGCCTGCGAGCCGGCCGTCACCAAACAATCAATACGACAGATAATGCGAGCAGCTGGTACTGGAACATGATCGCTCTCTTCTTTCGCTGCAGACGAATGTCCCATGCGGGCGAAGAGTCGAGCGAGTTGCACATGTTCGAGTTGGCTGGCACGCTGTCGAGCGAGTTGTTGATTGAGATATTGTCGCGCGCCACCGAAAGCTTGCCGCCGAATCGCTTGCTCTTCACGCAAGCGAATCGCATGGTCGCCTTGCATATTCGCTAACAACTGATCGTAAAATTCATCGCGGTAAGCGGCGATACCGCTGAGCAACGTTGCCATATTGAGCGTGGAAGGAAATGTGTTTGGACTATTTCCACTGACGCCCGAAGCCATAAGGATTGTACCAGCCAAAACGGCGGCAGCTTCGTAGAGCAACTGATCTTCAGGCAGGCTTTCTTGTTTAATACGCGCCAAGAGTGCATCAAGAGTTACTTGTTGAATGACAAAGCGACGATAGTAACCGGCGTTGTCAATGCAATGCGGGTCCCATTGGCCGAAATGATAATTGGGACGGCGATTGACGGGATGATCAAAATCGTAGGCTCGCGGATCCAGCGCGAGTTCGTCCATGAGATTCAGATCAAGATATGCGCGATGCATAATGTCTGAATCGGTCTCTTCCAGAATACGGAGAGCGATTTCAACTACGGCTCGATAAGGTCCGTCGGTAACACCGGCCCCTTTTACATACAGCGGTACAGGACGCATCCATTCATGCGGATAGGGTTCGAGTCTGCGCCCCTCAAGTACGGCGACCGGTCGGAACCCAACATAATCGTTTAATTTGCGGATCGCTGCGGGAACGATTCGCTCGACTTCATTCCATGGTCCACCTTGTTGGAGGACGGCCTCCATGGCGCGCCCGATGAAGAATCCATTGAAGAGGGCTTCAGGTTCTTGATGAAAGAGCAGGTCGCGATGGAAATCGATGTAGGCGGGTAGAAGTTGAAGCCAAACGAGTTTTAGGACTTCAGCGGCTTGATTGGATTGTTGAAACGCAGGATTTTCGGCGGAAAGTTTTCGTAATCGATCTTGGAGCCATTGTTGGATGCTGAGCCAGGGGGGCATACCGGCGTAAGGGGTCCCCCAGATCGCGCGACCGTAGATTCGATTGAGGCAATCGAGTGTTTTGGGGTCGGTTCTGCCTGACGAAAAGTTAAGGTAGCCAAGGACTTGCGTCAAATCGTCATCGGCACCAGCAACGGGTTCATTCCGTTTCACGATTGTAAGGGCCTATGTTGTGAATCCACTATAATAGACACACCACAAAGAGTTACCATCCTTGACGGATTGGCAATCATTGGGGCCGCCAAAGGCCACATATCGTACGCACTTTTATTGGTGTGGTCTATAGACTGGTGATCGTCTGTTCTGTTTTCGCCCAAATGGGGATTGTAGCTTTATGTGTGGGGGTGGTCATTCCTAGGTGGTGCTGTTGTTGGCTGGACGGAGCTGCGGTTTTACATCGGGCGCCTCGAAAGAATTGCCGCATTCTTGGAACTAATGGTTGGTCGAAGGATGTTAACTATTGGCGTATGGATGATTGTTGGCAATAATCGAAGGAACCCGCCTAAGAACATTCCTCATGCACTTGAGCATCCTCGACTGCCGCCGATTGGGGCGGATTGAGGTACTGCACTCAGGATAGTGAACCCAGGAAATTGAATTCAGGAATTTGAATTCGCAATTGTGGTTCGAGCAGAGAAACGTCCCCTAGGCCAACCTAGTGCGTGGATTTGGCTTGCTTGTTGGTTGAAAGGCTTCGTGACGATGTCACAGTATTACAAAATAGGTCGCTTGGCAGTTTGGACGATTGTGCTGCTGCGAGTAACCATCGGTTGGCACTTCTTCATGGAAGGTCAGTCTAAAGTCCAAGAGGGGAATTTCTCATCGAAAGGCTTTCTGTCAGCTGCGAAAGGGCCTTTGGCTCCCCTCTACCACCAAGCGATTTGGGACTATGACGGAAAGATCCGTTTAGACAAAGAAAAGATTACCAAAATCTTCGATGGATATCAGAAGAAGGCGGTTGAGTATTATTTGTTCAATGAAGAGCAGGGTAAAGAGGCTGCCGATTTGAGCAAAACGGCGACCGAGGAATTGGAAGATGTTTTCGCCCAGTGGGATGAGGACATTTTCAAATTTAATGAAGGTCATGAACGAATCGAGCAAATGAATCGCGATCCGATGCGGTTGTTTGTGGCGTCGTTGCGATCCCAAAAAGATAAAATCGAAACCGACCGCATGAATTCGGTGAAGCCTGCCTTGGGAGCAATCGACAAGATCATGGCGAATTACCAAGTCAAGATGAATAAAATTGCGACCGAAGAGCAGAGAAAGTTGCCCGATAACAAAGGAACCAAGCCAAGCGTTACGCTCGATTTGCCAGGCGCGACATTCATGCAAACGGACATGGTAGACAAGATCATTCCGATCTTTGATATGTCGATCGGAATTCTGTTGATTATAGGCTTGCTTACGCGGGTGGCTGCATTGGCTGCGGCAGGTTTCTTGTTCTCTGTAGTACTGTCGCAGTTTCCAGGTTTTGATGGAACGGCTCCCACGTATTTCCAAGCTGCGGAAGCGATGGCGTGTTTGGTGTTGTTCTCAACGGATGCGGGACGTTTTGCGGGGTTGGACTTCTTACCTTGGAGCATGTGGCAATTTGCAGGCCAAGGCAAACCAGCGACAGCTCGCAAATAGTTGATTTCGAATGGGCAATGCGGGGAATCGACTTGCATTGCGGTTAAAAGTTTATTTTTGGTTACGTGGTATTCCTGACGCAGGACCGAGATTGATATGGATCAGTTGAGCCCAGAAGACAAGGCCATTGGTATCGAGAACTTTAACGAGGCGGTCGGGTTCACTCGGCGAGATTTCCTCAAGGGTGTGATCGCTGCTGGCGCCGTTTCGGGCGCTGGCTTGGGAGCGATGTACTTCCAATACGGCAAAGTTACCGATCCGGTGCGTGTCGGAGTGATTGGTACAGGGGATGAAGGCAACGTATTGATCGGTGGTTGCACGCCCGACTATGTACGAGTGGTCGCCATTGCCGACATTCGTCCATCGAGTATTCACCGCGCATTTTACGGTGACTGGGCTTCGCCAGCAGCGATGGAAGCTCGCCCTGGTCTTATCAAGAAGCAAGGTTACAAAGACTATGCGGAAGCGAGCAAGACCGTCAAGGTTTATGACGGATCCAATGGCGGTATTAAGGCTTTGTTGGATGACAAAGATATCGAAGCGGTGATCATCGCTTTGCCGTTGCACTTGCATGCTCCAATCGCCATTCAAGCGATGATGCGCGGCAAGCATGTGTTGACCGAAAAATTGATGGCCCACAACATTGCTCAGTGCAAGGTCATGGCTCGAGTGGCCAAAGACAAAGAGCTGTTGTTAGCCACAGGTCATCAACGTCACTACAGCGTCTTGTATGACAATGCTGTGAAGTTGATCCAATGGGGAATGCTTGGACAGCTGACTCACATTCGCGCTCAATGGCATCGAGGTAATGTGCCTGGCAACGACAGTTGGCAGCCACCGTTACCGGGCGGAATGAAGCTCATGGTGGACGGCAAAGAAAAGATTGTCGACCAGATTGCAGCCAAGTTAAAGGGCTATGAGAAGGCGCTGGCGACCGAGAAGAACCGCGACAAGATTCAATTGCTTGAAGCGCAGATCTTGCAATGGGAAGCTCTGATCAAGGACAAAGATATCGACGCGACCAAGTTTGGATATCAAGACTTTGAGCTCAAGGGTGGCCGCAAAGTCTCTGCTTTGGAAGAGTTGATTCGCTGGCGATTGTGGGCTCGAACGGGCGGTGGCTTGATGGCCGAATTGGGAAGTCATCAGTTGGATGCGGCTAGCATTTTCTGCAGTTCATTGCGTAAAGATGGCAAGAAGTCTCGCCCGATCTCGGTGCATGCTTGCGGTGGTCGTCACGTTTTCCCAATGGATCGCGAAGCCGAAGATCATGTCTTCTGCATGTATGAATTCCCTGGTCCTGAATACGATTCCAAATTTGTAGGCTACTACAGCGAAGCGGAAAATTATCCTCCTAAGGGAGGCATCGTTGATCCATACACGGTGGATCCGAACAAGAAGATCACGGTTACCTATTCTTCGATCAACGGCAACGGCTTTGGCGGTTATGGCGAAGTGGTGATGGGAACTAAGGGGACGATGATTCTCGAAAAAGAGCAAGAGATTATGCTCTACAAGTCGTCAGATACATCGACCAAGGTTGGTGTGAAGAAGGAAGGCGAAGGCTATTCGCTCGATACACAAGCCAGTGGTGCTTCCGCGGCATCGGCAGTTGCAAAAGCTGCTTCGGATGGCCCAGTGAGTCGTGGTTACACGGAAGAAATTGAGCATTGGGCTTGGTGTATTCGCAATCGTTCGGAAGAAAACAAACCACGCTGCTATCCAGAAGTGGCCATGGCTGACGCGGTGATTGCGTTGACTACGAATGTGGCGATTAACAAGAGCATTGCGGGAGAAGGTGGATACATTCGCTTTAAGGATGAATGGTTCGAACGAGATTCGAACGAAACACCGGACGGTAGTGACGTTGAGAAGGAAATGACTGCCCTAGAAAAATTTGAAATTCTTTAGTGCTCTTAGCTATCTAAGATTTGCGACTTAAAAAAGAGTTGCCTTTGAGAATAAACCTCAGAGGCAACTCTTTTGCTTTAGATATGCCAACTCTGGGAGTAGCGACTATTTCATCGATCGTTGGCAACGCAGAAATAGGGAGTTCAATCCATAGGTCCGTGCGATCGCAAAGTGACGTCCCATTGTGCGATAAATTGATTTGCAGGGCTTCACAAAGTTTCCCTGGACCAGTCGTTAATTCATGAATTTTTTCGCGCTGGCGATTTTGCTTCAGCGTTTCGAAATGATTCAGTGGTTCTACGGCTCGAATCAAAACGGCAGAGCCAATGCCGGTAGCTTCGGTAACCGCATTGAGGCAGAAACGGCGATGAATGGTATAAACATAGAGAGTCCCTGGAGGGCCGAACATCCAGCGGTTGCGAGGGCGAGTCCCAATAAAGGAATGGCTGGCCGGATCATTTTGGGAAAGGTAGGCTTCCGTTTCTACAATACGTCCTTCGATTTCGAGATCGTGCCAACGGCGGATCAATTTAGCGCCGAGCAATTCGCGCGCGACTTCAGCGGGGTTTCGATTGAAAAAATCTGGAGTCGCAAGTTTGCAAGTCATAATCAGTGAGATGGACGACACGGTTGGTAAGCCATGAAACAACAAGTTAGCTTGAACGATTCAGCCATTGATCGCAACCATAGGATTCGAGCGACTTGGTTGGTAACGGGTGTTGCAGAACCAATGCGCGGCGGTTGTGTCGTGGTGCGCGGCAAACGAATCATCGATGTCGAGGAGAGAGCCTTAGGGCCCATTGATATCGAACTGGAAGATGCCGTGTTAATGCCTGGCTTAATCAATTCCCACACGCATCTAGAATTTTCGGGACTATCGAGCCCCTTGAGCGCAGAGGGTGGATTCGTGGAGTGGGTACGCAAGGTGATCGCCTATCGGCAAGAACGCTGGGGCGATTTTGCCTCTCCACTGCAAATTGAAAGACGCCGCTTGGATCTGCAATCAGGCTTAGAGGAGGCGGTGCGGTGCGGAACAGCGGCGCTGGCAGATATCGCCACGCATCCTTATCCAATCCCAGAAGCATTAGACTCTGCGACAACGCAGCCGGTAATGCTCTGGGGCTTGGGGGAGGTGTTGGGGTGGACTGAGCAACGTCGACAAGAAATGCGTTTGGCCTTCAACGGCATGCGCGAGCAAGCGGAGGCATATTGCGCGGTGCCTTTACCCGCTGGCAACAATGTCGAGCAACGCGGTAACGATCGCAGCGATGATAACAATCATGACGGTTGTATCGATTATCGTTGGGGTATCTCGCCGCACGCACCGTACAGCACAAGTCCACGTGTGATTCAATGGTGTATTGAGCAGTCGCGGTTGAGTAAGCAAGTGCTGGCGATGCATGTGGGAGAAACGCTCGAAGAAATGGAGTGGTTGGCAACACGTACAGGCGTTTTCGCGGATTTGCTGGAACATATCGGTGTCGGAAAAATTCCCGAATTACCGCAATGGAAAACGGCTCGTGACTACTTGAACCATTTGTCGCGAGCTTGGCGTGCGTTGGTAGTCCATGGGAACTATTTAGGAACGGAAGATTGGGAGTTGTTGGCACGGCACCGGGAGAAAATGAGCGTAGTGTATTGTCCGCGAACTCATCAGCATTTTGGGCATAAACGTTATCCGTTGTTTGCGATGCGGCAGGCGGGAGTTCGTGTCATATTGGGAACAGACTCGCGGGCCTCGAACCCAGATTTGAGCATGTGGGAAGAGTTGAGGACTGTCGCCGCGGGTGGCTCGGGCTTGAATGGGCAAGAAATTTTGGGAATGGCGACCACGGAAGCGGCGGCTGGGCTGGGAATTGCGAACGAACTAGGCTCGATTGAATCAGGAAAACTCGCTCGGTTTTCTCTCGCCAACATACTGAAACCGGGTCACTTGACGGTTTCGCCCAAGCTGATTTGGGAGCATCTTTGGGATAGTAGGGATGTTGCATTGCCGCAGTCGTTCGGTTTGTGACGGGAGTGTGGACATTTGGCAACTGTCGAAGCGCGGAACATGGGCCAAAAAATTTGACAGATAGTACCCAGAGTGGATACGATACAAATGTGGGCCAACTAGGGATTTTGCTGGCCCATACTTGTCTTAGATGGTGATATTCCGCCTCCTCTCGTGGATAGTTGGCATGAATCGGCCAACGGTATCTTGCTTTTCGGGCATCGGTTCATCACTCTGGGAAGAGTGCGGTAATAATTTCTAGAGGATCTACGTCGTTAGGGATCTAGCAGTAGGGATCTTTGTTCATGGCCAAGGCGCAGCACGTCTGGGGAATCGAAATCGGTCAAAGCTCACTCAAGGCACTTCGTTGCCATTTGGAGGGGGGCCAAGTAATTACCGATGCTTTCGATTACATCGAGTATCCGAAGATTTTGAGCCAACCTGAGGCTGAACCGGAGAAATTGATTGCGGAAGCATTAGAACAATTCCTCAGTCGAAACGAGACAAAAGCGTGTAAGGTTGCCGTTTCGGTACCAGGTCAAAGTGGTTTGGCCAAATTCTTCAAGCCGCCACCGATGGATGCGAAGAAGATTCCTGACATCGTGAAGTACGAAGCGAAGCAGCAGATTCCTTATGATTTGAATGAAGTGATTTGGGATTACCAACGCATGCCAGGTGCGTTGATCGAAGAAGGTTTTGCGTTCGAAGCGGAGGTTGGACTTTTCGCGATGAAACGTGATGCTGTTTATCGCGCATTGAAGCCACTCCGAACTGCTGGATTGGAAATCGATTTGGTGCAATTGGCACCGTTGGCTATCTACAATATGGTGGCCTACGATCGCTTTGAAGAGCGACTTGCAACCGAAACATTTGATGCTGAAGCCCCGCCGACCTCGACTGTGGTATTGGCAATGGGGACCGATTCAACCGACTTGATTGTGACCAACGGTTTCCGTGTTTGGCAACGCAGTATGCCGCTGGGTGGTAACCATTTCACTCGTCAGTTGACGAAAGATTTGAAGTTGACCTTTGCGAAGGCCGAGCATTTGAAAAAGAATGCGATGGCTGCGGATGATCCGAAGCTCGTCTTCCAGGCAATGAAGCCAGTCTTCAATGATATGGTCACCGAAGTCCAACGTTCGGTCAGCTTCTACAAGAGTCTGAATAAAAAGGCTGATCTGGCTGGTATGGTTTTGTTGGGCAACTCGACAAAGTTGCCTGGTTTGCAACCATTCTTGAATAAGAATCTCGGCTACGATGTCGAGGTTTGCGACAAATTTAACAAGCTTCAAGGTAGCGAGGTGATTAACTCTCCCGCCTTCAAGGAGCACCAACTGGCGTTCGGGGTTGTTTACGGACTCTGCTTGCAGTTGTTGGGACGTGGACCGATCAAGACCAACTTGATCCCGAAGGAAATTGTTACCGAACGCATGATCAAAGCGAAGAAGCCTTGGGCTTTGATCGCCGCTTCGCTGTTGATGATCGGCATGTTGATCAACGTCTTTTTCTTGTATAGCCAGTGGTACAAAGTTCATCCTGACTTGTGGAAGACTGCAATCCAGCGGGCAGATGAGACTAAGAGCTTTAGCGATAACGAGCTGAAGGTCGATAGCGAGAAAACCAACAAGATTAGTTTGTTGACGGTTATCGGTGCTGAAGTGGCTGGTAATGCAGATCGTCGACTCTTGTGGTTGGAATTGTTGCGGGCTATTAATTCGGCGATTCCTCGAGATGAAGCATTTCGAGGCAAGGCCTATCCCCCACCTCACGAATATCCTTATCAGTATCGAAAGGATATTCATGTTGAAAAAGTGGATTCAAAATACTTCGATGATTTGACAACTTGGTTCGACGAGTCACACAAACGTCAGTATGAATATGACCGCAATGGACGACTATCGCTACTCGGTTCCAAAGCAGCTGATGCTCCCAAGGCACCAGCGGCCACGGATGCAGCCGCTCCTGACGCTGCAGCTCCAGATGCTGCTGCTCCGGCCGCAGATGCAGCAGCAGGTGATGCTGCAGCAAGTACTGCAGGTGGTCCAACTGGGCCAGGTTGGGTTGTTGAACTAAAGTGTTACCACTACTACCGAGATGATCGCTTGGGGAGTCTGAAGGAAACGGCAAACTGGGAAAAGCAAAACTATGTTCGCCGCACCATCATCGATCTGTTAGAAAACGGCTCGATCGTGTTACCGGTGGACCAGGGAGGCGCACTGACCGAGTTCACACTGAAGGAGTTGGGAATTGGTTTTCCAATGATGGTCTCATCGACAGAAGTTAAGGTAAATATTCCTAACCCCAAATATTACGAACTGACTGGCCAACCGATGCCTAGTGATGGTTCGGGTGCAGGCGCTTTGATGGGATCAGGTTCCGGCGGCATCGGATCTCCAGCCAGCTCGGGTGGTCGAGGTGGGCTTGGTGCTCCTGGCGGTTTAGGTGCGCCCGGCGGCCTCGGAGCGCCCGGTGGATTAGGCGCTCCCGGTGGCATTGGCTCACCAAGCGGTGCCAGTGGTGGAAGCGGGGGCTCAGGTTCTGGAGCTCGAAATGGAACGGTTACCGACAAGGATGGTAAGCCTGTTCCTCCATCGTTTGAAGTGGTTCGATTCGATTTCACGATTCAGTTTTGTTGGGTGGAAAATCCACTTTCCAAACGTGTTGAAGTGCGTTTGAAAAAGCAAGAAGAAGAGAAGGCGAAGGCCGAAGCCGAAGCTGCTGCCGAAGGTGGTGATACGGTAGCGGTCAGCGAGTAAATGACATCGTACAGATTTTCAACAGTTATCTCTCGGAACGTAACGAACTCGAATCAGTAACGACTAGTTCGAATTAAGAAATAGGGTAATGGGACATGGACCAATTGAAGCCAGCCATTGAGTTTTGCAAGAAGCAGTATTTCTGGATCCTGCTGAGCATGCTGAGCCTGATGAGTATCGCAGGCTTTGTGATGACAAAAATGTCTTTGGCTGCACAGCTCAAGACCCAACAAGCATTGGTCGACTCAAAGTACGGCAGTGTTCAAGAAGTTTCGGGAAAGGCTTCAACCCATCCGAACGAAAGTTCTCATGCTCGGATGGATATTGAAATCAAGAAAGTTGCAGACGATGTTCGCAAAGCTTGGGAGTTTCAATACACACGTCAAATCGGGATCATGCAGTGGCCGGCTTCTTTGGATAAGGACTTCATCGATGCGGTGGATAAGCTGCGACCGATCGAGTCCCTCGCTTTTCCGCTAACGGAACAAGCAGATCCTGTTGCAGCCCCGTTGCGAGAACGCTTCCGCGATTATGTCGATCCATTGTTCCCAAGACTCGCCCAGATTATTGGTGCGAACTGGGAAGCAACTGTTGATGATATCACACCCGGCGGTGGTTCAGCTGGTGGCGGCTCGGCGGGCGGTATCGGTGCGCCAAGCGGCGGTGGTGGTAGAGGCGGTCCAGGAGGTATGGATCCTGGTGGGATGATGGGGAGTCCGGATAGTGCTGCAGCTGCGGGTCCTAAACCTTTGGTGTACTGGCAACCCGCATCCCAAAAGGAACTGATGTCGAGCGTTTTATGGTGGTATGACAAGAAGAAGGCACCATCGACTCTCGAGATTCTTTACACACAAGAAGATTTGTGGATCATCGAAGGCTTGATGAACATCATCAAAGCGACCAACGGTGACGCACGAGAAAATTTTCAAGCTTCGATTAAGGAAATTGAGTTCTTGCGAATCGGCAAGAGTGCTGTGGGACGGGCTGGCACTTTGACCAGCTTAGGTGGTGGCGGCGGTACAGGTATGATGGGGCCGGGTGGGAGCAGCGGTATGCCGATGCCTGGTTCCGATGGTGGCGATCAAATGGATACGGGGTCGTCAGGCTCAAGTGCCCCGACACCTGGTTCCGGTGGAATGGAAGGGATGTTGGATGGAGCAATGGATGGTGGCACAACCACTCAGTCGTCACCTGATCCTGCTGCTGGACGTTATGTCGATACAGCTTTCCAACCTATCAATGGTGAAACTCTTCGAACCGTGGTCAACAGTGGTGCATTAAATCCAACGGATGCACCATTGGCTGTTGCAAAGCGTATTCCTGTTCGTATGCGATTCGTAATGGATCAACGAAAGTTAAATCGGTTGTTGACCGAATGTGGGAACGCCGATTTGCTATTTGAAGTTCGTCAGGTCCGCATCAATACTGAAGCACATGGTGATGCAGGTCTAGGTGGAATGATGGGGGGAAGCGGCGGTCGAGCTGGGCCACAATTAGGTGGATCAGCGGGAACGCCGGGACTTGGTGCTCCCGATGATGGTGGAGCAAGCTCGGGAGGTGGCGGATCGGTAACTGCTGGTCTGACGAAGTCGTATGATTTACCTGTCGAAATTTATGGTGTTGTGTACTTGTTCAACAAAGTCGATATGAACAAGTTGGGCCTCGAAAATGTTACTGCAGATACACAAATCGAAAACGTTGGCCGTGTCAGCGCTGAAGAATCAACGGGTCTGGAAAAAGACCAATCAGCAACCGTAGATGGTGGCGCCGCTGCACCTGGTGACGCCGCGACACCGCCAGGGGATGTAGTCGCTCCACCAGCAACTCCAGGTGATGCGGCTACTCCACCAGCAACACCAGCCGCACCGGATGGAAGTGCGTCAGGTGGAGTAACGCCCGATGGTGCTACGCCTGCGCCAGCTGGAGGAGGGGCCGCACCTGGCACTCCACCGGTCCCAAGTTTACCACCGGCCGGTGGAAATTAGCCGAAACTTTGATTGAGGTTCCTATTGCACGGGTGTTATACTCTCGGGCATCGGACGACTTATCCTAACCTTTTCAAACCGTACGATTGTTCATGGAGGCCAGATATGGCCAAGAAAGAAAAAGCTCCGAAAGCACCAAAGGCGCCTAAGGAACCTAAAGCAGGTGCAGGTGGAACCAACTTTTTCCAACTGCACGTTGAAAAAATGGTGCTTGGATTAATCGCCCTTGTCATGGCCTATCTGGTCTACGATGGACTAGGAACCAAAGGGATCGCTGATAACAAGAACCCTAAGAATTTGACCGACACCGCTACAACAGCGCTCAACAATGTGAAAGCCGATCATGCGGAAGAGATCATGTCGCAAGCGGAGCGAAAGTTTAATCCCGAATTCGAGGGTCGTGCTAAAAGCTCCCGCACACCGACAATCGACAAGCCTTACGAAACAGACCCGTGGGAAATTGCACCTCGTTCGATGAATGAAAAACGTGGCGATCCCGCAATGCTTCCACCCCTCAATTTGCAAGTCGTTACTGGCTATGGAGCTCTAGCGATTAATGTCAAAGCTGACGCCGTTGATCCGCTGGAAGAGTTCGAAGATGCGGATGAAATCCGCTCGAGACGCCGTCCACCGCGGACCAGCGGCAGACCAGGTGGGGCCGGTGGGCGTAATTCCAGCAGTGGGGGTTCAAGCGGTGCTCTGCCCGGTGGTGACGGTGGCGACATGGGCGATTCGGGCAGCTCCGATTCCGGCGGCTTGTTAGGCGGCCCTGGAATGGGACCTGGCATGGGCGCTGGAGCAGGTGGCTCGCGCAGACTTAATCCCCAATACGATCGCGGTTTCGGTGGAAGTAGTGGGCAAGGTGGTGGTGGTGGCTTGATGGGCCCTTCAGGTTCAGGTGACATGGGTGACCTCGGCGCTCCGACCGGCAGCGGTGGGCGCGGCCTCGGTGCTCCAGGGGGCCTTGGTGCTCCTGGTGGTATGGGCTTAGGTGGACCTACGGGGGGCCCGACTGGTAGCGGTGCAACCACAGGCAAAGGTGAAAAACTGGGATATAAGAGCGTTTACTTTAACGTCGTCTCGGGGGTAGCACCTCACAAAGCTCTGGTCGAAGAATACAAGAAAGCCTTTGAAGATAGCGCCGGCTTTAACGTGATGCGTGATAGCCCCAACTATCTTTCGTTCATCGCCGAACGTGTGGACGTAACAGCCGATCCAACGAAAGAGCCAGCTGAAGGCGATTGGAAGAAAGTGGCCGATTTGCGCCAGCAAGAAAAGATGATGAAAGAATGGGCTGGTTCTAACGCAGAGATCGTAAACTTTCTCTACACGGATCCTGAGTTGACCTTGGCTCCCCTTCCTTTGCTCATTCGTGATTATCGCCCCTTAGTATCTCATCCCGACGTACCGTTGAGTGGAAAAGAAGTGATCGTTCCACAAAACGCGGAAGGTGAAGACAAAGATAAGGAAGAAGAAAGCGATAGCGAAGACGATCAATTCTCGTCGCGTCGACGACCCAACCAAGGTGGTGCTGGCATGATGCAAGGCTCTGGCGGTATGGGGATGCCAACTCCTGGTGGTGGCGGTTCAAGTGGTTTAGGTATGCCAACTCCTGGTGGTTCGGGTGGATTAGGTATGCCAACTCCAGGCGGTCGAGGTGGCATGGGTGGCCGAGGCGCCATGGGAAGCGGGGGCATGCTCGGTGATGGTGGAGAAGGAGATATGGGAAGCTCCGGTGCCTTGAGTGGTGGTAACATGTTTGGCGGCGGCTCGACGACACTGGATGCCGAGTCGGATTACAAACTCATTCGCTTCTACGATTTTGATATCAAGCCAGGTCACGTTTATCGATATCGCATTCGCTTGGTTATCGAAGACCCCAACTATCCTGAAGACCAAACTTTGGATCCTGACTTGAGTATCTTGAAAAACGAAGTCTTCACCCGTGTTGTTGGTCTCCGTTCAGAAGATGACAAGAAGCCAGCGAATCGCGAAGGTGTAAAGCCTCGTACCTTCTATCGCTATACCGATTGGAGTGTGCCAAGTGCCCCAGCATATGCTCCAAATCCTGGTTTGTTCGCCAATGGTCCTATCGAAATCTCGAAACGAACCATGACCATCACTAATGCCGAAAACAAGCAGGTGACCATCGAAGTAGATTCCTCTGCTCGTGGACACTTAGGCAACGTAGTGTATGCGGAATGGGATGCAGCTTTGGGAATCGATGTGCCAACCCAATACGAAGCTCAAAAAGGCTCATTGCTGTTCTTCAATACGCGCGACAAGGAACCTGAAGTGGTTGATCCTGTGTCCCGCGCAGTGAAGAAGATGAAAGACTACAAGATGACGGAAGCAGTTGCCGTAGTTGATGTTCGCGGTGGCGAGAACTTAGCGCATAACGATGATCGTCAAGACAAACTAACATTTAGCGGAGAAATGTTGTTGTTCCGCAACGATGGAAGTTTGGCGGTCAGCGACGAACTCGATGATCAAGATGCGTTCCGCATGTTTACCTTCGCCGATGAAAAGGAACAAGCTGATAAATCTGCCGCAGCTCCCGCTGGTGGTGGATTGGGTGGTGGTATCGGTTCGCCGACCGGCGGAGGCGATATCGGCAGCCCAACCGGTGGACGCGGCGGGCGATAGTCGAGTTGTTACGGTATCGATCAATCGAAAGGGCCAGGCGAAAGCTTGGCCTTTTTTATTTCGAATACTAAAGTGCGCCTTGGGAGTGCGATCGATCCTATCTACCGTAGCACTTTTTCTGCCGTCAGTTTTGGCCACCAGAATGAAGATTCGAAGTGTTCGCGTGGTTGGCGTCAAATGCACTTCAACCGGTTTGGCAAAAGAACAAGTTGGCAGCGGCCGTAGACCGATCCTTCGGCCCTCGGACAAAATGTGTCATCCTCATCCGCGTGCGTTATATTGCCTAAAGTCGTGAATGGATGCGATCGAGCTTCACTTGCAAGCGTGAAGAACAATTGGAGGACGGAATGTATTGAGGCAAGCAATACTCAACACATGGCCTGAATTTGGAAGTTGATTTGGAAACAGTTCTATTCTCGTAGGGCTGGCTTCTGATTTGGAGAAGAGTTGGGCAAACGGGAGTGTGTTCTCCTCGAGGTTAACCACAACTTCATTCGGTTCAACGAGCAATCCGATTCCAATCGCCTTCAAAGCTGATTCTTTGCATGTCCAAAATTGCAGCGCCAATTTAGTTCGCACATGTACTTCCAGGCCTTCGAGAGCTCGCAGTTCGGAGACATGCAAGACATGTCGAATCGTATCGAAATCGAAAATTCGGTGGTTAGGTTCTACATCGATACCAACTGGCATATGGGAAATGGCACAGGCGACCATGGATTCGCAATGGGTTAGATTAAATTCAAGTGCGGGTAAACCCGCTGGCATCGAAAGAAAAGGTTTGCCAGCTGATGTGCGTGAAAACTGAAGCTGAGAGGCCGGATAGTCGAGATGCTGTTCGAGCGTCCGTCGTAACAGAATATGCGCCCGAGCATAACTGAAGCGATCGGCTGATCGGCGAAGTCGCCTGATGTGCTCATGTTCGGAGAGCGAAAGAATGCTCAGTTCCTGTTCTATTATCGGCTGGTCCGAGGGCGACAAGTGCAAATAATGAACATCGATTCGGCAATCTGCCGGTTCGAGATTACGGTTTGCATTAGTTACATTCATAACAAAAGACCGAATACAAAAGTTGTGGTTGACTCGGCTGACGGTTAGTCCATCAAGTCCATTGCTTAGAGGCGTTGGATTGTGGTGCAGGAGTTAATCCATCTTCCGCTGAAGTCAATTGTCGCTCGATATGCGTGGCGAGTTGTGCAACAAACGGTTCGATCAGCATTCCGGCAGGGTATACGGGGAGCTCGATGAGTGTGATGTCTCGCACATAATTTTGCCATCCAAAGAAGGTGTCCACTTTCCCTGCGTAGCTTTGCATTGGCTTAAATAGGATGAGGTGGGCATCCAGAGGCTTGGGGCTGTATTCTTCCGATGCGCGGTCGTAAAGTGCTTCGAGCATAAATACAGGTTCGGTTTTGCGCCAGCCTAGGCGAAAACTGATTTGACTTGACAGCGCTTCCCAGCGCCGCAGCATGCGACGGTTTCCTTCTCGCAATTTTTCAGCGGCAAAACTACGGAAGCCGGTTCGCCCAGACATCCATGCGTTCTTTACATGGAAGGCAACTCTTTGATAGGCCTTGATAACTGAATCTTGCCAGGAATCTTGGCCCCAATTGGCATGAGTATCCAATAAAGCCAGAACACCGATTTCTTCGCCGGCCAATCTTAATTGGCGCGCCACTTCATACGCAATGGTACCTCCCAAGCAATAGCCCGCGAGATGATAAGGGCCACGGGGTTGAAGCTTACGGATCTCGGCGACATATTCAGTCGCCATCTCTTCAACCGTCTTCGCAGTGGGGAGTCCATGTTGCAAAGCGCTGGATTGAACCCCATACACAGGCCGATTCTTGTGCATTCGATTTGCCAATTCCCGATACAGCAAAACGTTGCCACCTGCTGCGTGCATGCAAAACAAAGGCAACAGATTCCCTCCCTCGCGAATAGGTACAATACATTGCCACTGACTTTCGAAATCGTTGTTCCGAATCGCGTTCGCTAATCCTTCGACCGTTGGATGTTGAAGTAAAGTGGCTAAAGGAATTCGCTTGCCAGTGACTTTCTCTATCCGCGACATCAAGCGGGCTGCCAATAAAGAGTGTCCACCAAGCATAAAGAAGTTGTCATCAATTCCCATTGAATCAATCTTCAATATCTCTTTCCAGATGTTCATCAACTGACGTTCTACCGAATTTCTCGGTCCTAGTTGAGGACGTTCGTTGATGTCTGACGAATGGCGTTGGATATCGGGTAAGCGTTTGCGATCGACCTTCAAGTTTGGAGTCATTGGAAGTTCGGTCAATGCTACAAACCATGTTGGCACCATGTAATCGGGCAATTGCGATTTCAGCCACATGCGCAGGTCGTCGCTTAGGAGGACACGATCACGGGGAACGTAATATCCCACGAGATATTCGCCGGAGGAGACGCTGGAATTATCCTGGGCGAGGGGCTGCTTTAGAGCAACAACCGCTTCACGCACTCCTGGGTGGGCGAGCAAGGCATGCTCAACATCACCCAATTCGATACGATATCCGCGCAATTTTACTTGATTATCCGCGCGTGATACGTAGTACAGTTGGCCGTCTTGACCCAAGCGAACCAAATCGCCCGTATCGTAGATTTTCTCAGCAGAATTGAACGGGTTGGTGATGAATTTTTCTTGAGTCAAGTCGGGGCGATTCAAGTAGCCTAGGGCAAGTCCCAGACCACCGATAAAGAGTCTTCCAACGACTCCCTTGGGGACAAGTTGAAACTGCTCATCAAGAACATAAGTCTGGGTGTTGGCAATGGGCTTACCGATCGAAACTGCTGCAGAACCAGGGACGACTTTCCACACCGTAGACCAAACGGTGGTCTCGGTTGGTCCGTACATGTTCCACAGTTCCCTAATTCGCTGAGATACCAGTTCGGCTAAATCAATCGGAAGAGCCTCTCCTCCCACCAGTCCCTTTAGTTGTTTATTTCCCGTCCAACCAGATTCGATTAACATTCTCCAGGTGGAAGGTGTCGCCTGCAAAAAAGTGATTTGTCGTTGGCCCAGCCATTTGGCTAAAGCAGCTCCATCTTTGGCGATTTCATTCGGCACAATCACAACTTCAGCACCGGAAACCAGCGGCAGATAGATCTCTAAAATCGAAATGTCGAAGGATAGTGTTGTGATGGCCGCCAGTCGATCTTCCGCCGAGATACCGGGGGCAGCTTTCATCGATGCAAGAAAGTTGACCAGCGATTGGTGCGAAATTTGTACACCTTTGGGACGGCCCGTCGAACCCGATGTGAACAGTACATAGGCTCGTTGGGAAGCCGAAAGCGTGAGTCGCAGGTTGGCTTGGGCACGATTGCGAATTCTTGATAGGTCGGCATCTATACACAGAAGTTTCGCACTCGTTTTGGGAAGGCTGTTTCGCAAACGATCGACAGTTACGACACAAGACAATTGAGACTCATCGACCATGTGTTGTAAACGTTGCGTTGGGAAATCAGGATCCAACGGAACATAAGCGGCGCCAAGCTTTTGGATGGCCAGCATCGCGACAGGAAGTAATTCCGAACGATCCATGAAAATGCCAACCAATTGATTAGAACAAACCCCGAGTTCTTGCAGTTCGCGGGCCACTTGATTTGCTAGGGAATTGAATTCGTGGTAGGAAAGTTTCTTGCCTTCGCAGGATATGGCGACTGCTGCTGGTGTTCTTTCAGCATGCTCTTCGATCCACTCGACTACCGTAGTGGCAGGTTGCAAATTCTTGATTTTACCTGCAGAACAAAACAACAACTCACTTTTCTTGCCAGGTGGGATGAGATTGATTTGCGATACGGGAGTGTTCGATTTTTCGGGGAGTTCACGAAGCAATTGCTCGAAACAGGTAACCCAATTCTCCCAAGTCTCGGTTCGATAGAGTACACGATTGAAATCAAGATCCAGACGCAAGCCGTGATCATGTTCGTTAAGATTAAAGAAAATTTCGAAGTTCACCGCAGTTTTGGCTGTTTGCGCGATATGAACGGAAAGATCTTCGAAGTGAACACCTTTGGAGTCGCGATCCAAATTGAAATTGACTTCCACTAGAGGCATGCGACTCGGGTCACGAGGGGCGTGAATTTCACGAACGATGCTACCGAGAGTGCAGCATTGATGATCATAAGCATCAAGCAGATTGCTTGAGGTAGCTGACAGAAGTTGTGAAAATGTATGGTTATCTTGCACGATTGTGCGTACGGGGAGAAGGTTGACGCAATGGCCAACAAGTTGACTGTTTTCGAGCAAAGATTGTCCCGCGGTTGGGACTGTAACAACCAGGTCGTGTTGTCCGCTTAGTCTGCGTAAAAATAAATTAAATGCGGTAAAGACCAACGAGAATAAACTGACTCGTTTCTCGCTTGCGAAACGCTTAAGGCGTTTAACGACATCGGGGTCAAATTCATAGGTAAATGTTGCTCCATCGTAAACCTTGACCGGCGGACGAGGAGCGTCAGTCGGAAGGTTTAATGGGTCTGGGATCTCGGCATACACTTTACGCCAGAACGCGAGCGAGTTTTCGGTTTCTTCCCGTTGATCGAGTTCTACAAACTCTTGCAAAAACGAGCTGCTTTCCGCGAGTTGGATTGTGGCGCCGGTGCAACTTGCCGAATAAACTTCACCAATTTCTCGCAACATCAAATTCCAGGACCAACCATCGCAGATGATATGATGAGCGGAAACGTAGAGCGTATTGAGCTCCACTGATTCGCGGACTAAATGCAGTCGGACCAAAGGTCCATGACTCAGGTCAAAAGGTGTGCTGCCTAGTTCCGAAACCAACTCATCTCGATTTTGATCTCGTTGAGACTGCGTAAGCTCTTGCCAGTCGAATTCCGTCAGTTGATAGGGAACTGAAGTATCAAGATACTGAACGGGTTGATTCGAATCGAAGCGGAGTTTCAGAGCTTCATGCCGCGACAACACAAATTCTAACGACTGCAGGAGTAACTGCCTATCTAGCGGTCCATGGAACTTGATGAAGAAGGGTTCGTTGTAGGCACACGAGGCCAGCGAACCCATAAGGCTGCTCAGCCAGATTTCTTGCTGGGCATCAGTTAGTGGGTAGCTGGACTTTTTTTTTTCGGTTAAGCCAGACGCGATTTCGGTTTGTGATTCCGATTTCAAAGAACTCACCGCATGAAGCGCACTATGGTTTGCATGAAGTGAGGTGGAATCACGATCGGGAAAAAAGCCTGCAGCTCTCAATTCCAGGCAACTGCTCTTAACAGCATCAATGATCTTTTGGACGTCTTGGTCGTTGTGAGCTGTTGAAAGAAAACAGTTATCTCCCCATCCGCGCGTGAAGATGCCGCGATCTAACAGATGGAAATAGAGCATGTCGGCATACTCTAAGTCGGGTGGGAACATAAAGCGAAATAACGATGTGAATCGTGCCAGCCGAATAGGGAAACCTTCTTGCACAAAGAAGTCGTTGATCGCTTGAGCCATTTTGTCTGTGCGATCGGCCAAACGACGTTGTAATTCGGGGCCCTCTTGCTCTATTCTCTTAAGGATCTGGTGTGCGGCGGTCATCGCCAAAGGATGCCGGACAAAGGTTCCCGCAAAAAAAGTCATGTCGGCTTCTGGGCTGCTGGCATCTTCATACCGCCAAGTGCCACCATCCAGTGCGTTCATAAATCGCGATTTACCCGCGAGCGCGCCGATGGGAAGTCCACCACCTAGTACTTTTCCGTAGGTTGCCATATCACCTTGTATGCCGAAGTATTCTTGAGCTCCCCCCGGTGCGGCGCGGAAACCAGAAATGACCTCGTCCATCACCATCGCGATGTCATAACGATTGGTGATTTCGCGAATCTTGTGCATGAACTCTCGAGGTTGAAAGTCGGGATCGGCACTTTGCACGGGCTCGACCAATATCGCTGCAATTTCATCCGCTCGACGTTCGATTTCTAGCAATGCTTCTTCCGTGCCGTAATCCAGGACAATGGTATTGTCGGCCAGAATTTGAGGGACACCAGGGGCAGCGGGGGAGGTACGACGTTTGCCTCCCACAACCGCGCTCCGCAACAGCACTTCATCAAAATTGCCGTGATAATCTTTGTTGAAGAAGACGCAAATCGGTTTGCCTGTGACCGTGCGCGCGATTCGCATGGCGGCCATTACTGCTTCTGAACCGGTGTTACAAAACGTAGCGCGATCCATGCCACTAAAACGGCACAAAAGTCTCGCGACCTCGCCTGCCAAAGGTGATTGAGGACCAACCTCAACGCCCCGTTCCAGCTGTTCCTTCAAGGCGTGTGTTACGAAGTCAGGCGATTGTCCAAACAGATTTAAACCAAAGCCCATTGCGATATCAATGTATTCATTGCCATCAATATCCCATAACTTGCTACCCGCAGAGCGATTGACTGAAATCTGATAGACCATCGATTTCCAGATGTTGCGATAACCGGCAACGCCACGTGGATCAGCGAAAACGTCACGATACTTTTGAGCATGTTCGCGCGATTTGGCTGTCTTCGCAGTGAATCTTGCAACGAACTCCGCGAGATGTCTTTGTTGGTTCTCAGTCAGACCACCGCTGGCGGATTTGCGCACTGGCTTGTACGGTCCGAAACGTTCGAAGACTTTTCGCTCAGGTTCTTTCGTCGCAATGTTCGGAGATGCAACAGGCTTAGATTGTGTGGGAGAATCTGCTAAGCAGGTTGCGACCGGTTGGCTATCGATTGCAGGTGACACCGGCGGAGTGGATGAAGCTGGTATCGAAATCGGTTGCTCCACTGTCAGCGGTGGTGCTACCGAAGTGTTCACTGCGGGGGCAGTTCCGAAAGCCGCTGCTTGCAAAACCTGCAACTGCATCGCCATCAATTGATTTTGCTGTGAAATCAACTGTTCAATGCCCTGTAGAGTACCAGCTGAAGCAGTTGGCTGGATCGGAGGAAGTTGCAATACCTGTGCGGAAACTACAGGCTGCGGTGGCATCGTAACCACTGGCCTTTGTGGAGCAATGGGAACTGACGAAGCTGGAACAGGAACAGCTGCTGCTTGGCCATCGGCTGGTAGGGGAGCTGACGCTACTGCGGGAGATGCAACAACAGCGACCGAGCTGGCAGGGGGGGAGGCAGGTGTAGCTCGTTGGGCTTGAACATCGGAAGGAAGTTCATTCGCTATATGATCAACTAGGGTTTGAACCGTCGATACCGCTTCGATCAGCTGTCGAAAGGTGATCTTAATCCCGGTCTTTTGTTTGATCTTTTGGCTGAACTGAATCAAAAACAGCGAGTCAAATCCGAGTTCCAAAAATGATGCATGTGGGTCAAGATCGCGCAACTCCATCCCAGACGAATCACGCAGTAATTCGGTCAAGATCTGCTCAGCTAAAGGGCGATTGGGATGGGGCATGCACAGATTCCAGAAATATCGGTACTCCAACTTCTTATAGTACGACAACGATTCGCTCGAGGGGACCAAACTGGACGGTAAATTATCGCTGTGTCCAGAATTTTAGCTGTTTTGTCATTAAGTCCAATTGCTGACGAATGACTTGCTGCACAATCAGCGAATATTCGTCATTTCGCGCATAATGCGTGGATTGATGAGAATCGTTATATCCGGATTCTCTTTTCTGGTTATCCAATATGATAGAAGTGGGCTCGTTGGGGACGTGTGTGTGGGACTTCTCTGTCTTTTCCGTGGTTAGATCTTGGAGTGGATTTTGGATCAATTGATCAAACCAGTACCGCTGACGTTCAAAAGGGTAGCCAGGGAGATGCACGCGATAGCGTTTCTCTGCGCGATAGAGTTTGGCAAGTTGGATTTCCGCTCCTACTTGCCAAATTTTTCCCAACGCTTGTAGCGCATGTTGGCGATGGGAAACCGATTGTTGAATGTGGGGGAATAGTGAGCAAATGGTTTTGCTGCTGGTGTTCTTATGCTGCTTAAGAAGTGTTGAAACTGTCTGACCTGGACCTGCCTCGATGATGATGGGGAAATCGCCAGCAAGTAGCGTCTCTGCCCCCTCCGAGAATCGGACGGTTTCGCGCAGGTGTTTCGCCCAATATTCGGGCGAGAGGGCCTCTTCATCGGTAAGCCATTTACCCGTGACGGTCGATACGATTTTGGTTAGCGGTTTATGAAGTTTTATAAGCTTCAATTGTTCCGCCAACGGATCCACCACGCAATCCATCATCGAAGAATGAAATGCATGTGAGGTCTTCAAAATCTTCGAGGTATAGCCTTCTACGTCAAGATCTTTTTGCAATGCCTCGATGACCTCAATTCGACCTGACAGTACGCTAAGCTGCGGAGAGTTGACGGCTGCCAGCGAGATCAGCGGTTGGTATTTCCGGTAGCTGTCAGAGTTCAACAACTCTGCTTCACCCAATCTAACTGCAAGCATATTGCCCGGCTCAACCTGTTGCATGCTCTGCGCACGGTACGCAACGATATGAAGTGCGTCTTCCAGTGAGAATACACCAGAAAGGCAGGCTGCCACAAACTCGCCAACACTATGGCCAATCATCGCGGCTGGTGTCAGTCCTAATGACTGTAGCCAAATGGCTGTGGCATAAGATACGGCGAAGATGCCTGGCTGGGCCACGATCGTTTGATTAATGTCAGGGACTGGCGTCTCTGTATCATTTCGTTTGGTCTTGAAAATGGCATCCAGCAAGTTGAATTTCAATAACGGGAGCAAGATGGCATTGCAACGATCCAGTGTCTCAGCAAAGATCGACTCACTCTTATACAACTCGTATCCCATATCGAAATGTTGCGATCCCTGGCCCGGAAACGCCAAGGCTACAGGTACATTGCGGCGGTTCGTAAACGTTTGACTGTTGGTTACCGAAACGTCACTTAGGGCTTGGATCGCATCTTCCATCGTGGCTACTACAGCGCTCCACGCATGATTGAATTTCTTGCGTCCGGCACTCAGAGTAAAGCAAACATCGGCGATCGACGTAGCAGGAGAGTTACTTAGGAACTCAAGTAATTGTTGTTTGATCTTTAGTAACGACGTTTCGCTGCGCGCCGATAAATTCAGCAGATGATAGATGTGAGTTGATGGAGCGGTAACTGGATTTGGGGCTTCTTCGATAATGACATGCGCGTTGGTTCCCCCTACCCCAAATGAACTTAGCCCAGCGCGGCGTGGACGCGATGTGCGCGGCCAAGCGCTGAGCGTAGTGTTTACGATAAAAGGTGAATTCTCAAAGTCGATATTCGGATTCGGAGTTTCGAAGTTGAGCGATGGTGGGATTTTTTCTTCTTGTAGCGCTAGACTCGCTTTAATCAGTCCGCAGGCTCCGGCTGCCACATCGAGGTGACCAATGTTTGTTTTAGCCGAACCAATTCGACAAAATTGTTTTTGGTTCGTTGATTGACGAAAGGCGCGAGTCAAGGCTTCGATTTCGATCGGATCACCAAGCGCAGTGCCAGTGCCGTGTGCCTCGACGTATTGAATCGTGTCCGCTGAGATCCTCGCATGTTTGTGGGCTAACGCAATCGCTTCTGTTTGCCCCGCAATACTTGGTGCCGTGTATCCCGCTTTGGATCGACCATCATTGTTGATGCCCCAACCTTTGAGGACGGCGTAAATCGAATCTCCATCTTCCATTGCATGTTCGAGTTTCTTTAGAGCGACTACGGCGACGCCTTCACCGAAAATCGTACCCTTGGCATTGGCATCAAAAGTGCGACATTTCCCTTCGGGACTTACCATGCCGCCTTCAGTATATAAGTACCCGCGTTTTTGCGGAAACTTAAGAGTTACGCCTCCTGCAAGAGCCATTCGACATTGCTCGCTCTGCAAGCTCTGGCAAGCTTGAATGATGGCTACTAAAGAAGTGGAGCAGGCTGTTTGAATGGTGAGGGCGGGGCCACGCAAGTTCAGCAAAAACGAAATACGCGTCGCCAGATAATCTTTGTCGTTACCTAGTTCAGTAAGGAGATCGCCGCCGTGAAACGAATTGGCTAACCCTTGTATCCATTCCGGGTGAGTTTCCAGACATGACAACACGTAAGTGTCCATGTAGCAACCCGCGAATACGCCGACAGCATCTTCGATTTGGTCTGGTACGTAGCCTGCGTCTTCCAATGCATGGTAGCACTCTTCCAAAAGCAAGCGATGTTGAGGGTCCATCGCAGCCGCCTCTTTCGGAAAAACGCCAAAGAATCTCGCGTCGAATTCGTCAGCGTTTTTGATATAAGACGCTTTTCGCACCAAGTTAGGATGAGTTCTCAGTGGACTCTGCTCCGGGAGATTGAGTTCAATTTCATCCAGATTTTCAATACTCTCGACACCCTGAACCAAATTGCTCCAGAACGTTCGTATGTCGTCGGCACCAGGGAATCGTCCCGCCATGCCTACGATGGCAATTTCATGACCATTGTGATCCGTCATGTTGTCCGTGCCTGTTCGTTCGCTTCCTTCTTGAATGAGTTTAAATAAAGATGGCGGCGGAGATGCCGTAGCGGCCTGCATGTTTTTTATGGCAATGGTTTTCGTCACCAACCGAACAAGATCGCGGATAGTAGATAGCGCGAAAGTTTCTGCTACGGCAACATGGATTTCAAATTGTTGTTTGAGCTTCGAGCAAATGCGAACGAATTGGAGCGAACTACAGCCCAAGTCGCGGAAAGAATCTGATAGCCCCAAATCGTTATAGTACAGAACGTCTTGGCAGATCGCACAAATCTGCCGTTCCATTTCGGTCACAGGGTATTCGACACTATCGATGCGCTCGAGGTTACGAGCAAACTTGTCACGCTGGAATTTCTCAATCGCGTCGGTGGTGCTGAGTTCGGTGATGGTCTGATAAAGTGTTGAGCTTGGAGTTAAATCACGCGATGTTGTTACGACCGCTTCTGATTCTTCAACTGCTGTTTGAGACGCAGCGAATTGGATCGGATCCAGCGATAGAATGGACTGAGTTGTCAGGAGAAATTGAGTCGATTGAGGTGAAACTGATTTGGGCGTTTTTGACGCGTCACATAAGAAAGCATAGGCGGGCAGGTTACGCGCAGAGGCTTCAAAACGAACCTGAATCTCACGTTTTAAGCGCTCTTCGGCAAGTTCGGCCAGAAATTTCAGCATCCGTATCTCAATCGTGCGTCCCAACGCTCGACAGCTGAGAACAAGATGATCGAGATGAAGCGTATTTCCCTCGCAGTGTGAGATCATCAAGCCCACCAGGCCATAATCCCCGAATCGATCTCGAGTACGGATCGTATGAAGTTCTAATTCGTGATCAAGCGAGAGAGACTTGAGTTGATCGATCGAACGGATCGAAGGGCGAACATTGAATTGATTCGTGCGTTGGAGCAACTGATCCGCTCGGGCTTGATCTGTCATATCAAGCGGGCGAATATCGACTTCGAGTTCAAGTGATTTCAAAAAATCAGTCAGGGATTGAGATTGAGCGCGCAGTGAAACTCGTTGGGTTTCCTCGGCGTACATTTGTGCCCGTTGGACGTCTTCACGTGTTTGAGTTTCACCATCCAAGGGCCACAGATGGTCCAGCATTTGTTCCCAGGAATCGGTTTGAACGCTAGGCAGTGCGATCGAGATGACTTCGGGGAGGTGGGCTCGTACTTCGCTAATCTCTAATGGATTGTCATCAAGGAAAAGAAAACTATCAGCTCCGAGGTTCAGCTCCTTGGCTAGTTGCAGCAAGTTTTGAGATTTTTGCGTCCAATTGATTTTGGCCGCAGTGATATGTTCACGCCGCAGCAGCATATCAGGATGAGTCTCAAAAACGCTCCATACATCTTCAGGACTATTCTTGCTGCAGAGGCAGATAAGTCGCCCCATTTCACGTTGTTGCAATAATTTATGTTGCAGCATGCGATGGCAAGCATCGACTCGAACTCCCTGCGGCCCATCTTCGCCGCACACACCATGCCATAATGTGTTATCGCAATCCACGACAATAGCTTTAACGGATGAGCGTTTTTTCGCATCCACGTATCGTGCTATAGTAGCTGCGACAGCCAGCCATGCGGAGTCGGTCCATGGTATGTGGGCGAGTTGCTCAGTCAAGGGATCGTTAACTGTGATACAACGATAGGCTTCGAAAATCGCCTTATCGCTGATGACATCCACGCGGTCGATCGCCTGGAATCTTTTCAAAACAGACAATTCGAGTTGTTGCCATTGCTCAGCAGTGATCTCGGAATTGGATATCGAATTGGGGGGCCTTGAGTCAGGTTCGGGCGAGACCAATATCACGAGCGTGGGAACATGCCATTGTTGGCATGCCGAACGGAACTTCGCGAAAAACTCGTCCAATGAAGTTGAGAGTTGCGACCGATCAGACTTGTTGCGAACCAGATCGCTAGGACGAAACAACAGAACGTTCAGACCTTTGTCGTTCCGAAACCAGGGACTGTTGTGGTCGACGAGGTGGATCAGCAATTGGCCGTACGGAATAAATGACAATTCCGCACCGCGGCGCAAAAAAGTAAGCCAGCGTTGCAGCGGAATACGCAACGGTTCGGCTGTAAAACTACTTCCAATGGCTATCGGGAAAACGGTCAAAGCTAAGCTCCGCAACGAAAAATCTCCCAAAATCGCTTCGTTCCATAAGGGGGGATAGCGAGAGGGTCCATATCTATATTATCTCGCCGGAGTGGAGTTTCGAATGGAATGCGGTTTCCCCATTTCAAGGTTCTTAGGTTGAGGGAAAGCGGAGCGTTACGATCATTACAGCCAGTAAAATCGGAGGATTACTTCTTTTGGGGGTGATGTGTGGGGCGGGTAGCGAGCGGCAGTTTGTTCACCATTGGCTGTCGCAAGGCGGCATTTGCTGGTAAACTTCCTCCCTTGCGATTACCCCCCTTGGCTCGTCACTGATTTGACAAAGATCGGCGAGTGCGAGGGATGTCGTGTGTGGACGTGCGAGCGAGACTTGATTGCAGAAAAGGATGAACGAGCGTGCCAGCCAGCTGTGTTATTGGATTGCAATGGGGAGATGAAGCGAAAGGCAAACTTGTCGACATTTTGGCGCCGCAGCATGATGTGGTGGTGCGATACCAAGGTGGAGCGAACGCCGGGCACACGGTTGTTTTTGGAGATCAAGTTTACAAGCTACATCACGTCCCCAGTGGTATCCTGCATCCTGGCGTAATGAATGTGATTACTCCGGGTGTGGTGATTGAGCCAGACACTCTTATTCGTGAACTCACTGGTTTGGAAAGTCGTGGCAATGCACCACGGCGGAACTTGATGATCAGTGAGCGAGCGCACATGGTAATGCCATGGCATATCTTGGAAGATCAAGTTCTCAATAAGCAAGTTGTGGCAGGCGAAAACATCGGCACAACATTGCGTGGTATTGGGCCCTGCTATCGCGATAAGGTAGGTCGAACGTTTGCGATGCGGATGACGGATCTTGTGCGCGGAAATTTGCGCAATCGCATCGATGAAATTGTGGCCGCGAAGCGAAATTGGTTGGTTGGTTTGGGTGGTGGAGAACTCGCTGGGCAACTGGACGCCGACGGGATTTACGCGATGGCCAGTCGTTGGTCGGAAACCTTAGGGCCATTGATTGGTGATACCACCAACTTTTTGTTGGACTCTTTGGATGACAACAAGAAGTTGTTGCTTGAAGGGGCTCAAGGTTCGCTTCTCGACATTGATCATGGAACGTATCCGTTCGTAACGAGCAGCAACAGTTCGGGCGTAGGCGTTTCAGCCGGATCGGGTGTGCCTGGTTGTTGGATTGAGCATGTGATTGGGGTTGCGAAGGCGTATACAACGCGAGTCGGTGGTGGGCCATTCCCAACCGAGCTGAACAACGAGCAAGGAAATAAGATTCGTGAGATTGGGCGTGAGTATGGAACAACGACAGGGCGTCCGCGACGCTGCGGTTGGTTCGATGCGGTAGCGGCGCGGTACACGACGCGGCTGAGCGGCATTCACGGTTTATCGTTGATGATGTTGGATGTGTTGAGTCATTTCGACACGATTGAAGTTTGTGTGGCTTACGAGTTAGATGGCAAACGCATTACTAACTTCCCAGCTGAGGCGGACGAATTACGTCGTTGCCAACCGATTTATGAAACGGTGGAAGGTTGGAAGGTGGATGTCACTGGCGTGCGTCGTTGGCGAGATTTGCCATCGCAGTTGTTGAAGTATCTGGATTTTATCAGTGAATTGATCGGCGTTCCGATCGAGGTCGTTTCGGTAGGGCCTGATCGTGCTCAGACGATTTTTGCGAACTCGACGAAGTTATCGAAACTACTGCGTGCAGGTCGAGCTGGTAAATAACTAGAGCTTGTAGGTTAGTTATCGCTCACAAGGCTCAGTCAAAGTTGGAGGCGTAAGGGATTGAACGAGGCAGTTGAAGCTGGCAATCAGAACCAACCGCTGGTTGACGCGCTTGACGACGTGCCGATGTCACGTCGTCCGAAGCACATTGCGATCATTATGGATGGCAATGGGCGCTGGGCCGAAGCGCAAGGGCTGCCTCGTATCGAAGGGCATCGTCGTGGTGTTGAATCGGTGCGCGATGTTCTTGATGGTTGTCGCGATTATGGGATCGAGTGTCTCACTCTCTATTGTTTTTCTAGCGAGAATTGGCGTCGTCCAGCAGAAGAACTTGAGTTCTTGATGGAGTTACTAAAGGCATATTTGATCGCCGAATGCCCGAAGATTATCGAGCAGAATGTTCGCTTGAAGATCATTGGACGTCGGTCCCCACTCCCACAAGATGTACTTGACGAAATCGATCGCACTGTTGAAGCGTGTTCGGTATGCACTGGTATGACGCTCTGTTTGGCGATTAATTATGGATCGCGAGCAGAGCTTGTGGATGCGATGAAGTCGATCAGTGGCGAGGTGGCTGCTGGGAAACTGGAACTGGAAGACATCGATGAAGAGTTGGTGTCAAAGCATCTCTATACGGCGGGTTTGCCAGACCCAGATTTGTTGGTTCGAACCAGCGGAGAAATGCGGATCAGCAATTATTTGCTGTGGCAGATCAGTTACAGTGAATTGTATGTGACCGATATTTGTTGGCCAGAGTTTGGGCAAAACGCGTTAGCTCAAGCGATTCGCGATTATTCTCAGCGGCAGCGACGGTTTGGAGCTGTTGGCACGACAACTCCCTCGGACGATGTATCATAGGTAACAGATTGCATGTTTCACCTGCGACTCATCTCAGCAGTGGTTCTTATCAGCCTTCTTGTGGCAGTCGTATGGCTTGACTACTGGTATCCGCTATGGGGCGTCGCTGGTTTGTGGATGTGGCCACTCGGTTTGTATGCAAGTGTGGCGACGGCAAGTGAGTTGACAAAGTTAGCACAAAGCGGTGGTCACGCATTGGAGCGAGTCCCCATTTTGGTCGCGGTAGGGGCTGCCTACTTAATTGCCAGTGTCCCATTGTTTTGGGGCTTTAGCGGTGAGCCGTATCCGAGTGACTGTCCCGTTGGAATTGTGGGCTGGCCCGCGTTGGCGATTCCCATTTTGTTGTTCGCCTTATCGGCTTATCAAATGATGCACTACAACGCGGATGGCAAAGCTTTAGAACGCATCAGTCTCGCAGGCTTCATTTTGCTTTATGTGGGAGGCTGCAGCAGTTTTTGGATTATTATGCGAACTCAATCGCCGTCTCAATGGTCATTGTTGACATTAGTGGGCATCATTGCGGCTACGAAGTTGGCCGACATTGGTGCGTATATTTCAGGAAAGATGACGGGCCGCAACAAGTTGTGTCCCAAAATTAGTCCCGGCAAAACATGGGAAGGGTTGATCGGTGGATTTCTTTTTTCCGCGCTAGGTAGCTGGATTATCTTTTGCCAGTTTATCCCTTGGATGCTTCCGACAGAGCCGCTGACGCTTGGGCCATTCGGGCCGATATTGTTCGCGCTGTTGTTAACGTGCACTGGTTTGGTCGGCGATCTCACAGAGTCGCTGATCAAACGCGATGTGGGAAGCAAGGATAGCGGTCGATTATTGCCGGGAATGGGTGGCGTTTGGGATGTAACCGACTCGCTTCTTCCCGCTGCCGTAATTGGATTTTTGGGCGTGGTGGCAGGATTGGTGCCACAGCCCGCGTAATTGTTTATTTCTCACAAAATCCGGGCAGCCAAGCAGCGAATTTTCCTTTCTTATTGCGGTTTCGGCTCGAATAATTCCATTAATCCGATTCGCTTCACGCACTCGTTGGGGGCTGCTCCCAAAATGGCAAGGCGAATTGAAATACCAGAATCGAGGAACCATGACGACGGAAGCATCGGTCAGTTTGGCTGATCCATCGGTGGCCCCACAGCTTTTTGGGCCACAAGACCAACATTTGCGATTGCTCAGAAACCAGCTCGGCGTTGCGGTAACATTTCGCGATGGCCAATTGAAGTTCTCTGGTAGTGAAAGCGGTGTGAAGCAAGCTGTGGATGTTTTGGAACGCCTCACTCAAGTTTTGTCGAGTAAGGGGCAGATTTCTCGTGAAGATGTGAACCTCGCCATCGCGACGGTCACTGGTGTTCAGATTACACCGATGCGAGATGAACTGGCCATAGCACATCCTCTTCGCAAGATTCGTCCGCGAACGGAGGGGCAAACGGTCTATGTCGCAGCTATCCGTCAACACGATATGACGTTTTGTATCGGTCCTGCCGGTTGCGGAAAAACTTACTTGGCAGTGGCTGCAGCGGTGGAGGCCCTCAAGGCACGACAAATCCGCAAAATCGTTTTGGTCCGTCCAGCCGTTGAAGCCGGTGAAAGCCTTGGTTTTCTCCCAGGCGATTTGCAGGCCAAACTGAATCCATATCTCCGCCCTTTGTTGGACGCTCTTAACGAGATGGTCGATTACGATCAGGTAAAGTTCTACATGGAACAAGATGTGATCGAAGTGATTCCGTTGGCCTACATGCGAGGTCGGACGTTGAATCAGGCGTTCATTATTTTGGATGAAGCCCAGAATACCACGGTCGCCCAAATGAAAATGTTCCTGACCCGAATGGGGGAGGGTTCGAAGATTGTGGTGTCCGGTGACGTGTCGCAAGTGGATTTGCCGTCGGGAGTTACGAGCGGTTTGAAGGATGCCCTTCACCGTTTAGCGGGAATCCAAGGAATTGGTTTTGTACAGCTAGGAGAGGGTGATATTGTCCGCCATAAATTGGTACAACAGATTGTGCGGGCGTATGATCCTGGCCCTAGAAGTGGTCCAGGTAGCCGGTAACGGCGCCCCTTCGCTAGCGAATTTAGGAGTCAATCCAAGGCAAGCCAATGTCCAATTCTAGCTCGAGTGTTCGAACTCGCAGTGAACGGGTTGCCGCATTAAGTTCCGAGCAGCCGCGCTGGCGTCGTTGGCTGGACGTAGTCATCACGACTCCGTCGCTACTCAGATTCGCCATCGCGCTCGGTGTGGCGATTGTGTTGGCGTTTATCATCCAAGGTTGGAATCCACCTTTTGCTTATCGTACGGGCTACATACCATCTAGAGCGATCATTGCGCGTGTTCGGTTTGAAGTTGAGGATAAAGTAAAGACTCAGGCAAACGTAACGCAGAAGACGCAAGAGATCCTGAACTTCTACGAGAACCGACCGCAACCTTTGACGCAGCTTCGAGCTGCGTTAAAGGATGCGGTTTTTGCATTGATGGAAGGTGCCACTGCCAACGATGAAGAGGTCGATTTGGCGAGTCTCAATAGCAAAGCGTTGACCACTCTGGGTGTCTTCACTAATCCGAACGTCGGAGAGAAGATCGATCCTAAAGAATCGTTACAAGCGATTCGCGAAATGTTGATCGAGGACAAGCAACTCGATAAGTTCGACCAAACGATGCGAGCCGTTTTTCAACCATTGGAAGAAAATGGTCTCTTGGATCTGTTGTCGCATGATTTAGCGCAAGGCAACCAAGAGAAAATCAAGGTTTATGTCGGCGACAAGGTCGATGAAGCCAAGGTAGTTGAGGTGGCCAGCGTTCGAATTCCTGAAGTCAAGAAGACGCTCCTAAGCAATCTGCAAAACGAAATCAAGCGAACGTTTCCGGCATCTAAGTCCGACATCGTTGGCAAAATGGTTTTCAACTTCGTATCGGAAACGGGACTGCCTGTAACGCTGAGATACGACAGCAATCTAAGTGAGGCAATACGCAAAAAGATTCTGGAAGAGCTCCCGCCCATCACTACGCCCTATTTGCCGGGCGAAAGTGTCCTAGCTGCAGGTGGCAAGCCCCTTGGGCTTAACGAGCTTCAAGTTTTGCGTGCCGAACACACTGCGTGGATCAACCAGTTGCCGCTGAGCGAAGAGTTGATCCGCTTGGTTGCGTTTTTTGGCATGATCGCCGCGATGTATTTGCTGGTCGGACTTTACATTTACTTTCAGTATGATTCTAGCTTGATTCGCGATACTGGGCGTTTTGTACGCTTGATGATGTTGGTGTTCGTGGTTTGTTGGGGATGTTGGTTCGCTGCCAATGATGTGTGGCGAGCTGAAGTCATTCCGATTGTGATTTGTGCGATCACTGCCACGATTGCCTATGGTCGTCCGTTGGCTTTGGTTTTGTTAACGACCATGATTATTACAATCACACTTTCTCTTGGCCTTGGCCTCGATTCGTTAGTGGTTCTTGGGGCGGCGGCTTGTTCGGCGATCTTGTTCTTGGGGCGAATTCGTAGTCGAACGCGACTTATTTATGTTGGTCTTGGTTCAGCCCTCATTACGTCCACCACCTTGATTGGCGTTGGTGTCATGGTGGGACAAACCGTGGATATGGTTCCTACATTGGGCACTAATTCTATCACCGGGTCCATGATTCTCGGCTTGTTAACGCAATTGGTTTCAGAGGCTGGCCGAACGGGAATCTATGTTATAACCGCCTGTCTTTTGATGACTGGATTGTTGCCGATTGTCGAACGATTGTTTGGAGTGCAAACCGATTTGAGTTTGTTAGAGTTGGGGGATACGGCCCATCCGTTATTGCGACAGTTGGCTCAGCGTGCGCCGGGTACATTCAATCATTCGATCAACGTCGCGGCGATTGCCGAGCCGGCGGCAGAAGCGATCGGCGGTAACGGTTTGTTGACTCGAGTGGGAGCTTATTTCCACGATATCGGCAAAATGTTCAAGCCGACTTACTTCGTGGAAAATCAAAGTGGTGGCAATCGACATGATTCATTGCAACCGGCGATGAGTACTTTAGTGATTATTGCCCACGTTAAAGATGGAGCTGACTTGGCGCGTCAGTACCGCTTGCCGCAATCGCTTATCGACTTTATTGAACAGCATCATGGTACGACTTTAGTGGAGTACTTTTTCCGACAAGCGACTAAGAAATCGGAGGAAGATCCTAACGGCGAAGAGGTATCGGAGCATGGTTTCCGATATCCGGGACCAAAGCCACAGTCGCTCGAAGCGGCTGTTTTGATGTTGGCCGACGCTGTTGAAAGTGCTTCCCGAACATTGGTAGAGCCAACCTCGGCACGTTTGCAAAACTTGGTCAATGATATTGCCACCAAGCGACTTCTCGACGGACAGTTCGAGGAGTGCGGCATGACTCTAAGTCAGCTCGGTTTAGTTAAGCAGAGTTTGGTTAAGAGTTTGACCGCAATTTACCACGGTCGATTGAAATATCCTGGTCAACAGACAGCGTAAAGACGCCATGTTAGAAATTGATATTCAGGATCGACAATCTGCACTTGCTATCGATGAAACGCGATTGGCAGAGGCGATTCGAAAAGTGGCCACGGATCATGCCTTTCAGATTGGCGAAGTAGGGATCGTGGTCGTCGATGACCCGACCATTCATCAAATTAATCGCGATCATCTGCAGCACGATTACCCAACGGACGTCATCAGCTTTGTCTTCACGGCTGAGGATGGCGAATTAGAGGGGGAGGTCATCGTCAGCACGGACACCGCGATTCGGGAAGCGAGTGACGGTGGTTGGTCCCCGCAGGATGAATTGTTGTTGTATGTCATTCATGGCATGCTGCATTTAGTGGGCATGGATGATGTTGAGCCACATCTTCGCAAGCTGATGCGAGCAGCGGAAGCCAAATATCTTGCGTACTTTCAATTGACTCCCCAGCAGATTGAGTTGATGGCCGCCGATCGAGATGAAGTGGTCTGATTCTATTCGGCAATCGTTGGGGCGTTTCCAAGCTACAAATTAACACGCCAGAAGGTGTGCGGTTCCATTGGTCTCTGGTTCGGATTGTCGCCAAAAAAAGTCAATTCGGACGAGGCTTTCCTATTTTTGCAAATTCAGTGGCTGAACAGGAACAAAGGTTCACATTCGTTGACCATGCGACATAATCCGACTAACAGAATCAAAATACAGATCCCAAAGTTCTGCTAGGGTCAATTGTCGATAGACGACTAAGAGAATACACTCTTGCGTGGAGCGAGTTTTGCTCACCTTTTTCTCTTGCCCTCGCGTTTCCTTCCAAGACCGTTTGGAGTTCTAGCTCATGTCGAATACCAGTTCCAAGGAAAACCAATCGCTTCCTGCTGCCCGGTTGACTTTGGAGGACAAGAGTTTTGAATTCCCAACCATTATTGGGACGGAAAATGAGAAAGCGATCGATATTTCGGCGCTTTTGAAAAACACCGGATACGTCACCCTGGATGAAGGCTACGTGAATACCGGGGCGACCACCAGCGACATCACTTATTTGGATGGTGACAAAGGTATTCTTCGCTATCGCGGCTATCCCATTGAAGAACTTGCCGTTCATTGCGACTTTGTGGAAGTCAGTTATCTGCTGATTTACGGTGAGCTACCGGACAAATCGCAATTGGAAGACTTCAAAGAGAGCATTCGTCGGCACACGATGCTCCATGAGGATATGCGAAGTTTTTACAACGGCTTTCCCCGCGACGCCCATCCGATGGCGATCCTTTCATCGGTGGTAGGAGCTTTGTCTACGTTTTATCAAGATTCGCTTGATGTTCATGACCCTGCTCAGGTTGGGATTTCGATTCAGCGTTTGCTGGCGAAGCTGCCAACCATTGCCGCATACAGCTTCAAGAAGCATACTGGGCAGCCTTTCGTTTATCCGCAAAACAGTCTCGGCTATTGCGAAAACTTTTTGCGAATGATGTTCGCTGTACCAAGTGAACCATATGAACCAGACCCTGATTTTGTGTCGGCGCTGAACTTGTTGTTGGTTGTGCATGCCGATCACGAGCAGAACTGCAGCACTTCGACGGTGCGAATGGTTGGTTCCTCCAATGCCAACCTGTTTGCGTCCATCTCGGCTGGTATTTGTGCCTTGTGGGGGCCGCTGCACGGTGGAGCGAACGAAGCGTGTGTGCAGATGCTTCAGCAGATTGCCGACGACGGTGGCAATGTGAAGAAGTATGTTGATATGGCAAAGGATAAGAAGAGCAATTTCCGCCTTATGGGCTTTGGTCACCGCGTTTATAAAAACTACGATCCACGAGCCAAAATTATCAAGGCGGCTTGCGATCGTTTGTTGGCCAAGTTGCATTTGAAGGACCCATTGTTCGATGTCGCACAACAGTTAGAAGAAGTCGCTCTGAAGGATCCGTATTTTGTTGAGCGAAAGCTCTACCCGAACGTGGATTTTTATTCGGGTGTCATCTATCGAGCGATGGGCATTCCGGAGCAGATGTTCACAGTGTTGTTTGCAATGGGGCGTTTGCCAGGCTGGATTGCGCACTGGTTGGAAATGCACCGCTCGCCGGGCAAGAAAATTTGCCGACCCCGTCAAGTTTATACAGGTCCGACGATTCGCCCATTCGTTCCGCTCGGCAAGCGATAGTGCCAAATCTACTGGCCTGAAGCGGCGATGAGCCCTACCGATTTTCATCGCCGCACTCTACAATTCGGGATTCTCATTTCCATCATGAATATGAGTGGGAGTTCTCGAAGATGAACGACGAACGCATATTGGTTCTTGATTTTGGTTCGCAATACGCTCAGCTGATCGCTCGTCGCGTTCGCGAACATAACGTCTATTGCGAAATCGTTCGTGCCGACATTTCGATCGAGGCCATTCGACGTCGTAATCCAAAGGGGATTATTTTCTCCGGGAGTCCGTCGAGCGTCTATGAAAAAGGTTCGCCGCGTTGCCAACGCGAACTGCTCGATCTGGACATTCCCATCCTTGGTATCTGTTATGGGATGCAGTTGACCTGTCATCTGTTGGGTGGCCAAGTACAGAATTCTGCTCATCGTGAATTTGGCCGCGCGAGTTGTGAAGTATTCGGCAAGAACGGTTTGACCGATGGTCTTCCCGACGAAATGGAAGTTTGGATGTCGCACGGCGATAAGGTCGTCGAATTGCCGCCTGGGTTTCAGGCCATTGCTAAGACATCAACTTGCCCATATGCGGCCATGAAACATGAGTCGAAGCCCATTTACGGTTTGCAGTTTCATCCTGAAGTAACCCATACGCCGCTAGGCAGCGCATTGCTGCATAACTTCCTCTACAAGATTTGTCATTGCGAAGGTACTTGGCATATCGGTGATTTCGCGGCTCATGCTATCGAGACGATGCGTGAGCGAATCGGCACCGATCGCGTTATTTGCGGGCTATCCGGTGGAGTCGATAGTGCAGTGACTGCGGCCCTGCTCTATCGTGCGATCGGTTCTCAGTTATCTTGTATCTTGGTCGATAATGGTTTGCTCCGCAAAGATGAGCAGCGTGCCGTTATTGGCGAGTTCACCAATCATTTCAAAGCGGACTTGCATGTGGTGCAAGGTGAATCGCGTTTCTTGACATCGTTGGCAGGGATCATCGATCCTCAGGAAAAACGACGTCGCATCGGCCATGATTTTATCGAATGCTTCAAAGATGAAGCCCGAAAAATCAAGGATGCAAAATACCTCGCGCAAGGAACGTTATATCCCGATGTTATTGAAAGCGGTGCAGCTCCCGATGGGCCAGCAGCGACGATCAAATTGCATCACAATGTCGGCGGGTTGCCGAAAGAACTCGGCTTCGAACTTGTCGAACCTCTGCGCGATCTGTTTAAGGATGAAGTCCGCAAGCTTGGAATCGAACTTGGGCTCCCAGAGCATCTGGTATGGCGACATCCATTCCCAGGTCCAGGCCTCGCTGTGCGTTGTCTAGGGGAAGTGACAAGGCCTCGACTCGATATCCTTCGCGACGCCGATGAAATTTTGCTCGAGGAAATTCGCAACGCCGGTTTGTATCGCCAAACATCGCAAGTGTTTGCCGTCCTTTTGCCAGTGCAAAGCGTCGGGGTCATGGGAGATGCACGAACTTACGATAGCGCTGTCGTCATCCGCTCTGTCAACACGGATGACTTCATGACGGCCGATTGGAGCCGTTTGCCGTATGATCTGTTGGGACGCATTAGCACTCGAATTATCAATGAAGTACGCGGCGTCAATCGCGTCTGTTATGACATCAGTTCCAAACCACCAGCCACGATCGAGTGGGAATAAATATCTATGAGTCGACAGTATATTTTTTCGATTGAACAGCTGACCAAGAAACATGGTCAAAAAGAAGTCCTTAAGGATATCTGGTTAGCCTTTTATCCAGGCGCTAAGATCGGTGTACTCGGTAACAACGGTGCGGGTAAAAGTACTCTGCTGCGCATCATGGCAGGGGTGGATAAGAACTTTGATGGAGTCGCGCGACTCTCGCCAGGTTTCACTGTAGGCTACCTTTCGCAAGAGCCGCAGCTTAATCCCAACAAAGATGTGCAAGGTAATGTGGCTGAAGCGGTCGCCGAGCGTCGGGCAATTTTGGACCGCTACAATGAAATATCGATGAAGCTCGGTGAAGTTACCGACGACAATGAAATGCAGAAGCTGTGCGATGAAATGGCCAAGCTGCAAGACATTATTGATACGGCCAATCTGTGGGATCTCGATCGCCAAGTGGAGTTGGCGATGTCGGTTATGAATTTGCCTCCAGGTGATGCTGATGTTACCAAGCTTTCCGGTGGTGAACGCCGTCGTGTAGCCCTCTGCCAATTACTAATTCGTCAACCCGATTTGTTGTTGCTCGACGAACCGACGAACCATTTAGATGCTGATTCGATTCAGTGGCTCGAACAACATCTCGCGCAGTATCCAGGGACCGTGGTTGCGGTGACGCACGATCGTTACTTCTTGGATAATGTGGCGAAGTGGATTTTGGAATTGGATCGTGGCCAGGGTATTCCATGGGAAGGGAACTACTCTTCCTGGTTAGAGCAGAAGCAGAAGCGTTTGCAATTGGAGCAGAAGCAAGCAGCTGCCCGCCAAAAGACCTTGGCCCGCGAATTGGAATGGATTCGCATGGCCCCTCGCGCGCGACAAGCCAAGAGCAAGGCTCGTCTGGCTGCTTATGAGAAGTTGGCAGCGGAGCAATTTGAAGAACGACCTGACGAACTTGAAATTCAAATTCCACCCGGGAAGCATTTAGGTGAATTGGTAATCGAAGCCGACAAGCTTCGAAAGGTTTACGGTGATCGTGTGATTTTCGAAAATCTCACGTTCCGATTGCCTGCCGGTGGTATTGTCGGGGTGATTGGTCCCAACGGTGCCGGTAAGACAACTTTGTTCCGCTTGATGACCGGTCAGGAGCAGCTAGACGGCGGCACAATGAAGGTTGGCTCAACCGTGGAGTTCGGTTACGTCGATCAAAATCGTGATTCGCTGAAAGGTGAAAACACGGTCTACCAAGAGATCAGCGGTGGAAACGACTTGTTGGAAATGGGGGGGCGAAAGCTCAATGCTCGCGCTTATGTCTCCCGTTTTAATTTCCGCGGTCCCGACCAAGAAAAGAAGGTTGGCGACCTCTCGGGTGGAGAACGCAATCGAGTGCACCTGGCTAAGCTGCTAAGAAAAGGCTGCAATTTGCTATTGTTGGACGAACCGACGAATGACTTGGATGTCGATACGTTACGAGCATTGGAAGAGGCAATCATTAACTTTGCCGGATGTGCCGTAGTGATCAGTCACGACCGGTGGTTTTTGGACCGCGTTGCGACGCATATACTCGCCTTTGAAGGGGATGGATACGTTCACTGGTGCGAAGGCAATTTCCAGGTTTACGAAGAACAGCGGCGTGAGCGGTTGGGTATCAAAGACGACGAACCACGCAAATTCCGCTACAAGAGTATTCACAGTTAAGCGAAGTTTGGGCAATCGTCGATTCTGTTTTCAGGTGCACGTTGACGACCGGAAAAAGGAAGATTACATTTTGATTTCTGGCAAAATTCCAGCAGCGATGTTCGGTAACGGGGCACCCGTCCGAGCGTAGTTGTTTGGTGTTAGCCTAGATGGTGGATGTAGCTCAGTTGGTAGAGCACTGGATTGTGGCTCCAGTTGTCGCGGGTTCGACCCCCGTCATTCACCCTTTCGATTCATAAGACCTCGACGAACGATTGTTCGCCGGGGTTTTTTTGTGAACCGACCTCCCCCCTCAACGCTTTGTCCATTTCTCCCCTGTCTGTATTGGAGCTGCAACGTGAAGACTGTGGTTCAGATTTCTTTGGACGTCACTGATTTGCAAGAGGCAATCGCCACCGCCGAGATGGCACTTAGAGCGGGTGTCGATTGGCTCGAAGCGGGGACGCCTCTGATTTTGGCTGAGGGCTTGAGAGCGGTCCGCGAGTTGCGAGCTCGATTCCCCGAAGTTCCGATCGTTGCCGACCTGAAGACCATGGATGGTGGGTATCTCGAAGCTGAAATGATGGGGAAAGCTGGGGCAACGCATGTGGTTGTGATGGCGCGGGCCCATGAAGAAACCATTCGTTGTGTGGCCAAGGCAGGTAAGGATTATAACGTCGGGGTGATGGGGGATAATCTTGGTTGTCCCGATATGGTTGCGGGAGCGAAATGGTTGCAAGACCTTGGCTGCGACTATGTCATTCATCATATTGGGTATGACGAGCGGCGTGGTATTGCAGCGCGTGGCGAAAAGGCACCGACACCATTGGATCAATTGAAGGAAGTGGTGGAAGCGGTAACGGTTCCAGTGCAAGCGGTAGGTGGTCTGAGCATTCAGCAGGCGATTGATACACCGAAGTATGGCGCGCCATTGGTGGTGATTGGTGCTCCTTTGGCTATCGATGCAGACCGTTTCCAGCGAGCTGGTGGTGATTTGGAAGAGGTATTGCGACAGATCTGTCAAGCAGTTCACAATTATGGCGATGTGCCTGTTGGCAAACGCTAGATCAATTCCTCTCTTCAGTAAAACAACATTCACTTAGGATTTCTTGTGGCTACTGCATTACAACCTGCTGTCGTTAATTTTCGAAATGAACCTCACTGTGTCGAATTGCGAGAAGTTCCGTTGCCTGTTATCGGTGACGAAGATGTCTTGCTTCAAGTTGGTGCCGTTGGTGTATGCGGATCTGATTTGCATCAATGGACGGCCGAGCATTCGTGGCCTGTGAACTATCCCGTTATTTTGGGACATGAGTTCGGTGGACGAATTACCGCATTAGGTTCACGCGTGGTTGGTTGGAAAGAAGGGGATCGAGTGGTCAGTGAAACAGCTGCGATCATCGATCCCAATAACCCAATGAGCCGACAAGGCCTGTATAATCTCGACCCGACCCGCAAAGGTTTTGGTTATGGGGTAGATGGGGCGATGACCCGATATGTACGAGTCCCAGCTCGTTGTTTGCATCGAGTTCCAGATTCGTTGCCGCTGAAATTTGCGGCGTTGACAGAGCCATGTTGTGTGGCCTTTAACGCAGTGGCTCAAAATGTTGACATTTTGCCGGGGGATCGTGTGGCCGTGCTGGGGCCTGGTCCTATCGGTTTGCTGTGTGCCGCGATGGCCAAGTTGCGCGGTGCCGATGTAGCCGTGGTAGGTATTCCTCGCGATGAAGCACGTCTAGCTATCGCACGTGAGATCGGTTGTACGACCATCGTGAGTGGCTTAGAGGAGTGGGCCAAATCACGAGACGGTTTAGGCGTAGAAGGTGTCGTCGATGCGGCTGGGATTTCAGCCACATTAAAGACAGCCATTGATATTGTTCGTCCCGGTGGCTGGGTAAGCAAGGTTGGCTGGGGACGAGCACCGATTAATTTCTCGCTCGATCCACTCGTTCAAAAGAACGTGAAGCTTCAAGGCAGCTTCAGTCATAACTGGCCGATTTGGGAACGCGTGTTGGTGTTGTTGGCGAGCGGCCAGATTCCAATTGAAAAGATCTTGGGTGGCGTTTGGGGATTGGAACAATGGCATGACGCGTTTGAAACAATGCATCATGGTTCGATTGCTAAAGCGGTTATTCAAGTCGATAGCTCGCTGTAGTCAAAACTGATTCCTTCCTTTTTCATCTTCAAGGCTTATCCTCATGACTGTGCGAATTTCAGCGTTTCCTAAGTGCTACTTAGAAGTCATCAGTTTCGATCGAACGATGACGGTATTTGATTGGATTGAAATGTCCAAGCAATTGGATTGCGATGGCTTGGAAATGTATGAAGGCTTCTTCACGAGCCTATCCGAAAGTTATCTCAACGAAGTGAAAGATGCCGTGGAGGCAACGGGGCGAGTCGTGCCAATGCTGTGCTGTTCGCCCGACTTTACCAACCCCGATGCGGCTGCCCGCGTCGAAGCCGTGGCCAAGCAACAAGCGATGATCAAGGCGTCTCGAGTCATCGGCGGTCCCGGAGTCGTGTGCCGGGTGCTCAGCGGCCAACGCTATCCAGAGGTGGAACGCCAGCAAGGAATTGCGTGGGTTAGTGAGTGCATTCAGGCCTGCTTGCCTCTTGCCGAAGAGTTAGATGTCGTGCTCGGTTTGGAAAATCATTACAAAGATGGGCATTGGAAGTATCCGGAGTTCGCCCAGAAAATGGATGTCTTTTTGGAATTGTTAGAAGCGATTCCAGAATCAAAACACTTCGGTGTGCAATATGACCCATCCAACGCAGTTGTGGCTGGTGACGATCCTGTCGAGCTACTCAAAAAGGTCGCTCCACGTGTTGTGAGCATGCACGCCAGCGATCGTTATTTATTGCCAGGTAAGACACTGGATGAATTAAGACTCGAAGATGGGACTGTCGGTTATCCTCAGTTCTTGAAGCATGGGGTAACCGGTAAGGGACTCAATGACTATGAGTCGATCTTTCGCATCTTGGCCGAGCACAAATACAACAGTTGGATCAGTATCGAAGATGGCATGAACGGCTTGGATGAGATGGCTGAATCGCTAGCCTACCTTCGCAAGATGGTGGCCAAGTATTTTCCTAAGGGATAGTTTCCCTCACTCTGTTTTCGTTTGACACTGCAGCATAGTGCCCCGATTAGTACCATCTAGTTTGGGCACTTTTTTTGCGCTGATTCGTATCTGTATTTGTTTTTGGAATGTGGATTGTGATTCGCTCAGGTCGGCCACCTGCCGAAGCGAGTTCTTTGGTTTCAGAATTTGCAATGAGAGAGTTCTCAAGGCTCGAATGATGCACAACACATCGGCTGATAACGAGGATTTGAATTCGGAGGTGTCCGGAAATCCGTTTGCCGTACCACCGGATGGGATTCGACACGCCATACAGCCGACGGATGCTTCCATCACGCGCCGCTTTACGATCTTGGGTGGACTATCGGGCTTCGGTTACACGTTGGTCTTGTTGAGCTATTCACTCTGGGTGCATTACAGCGCTGTCACTTCTAAACAAGGTGACGAAGCTTCAAGGCGTCTGTTGGATGTTCTGTTACAGTGCTTTTTGTCAGGGGTGGGAATGATCGTCATCCTGGCAATTGTGGGGGCCGGTGTGGGAACGCTTGTTGAAGTCGTGATTGGGTTCAACGGTCCCTCCCCTCCTCATTCCGCAGATTCTGTTCAAGCGAATGAAGCGAAGTGAATGGGTGAGCTTTGGCTGAAGTAGCTTTAACCGGTTCGCACGGCGTTGGTCGTCGACATTAAGACAATAAAAAAAGGCCGTGACTTGTGGTCACGGCCTTTCTCATTTTTTGTTCGAGATCACCGAGGTGATCACGATATCTTAATTAGTTGCAACCGCCGCAGCTTGGAGCAGCTTCGCAGCTCGAAGCAACTTCGCAACCGCCGCAGCTCTTAGCTTTGCGACCGCAGCCCTTGCCCAACAAACCGCCGAACAAACGGCCTCGGCTTGGGGTCGAGCAAGCGTTGCTGCTTCCGCAACCATTGCTGGTGCTTACAGGAACGGTAACGGTTTGAGCAACCATCTTGCAAACGGTTACGTCAACTTCCTTCTGAACCTGAACAGGAACGCAAACCTTGTAGGTTTCGGTCTTTTCTTCGGTTACAGTGTTGCAGGTGGTTACGTTGTAGGTTCGGGTTCGCTTTTCAGGAACGCAAGTGGTAACGTTAACGGTACGCGTCTTGGTTTCTGGAACACAAACGGTGTGCTTAACTTCGCGAGTTCGCTCTTCTTCAACGCACTCGGTTACGTTAACGGTTCGGGTCTTGGTTTCGTCAACATACTTGCAAACCTGAACTTGGCGAGTGCGGGTTTGGGTTTCGTACTTGCAAACCTTAACAGTTCGTTGCTTGGTTTGTTGTTCGTACTTGGTGACGTTCACAGTTCGTGTGCGAGTTTCTGGCTTGCATACGGTAACGGTGTAGGTGTATGGCTCTTCGGTAACTTGACGTTCGCAGCTTGTAACTGGAACTTGTTCGGTTACAGGATTGCTTACCCATACCTTACGGCAAACAGTGGTGGTAGCAGGAGCTTCGCAGCCACCGCAACCGTTGCCACATCCACCGCAACCACCGCATCCGCCGCAGCCATTGCTACGAGCAGCGGAACCACAAGCTGGTACTTCTACCATTTGGGTTTCCCAGTGACCGCAATCTTTGGTAACGGTCTTGTAGGTGGTGGTTGGAACCAAACGGCAAACCTTGCGAACGCCGCTCTTGGTTTCTGTGGTTGGAACATTAACTGTGTAGGTTTGTTCAACTGCAGTGGTTACAGGAACGCACACGGTGTAGTCCTGAACGACGTCGCTGTAAACAGGAACGCTAACATTGTAGGTCTGTTCAACGGTTTCGTACTTAGGAACACGAACGGTGTAAGTCTGTTCGACTTGCTTGGTTACAGGAACCTTAACCTTGTAAGACTCGGTCTTAACTTCGGTCTTTGGAACCATAACGGTGTATTCTTCGGTCTTCTGTTCGGTCTTTGGGACCATAACAGTGTATTCTTCGGTCTTCTGCTCGGTTACAGGAACCTGCTTGGTGACGTTGTAGGTGCGAGTACGTTCTTCGGTCTTGTACTCAGTAACGGTTACCATCTTCTTTTCGGTAACGTACTGTGGAACGTAAACGGTCTTTTCAACGTACTGTACTGGAGTTTCGCAACCGGAAACTACTTCGCCGCATGGAGCTGGAGCTGCTGAACCGCAGTCACCGCAACCACCACAGCCACCGCAATCAGCGGCGGATAGATTGGCAGCACCCATCGTTGCGACCAACCCGAACAAGGCCAAAAACTTACGCATTTTCATCTAATGCTCCTCAGGAAAACTATCGGCCGGGACGGCCTCAACAACAACGCGTATTCAAGCGGTCGAAATGACCGCGTAACAACCAAAATAAAGTGGACCCTCGACTGTATATCAGCCGAAATGAAAGTCAACGTAAAGCTCCCTAATTACGTATGACGCACACCTTCTCTATTTATCCAGATAACGAGTGAGCTGAATATGCGAAAAGTGAAGGTTTTGTCGATTGGGTAAAATGGGGTGCTTGAGAGGTTTGTACGGGGTAAGAGTTTACACCTAGTACACCCAAATGGAAGGGCCACAATAGGGAATTATTGGAGAAATTCCGAAGGGTAAAGGGGGGCTCTGTTTACGAGCTTTCAAAAAGCTCGGTAATTCACGCTTGGAATATGGCAGCGACGCAGTCGGAGTGCTTCATTAAGTCGCAGTAGAAATAAATTGCTGTAACAAAAAAACGATAGCTTCCAAACCGTCGCACTCCCCCGGAATCAGAGACCTTCGACATTGCTCCGCGTACTTGCAGAGCCTATAATCCATTGTCCACCACCACACATTGACGCACCATAGAAGGGTGCGCCTTCCTTGAAATGCAGGGAGCAATGGCTTGTCCGCGAAGCCCAAAGTGCTCTGGTTCGATCCGCAGATATCGAATTCAGTAGCCGATACAACCGCGCAGTCCGATTCCCCACCCGCCTATATTCGCCATTGGCTTGAATCAGGTGCCGTCTGGGAACGTGTTGATTCCCCATTAGAAGCTTGGGTGTCTCTCAAAAATGACCCACACTTAGGCTTCCTGCTAACAGGCTCAGCCACACCTAATCATTCGGCTGAAGCTATTTTGGAAAGCGAAAGAGTTCTCAATGCGCTGCCTGATGGTGTTGCGTTGGTGGACGCCGATTTCAAAGTTCTGTGGGCGAATCAGTTTCTTCACCAACTCTTCCCAACGGGTCTCATTCAGACCGAGTTCTATCAGGCCTTGGGACAACCGGAGTTAATTGGTTCAGAAGGTTGTCCGCTGCAAACGGCCACTGCCGCTCATACTACTTGTAGCAATACTCTTCACACTGCTGATAACCGTTTCTTCCAAATTCACGTTTCACCACTGCTTCGACAAAATCAAGTTGTCCAATTGGTGATCACATTAAATGATGTTACTGCGGAAGTTTTGCAACAACAAAAATTAGCCGCAATTCATAAGGCTGGTAGCAAGCTGGCGGATCTCAAGCCCGACGAAATCTTTGAGATGGGCGTCGAACAGCGTATTGAACTTCTAAAAGACAATATTCGCCATTACACTCACAGTTTGCTCAATGTCGATGTAATCGAAATTCGGTTACTCGAACAATCAACGGGCAATCTGATCCCGTTGTTGTCGGTGGGGATTGATCAAGAAGCAGCGGATAGAAAGCTCTTTGCATGCCCACAAGGGAATGGTGTTACCGGCTTTGTGGCTTCCACGGGCCGCAGCTATCTCTGCCAGGACACCAGTCGCGAACCGCTCTATCTGCAAGCCTTTCACGGTGCAGCAAGCTCGCTAACGGTTCCCATTTTGTTGCATGAATCGGTTATTGGCACGATCAATATCGAAAGCCCAAAGCCGCATGCATTCAATGATTCCGATCGACAGTTCTTGGAAATTTTTGCTCGCGATATCGCCATGTCGCTCAACACATTGGAGTTGTTGGTCGCACAAAAGACCAACGCAGCTCAAGAAAGCTGCGAAGCAATTCACAGCGCCGTAGCGTTACCTGTTGACGATATTCTGTTGGATGCCGTGAATGTGATGGAGCGTTACATCGGCCATGATCCAGACGTGGTTCAGCGATTGCAACGGATATTGAAGAATGCTCGGGATATCAAGCGTGTGATTCAACAAGTCGGACAGAAAATGGCTCCCGTTGAGGCTGTGCCTCTGGGTTGTACCCTCGAACAGCATGCCAAGTTACGTGGCAAACGTGTCCTGGTGGTGGATGCGGATGAACAAGTGCGCAACGATGCTCATGGCTTGCTGGAACGCTACGGATGCACCGTCGAAACAGCTCATCATGGCGATGAAGCCGTCATGATGGTCAAAGCGGCAGGTACCGATGCAGCGTATGATGTGATCATTTCCGATATTCGGTTACCCGACTATTCTGGATATCAATTGATGTTGCGTCTGAAGAATATTCTGGATCCGGTCCCGATGGTGCTCATGACGGGCTTCGGGTACGACCCCGGTCACAGTATCGTCAAGGCTCGGCAAGCAGGTTTGCACTCCAAAGCCATCCTGTATAAACCGTTCCGCCTTGATCAATTGATTTCAGTGGTGGAGACGATTATCGACAACCATCAACCTCAGCACGCCTAACAATTGGCAATCTTAGGATGGATGGGTTTGTTCGAGTTCTGATTTTCTGTTTCGTAGTCATCGGCCATTTTGGTTGGTGGGTGTTTGCCTACAACCGTATCAACGCAACAGGCCTGCCACGCTCACTCGTCAAATTTTTTGAGCGTGGTATCTTTCTGCCGATCACTTTATTGCTCCCCGTAGTGTTGTTGGCACTCTATCCCGTTTCAATCTGGAATTGGCTTGTAGCTGGAGCTTTGATACCCGGCCATTCAGCACCTGTGCTGGTATATGCGTTGTTCTGTTTAGCAGTAGATGTGGTGATCGGGCCATTTTGGCTATTCTCGCGCGCCTATTTGATCCCTCCCAAGCAGCTTTTGCGTTCGCAAGTGGTGCGGCATCTGGATTTGAATCATCAACGCGAGACGCTTTGTCAAAAGAAATTTACGGCACGACTAGCGCAGTTGCCGGGCAATTGCATCTTAGAGTTGCAATCGGTCCGCAAGTCTTTGTGGTTGCCGGCCTGGCCCCATTGCCTGGATGGATTTCGGATTGGACATATATCGGATCTGCATTTCACTGGGCAGTTGGCAACAGGCTTCTATCGCCAAGCGCTAGACGAAATGTTGAGCATGCGGCCCGATATGATTGTCATCACTGGGGACATTATCGATAAAGCTAAATGTTTGCCCTGGATTGAGGAGTTGCTCGGTTCGCTTCAGGCTCCGCATGGGTGTTATTTTGTTTTGGGGAATCACGATAAGCGTATTGCCGATCCCAGCGAGGTGCGGCGCGCCTTAACCCGCAGCGGCTGGGTTGATTTAGGGAGTCGGGTCCATGAGATAGACATCCATGGACAAAAGATCTTGTTAGCGGGGCACGAAAAGCCTTGGTTTGGAGAAGAGCCTGCGCTTGACGCAGTTTCCTCCAACATGTTTCGTTTGGCCTTAGCGCATTCCCCTGACGCAATCGATTGGGCTCAGTCACAAGGGATCGATTTATTGCTGGCGGGGCATACGCATGGAGGTCAGGTTCGCTTCCCGCTGATTGGGCCCATTGTGGCTCCCAGTTGGTACGGCTCGCAGTTTGCTTCTGGCGTTTTTTTTCGCAAGCCAACGTTAATGCATGTGAGTCGCGGGTTGGCTGGAGTTCATCCAGTGAGATTTCGCTGCCAGCCTGAAATTGCATTGCTGGAGCTCTATTCTTCACCGACTCAGGAATAAGTTCTTCACTGGCGAGTTTGTTCACATCGAGAGTCGATTACGAACATAAAAAAACTCGCGCGGCCGATTCGGTCGCGCGAGTTCTTAGGATTCTTGGAACAAAAGTTTTGAAGTGTTGCTATTTGTTGTTGGCTGTGACGCCGGGCCAATCATCAGTTCGGAATGGTGTCAGTGGCAAGTTCGCTTGATCGAACATATTGCACACAGGGTTATCGGACCAGGCATATCGAACTGCAGCAGGGTCAGCTACTTCATCGCTCCAAACTTCAATGCTTCCATCTTTCTGAATGGCCGCTTTGGCCCATACAAATTTCTTGTCAGCCCCTGCGATGGCAAAGCCAACAGGTTCGTTAACGTCAAAAGGTCTCCAGCCGCCGTTGATGAAATCAAACGTGAGAACCATTTTGTTCCCCTTCTTTTCAGCCGACTTAAATTGAGGGCTGCGATAGGCAATGTCGATTCCATAGTCCTTCGCTAGGGCCCAACGAGCCAAGCGTCGTCCGACATCGACTTTGTTTTTGGGATGAATGTCTTTTCCTTCGCCAATGTCGATGATCACCGCCTGTCCGGTGTTTGGCAATTTGCTCATGGTCATCGTTTGTGCTTCGCGAAGTTCGGCCCAATCGCTTTCGTCAGGGTTGGGCTTTTCGGCTTTGAAATCGGCAAGCTGAACCCAGTAGAACGGGAAGTCGCCTTCCTGCCATTCATTGCGCCAGCTTGAGATCATCAGAGGAAATAGTTCACGGTATTGATATGCGCGACTGGCATTGGATTCGCCCTGGTACCAAATGGCCCCGCGAATTCCGTAGCCCAAATGCGATTTCAGCACGCCATTGTAAATATTGCCTGGTCGGCTATTACCATTTAGTTGACCACGCAATTGATTAAGCCTTTTCGTTTCGTCCTCCGATAAGTCAGTCCGCTTGCTGAGTTCTTCGACGGTGGCTTCGGTTGTTTTCCAGCGTTCCATCAAGGGAGCATATTGTGGATCTGCTTCTAGGATATCGCGGCGCACCCAAGCCTCGGCAGCCGAGCCGCCCCAGGCGTTGTTGATCATGCCAACAGGCACACCCAGGGTTTCTTGTAGCTGTCGCGCAAAGAAATATCCGACGGCCGAATAACCACCCACGGATTCCGCCGAGCAGACGGACCATTTTCGATCATCATGCGACCAGACTGGCTCTTGGCGACCTACTTGTGGAAAGTTGATCATGCGAATCTGGTCGTTCTTGGCCGTGAGCTTTTCGAGGTCTTGGTCATAGGATGCATTTACGGACCATTGCATATTGGATTGACCTGAGCAAATCCAAACTTCACCTACAAGCACATCGGTAATTGTCACGGTGTTCTTGCCGGCGATCTTGAGTTCATAGGGACCACCTACTGGCAACGGAGCAAGTTTGACATCCCATTTTCCAGAAGCATCAGCAGCTGTTTCAAACTTTTGCTCGCCAATTGTGACAGTCACTTTTTCACCAGCATCAGCTGTTCCCCAGACGCGATTGGTTTGTTCGCGTTGGAGTACCATGTGATCGCTGAATACGTTAGGGACTTTAACATCTGCCAATGCAACCGACGCATTGAGTGCTCCAAGCACCATGGCGCAACCGGCCAACCAACGTTGGCTTTTCCAGAATGTTCTCATGCTGTTTTCTTTCGGAGAGTGTGAGGAAGGATGGAAAAGGAGGGGAACGCTCAGGTTACAGCGTTTCCGAGTCACCAGATTTTAATGCCAAACAGAGCACGAGCCAACTAACCTTTCGCAATTCCACGACGAAACTGATGGATCGTGCTACAATGCGTCGACGCAGATCGAACTGCACTCGCCTCACGATACTCCCCGTTTTTCCCGCCCAAGGTGTTCTAGTGATGAATCGAGTTCTCTTTTTTCGTGCTATCACTCTCCTCGTTGTAGTGGCTTTTGCCTTCTTCGAAAGCGATTCCCTATCCGCACAGGATGTACGTAAAATCCCTGTCAACCGCGATACATGGCTTTCCAGCGTGCCGCAAGAGCGGCTGGGATCGAACGGTGGAGCGGCTAGGCTGAAATTAAAATCGTATCAGGAAATGTCGGTAGTTGATTTCGACGCCACCTCCTTGAAAGGTCGCGTCATTGAGAAGGCCTACCTGCATCTGAATGTGGTCGACAAAAAAAGATTATTGCGGCTGACCACCAGCAGTATTTCGGCGGAGTGGTTCGAAGGGAATGCGACCGGCTATGGACAAGAAGAAGGGGCGTCTACCTTTCAATTTCGGCAATTGCCAGATGTTCCATGGGCTTATCCGAACAGCGATTTTACATCCGTCATTTTGGGAAGTGGCAATTCATGGTGGGGTTCGTTCGAGCCTACAGATGTTGATGAAAAGGGATGGCAAAAAGTTGAGGTTTCACCGACTGTTATCGCAGCCCGTATCGCCGGCCTAAGTCACGGTGTTCTTGTCTTCGATGATGTTGGTTCCGAGTGGAAGCGGACCGGTGACAAGTTTGAAGTATTCCCTTTTCCGAATCGTTACATCTACAGTCGGCAACAAAATGCAAGTGTCGCGCCCTATTTCACGATTCAGGTGGGAGCTGAGGATACGCAAGCTCCCGAGAAGCCAACTGGCTTGGTATCGGATTCGGCTGATTTACCCGCAGGCGAAGTGCTCGTTCGTTGGAAAACACCCAGCGATATTGGGTCGGCCGGGCCGCTCGGCTTTGAAGTGCACATCGATAAACGACGAGTCCCATTGTATTTGGTTCCAAAGGGTGACATTGCGGATCAAGTGGTGGAGATGCACGTACGTGATCTTGGGCTTGAGTCAGGTCGAAGCTATCTGTTGTCTGTGGCTGCGATAGATCGGGCTGGTAACGTTGGGGATGCGGCCACCTTGAATTTCGAGGTTTCGGATTTGGAAGCTTGGCAGCCTCAACGATCGCTCAGCGCATCCCGGCAGAATCTCACTGGCTCCAAAGATCAAGAATCAGCGAAATGGCCGCAGCTAGGTGGTTTTGAGTTTTCGATATTGGATGAACTCGACAAGCTCAATCTTAAAGATGGAAAGTTATTGTCGACGCGAGATGAAAGCTATGGAATCAGCAATCATTTATGGTCAGCACAAAATCAATCTTTGTCTTTGGAAGGCGGTAAGAAGGAATGGATTGCCTTTCAGGTTGTGTTGAAAGGAAATGTCACCGCGAATTTATCTGCGAGTCTAACGCTTGAAGATTCGAAACAAGAGATGCCATTGAATGTGGGAAGATATGCGCCCATCCCGCAAGGTGACGCCTTGATCGGCGATCCTATTGTTCCCGTATCAAGATGGAAGGCAGGGAGCTCCTTTGATAATCAGGCCGCTAATTACTCTTGTTTTCATGTGGAAATGCACATTCCGGCCGCATTGGCTCCAGGCAAGCATGCAGCCACTTTGAACTTGAGTTTGGGGCGTGACTCGGTGGCAATCAAGACTCAGCTTCAAGTTTGGAATTTAGAAATACCAAATAAACTGAGCTTCTTGCCGGAGATGAATTCCTATGGACTTCCGGCGAATGAGCTTGACTACTACCGCTTAGCTCATCGTCATCGAACGGTTCTCAATCGCCTCCCTTATTACCATAACGGACGAGTGAGTGAAGGTTGTGCGCCGGAATGGAATGGGGCCAAGATGGAGTGGTCTAGTTGGGATAAGCGATTTTCGCCTTTGCTTACCGGACAAGCATTTGCGGACTTAGAGCGGGGCGGCGTACCGATTGAGTGTTTTTACCTGCCGCTATTTGAGAATTGGCCGATCCCAATCGAGCCCAATTATAGAGAAAGTTATTGGGCCGATGAGGCGTTAAACGCTTCGTATCGCAAGCAGTTTGAGATCGCCTCCAAAGAAATTGCCATTCATGTTAAGGAAAAGAAGTGGGAAGAAACGATTTTCCACTTTTACTTGAATGGAAAGAATAATTTCAAAGAACGCGGATGGTCTCGAAGTACCTCGCCGTGGATCTTGGATGAGCCATCGCATTACCAAGATTTTGACGCGCTGCGTTGGTTCGGTGAAGCATTTCAACATGGAACTCAGGGAGTTGGTGTGAAGAATGTTGTTTTTCGAACCGACGTATCTCGGCCTGAATGGCAACGCGAGGTGCTCGATGGTTTAGTTGGTTATGCGGTAGTGAGTTCAGCTGTCCGGCGGTATCCACGACACGTCTTGGACAGAGCTCAAAGTAATGGTGAATTAGTGGTCGAGTATGGGACATCGAATCGACTCGATCAATCTAATATTCAGCCAGAAGCTTGGTGTGTGGATGCTTGGTCAATGGGACTCAGTGGTGTTTTGCCGTGGCAGACCATTGGGAACGCTGAATCATGGAAGAGCGGTGACGAGTTAGCTCTGTTTTATCCAGATCCCGAGTCAGACTCTGCTCCGCCAATTCCTAGTATCCGTTTGAAAGCGTATCGTCGCGGACAGCAGGATATCGAATATCTGGAGTTCCTGTGTCAGCGCATCAAGGCTCCACGCTGGAGAGTTGGAAGTTGGGTGCGGCAGTCGTTGGATTGGAGTTCTGTGCGAGAAGGGACCGGAATTCAGGATGCAGAGGACGCGGGGCGCGTCAAATACAACAATCTGAATCCGCAGGATTTTGTTAACCTGCGGCGCATAGTGGCCGAGTCCGTTCAGATGACCCCGAACGATTGAATGGGATGATGAATCAGCAAAAGCTTCGATTTCGTTCCATTCGATTTTGCCGATCGTGCCGTTTTTCCCCATCAAGTAAGGGGAAAAACGGCGCCGAAGGACTCGAATTAGGGGAATTCGTTTCGCTAGTTCGAAAGTACCGTTGTAATGCTTCGCGTTACCGGTTATTGTCTTAGTCGGTCGAGTCCGCGAAACTATCAGTATCTTGGTTCTATGTAGCCCTGCCTGCTGCTCCGTTCGTGTAGATCTACCAGGCGAAACCCGCCTTGTATTGGGTTCTTTCTTTCTAACCCGGGAAGTTTTTGAAAGTTGGGTTAGGCAGCATTTCGATGCAGGAGTTACCCTGATGGGTACGAAGTTGTACGTTGGCAATCTTCCTTACAGTATTACAGATGCCAAGTTGGAAGAATTGTTCTCCCAGTTTGGTAATGTGCGCAGTGCACAGGTCGTTAAGGATCGTGACACTGGTCGCAGCAAAGGTTTTGGTTTCGTAGAGATGGAAGATTCCAACGATGCGAATTCAGCAATCAACGCGTTGAACGAAAAGGACCACGAAGGTCGTCCTTTGACTGTCAACGAAGCACGCCCACGAGAAGATCGTGGTGGTGGCGGCGGCGGTGGCGGTGGATACCGCGGTGGAAACCGTGGTGGTTCAGGCGGTGGCGGTGGTGGTGGTCGCGGCGGTTACGATCGTCGTTACTAATCCAACTCGCGATTTAGAGTCATCATAAATACCAAGCGGCTGGTTGTTCCTAAAACAACTAGCCGCTTTTTCTTTGCGCGGACCTGAATTGAGTCCGCTAGGTAAGAAACTGCTAAGTCAGTCGCCACGAAAAAAGCTCAGGTAAGACGCTGATTGCACTCACCTGAGCTCGTCGAATTTATTCCGGCTTTTCCTCAAGCCTCATGTCTGTTTGCTGTTACATTCTCCCTCGGGCATATTCTTCGGTTGTAATGCGACCGTCGCCATCAAAGTCCCACTCGTTCTTGGGTGGGATCGGCATTTCTGAGTATTCGTTCGGCGTCAGAGCTCCATCGGCGTTTTTGTCGTATTTCGCGATCTGCTTCGCGGCCCACTTCAAGGTCGATTGGAATTTCGGATCGTCAGCCGAAGGTGCAGCAGCGGCTTCTGCAGGCTTAGAGGTTTCTGCACTTGCTGGGGCAGGTGTGGCGGGTGCGGCAGCAGTCGTCTCAGGCTTTGGCTCGCCACTACTGGATGCTGGTGCTGGTGAGCCTACGGTCTCTGCTGGACCTCGTGAATCTCGGCGGCTGGAAGATGCCATGCTGGAACCTGAGCGACTCGAGCCACCGGACCGAGTTGCACCGTTTGCAATGGCTTTGCGAACTTCTATCGTGGTGATGAAGCCGTCGGTGTTGAGATCGAATTTGGCGAAATCCGTAACGGTTCCTTCGTCCCAATTGGGAGCGAATTCGACCATGGAGATTTGGCCGTCGGTATCTTTATCGTCTCGGGTGAACCAATCAGGTTTGCCGCTTTCTTTGTCGGTTTTTTCACGGGTTGACAGCTGACGCAGTGACTTGGGGCGTTCCTTTTCTCCGCTTCCTTCCCCTGCACCACCTCGATCGCCGCCTCGATCGCTGCCACGATCACCACCGCGGTCTCCGCCACCGTCCCCTCCACCGCCAAAACTCATCATGCCGCCACCTCCCATGCCACCCATGAACATCATGCCGCCGCGATCTCCGCCGCGACGTGAGTCTCCATTATCTTGACCGGACGAGCCTTGTTGTTGCTGTTCTTCGGCGATACGTCGCTTGGCATAGCGAACGGCAAGTTCCTCCTTGCTCAATTTTCCATCTCCATTGCGATCGAACTGCATTGGGTCGTCACCCCAGCGTCCCCCCCCGATCTCCTCTGCGGAGAGGAAGCCATCTTGGTTTCGATCATAGCGTCCCATTCGATCTTCGGCTTCGCGCAAGTCGCGAGCTGTTACGGCAACGGCCGGTTCGCCCCCACCCTGTGAGCCAAAGCCTCGCACGGAGCCAGCAGGTTTTTCGATGCCGAATGTCGGGACTAAAGGTTTGGGTGCGGAGGGTTCGCTTTCGGGGGTAGGGCTGCCACCGAAACTTCCGCCAAATCCGCCTCCCCCCATCCGTTCTTGTCGCATACGTTCGAATTCACCGGCAACGGTTTCGAGTGGAATGGGCTTCGATAAGTCGATTTTGGGATTCGATTGGGCCATGCGTTGCAAGAAGAAACCGGCGGGACCTTGGGTTTCATCTGGATCAAGCATCTTGTTTCCGTTGCGGTCGAAGCGAGCGAGCATGGCACTGGGGTCAAAGCCACCCATGCCACCTCCCATCATGCTGCCGCCCATCATTCCACCTCCCATAGGTGGACCACCCATCATGCTGCCCCCGGGGCCCCCCATCATCATGCTACGGCCTCCAAAGTCGCCGCGACCACCCCAGTCGCCACGTCCGCCACGGTCTCCCCCACGGTCGCCACGGTCTCCGCCACGGTCGCCGCGACCACCCTCTGGTGGCTGTGCTAGTACGGAGCCTGACGCTAATAGCGTGCCAACAAAAACAGGGGCGACGGTAGAGCGCAAAGTGTTACTGAGCAAGATGCTGAACTTTTGGATCCCGGATTTCATCGTTTTTCCCTGTTTTGGGGGGCTTTGGGGTCGCGATTGGCTCATTTTTAGCTTTGGCACGTTTTTTGGCGACTCCTTGATTCTACTTAAACCCTTTTCTGTACAACAAGTTTCGTTTCGGCCGTTACAACCAAAACCTTCTTTTTAGAGGTGATTTTCTTCGCTCTAGCAATGCTACTAACTGCTATTGAACACTCCCGTTACCCTGTGTTAGACTCTTCACCCTTCCGGATAGAGGCTTAACCACTCTCCCAGTTGGCTCAATGCACGATTGTTTCAGTGCAAGCCTCCGGGGTAACGGGCTCCGGGTTGTTGGGCTTAGGGTTGATGGGCTTAGGGTTGATGGGCTTAGGCCTTTAGTCAATCAAGTTGTTACATAACTTCCACTTGGTCCCTGTAAGGTGGTCTTTTGTGTAGTGTGTAGCTACGGCAGATTTCAAAAAAGTCATACTTTAAAACAGCGCACAATTTCCGTGCACAATTTATTCATGCGAAAAGGGTGATTTCGTGGGTGTTAAGAAGACGGGTAAAGGGCGTCGAAAGATTGGTCGCAAGAAGCGTCGTATGCGAGCACGTATACGTCATCGCAAGAAGTAATCAATCCGTATTGCCAAGCGTATTCGCTTAACTCACCAATCTTGAAATCACACCTGCACGGTTGATCGAGCCGGGCAGGTGTGTCTTGTTTCGTAGGTGAGACGCTTTCTATTGAGCGAATGCTGACGCGAAGTACCAAGGGTGTAGGCGCCAAGGGTGTTGGTATAGTGCCGTGCATTCAGCAGGCAGGGTGAGTTCCCTAGGCTGTGTCGTGCGCTGAGTTCAGAGTTGATGCGTCAGTGGATCGCGTGAGATCGGCCTGCGAGCTCTTCTGCGATCAGGGGTTCTGTTTACTGATCCCTTGCGAAGCGAGAACAAAGCTGCGAAGCGAGAACAAAGCCACCCAGGGCTGGTTCGTGGATTCGAACAGCTTCCGCTATTGCCATGTTGGCTGTTGCCATAGCTTGTAGAGTGGCCTCAAACAAAATTGGTTGATTGCAGAAGTTTCCTCCAGCAAGTCCGAGAATAGGGTTGATGCCCCTTTCACTGAATCGGAGCTTCGCAGCTACTGTTTGGATAAGTTCGGCGAGCCAGCGGCCACTGTCGTGGACGATTTGGTGAGCAATAGGATCTTCTGCGGATAAAGCGAAAACAATCCCAGCGATTCTTGCAATTTGATCGCGTGTTGTATTGGGATCGTAAATGTAACCGATGAGTTCGGTTGCATTGCGTAAGCCAAGATAGTTCAGTACATGCTGAGTCAGTTGTGTGGCTGGACCACGACCATCAGCATGTCGTGTGATTTTCTTAAGGCCTTCCATAGCAATCCAATAACCACCCCCTTCATCGCCGAGCAGTCCACCCCAGCCGCCACAGGTTTCATTACGGCCATCGTCGGCGACGCCGAAGCAGAATGAGCCCGTTCCGCTGATCAATGAAATGGCATTGATGTTTGATGAAATCTCGAATGCCAAAGTCGCTCCATCCAAATGAGTATCCCCATTTTGTAAACGGGGATCACGATAAAAGTTCAGATAAGCCAAGAGCGGGGCTGCGTCGGTCGTCACCACGACACGTTGGCTAGAGAGAGCATCGTATCCCCATTGCTCCATCCTCAATCGATCGGGCTCTCTCCCAACACCCGCCAGGGACAATGTGATGGCTGAGATCGGATTTTCTTGGGATATCCTAGGGAAACGTTGCGCATTTTCGGGTGTTCGCAGCGCCGTCCAAGTGGATTGCAGGCTCGCTTGTATCGCATCGCGAATGTTGGCTTGGGCTGTTTCAAAGCCAACCGAGCGGACATTTCCAGGCCCAGAGTTTCCGGAGCCGAGGATCGTAACGCAAACCGGTTTCACCACACGTTGCCCAGAAACATGTGATGCGCGGCCCACCGGATCGGTGTCCTTGAATTCAACGATACCAGCCAAGGCACGGGTTTTTGAGCCACCTCCATCGACGGCTACGATTAAGTGTTGCTCCGGCACGGCTATGGGGCTCTCCGTTAATGGCGGCCTGGTAGGGCTGTTCAATCGTACGGGGTTTGGGTGTCAGTCGGATGTTACCATTTGAATACTGTTTCTAGTCTAAACACTTTGTGCATGCATGCGAGTCTATTTTCTGCCGATTTCTTGACGGTACTCTTTGGCGAAGGGGGCCGAGATGCCACAATTCTTTACATCCGCCTTGTCAGCCAAGTCAAATCACCCCACACTGACAGCCATTAATCGCTCAGTAACTTATCGCAACATAACCCCCACTTACACAGGAACATTCATGCAGCGCAGACCTTTAGGGAATACAGGTGTCGATTTGCCCGTTCTCAGTTATGGCGCCTCATCGATTGGTCAAGAGTTTCGAAACGTTGATCTGAATGAAGCTCTTCGCAGTGTTCATGTGGCCCTGGAATTAGGGATGGATTTCATAGACACAGCTGCCTATTACGGACGCGGCATGAGCGAGTGCCTATTGGGCGTAGTGCTACGAGACATTCCTCGTGACAAGTACTTGTTGGGAAGCAAGCTGGGACGTTATGCACCGGCTCACTTTGATTTCTCTGCGAAGAGAGTTGTGGAGAGTGTTGATGTCAGCTTGATGCGCATGGGTGTCGAGTATCTCGATTTCATGATTTGCCACGATATTGAATTCGTTGACATAGCGCAGGTGATCGAGGAAACACTCCCCGCTCTCCGCAAAATAAAAGATGCTGGAAAGGTACGCTTCATCGGCATATCTGGTTATCCGATGAAGATCTTTAAGCGAGTGTTGGATGAGACCTCGCTCGATTTCGTTCTTTCTTACAATCACTATACGCTTCAAAACACTATGTTGGGCGACATGGTGCCTTATCTCAAGAGCAAGAATGTCGGCATCATGAATGCGGCTCCCTTTGCTGCGAGGCTCTTGACCAACACGTCATTGCCTGTGTGGCACAAGGCAACTCCAGAAGTTCGTGCAATTTGCAAGAAAGCGGCCGACCATTGTGCGGACCAAGGGTACGATATCGCGCAACTTGCATTACAGTTCTCGATTGCCAATCCAGAGCTCGCCACTTGCATCGTAGGCTCCGCCAATCCTGACAATGTACGAAAGTGGGTGGCATGGGCCAATGCTCCTGTGCCTCAACAATTGATGTCGGAAGTTCAAGCGATATTGAAACCAGTTCACAATTGGTTCCATATCGAAGGTAAGCCTGAAAACAACGACACACCAATCGTAAAGTAAAACGAACTCTCCTCTTGTTGGATCGTCAATCATGAAAGCACTCTCCTTAGACTCGCCTTTGAACTGGAAGCGGATCGACATCGCCGAACCGCCTGCTCCTGGTCCAACTGAAGCCATTGTGCGCGTACATCAGGTCGGGATTTGCGGCACGGACCTAAGTGGTTACTTGGGGAAGATGCCCTTCTTCAGTTATCCGCGCATCCCAGGGCATGAATTAGGCGTAGAAGTGGTAGCTGTTGGCTCTGAAGTCACACAAGTGAAGGTTGGAGATCACTGTGCTGTCGAGCCCTACATCAACTGTCAGAAATGTTACGCTTGTCGGCGTGGTCATACGAATTGTTGCGAACATCACCAAACGCTAGGTGTGCATTGCGACGGGGGCCTGAGACCCTATTTCACGGTGCCAGCCCGCAAGCTTCACATCTCGCGCAAACTCAGTTTCGAGCAATTGGCCTTGGTCGAGACGTTGGCGATTGGCTGTCATGCTGTTGATCGCGCCGCGCCGAAAGTTGGTGAGTGGGTTTTAGTAATCGGTGCAGGACCCATCGGTTTGTCAACGATTGAGTTTGTGAAATTGACCGGTGCCAATCTGGTCGTCATGGACGTTAACGAACAGCGTTTAGACTTCTGTCGAACAGTGATGGGCGTTAAGCATACGGTGCTAGTGAAAGAAGGATTAGAAAAAGAAGTTCGGCAAATATGTGACGATCACATGCCCGATGTGGTGATCGATGCAACCGGCAATAGCCAAGCGATGTCCAAGGCGTTTGGTTACATAACCCATGCAGGTCGTTTGGTGTTTGTAGGAATAACAACCGAGGATGTGACCTTCAAGCACCCCATTTTTCACCGCCCTGAAGGTACACTGCTCTGTTCGAGAAACGCTCTCTCGCGAGATTTTGCGAGAATCATCCAATTGATCGAAGATGGGTCGATCGATACACAACCGTGGATCACGCATCGCACTCCATTTGAGAACTTGATTGAAGTCTTTCCGTCGTATACGAAGCCGGCGACAGGCGTGATCAAAGCGATCGTTGAGGTAGGTTTGTAGTATGACGCACAATGTCGACATGGAAATTGAGTTTTTGCAGTTGGGGACAGGGCGTTTTCTGCGAGCGTTCGTCGACCGATTTGCCCAAGAGTCGCGAGACGCGGGAGCAAGCGTAGGCTCGATTGCGGTAGTTCAATCGACAGATGGTTCAAGGGCAAATCTTATTGCCGCTCAGCCCAACGGCTTTCATGTGCTTGTACGCGGCTTTCAGTATGGTGAAGTCGTTGATCGCATTCAGAAAGTTCAAACTATCGCTGCTTCGTATCAAGCGAAAAGCGACTGGGCGAAAGTTTTGCGATTGGTCGCCAACGGAAAGTTGCGAACCATTTTGAGCAATGCTACGGAATCTGGTTATAAACTTGAACCAGAAGATCGGTTTAGCGATGCGCCGCCGCGGAGTCTTCCAGCAAAACTGGCTCAGATCTTGCTAGCGCGTTATGAAGGTTCGAAAAAGCCATTGCAGTTGTTGCCATGCGAACTAATCGAACGCAACGCCGATAAACTTAAAGCGTTAGTGCTTGAACAAATAGCACTTTGGAAATTGCCCGAAGCGTTTCAGAATTGGGTTAGTCAAGATTGTTTGTGGATGTGCAATCTAGTGGATTGCATCGTGACCGACGGCCCAGCGGATCATCCGCTCGCCCATGAAGATAAGTTGCTGGCGTGCGCCGAGCCTTATGCGTTGTGGGCAATCGAAAAGCCCAAGGGACGCGAGGTTCAGCTCTTTTCCCATCCAGCAATACAATGGGTGGACGATTTGTCGCCCTATTATTTGCGTAAAGTTCGTATGCTCAATGGCCTGCATAGTGCTATGGTGGCGAAATTCTTGCCCGCTGGTTTTCAGACTGTGCAACAAGTGATGAAGGATCCCGTGGCGATGCGTTGGGTTCGCGACCTGCTGTTTGAAGAAGTCGTACCAACACTCGCGTGTCGATTGGAAGGAGTTGCGCAATTCGCTGACGATGTCTTGGATCGATTCCGAAATCCATTCCAGAACCACAAGCTGAGCGACATTAAGTTGAATCATCACGATAAGGTGAAGGTTCGCTTGCAGCCAACCTACGAGGAATATCAGAAGCTCTTTGGGCGTATTCCAACGCGATTGCATGAAGTATTGAGTGTCCGCTTTGAGTAACGTGAAAACTCCCAAGAAAGAACAAGTTATGTTTCGATCGAGTGTCACTGTAAGCTTGGTGCATGAGGCGCGTGGTGGGCCGTTTGTTTTTTGGGATGATTATCGTGAAGCGGCGAAGAAGGCAAAGTCGCTGGGCTTTGACGCGATCGAAATTTTTACGCCTGGTCCAGATGCCATAAAGTCGAGCGACTTGCTCGATACCTTGGAAGAGACTGGACTGAAGTTGGCTGCCGTCGGTACGGGGGCTGGGTGGGTTAAGCACAAGCTGCATTTATGTTTGCCGGATGCGGTCAGACGCCAACAAGCTCGCGACTTTATTCGAGCGATCATTGATTTTGCCGGAGCATTCGGGGCGCCTGCCATTATCGGCTCGATGCAAGGTCGGCACGGTGATGGCGTTTCGATGGAGCAAGCCAAGCAATGGCTGCGCGAAGCTCTCGACGATTTGGGAAATCATGCTGCCGAATATGGCGTGCCATTGATTTATGAGCCATTAAATCGATATGAAACCAATCTGGCAAATACACTGGAAGCAGCCACTGCGTTAATTGGTGGTGTCGGCGGCGGAAATGTGAAATTATTGGCGGACCTTTTTCACATGAACATCGAAGAAACCGATGTCGCCAAAGCTTTAGTCGATAACGCAGCGATGATCGGTCATATTCATTTTGTGGATACCAATCGTCGTCCAGCTGGTTTAGGGCACATGCCATGGGATAAAATTGCCGAGGCGGTGCGAGGTATGAATTATTCGGGGTTTCTGTCTGCCGAAGCTTTTCCATATCCAGATTCGGATGCGGCTGCCGTTCAAACCATTGATACGTATCGCAAGTATTTTTCTTGATCGCTGATTACCTTAGGTTGACTCTATGCTCAAACATCAATTGATCCATCCTGAAATTAACGCCATCATCGGTGCGGCCGGCCATCATTCCAAGATCTTGATTGCGGATGGAAACTATCCTGCTTCGAGCAAGAAAGGTCCGAATGCCAAGTTGGTGAGTATGAATTTGATGCCTGGCCTGATTACGTGCACACAAGCTCTCCAGGCAATTCTCTCCGCTGTTCCGATCGAAAAGATCGAAACGATGATGTATGAAACCACCGGCCCATACGCCTTAAGCGAAGATCCACCTGTGTGGAATGAGTATCGGGCTGTGATGCAAGAAATGAAAATCGATTTGAAATTAGAACCGATCGAGAAGTGGGAGTTTTACAAAGCGGTGACCACTGAAGATCATGTACTTACGATTCAAACGGCCGATCAGCAGCGATTTGCCAACGTTCTTCTCTCTATTGGCGTTCGGATGGATTAACCATGACTACCCAGCCTGCGAAGTACAAGAAAATCGTTCCGACCATCGATGCCCATCAGCATTTTTGGGACTTGGAAGAGCATTTCAATTATCGCTGGTTGGAAAATCCCGAATTGAAAAAAATCCATCAGACTTACTTGCCAGAGCATCTCAAGCCATATCTCGATGAGGCGGGGATTCAATATTCGATTTTTGTTCAGACTCAACATACCGTCGAAGAGAATCGCTGGGCGTTGAGACTCGCTGAAGAAAATCCGTATATTGCGGGTGTTGTGGGATGGATCAATCTGGTAGGCATGGACTGCGAAGATCAGATTCAGCACTTCAAGCAGTTTCCCAAATTTGTTGGTGTCCGGCATATCACCCAAGATGAGCCCGACGATAACTTTATCATTCGTGACGATGTGCTCAACGGATTGAAGAAATTAGAGAAACATCAGGTGCCGTTTGACTTGCTCTTCTATGTCAAGCATCTCAAGCATGTGACGAGAATCGTCAAGCACTGTCCCGATCTCAAGATGGTGATCGATCATTTGGCAAAACCAGAGATCAAGACACAGCGAATGGATAATTGGCGTGTCAACTTCCGTATGGCATCGACGTTTCCCAATGTCTATTGCAAGATTTCCGGAATGGTTACCGAAGCAGATTGGGAGAATTGGCAGCCCTCAGACTTGCAAGCGTACATCGATTTAGCGTTGGAGTGTTTTGGTCCACAGCGATGTATGTTCGGATCTGACTGGCCCGTTTGTGAGCTAGCTGGAAGTTATGCCGATGTTCATTCGGCAGTTGTCGAGTGTCTCGGAAAGCTGAGTCCCTCCGAGCAAGAATCCGTCTTTGGTGGAACGGCAGTCAGATTTTATGGGCTCGACGAAAAGCAATTGGGATGATCTTTGCTCAATACTTTCGTGAATCGACCGAATAAAGTCGCTGTTAGGCTGCTCTAGTTGATTGGGATAACTCAGCAACTGAGGGGCATTGCGAGATGAATATTCTGGGAAGTCGATTGTATGTGCGACATTGGATTGGGGCTCTACTGTGCTGCGTTTGTTTTTGGCTCGGCGCAAATGAAACACGGGGCGATTTTGGGCCCAAAGGCTTTGATGTACAAACCTTTCGAATAACCCGGCAAGGCTCAAAGTGGATAGAGCCTTTTGTGGCAGCGCTATTGATGCCAGCGGATTCTCGCACCAGCCGCACATTAAACATGGCGGAGAAGTTGCCTGGTTATGATGAAATCGACCCCACGGCAGATGGGAAGTATTGGGTCTATGCAAATTATGCGTGGGGTGGGCGGGGCGTTGGTGGCACCACGATTTTTAATGGGTTTTACGGTTCTGTGCCGTCAAAGTTCCGCTTGGCAATCTTCTCCACAGCAGAAAGCCGACTCTATCTGTCCGACGAGTTGACGTCCCATCCATTGCTGACGATTTACGACGTTGAGATAACTCAGGATCGCTTGGTGGTATCACAACCTTCGGTAGGGTTATGGGTTGCAGATCAGTTTTTGGGGTTGCGCCGCCACGGATTTTTATGGGCGGTATTTGTGACTTTGCTTGTGGAAATATCACTCATGCTGCTTTGGGTTTATCGTTGGCAGCGTGGTTCAATGTGGCGTTTGGCTTGGTTGGTGGCTGCCATCAATGTTGCCACACTATCGCTTGTGTGGGTCGGAAGTCTCATTGCCTTTTGGATGCTGGGATTTGAGACGGGCTTAGTCATCTTCTGGGGATTGGAGATCGCGGCTTGGGCCATCGAAAGCGTGACTTACAGATACGGTGGCAAGTTGAGTTGGCGCGAAGCGCCGAGCCTATCAGCCATCGCCAATATTTTGACGGTCATGATTGGGGTCGTGGCCAATGGTTGGTTGTAACGAGAGAGCTTCTGGTGAATTTCAGAATCACCTGTGGCCAGATAGAAGCGGACCCAAAGAAATCAAGCTAGACCAATTCTTTGGAGAAATGGCCAAAATGTCAGTTGACAAAAGTTTTCGTGGGTATATAAATACTGCATCTGGCAGGCATTTGTTCTGTACGGATGCTACAGGAGGTAGCGGCGTCTGTCTAGTGAACAGGGGGTAGGATTCTGGCTCTCTGTTACAGCGACGAACTCTCGCAATGATCGCGGCTTTCCAAGGGGACGTGGTTCTCAGCAATTGATGCTGCAGACGTCGGTTCTCATAAGTTGGGGCATTGATGGAGTTTATTATGTCGTGCGAGAACGATCTGCGTCCTCTTTCGGTTCCAAGTGCCCACTCTGGATATCTGCCGGCTAGCTTGGCTCCTTTTGAAGAGCGTTTTAATTCAAGTGAACGTCCACTCAAGATCGTCTTTGATTCCTCGACGTCGCTTGCCGTAGGAATTGAAAGTCATGTAGAGCGAGTTGTTATTCGAGACTCGCAGCGTTTGACCGTGTTGTGTGATGTTGACGATTGGACCGTGCAGAAGTTGCTCGGGGCGCTGACTGATGAACCGGTCGATTTCAGCGGACTGTTGCGATCCGTTCAGGTATTCGAGCCGATTCCCGCTTTGCACGTCGAAAGTAGTTCGCTATCTAGTGAGTCCGAGTTGTACGTCGCATATCATTCCAACCGCGATGTGTCGAGTTGGGTATGGATTGATCTTGAAGCTCGTATGGTAGTGCAATGGCTCCCCGTTTTTCATACGGGACTTTACCAATGCGATGATGTGCTGACGGGGCAATCCGAAGTCGTCTATACATTATTGCCGCCTGAGTGGCGGTTTGAGAGTGTATCCAGTTGCCCCAATTGGTTCGACATACTTTTGTCGAGGAAATCGCCGAAATGTTTGACTCAAACTGTCGATGTAGGTTCCATTCTGTGGGGAACTGCATTGACACGCGACTGGGTTGAGATGGTCTGGGAGTTTCGGAAGCGAATCGGCGAAGAGATTTGGCGATCGCATACCGAAAGTAAATCGGGTTGGATACAGGAACAATTGATTCGAATCTTTCTAAAGACCACGCGAGCCGATCTTGGTGATCTAGCACCTTGGACGGTGTTACAAGACTCACGTGCGTTTGTAGATCAAGCCTGTCAGTACCGACGTGAGTTATGGGTGCATCTCGGTAAACCGCCGTTGTGTAAGGTTGCTAGTGAGGTCACGATTCATTCCATCACGCACCCAGCGCGTATGGGTACCGTTCAGCATCGCTTGTTGCTCGAAATGTATGATTATCTGCTGACGAAAATCCAAAATTCAGCATGGACGACACCAGGATCTTCCCTGGAATCATGGCGAGATTGTGTCGACAGATGGAAATCGCATTTCTTGAGCTCTATACCTGAGCAAGGCGTCTGGAGTCGGCATGAATTGATCGAGTTGGAGCAAGCTCTTATGCCCATCCCCAAGAAGCGTGTTGAATGGAAACGCACCAAATCAAGTTCGATATCTTATGGCGAGCCAAAGCAGATCTTGCCCGCTGGGCAGGAGGCTCCCGTTACTGCCGAGTCCCAGCTGGAAAGCACCTTGGGGGGCAGTTCCGATTCTGGTTCAGGTGGCCCGAGTGATTGCGCGTTGAAGCTATTACCGCATTTCGAAGAAATCTATAGTTTCGATGGAACATGGGATTACGAGCAGCCTGTCGTCGAGCCACAAAGCCCCGGAATAATCGATGCTGCCAGTCAGAGAACGGTCGAGTCATCTTTGGAACGGATTGCAAGCTCGAATCTCGGCGACATAAGTTGTCTGGCCGAAACAGAGAAGAGTGAGCTAGATCGAGGAGAGGATGAGCCAGAAGAGTTCTCAACGGTTTGGAAAAACTCTTATCTCAATTGGGATGCAGATTGGCCGGTTGAAGCCTGTTATTCTTTTTTGGTGATGAAGCTGTCGTTCTTGGTTTCTGAAATTCTCATGGAACTTCAGCGAGCGGACGATCGTTGGTATGGTGAGGAACTGACCGAGCGATTTAAGCACCTGCAGCAAGCTGGAGAAGATGAAGATGCCGCCGCTTTTTCTCTCTCCGCGGAAGTGTTTTGCGAATTGCTAGAGGATATGACGCAAGCACATCCGGGACTTGTTCCCAGGCTTGCCGATTTACAAAGCCGTCTGTGGGAACAAATTCGTAAGCTTGACTCTAAAAGAATGAGATAGTTCGAACGAACGCATGTTGCCTTGCGCCCGTTTGGCCCTGCACGCGGATCACCGTGTTTCCAATGAATTTTTCCCCAGCTCACGCTCGTAATTTTTGATCAAACGACAAATTGAGCCAGTTAAGATGACGAGTCAAAGAGTTGTTAGTCCAAACACAATAGAGAAATGACATGAGTTCCGCATGATCGACGCAAAAACTTTCTGTACGAAACACGACTTCTTGCAATCCACCCCTCAGCCATTCAAACTACCTTCTTCACTCACTGTTCCACTTCCTCACTGAATCACTGAATCACTGAATCACTGAACCACTCATGCCCCACACTCCCATTCAATTTACCGTTTTGTTCCTCTCAATATTCGCTCATTTGCGTGGGGAGGAAGTTGCCGTTTCAGCGAACGATCGTCCCAATATCATTTGCATCATGGCAGACGATTTAGGGTATGGCGATGTTCGTTGTTATGGGGCGACTGAGATCGCGACACCCAATATCGATCGATTAGCTGCGGAAGGAAGGCGATTTACAAGCGGCTATTGTTCAGCGTCTACTTGTACGCCCACACGTTTCTCATTTTTGACTGGCGTCTATGCATTTAGGCAAAAAGGAACGGGAGTTGCGCCGCCGAATAGCCCTGCATTGATTCAGCCTGGAACACCTACTGTTGCCTCGGTCCTTAAAGAGGCGGGTTACAAGACTGCAGTCATCGGTAAATGGCATTTGGGTTTGGGGGGTAAAGATGGTCCGGATTGGAACGGTTTGTTGAAACCAGGGCCCCTTGATATTGGCTTCGATCATGCCTTCCTTCTTCCAACAACGAATGATCGCGTTCCGCAGGTTTTTGTGCGCGACGATCGTGTGCTCAATCTCGACCCGCAAGATCCTCTTTGGGTAGGGGAAAAGAAGCCCAGTGACGATCATCCAACAGGCTTGACACATCGTAAGACACTCAAGATGGATTGGTCGCACGGTCACAACGCCACGATTCATAACGGCATAAGTCGAATTGGATTTTACACCGGCGGTAACAAGGCTCGCTTTCGCGACGAAGATCTTTCAGATCATTGGGTTCAAGATGCAAAAAAATGGATGACGGAAAATCGTGAACAGCCCTTTTTTATGTTCTTTGCATCGCATGCCATCCATGTACCACGTGTTGTGCACGAACGTTTTCAGGGAGCTTCCAAGTTAGGCCCACGCGGCGATGCGATTTTGGAACTCGATTGGAGCGTAGGCGAGTTGATGAAGTCGATCGACGAGCTTGGGCTGAAGGAAAAAACGCTCCTTGTATTCTGCAGCGACAATGGGCCGGTTTTGGATGACGGTTATGTCGATGAGGCCATTGAAAAACTGGGCAAACATGATCCCAACGGTCCGTTTCGGGGCGGCAAGTACAATGTTTTCGAAGGTGGTACACGCACTCCATTTATCGCTTCATGGCCCGGTCGAATCCCCGTTGGGGAATCGACAGACATCATCTCGACCATCGATCTACCAGCCACTTTTGCCGCAATTGCCAATGCGAACGTACCTGAGGGGGCATTTGGTGATAGTGTCAATTTACGCGGCGTACTTCTCGGCGAAGCAGATGCAACAGGTCGGCCACATTTGGTGACACAAGACAATGGCCAGGCAGGAAACTTCGGTTTTCGAGTTGGGAAGTGGAAGCTTATGCGTCTCGATTCTGAACGCGCTACCAATGTCGAACTGCGCTTGAGCCCAACAAAGCTGCCAAAGCTCCAGTTGTTTGACTTAGAGCAAGACCCCGAAGAAAGACAGAATGTCATCGATCAGCATGCAGATGTTGCTGAGACGATGCGCGTGCAACTCGAAGCGATCATCAAAGAGTCAAAATAAGTGAGCGACGATTGCTGCTGTGCGAAGTACAAAGTGCGGAAAACTTGAGCTATCGAACGTTTTGCCTTGGAATTCGTAGCTCTTACTTCGTACTTCGTAACTCGTCGTCGTACTTCCTCGACCTAATTCGCGATCGATTTTCCGCAACCCCCTGCTTTCCATCCGACGCTGGAGATTCATCGGCTACTTAAGCCGAATATCGCAGTATCAAAAGCCATGGCATTGTGAGCAGATTGGCTGGCAGTTCGAGACTCGTCGAATCAAAGATGAGTGAGGAGGAATACCATGACGGAATATGATATTCCTTGGAAAGAGATCCTGGATGTCCATTTACGAGATTTTCTGCATTTGTGTTTTCCCGACATTCATGAAGGAATCGATTGGAGTTTTCCTATCGAGAATCGTGAACAAGAACTTCCCAAGTTATTTCCCAATAGTCTTTCACCAGGAAGAGTTGCGGACAAATTGTTTCGGGCTCGCTACAAGGAGGATGGGCAGTCAGTATCGTTCATGATCCATGCAGAAGTGCCATATTCGATTCCAGTATCCTGTGGTAAAGCTTCAGGATTTTGCCGATAGTATCGACCATTTGCGAGCATCGCCGAACCCTTTTGCAATCGTGATTGCATCGCATCTGCAAGCCCAAGTTACTACAAATAACGCCGAGGATCGCTTTCGATTTAAAGTTGAGCTTGTTCGAGGGTTGTATGAAAAGGGCTGGGGACCGGATGAAGTACGTCGATTGTATCGTTTTATCCACTGGGTGATGGACTTACCGCCTCAACTGGGACAAGATCAAAGATTTGCTGAACTAGATGGAGAAGGAGATCATAGTGCACTACGTTACGTCCACTGAAAGGTTGGCAAGACTCGAAGGCAGACTCGAAGCTAGGGCTGAAAATAGACTCAGAGGCAGGATCGAATTGCTGCAAGAGCTATTGAAACTGCCCGCATCCAGTGATGAAGAATTAGAAGCAATGGCAATGGAACAACTGCAGTCGTTGTATAGCGAACTTAGGGAACGATTCGATTCTCGAAGAAGGCTTTCAAGCACGGGAAGCCAAGCTATTGATTCCGGCTCCGGTGAAGCTCATTCTGTTGATGGTGTATCGGAGCTAACATAAAGTGTGGGCATGTGTGGCAGCGGCGTTAACCATGGTGTTGTAACACCGCTATGTCTGAGTGCGCGCCCGATCCAGGAATTGCAAGTATTCAGCAGATGATAAGAGCCATGAGCTTCGATGAACGCGTCGGAGTAACTGTAGGCATAGCCCTCGATCGGTATTGCCAGCCCATTATGGTCGCGTTTAATCGAACTACGCACAAAGTTAACCAATGCTCGATACTGCTCGGCCGAAATGGTAATAGGAGTCGCAGACGAGTAGTATCTGGGTGATGTGTAGTCAATACGTATACACGCTGCTGATGGGACGAATAGTGCGTTGGCGGCTGTTGTTAGCTTTAGATCGTTCCAAGTAGGTGTTTCCAGGTAAAATCCCCGGTCTCCCCAACCGATTGCCACATAATCGTCTCTTTGAACCGCTGCTCGAGTTTTGATGTGCTTGAAATCGTCGTTCCAATCGATCTCTTCAAATCGAACGGGTAGAAATAGATCCGCATGAACGCTGCTAGAAGCCACATAGATGGTAACTCCACCTGTTTGAGGCGGCTTAAAGCCAATGTTCGTTGGGATCAGTCCCAGAATAAGAACACTAAGGTAACAGGCGATCAACCCCACCAGGAACTGGCAGCTTCGACGCCACAGCACACGCAGTTTCTTTCGCAGCGCGTTCATGCAACTCATCATGTCATGGGGGGATTGGTCCGCTAACGCTCAACTAATAGCAGGCACATCATCGCCTTCTCGTACTTAAGAGCGCAAGTTGTTTCGCTTTATTCCCAATTTCAGCAAATTTAGATTGCCAATTCAGCGCCGCTATGTAGCGCGTAGTGACGTGATGACTTAGGGCGATTCTGGCTCTTTCCTTTTTTCGCGGCTTTGGCGTTCTTCGTGGTTCAAGTCCTGCAAGTGCATCGAAAGCCGCAGCCGATTGCATCTCCGGTCTCCACTGGCTTCACGCCAGTGGGATCACGACTTACCGGCTACAAGCTTAAACTGTGCGACTCAATCATCGTCACCACTGGCCTTGAGCCAGTGGGACGATGACTTAGAGGCTACCCCGTGTTCAAAGCGACATCAGCCCGCATAAACTGGTTGCCATCTTTTTGAAGATGGTTTTATGTGCGACACGTACAGGTGTACGTAAGTAGCTACTAATGCGATGTTGAGTCAACTCATTGCGGCTCGGCGAGGATATTGGGATGTGATATCCAACTCTTGCGGTTGAGAAGAAGGGGACGTAATGGTATTGTTCGGCACAAATACCGTGGGTTATCACCTATCGCAAAGGATGTGTCGGCCCACCGGACCTTAAGAGGGAGTGGCTTAAAATGCGTCTCACTACTCTCTCCTCACTCGCGCAGCGTCGCCCGTGCTTCGAGGTACGCTTAATTCCGTTTGATTCGCAATCGCATTGGATCAATGCATAAGAAGCAAATCTGAATCATTATCAGCAGCGCAATTCGGAGTGAAAATGGTCTACGTTCCGCAGCATGCTATTACGTGAGAAGCGTATATACTCCTGCATAGCCTGTAAGTCAGCGGCCCACTGGCACAAGGCCAGTGGAGACCGGGGGAGCATTCGTCCAACGCGACTGCCGATTCAACGGAGGTATCGCTTTATACGAAAGCAAGTCTACATCATTAGGATCTCATCCAGTTCGAGGTCCCAGTTCGCGTCGAGATCTTCGAACGCAACATCTGTTAACGTTGGACGATCGGGGGAGGCTAACCGTTGCACGCCAACCATTTTCGTGACTTCAGTTTCTGGCCTTGTACGCAAAGCAGTCTGCTGAATAAGTCGTTTGGTGGCACTACTCCTTTCACTCTCAGCTGATGAGCCATTCGCTTTGACTTCATAAGCGTACGCGGTCATCATTGGGATTGCGCCCATTCTCAAAGAGTCAATAGTAAAGACGTTATCACTTGCTGCTTCAGTCCCCTCCCCTTCCCCACTTGCGCCTGATGGGCTGGCTAAACGGTTCAGGTAATTGATGACTCGCAGTGCGTCGATCGCGTTTAAGAATCGATCGTTTGTGGTGTCTACATAATTTGTCCCCGTAGCGCCAGTTAGCGGAAGTTCACCCGGGCCGACACGGTTCAAATAATTGATAACTAACAATGCATCGATCGCGGAAATAAAGTTGTCATTGTTGACGTCCAACGGTCGAACCGCATTATGCCAACCATTTGGACCTGAAACGACCGTGAGCACAAAGGTTTGCGTCGTGGAACGATCATCTTGTGTGTCAAAAAGTCCGTCCTGTCCAGCGTCGGTTAGCATTACATTGATCGTTGCGGTACCCGCTAAAAGCGGTTCAACGATCAATGAGCCACTCGTGCTTTCATTCGCGCCATCATATACGACGTATGCATTGGCGATGGCCGCGTCCGTTGTGGATAACTCAAATCGCAATTCTTGCACCTCGGCGTCACCGTCAGTGATTCCGGTAAGTGATAACGATCGCTGACCGCTTACGAGAGCAAGGGTCGTTGCATTGATGGCGTCGAGCGTCGGAGCTGCGTTTTCGGTCGCAAGAACTTCGATCGGTTCAATAGTCGTATTGTCATCGGGGGTGTCAAAAATTCCGTCATTTCCAGCATCCCGGACTTCCACATATACGATGGCTGAACCGACCGAGTTCGGTTTGGGTTGGTATCGAAGGGATGGTGTGTTGGTATTGCCATTCAAGACGGTTAAGTCGGTAAAGAACCCAAATGGTACCGATTGTACAATTCGCGTTTGAGTT
>Ga0075158_10000061_pt1 | contig 77285 bp, 73 predicted proteins | sample JI91814BDNA_FD_70968 | JGI IMG/M metagenome (GOLD analysis project Ga0075158, IMG submission 70968) | Wastewater effluent complex algal communities from Wisconsin, to seasonally profile nutrient transformation and Carbon sequestration -... | ecosystem: Engineered > WWTP > Effluent > Algae... | reverse complement strand
CAGATGAACCTTTTGTTTCAGCAACTCTTCTTACAATTGATCTTTCCCTACACGGCAATTGTTGGCTTTTTTTTTGGCCTATTGCAAACGGGAACCATGTTAATTTCTGCCAAGCCCCACTTACGGTTGACCCCGAAAAAAGAATTTTCACGTATCTTTAACCCCTTATTGGCATTATTCAGTCCGTATGAAAAAAATTGTATCGTTGTTACTTCTATTGCAGAGCTTTCTTCTTCTGGCACAAACCACTGATGCCGGCGGAAAAAAACAAGGCTACTGGAAAAAGAAAGATGAAAAAACAAACAAATTGATTTACGAAGGAGAGTTTAAGGACAACAAACCTGTAGGTCGTTTTAAATATTATTATCCTAACGATTCGGTGCGTGCCATTATGGATTTTAAACAGGGAGGTGCCGCTGCTTACGCTAAATTGTTTCACATGAGCGGAAAACGTATGGGCGAAGGGAAATACATTGGTGAAATAAAAGACAGCGTGTGGACCTATTACGACGAAAGCGGAAAATTATTGTCGAAAGATAACTATGTGAAAGGCAAAAAAGATGGCGTATGTTACGTTTACCTGCCGGATGGCAAACTGGCGGAAGAACGTCATTATAAAATGGATGTGCAGCATGGTTCATTTAAACAATACCTTGACGGTAAAAACCTAAGGGGACAGGGCAACTACGTAAACGGACAGATAGACGGAAAAGCCACCTACTACTACCCCAACGGTGTTGAAGTTGCCACCGGATTTTATAAAAACGGGGTTAAGGTAGGTCCCTGGATCTATAAAGAAGAAAGCGGAAAAATAAAAGAGCGAGAATTATACAAGGACGGCAAATTGGCCTCCCCAAAAGAAACGGAAGAATTTTTTGCAAAAAACAAAAATAAAACAGCCACTACCACAACGGTTAGTGGTGCCGCACCCAAAAAAACAAAATAAGAAAGGAAACAAGATGAGTAAGCGTGGTAAGGTTCTGGTAGCAATGAGCGGTGGTATTGACAGCAGTGTAACAGCCATGATGTTGCACGAGCAGGGGTATGAGGTGATTGGCATTACTATGAAAACCTGGGACTACGAAAGTTCAGGGTCCAGCAAACGTGAAACCGGTTGTTGCAGCCTGGACAGCATTAACGATGCGCGGAGCATGGCTGTATCGTTCGGATTTCCACATTACATTTTAGACATCCGTGGGGAATTTGGAGAATTTATCATTAATAATTTTGTTGAAGAATACCTGGCCGGACGTACACCCAATCCCTGTGTACTTTGCAATACCCACATCAAATGGGACGCGTTATTAAAACGGGCCGATATGCTGGATTGTGAATTCATTGCCACCGGACATTATGCCCGCGTGCGCGAAGAAAACAACCGCCGCGTTATTCATAAAGGGCTGGACCATACCAAAGATCAAACATACGTGCTCTGGGGTCTCGGTCAGGACAGTCTGCGTCGTACGATGTTTCCTCTGGGAGGTTTTAAGAAAACGGAGATCAGGCAAATGGCAAAGGACGCCGGTTTCTTTGACCTGGCCAATAAAAGTGAAAGCTACGACATTTGTTTTGTGCCCGATAATGATTACCGGGCCTTCTTAAAACACCGTATGCCAGGCCTGGAAGAAAAGGTGGATGGCGGTGATTACTTTTTTAAAGGTAAACATGTAGGCAAACACCGGGGGTATCCGTTTTATACCATTGGTCAACGCAAGGGGCTCGACATCGCCCTGGGTGAACCGGTATTTGTAAAAGAAATCATTCCTGAAACCAACACGGTGATATTGGGTGATAAAGACGACCTGATGGAAAACCATTTACAGGTGCGTGATTTTAACCTCATTAAATACGAATCGCTGCCCGAAGATTTTGTGGCCCTCACCAAAATCCGCTACAAAGATGCCGGTACCTTGGCTACTATTAATACTGTGGAAAATAAACTGGACGTGATTTTTCATCAACCGGTGTCGGGTGTGGCCCCGGGCCAAAGCGCGGTGATGTATGAAGGCGACGACCTGGTAGGGGGCGGATTTATTGACCGTAAAAAGCTCATTATCTGATTCGCACAGAATAGTAGCGGTCGATTGATTGGACACCACAGATTGTTTTTTGCATTGCACGTTTCAGGTATACAAAACCCCTCCACTGATACTTCATCCTTAATTTTTTGTTTATAATTCCATTTCGCTACTCCCCCGCTTCCTCTTAATTTAGAAACCTATGAGCAAGTCAACTGAAGTGAAGGAAACGCCCTTAATGAAACAATACAATACCATCAAGGCCAAGTACCCGGATGCTATTTTATTATTTCGTGTAGGTGATTTTTACGAGACTTTCGGAGAAGATGCCATCCGCGCCTCTAAAGTTCTGGGGATTACCCTCACCCGGCGTGCCAACGGTTCGGCGTCGCACATCGAACTGGCGGGCTTTCCGCACCATTCCATCGACTCTTATTTGCCTAAACTGGTAAGGGCTGGCTACCGGGTGGCCATTTGCGATCAGCTGGAAGATCCAAAAATGGTGAAAGGCATCGTAAAACGGGGCATTACCGAGCTGGTAACCCCCGGGGTATGTTTTAACGACAAGATTCTTCATCACGGGCAAAATAATTTTTTAGCCTCCCTGCATTTTGAGAAAGACGGAGCGGGCCTCGCGCTTTGCGACGTATCTACCGGCGAATTTCTGGTGGCCCAGGGGTCTCTGGCTTATATTGAAAAGTTGATTCAAAACTTTAAGCCGAACGAGCTGCTTTTTGAAAAATCGAAACGCGAAGCGCTGAACGAACTGGTGGGCGATCGCTTTTATTCGTTTGGCCTGGATGACTGGGCCTTTAAATACGACTTTGGCTACGAAAGCCTTACCAAACATTTTGACACCCTGTCTTTAAAAGGATTTGGGATCGAAGACCAAACGCTGGCCATAACCGCCTGCGGGGCCATTTTGCATTACCTGAACGAAACCAAACACGATAAACTCAAACACATTACCACCCTGAGTCGTATCGAAGAAGACACCTATGTATGGCTGGATAAATTCACTATCCGCAACCTGGAGTTATATACCACCAACCACGAAAACGGGAAAAGTCTGGTAGACGTCATCGACCGGACCGTTAGCCCCATGGGTGCACGGTTATTAAAACGCTGGGTGGCGCTTCCGCTTAAAAACACCAGTGCCATTAACGAGCGGTTGGACGCGGTGGATCATTTTGTGAACCACCAGGATTTGCGCGAAACGCTTATTGACCTGATGAAAGAAGTAGGTGACCTGGAACGCCTGATTTCCAAAGCGGCCGCTTTAAGGGTGAATCCCAGGGAGTTATACCACCTTAAAAAATCGCTGGGAATTATTGGAGAGGTAAAAGAACAACTCAGCGCTTCCGATAACCCCACTCTGCAAAAAATTGCGGATCAACTCAATCCCTGCCACCTCATCCGTGAAAAACTTGAGAAAGAACTCAACGAAGAGGCCCCGGTAAATGTGCTCAAAGGGAATGTGATCAACAAAGGCATTAACGCGGAGTTGGACGAACTACGCAGCATTGCGTTCAGCGGTAAAGATTATTTATTGCAGATCCAGCAACGGGAGGTGGAAAAAACAGGAATCAGTTCCTTAAAAATAGCGTATAATTCGGTATTTGGTTATTACCTGGAGGTAACGCACAGCCACAAAGATAAAGTACCTGCGGAATGGATCCGTAAACAAACGCTCACCAATGCGGAACGTTATGTTACTCCCGAATTAAAAGATTACGAAGAGAAAATTCTGGGCGCCGAAGAAAAAATTACCGCCATCGAATTCCGATTATTTGAGGAACTGGTGCGCAGCATGGGCGAATACATTGTGCCCATTCAGCTCAACGCCAGCTTGCTGGCCCGGCTCGATGTGCTTTGCGGTTTCGCGGCTCTGGCAAACGACAACCGGTACCACCGCCCTCACATGAATGACGGCTTTGCCATTCACATCACCGATGGGCGACACCCGGTGATTGAAAAACAATTACCGCCGGGTACCGATTACGTCAGTAATTCAGTTTACCTGGACAATGACCACACCCAGGTGATGATGATCACGGGCCCCAACATGAGTGGTAAATCGGCCCTGCTGCGCCAAACCGCCTTAATTGTTTTATTGGCGCAAATTGGGTGTTACGTGCCTGCAAAAGCCGCCGAGCTGGGCATTGTGGATAAGATCTTTACCCGCGTGGGCGCTACCGACAACATCAGTTCGGGCGAATCGACCTTTATGGTGGAAATGAACGAAACCGCCAGCATCTTAAATAACCTCAGCGCGCGCAGCCTGATCCTGCTGGATGAAATTGGGCGCGGCACTTCCACGTACGATGGCATTTCCATTGCCTGGAGCATTGCCGAATACATTCACAACCAGCCAGTAAACCGCGCCAAAACATTGTTTGCCACGCATTACCATGAATTAAACGACATGAGTAATTTATTTCCACGCATCAAAAACTTTAACGTGTCGGTAAAAGAAAGTGGCAACAAAATTATTTTTCTGCGAAAACTGGCCGAAGGCGGCAGCGAACACAGTTTTGGGATTCACGTGGCCCGGATGGCGGGCATGCCCGCCTATGTGGTAGAACGCGCCAACGTGATTCTGAAAAAGCTGGAAAAAGAACACGAGTTTGAACTGGAAGGCACTGACAACCTGGTTATCAATGGCGGAGTTAAAATGAAAACGCAAAACGATCCCGATATGCAACTCAGTTTCTTTCAGCTGAACGATCCTATTTTGCAACAAATTAAAGAAGACGTGTTACGTACGGACATTAACACGCTTACGCCGGTAGAAGCCCTGCTGAAACTGAACGAAATAAAAAAACTGGTGGGCGGCTAAGTGGTGCGGCACTGCCCTACCCCAAACGGGGGCTATTTATGAAGGAAAATCGGGGCGACGAAGACCCTAAAAAACTTCTAAAAATTTCCGGAAAAAAGTTTTGTCTAATAAAAAATATCAGTACATTTGCATCCCGTCTACAAAACTGCCCGATTACCGGCGTTGGTTGTTGACAGGGAAACACAAGCGAAAGTAGCTCAGTTGGTAGAGCGTAACCTTGCCAAGGTTAAGGTCGCGGGTTCGAGACCCGTCTTTCGCTCAAAAAGAAGAGCTGACGAGGCTCTTTTTTTTAATCACCCTTCCCAAAGGGAAATGCCTGGGTGGTGGAATTGGTAGACACGCAGGACTTAAAATCCTGTATCCTTACAGATGTACGGGTTCAAGTCCCGTCCCGGGTACAAAATCAGAGTGAGAGTGGAGAGCGAGAGCGAACCCTCGAAACTCTGATTTTTCTTCATTTTCATTTTGTTTTTCATTAAACTACAGAATGTTTGACTTTCAAAATCTGGAAGTTTATAAAAAGCCAGGGTATTTCATCTTGATTGTAAATCTCTGATCCCAACTAACAAACCTGATAATTACGTAAAAGATCAACTTGGAAGAGCTTCTTCTAGCATCGCTCTGAATATTGCTAAAGGCCCGGAGAAATTCTCACAACCGGACCGACAAAATTACTTGACAACCGCCAGAGCATCTGTGTTTGAACGCGTCATGGTGTTGGCGTAGAATCAAGGAATTTCGAATAAAAAATCACTTCAAGAGCTGAGTGTTAACTCATCCGAATTTCTACTGAAAAGCTCCTGTACTAAAATTAATTGAAAATAAATTTTGCGCAGTTACATAACTGCATTATATTTGCAGTCACATAACTGCATAATGGAAACACGTAGAGACATTTTTCAAGCCATAGCCGACCCAACCCGAAGGGCCATATTGACCTTATTGGCTGTTCAAACAATGACGCCGGGAGCGATTGCTGAGAACTTTGATTCTAAACGGCAAACGATCTCGAAACACATCCAAATTCTAACCGAATGCCAACTTGTTAAACAAGAGCAAAAAGGAAGAGAGATCTATTGCCGTATAAACGCGAAAAAAATAGACGAGATAGATAAATGGGTGGGACAATTTAAAAAACTACTGGAAACACAGTTCAACCAACTCGACAAGGTATTATTAACACTAAAAAAACAGAAAAAATGAAACCCAATTTGCTATTTGATTTTACCCTTGACAAAACAACAAAAACGGTATTGGTAACCCGGGAATTTGATGCTGAACAATCGTTAGTATGGGATGCTTTTACAAAAGCGGAAATTCTTGACCAATGGAATGCGCCAGCACCATTTACTGCAAGAACGAAATACATGAACTTTGAAGTTGGCGGAAAACGATTTTATGCCATGGTAAGCCCCGATGGACAAGAACGCTGGATACTACAGGAATACAGGTCTATTACCCCCAAAACCAATTTTAAATTGTTTAACGCATTTGCGGATGTTGATGAAACTCCACAATTACCGGGCTCGGATTGGGACTATACTTTCAGCGAACAAAATGGAATTACAAAAGTTAGTATCCGCATTTATAATGAATCGCTTGAACGATTGGAGAAAATGATTGAACTGGGTTTCAAAGAAGGATATACAGTTTCGTTAAACCAATTAGAAAATTTATTATCAACTCAAAACAAGTAAAACAATGAAAAAGTATGCATTTAATTTATTGACGGCATTAGTTATAGCCAATCTAATGGGATGTGGAAATTCCCAACAGAGTTCACACGAAAACAGTAAAACCGATACCACTTCCACTCCAACTTCAGCAAAAAAGCCCAACCCGGTTGCACAAAAAATAACCCCTTGCCTTTGGGTGGAGACAACAGATGCAAAAGCAGTAGCGGATTACTATTTATCACTATTTAAAGACGGTAATTTGAAAGAGCATCACAACTATAAAAATCCACCGGAAGCAGGTGGAGGAGACTTTGAAACAGCCATCATCGAAATTGCAGATATGGAATTAAGTATTTTAGCTGCAGGTCCGTTTTTCAAGTTTAATGAATCTGTTTCGTTCGTCATTAACTGCAAAGACCAGGCAGAAGTTGATTATTATTGGGCCGCATTAACCGCTAATGGTGGCCAGGAAGGTTCTTGCGGCTGGTGTAAAGACAAATATGGTTTGTCGTGGCAGGTAGTTCCTGTGGAGTATTCTAGCCTTATTAACAGCGATGACCCTAAAGTCAGAGAAAAGGCAATGACGAATACACTTAAACAGAAAAAGATTATTTTATCAGAACTTAAATAAAAACAGGCAAAAAAAATAAAGACAATGGCACACATTCATCCACACATCAATTTCAATGGAAATGCAGAAGAAGCATTCAACTTTTACAAATCCGTATTTGGCGGAGAGTTCTCAAAAATTGTCCGGTTCAAAGACATCGCAAGCGAGGAATTTCCCATACCGGAAAATGAAGCAAACAAATTAATGCACATTGCTTTATCCATTGGAAAAAACTTTTTATTTGCAAATGATGTTCTGGAAATTATGGGGCGAGTAAGTGAAAACGAAAACCGAAGTAAAATTTCAATTACTGCTGAAAGTAAGGAAGAGGCTTACACGTTATTTAATGGACTTTCAGCGGGTGGACAAATTGAAATGCCTATGGACGAAAACCCGGATGGTACTTATTTTGCAATGTTCAGAGATAAATTCGGTATTGAATGGATGGTTAAGTTTGACCCAAAAAATAACGTATACATCCAGCCGGAGAAAACCATGAACCGCTAACTTTCCTTTCATAGATAACCTGAGAACCGGAAAGTATGCTGCCCGGATTAGCTCAATGGTTTCTTTTAAAAGGCGAACAATTATTCATCAGAATTGTAATCCGTTGAAAATCACGAATAAAGTTCGATAAATCCCATCCTTAGGGTACAAAAATCAGCGTGAGAAACTGAGCGAGGTTTTTGTGTGAGAACCAACCTAACAACGTCGAAGGCCTTTATTGATACTTTCTGAAAAATCAATTTCATGGCATTCTACTTGACAATCATTAAGCGCTAATAAATCAGAAAGGTTCGAGTCCGGAAGGAGCAAACAAGTCAGCTCAATTTTTCAACTATTCTTTTAATTCTTTGGTTACGTGTTTCTGTTGTTTTAGCTAATACTAAATCTTGCAAATGGCTCTTTTGGGCAGATTTGCTTAAACCCCGAAATCTTATTGCCAGTTTCGATTTTAGTGCTTTCGCTAAATCCGGTGGGATAATTAGCCTGTCTACATCGTCTAAAATGGTCCACGAACCATTTTGTTTCGCCATTTCAACGCAATTCAAACCTGCCCCCGACATTTTATTTTCTGCCATCAATTGGCTTATTTTTTCTTTGTTTACTCTACTCCATGTACTGCGTGCCTTTCGTTTGGAATAGTACTGTTTAAAAGAAATCGTGTCTATTGAAACTGCTTTGCTATCAATCCATCCAAAGCATAGTGCCTCATCAACGGCATCGCTCCAGGCGAGTGTCGGGTTACCCGAGGTTTTTTTATAGTGAATTAACCAAACAGCATCTTTTTTGATGTGGTTTTTTTCTAACCACTTCCGCCAATGCTGTTTGGTTTTGGGGTAAAAATGTTCTATTTCTGATTGGCTCATTTTTTTCTAAATCTCCACATGATCATACAGGAAATCAGAATACCGATCATCTGAAAACCACCCACAAGAACTCCGTAGCGTCCGGGATGTGGTATGTTGGGGTTGATGGCAATATCGAACGTATTGGCAACTAAGTACCCGAGGCCTACAATCAAACCAAGTTCGGCAGCACCCTTCCCGCTCGTAATATTAAGTGCAACCATTAACCAGGCGGTGACGATTAACGTGGGCAAAATTGTCAGGGGTGGGCCGTAAAAATAAATAGGATCCGGCTCCAAGGCCATTTTTCCTAATTTATCTAAACTGGCAGCGTATTGATCTGGAAACCACACCGTAAAATACAACCATCCTAAAATAGAAAAGAACAGCAATGAGAGAACTACCCCAAACCACGAAATTTTTGAAAAATGTTTAAGCATGTTTTATAGTTTTTTTGTTATTATTTGTTTGAAGTGGCGATTTTATAAAATAAAAAATCCGTTGACGGCATTTCGGTAAAACCCAATGCATGCGCCTGAGTAATGATTTGGCCGCGATGGTAAGTGCCGTGGTTAAACAGGTGTTGTAAATACTCACAAAGATGTAAGTCCGCCTCGAACCAGGGCGTTTCGATAGTTATAACTTCGTTAAGTTGCCCGTCCGTTAATTGAGTCACTTTTTCCGCAATAACCGATGAACGTGCTAACAATCCATCAAACACTTCCCGAGGATTTACATCCACTATCCCATAACGATTTACGGCATCGTTGTTTTTAAAGAGATTGGCACACCACATTTCTTCGATTGCCCAAATGTGGTTAAGTGTTTGAAGAATGCCTTTGAAGCTTGACGGTACTTCTTTCAGAAGTTGGTCGTTTGATTGTTTTTGAAGCCAGATTACAAATTGCTGATTGGCATTGAGGTTGTAAGCGGCGTAACCTGTGATTAGTTGTTTGGCACCCATTGTTTTTGCTTTTTTACTTGTTTAGGAAACAAAACTAAAACGCGTGTGCGACAACAGTATGTCAGGGGTAATTAATGCCCGTGATATTTTACAAAAAAATCTTGCAGGGTCATTTGATGTGGTTTAAATTGTTTGGAGAGAATCCTGAGTTTTTTTATTCGATCAAGTCTAAAAAATCGGAACTCTTTACGCGAATGACAATAAGCTACTAACAACCAACTCTCCAATGTATTAATCAGGGCAAAGGGTTCAGCAGTTCTCGTTGAGTTATTCTTTTCAGCATTCGTGTATTCAAAGTTGATTAAGTTAAAATTAGTCAGAGCGCCTTGAAGTTCCGACAGAATATCACTGTTTCTCTCATAGTTGGCTATTTTTCCAAATGCCGTTCTATCGGAAAGTAAGTTGGCTTTATCTCTTTCAGGTTGTTTTAGCACCGCCTTGATCTTACCAATGGCTTCCGCGTAATCCTTAATCAACGAAGCGTCTCTGTTTTTCATAACCAATTGTTCGGCAAGGATCAGTGCATTTGCTTCTTTTTCAGTAAACATGACAGGAGGAATTTTGTAACCTTCCATGAGACTGTATCCTTTCCCTTCCTCAATAATTACGGGCACACCCGATTGTTCAAGCGTTCGTATGTCTCTATAAATTGTCCTGACACTTACACCAAATTTTTCAGCCAGGGATGGGGCTGTAATAAGACGTTTGGTTTGCAACTGTGTTAGAATTGCAGTTAGTCTGGAAAGCCGGTTTGTTTCGTTGTCGTTCATGGTACTACTATCTGCACTAACGGAAACAAAAGTAATGATAATACTGACAACCGGATGTCAGGGGTCGTTGGTGATCTATAAAAAACTAATTTTTATTCCGTTAAGGTTGAATCATTTCTTCCTGAAATTGTGAGGGTGATGGGGAGTTGCTGTTCAGAATTTCAGGGTGTTGGAAATCACTTAAGAAGTTCGATAAATCCGATCCTTAGGGGGCAAAAATCAGTGTGAGAAACAGAGGGAGAGCAAGCTCCTGACGGCTGTTTTTCCCGAATCCGGTAAGGGCGTGATTTCAAATTTCACCCATAATTCCTTCATTCAAAAGTTTTATGTAAATTTATGGAGTACATGAAGAAGCTTTTAAATATAACAATTTTGGGTCTCTGCATTATGCTGTCGTTATCTGGTTGTTCGGATCAACGGGCGCCAGAAAAATCAGACGAAATCTCAAGTTATGTTCCCGGAGACAGCGTAAAATTTGAATTTGAAATTCAAAACGGTGATTCAAATTTCGCTAAAAGAGCTCACTTTGAACAAGTCCTTAAAGGCAGAGCATTCCCCTCCAATTACCGGGACAGTTCGTCCAAGTGATCCTACTCAACATTCATTCGATGCATTGCAGAAAAGTCCTTATCGATACATGGCAACGTGCTTTCATTCGCGAATTTTAAAGACCCGAGATTGGAATCCCCGGGAAGCTGCAGTTCTTTCCCATTGATTTGAACGTTAACCGTTCTAATACCAAAACGGAATCGTAATTTTAGGCGATGAGGTACCTGCACCCATAAAAATTATTTCAGGACGATGCAGTAAACCGTCCTGCAACTATCCCTACTCTTCTGCTACCCTTCTCCTACACTATCTTCGCTTTATCCTCGCTTTATCTTCGCTTTATCTTCGGAGTATCTCTGAACTATCCCGGCACCATTTTCGCTTGTTATCTGATTGTCACCTTCCGAATGTCATATCATTTCGCATCATTTCGTATCATTTCGCATACCCCTTGTCGAAATGGCGGCAAAGCGTCTTACCTTTACAGCGTCGAAGCCCTCTATTCGCGATATGAGACCGCCAAGATGTGTTGCAACACTTTTTATTTTTTATGAACCCGATCGAAGGGGCACTGCGCCACCGGAAATCACAAAAAAAAGAAATCATGGCAAAACAATCAGGCCTAATAAAAATAGAAGGATCAATCGATGACCTTTCTTTTTACAAAACCAAACGCGGTAATTTTATACGAAAAAAAGGTGGCGTGAGCCGCGACCGCATTTTAAAAGATCCAAAATTTCGTCGCACCCGTGAAAACGGTCAGGAGTTTGTCGCTATGGCCGCTTCCAGCACCTTATTGACACGCGCCTTAAGATTATTGACCAGGAACATTTCAGACGGCACCGCGCGTACCCGCCTGATGTCGGTACTGGCCAAAATCAAAAACCTGGATCTTACTTCCGATCGCGGTCAGCGCAACGTGGCAACCGGTATCAACCATCCTTCCGCCAAAGTCCTTCTGAAGGGATTTAGTTTCGGCGAAGGTACCGTGTTTGACAAGATCGTTCAACAGAAGTACACGGTAGACCCGCTAACCGGAGAAATCACGATCAATGACCTGAACCCCGAGCTGCATATTGAGGTGCCCGAAGGGGCGACACACGCCAATTTTGTTGGCGGCTGGGCCAGGGTCGACTTCGCTTCCGGCAACCACGAGTTGCAACTGACGAACAGCGTATTGGTTCCGCTCACCAACGCCAACAACAATCTGTTGCTCACACCTGCAGCCTCCCCAACACAAGCCGGTGTGAACCTCCATTTGCTAAAGGTGGAGTTTGTTCAGGAGCTAAACGGCAAAACCTATGCCCTGAGCAATAGCACCTACAATGCCATGGTTGTGGTGGACGTTATTTAACCCCGCGCCAAACGTTATGAGCGGCACGGGCATTCCCACACACAGCACCGCCATCGGCATAGCCGGTGGCACGCTGGCAGGCGTGGCGGAAACCATTGGTAGCGGCGATGTACTGAAGACTCTGCTGATGGCAACAATCGGTGCCACGGTGAGCTTTTTTGTTTCGCTGTTGCTAAAAAAGCTGATCCGCTTTTTTGAGGAATAAACACCTCCACGTTCCAGCGTTCTCCTTTACTGTTATAAAACCGCTTCGCAAGGGGCGGTTTTTTTGTTACACATAATTATGAAAATTAAGGGCCAGCGCACGCGGTGGGGTGCTTACGACGTAGAGAATGCCGTTATGTTTTGAGGTTCCTTTTCTTTTTTCTCTGTCCTTTTGTCTTGACTCAAAAGGACCAAAAAATCAAGACTAAATGCTTTTTGTTGAGTGGTTATTTTTGTTCTGGACGGAATTCTTTTTACTTTTTCCTTAGATGAAAATTAACAAAAAATCAAGGCAAAACGATGCGCACCCCGTTGTGCCAAGGTCAAGGCACGCGGTGGGTGCTTACGACGAAGGAAATACGGTTTAATTTCTACAGGAGGGAATTAGTTTGTGTCATGTCAGGAAACGTTGGAGTCAGATTGTTCCTATACAGCAGCGTTTAACAGGCCTCCCGCCGGGTGCCGTTTTCCATGAGACGGTTGACATCGTCCACATCGTAATAGATTAAACGACCCACGCGCGTAAATTTTAGCGTGCCATTGTTGCGCAGCAACTGGAGTTTTCCGGACGACATGTTGAGCATTTTTAAAACCTGGTAGGACTTGAGCCATTTACCCGTTTGCTGGTTGGGTTTGAGGATCTGGCGGATATCGTTTACCAGATCGCGCCGCAATTGATTGAGGTCTTCTTTGGTGAGTGGGTCCATAGAGAGGCAATTAGTGCATGAAGGTGCGGAACAGCCAGACACCTTATTGTGTATAACGGATTTGCGCCCTAAAAAGATAGGTACCCGACTTATTTATTGACCAACTTATCGACCGACGCGCCAAAATTCAGGATGAAAGTCTTAAAATATACCGGCAACAGATCGGTTTACCGACTTTGATTTTATAAAATTGATTGCCCGCCATTTTTTTGCGTAAAACACGTATAAGCACCTGACCTTTCTCAAGGGAAATTGTTGCACACAAGGAAACGCGGGGCTGTGACCAGGCGTTTATGAAGATGCCTGAACCTTGTCTGCCAGGAACTACTGCTCAGGATCGGCTGCCGTACCAAAACCTTCTATTTGAGTTTCATGTTTTTCAGGATGTCAATTCTTTTCCGCCGCAACGACCCTTTTTTGTATCCGGTTTTTATCCAGGAATCGTCTTCTAATAGAAATAAGCCTTTGTGGTCCTGTTTTTGTTTTCCGGTAGCCGAAGCCACCAGCGACCGGAAATAGTAATGGTTAAACAGGCGGTTAAATTCGGTAAAGTAAATGTCCATTGCCCGTTTACTGCTTTTGATAATGAGCATGTTCTCATCGTTGACACTGGTTGAGTTCGGGCTGAAATTGGCCGAGCCTGTAATTAAAATCGGGTCGTCGCCAAAGGGATCGACCAACATGAATTTTGAATGGACGTATTTTACGTAATGGTTGATGCCCATTTTATCGGTGTCTGTTTCTTTGGTCCATTGGTAAACCGGATTGTTGATGTAGGCGCCAAAGGCTTCGTAGATGTTGTTTTTGGCGTCTAAGTCCACGTAAGCCTCCGGGTTCTTTTTAGAGGGTTTGTCCTCTTTTTCCAAGAGAAAGAACAACACGGGACTTGTTTGGGTGTTGTTGGCCAGTTCTTCTTTAAACGCCTTGGTGATTCCAAAGGCCAGGGTGACACAGCCAAATTTCTCGGCATTGTCGAGCAACTGAATGTAACTGCTTAACATTTTGTTGCCCACCCGCGGGCTAAATACCGGCGTCATCTCCGCCTTCAATGCCAGGATCTCATCGCGGGTGATGGTTTTTTGAAGTTTTTCAATTTCTTTTTTATAGGCTCTGTCATCGTCCGCTTCCCCGGCTGTTGCCGAATGTTCTTTTACCACGTGCCAATACGCTAAATACTCACCGGCCACCCCCGGGTCGTTCACAATGTGCACCACGTTGGCCTGACCGTAGATGCCACCATCGGTGATGTTGGTGGAACCACCCAGCACAGCCGTAGGCACCGTTTCACTCCCCTTTTTTTTACCAAACACGATAAATTTATTGTGTTGTATGGCAGCGGGATTTACTTCCCTTAAGGTGTAGGACGATTTTGGAAACTTAAACGCTTTCAACTTCTCCAGGGTGGTGATGCGCGTTTTTGAGTTTTCTTCGGCCGTGTGTTTGGCATCCGCTTTTTTTAATTTGGCGTCCAGAATTAAATGGACCTGCACGCCGCGGTCGATGGCTTCTTTTAAATAACCAATGACCAAATCGTTAGAAAACTCGTACAAACACCCATGTAAACTATCGCCGCGTTTGGCCTGACCAATAAATTTTTTAAAGGCCTGGGGAATGTCCCTGCCCAGCCAATCCAAGGCCTGCTGTTTTTTTTCTCCTGTGAGGTCGGAGGGTTTTTTGTTATCAAAGAGCCGGGCATAGGCCTGCGAACTGGCCACACCCCGGTTAAAGAATATTTGATGCGGGCTTTTGGTGGAGTACAGTTCCTCCATAGTCACAGTAATTTCAACGGGTGTTAAATGCTCTAATTTTTTGGGTGTGCCTTTAACCGGATAAAAATAATAGGTGTAGGTGTAACCCGGTTTGCCTGTAAAATCGTCCCACACACAACTTTGAACGGGGTGCTCGTAGGTGCTTACCTGCGTGGTTTCATCGGGATGCGGCACCACACTTTGAAACACCTTAAAACCCTTTAAAAAGTATTTTTCATTTTCTTTTTTATCCAACCGCTCCACCGAAAAGCCCAACAAACGGGTGCTGGCTGATGGGTCCACATCAATGGCAAAGGACACCGTGTTTGTTCCGGTAACCGCATACACGGTGATCCCGTTTTTTTTGGAAGATTTAAAACGCATGATTTCTAATTTTAAATTAAATGTAACCACAATTCCCAATTAACCACATTAAGTGATTGTTAATTTCAACCAACGGTTTTTGTGTTTGTAAAGTAGATGGGTGCAGAGTGGATACCGGCCAGTTTAAAACGCGCAAAACTGACGGTTTACCGGCATTTTTTTACAATTTCTATTTGTTACTTTTAGCGCGTTGAGTAGATGTACCAAAAATGACCAGAGGAAAACGTTAGGGCACCATGTGCTGATGCATCGTTTGGAGCCTGATCGCTTTTTTATAACGGGCATTTTATCAATGAACTCATTGTACTAAGTCCTTATTAAACCTAATTCAGATTCCCTTGTGTAAAAATGATGAATGCTTTGAACAACACATCCATTACCAGTTACAAAAAAATACTGGACATGGTGATTAAACTTGAGAAGGACGAAGAGGAATTTCGAAGCAATCGTTTCGAATCGCTGCTGGTTTTCTTCCTCATTTCGGTGGCAATATTGATTGGTTACGTGTTTTACAAATGGAATTCGGGCCTCTCCATTTCGAAAGAGGTTGTTGGCATTGCTCTAAGTCCGGTTTTTGCCTATCTTTTAAGAAGCTACGAAGAAGATTACCTGAGCCAGCGACGGGCCTATTTGCTTAAGTTGATTTATGATACGTTCGGGAAAGACTATCCCACCAAACAACCATTCCCTGATGCCCCCATTGAACTTGAAGAGATTAAAACCATTATTCGTGACGCCATAAAATCTAAACTGTAATGGACGGAGGATTAAAAAACCTGAAAATTGTGTTGCTGGGTGTCATCATCATTGCCATTCCCATCCTGTTTATTATGCAGAGCGAAAGTGACAGCGACAAAACCAAAAAAATTGAGGATTACCGCATAGAAAACGCCGAATTAGAAACCTACAACAGCTATTTGATGGAACTCATCAAACTCTACGGCATCCAGATTAACGCGCTTAGTCAACAGGGAAACAACGAGCAAGCGCCCAACGTAACCATTAACCCGATTATTAATCTGCCGGAAACCGGTTCTCAAAACAGCGGAGACAATAAAGGCTTAAAAGAAATTGCGACGGCCATCAGTAACTTACCTTCTTATCCAAACTACTCAAAACAATTTGACGAACTTATAAACGCAATTAGCAGTCTTACCCCATCGCCTGTTGATTGGAAAAAGGTGAACGAAATTATAGAACCTTTATCCACACCAACAATTTACCCTAACTATAACGACCAGCTCAACCTGTTGATAGCCATATTAAGTCCTACTATAAACCCTAAAACAAAACAACAGACACCTGAATTGTCATCCGGAAGTTTTACTCCACTGCCTCAGAATGCAAAAGATCTGACTACGGCTACTAACCCAACTATTTCACCTTCAGAGTTTAATAAAAATGCCGCTATTGATTCATTAGAAATGTATCTTCTCAAATACCATTTAAGCAGAGTTTCGCTTAAGAGAGGTATCATGACCAGACCTGACAGAGTCTACCTGGAGCTACAGCGTGAACTACAACTTATTTCTCAAATAATTAATTTCTTAGAAGAATTAAAAAGAAAACCATGAGAATTTTTATCTTTTTATTGGCGTGCGCTTTGGCTTTTGTAAGCAGCGGACAAACTATCAATTGTGACACGTGCGCGGCCCATTGTGGTCATTTAAAGAAGAAGGTTTGTAAAAAGACCGTGCAGGGTCCCGCCAAGCCCGGGAACGTCAATATCTGCATCGATAACTCACACAGTGGAAACTGCGGTCATTCGTTCGAACCTTGCCATATAAAGCCTGTTTGTGTAAAGGAAAGACAATGCCCGGCCCCCACATCCCCACCTTCTTCTAGCACACCGATCTGGATCGGCATAGCTGCATTATTCGTTTCGTTAGTTACTTCACTCTATGGCAACCGCATCAGCCAAAAAAATACGGAACGGCAGCTCGAGGTGTCGCAACAAAACCTCACAAAACAAATAGAAGCCAGCGCGAGCCAGGAAGGAGATAAACGTGACTACGAGTATACCTATCGGCTAAGAATGGAACTCCGGGATGCCTGCGCCAAATTCCTCAATTCGGCAACAGATCTTAACCATAAACTTACCAGGATTGTGTATGGAGATATTGAAGAAGGCAGGGAAGCAGAAGCGGCAGAAAATTACGCCAACACGGCCGATATCCGGGCTGACCTTAAATGTTATTATTATTCTTTAAAAGTGATGCTCGATGGATCAAAAGAGCAGCGCAACATGGAAGATGAACTTGACAAGTATATGGACGTGACCTGTTTTCAGCCTAACCTCAAAACAATGAAATCAGATGACTTTAATCAGCCCCTGGGCAGGTTATTTCATCTGGTAAAAAGCATCATTCATTCCAATTATAGGGCTCCGGACGAGTGACGGGTAAGAATCTGATGGCCTTTTGATGAGGGTTTTCAGGCGGGGCAATCATCCCCTGCATGCTGAACAAAGCCTCGTTAAAATGAAATAATTTAAGGACTTAATGTTATATTAGCACAGTAAACAAGTAACATGAACCGCATTGACGAAGTAATTGGAGAAGAAGGTGTTACACGCACCTGATTGTTGGAAAAACCGGGTAAAGCTTGCCATTGGATGAAGGCCCTTTTGCAAAGACGGAAACAACCGGCCAGGCGTTGCGGGTTAATGTCGCGGGGACTTTGAGAATGAGTTTGACTGATTGATACCATATGAACAAGGGTTAAATAACAATTATGGACGCCGCCAGCAAAAAAGAATTAAGCGAAAGGGACATCGAAAACCTCTTTATTACACCCGCCATCATTGCGGCAGGCTGGGATCTCCACACCCAAATCCGCCAAAACGTTACCCTCACCCCTGGCCCCATTATTGTGCGGGGCGAACTCTCGGCCAGAAATAAGAAAAAGAAAAAATTTGCGGATTACGTGCTCTCCTGGAACCGCGATACACGGGTTGCCGTTATAGAGTCGAAGGAAAATAATCTCTCCGTTAGCAGCGGCATGCAACAGGCTTTGGGTTATGCCGGAATTCTGGGTGTGCCGAGCGCCTTTAGCTCCAACGGTGATGCTTTTGCCTCCCATAACAAAGTGGCTGCCGAAGGCGAAGACATTGAAACCGAGTTTCCTTTGGATAAATTCCCGAATCCAAATGAGCTTTGGCAACGCTATAAAAAATTTCACGGTATTAAGGACGAAGATGAATCTTTGGTTTTGCAAGCCTACTTTTCCGATGGTTCCGATAAAGAACCGCGTTATTACCAGGTAGAAGCCATTAACCGCACCATTGAAGCAGTGGCCCGTGGCAACAAACGCATCCTGTTGGTTATGGCCACCGGCACCGGAAAAACCTACACCACCTTTCAAATCATCTGGCGCCTGTGGAAAGCCCGCGCAGCCAAACGCATTTTGTTTTTGGTGGACCGCAATATTTTGGCCGACCAAACTTTGGTCAACGATTTTAAGCCTTTTGGTTCGGTAATGACCAAAATAAAAAACCGCAAAATCGATCCGTCTTACGAAATTCATCTGGGTTTGTACCAGGCCCTTACCGGCCCCGATGAGGCCGACAAAATTTACCAATCGGTTTCGCCCGATTTTTTTGATTTAATTGTGGTGGACGAGTGCCACCGCGGCAGCGCTGCCGAAGATTCGGCCTGGCGCGAAATTTTGACTTACTTCAGTTCCGCTGTGCAGATAGGCCTCACCGCCACGCCCAAAGAAACCGAGTACGTTTCCAATAGCAGCTATTTTGGGGAACCGATTTATACTTACAGTTTAAAACAAGGCATACAGGATGGCTTTTTGGCGCCCTATAAAGTGGTGAAGATTGACATTGACAAAGACGTGGATGGATGGACACCGCCCGAAGGCATGACCGACGACCTTGGCCAGGCCATAGAAAACCGCACGTACAATCAGGCCGACATGGACCGCATACTGGTGCTGAACCAACGCACCAAACTGGTAGCCAATCGGGTAATGCAATTGCTCAACGCCACCAACCCCATGGCCAAAACCATTATTTTTTGCGAGGACATTGACCATGCCGAACGTATGCGCAAAGCCATTGTAAACGCGGCCGGTAAAATTGCGGTGGACAATCCCAAATACGTGATGCGCATTACCGGCGACAGCGTGGAAGGCAAAGCCGAGCTGGATAATTTTATTGACCCCGAAAGTAAATTCCCTGTTATTGCCACCACCTCCGAATTAATGACCACAGGTGTGGATGCCAAAACCTGTAAACTGATTGTGATTGATAAAACCATCCAATCCATGACCACCTTTAAACAAATCATTGGCCGTGGTACCCGCATTGACGAAGAACACAAAAAGTTCTACTTCACCATAATGGATTTTAAAAAAGCCACCGCCCATTTTAAAGACCCTGACTTTGACGGCGAGCCTGTGGTGATTTATGAACCCCAACCAGGCGATGACCCCGAACCGCCGGACCCCGAGGGCGGAGAGGATGAACCGGATATAGTGGAAGAACATCCTGGACGCTACAAAATTGTGGTGAGCGGCGTAAGCACCTATATTAAAAACGAGCGGGTGGAATACCTGGGCGACGACGGGCAGTTAATTACCGAATCGTATAAAGACTTTAGCAAAAAACAGGTGCAGAAGGAATTTAGTTCCCTCGACGATTTTTTGTTGAAGTGGAACAGCGCCGAAAAAAAACAAGTAATTATTAATTTGCTGGAAGAACACGGCGTGTTGCTGGATAACCTGGCCGAACTGGTAGGCAAGGACTTTAGCGACTTTGACCTGATCTGCCACGTGGCTTATGGGCAAGCACCGCTTACCCGCAAAGAACGCGCCAACAACGTAAAAAAACGCAACTACTTTACCAAATACGGCGGGCAGGCAAGGGCGGTGTTAACGGCCCTGCTCGAATTGTATGCCGACAAAGGCATTGCCAGCATTGAAGATGCCAAAGTGCTGAACTTAAAACCCTTTAGCGATTTTGGCACGCCCACAGAAATAATAAAAGGCCTGTTTGGCGGGAAACAGCAGTACGAAAGCGCCATTAAAGAATTAGAAAACGAACTATTTAAAAAAGACAACATAGCATGAGCAACGTTTCAGGTGTCATAAAATCCATACAGGATATAATGCGTAAAGATGTAGGTGTGGATGGAGATGCCCAGCGAATGAGCCAATTGGTGTGGCTCTTCTTTCTCAAAATTATCGACGACCGCGAAGAAGAACTGGAGTTAACCGAAAACAAATTTAAATCGCCCATACCCGAACACCTGCGCTGGAGGAACTGGGCCAAAAACAGCGAGGGCATTACCGGTGACGAATTGATGGACTTTGTGAACCTGCAGCTCTTCCCTACCCTTAAAGACAAATTAAAAACTGATGGCAAAGGCGGCAAGCGTGCCCTGGTTATAAAAAATGTGTTCGAAGATGCCTACAACTACATGAAAAGCGGCACCCTGCTGCGCCAGGTCATCAACAAAATTTGTGAGATTGATTTTAATGCCAGTGCCGACCGGCACACCTTTGGCAGCATTTATGAGCAATTGCTCAAAGACCTGCAAAGCGCCGGCAATGCCGGAGAATTTTACACCCCAAGGGCGGTAACCACATTTATAGTGGACCGCATTGCCCCGCAACTGGAAGACAGTGTGCTGGACCCCGCCTGCGGCACCGGTGGCTTTTTAAGCAACGTGATCGAATACAAACGCGACCGCTTTGTAAAAACACAGGCCGAAGAAGAAACCTTGCAGCAAAGCATTTACGGGGTGGAAAAAAAAGCCCTGCCCCACATGCTGTGCACCACCAACATGATATTGCATGGCATTGATGTGCCCATTAACATCCGGCACGACAATACCCTGGCCCGCCCCCTGCGCGATTACGGTACTGCCGACCGGGTAAATGTGATTGTGACCAATCCGCCTTTTGGTGGTATGGAAGAAGATGGTATTGAAAATAACTTCCCGGCCACCCTGCGCACCCGCGAAACCGCCAATTTGTTTATGGCCCTTATCATCCACTTATTAAAAAACGAGGGCAGAGCCGCTGTGGTGTTGCCCGATGGCTTTTTGTTTGGCGAGGGCATACAAACCCGCCTTAAAGAAAAGTTGCTGACCGAATGCAACCTGCACACCATTGTGCGTTTGCCCAACGGCGTGTTTAATCCCTACACGGGCATACGCACCAATATTTTGTTTTTTACCAAAGGCACTCCCACCAAACACGTGTGGTATTACGAACACCCTTACCCCGAGGGCGTGAGCAGCTACAACAAAACACGGCCCATGCGCTTTGAAGAATTTGAAGCCGAAATAGCCTGGTGGGGCAAAGAAAAAGACGGCTTTAAAAAGCGGGTGGAAAACCAACAAGCCTGGAAAGTGCCGGTGCAAACCATCGTAGACCGCAACTACAACCTCGATATAAAAAACCCGCATGTGGGCGAACAAATAACCCACGACCCCGATACCCTGCTGGCCCAATACCAACAAGAACAAAAATCAATAGGTCAACTGCGCAACCAACTCAAAACTATTTTAGGCGAAGCCCTCAGTAATAATGGCATTAAGTAATTTCATCTTAAATATTTTGTTTTGGATTTATTATACCGCTAAAATTAGTTGGTCTTCATGGGTCTTGTTACGTCTCGGAGAGTGCGGTGGCATAGGGCGATTTGGTGCGAACCCGAATTTTTTTAAGTTTGAAACACTGCGTTTGAGTGTTAACGCAAAAAATTCGGGTTGGCAAATCGCCTTGATTTCTTTTGTTACTTTTCTTCATCAAGGAAGAAAAGTAAGTACTAACGGTAAAAACCATTTTTTTGATTTTTAAGCTATGATGCAAACTATTTTAAACAGCTTTGAGGTGTGGAGCGATGCACAGGGCATAAAAAGCAGGCTCAGGATAAAGAGCATTGAAAATATTAGTTTGGAGGGGATTGCGCGTTTGCGGGAATTGATTTTGGAATTAGCAATTAGAGGGAAATTAGCGGAGCAAGACCCTAATGATGAGAGTGCGAGTATTCAACTTAAAAATATCAAAAAAGAGAAAGAGAAACTACTGAAAGAAGGAACCATCAGAAAAATACATGAACCACTGGAATTTATTAATGCAGATTTTTCCTATACTATTCCTCCGAATTGGATTTGGTGCCGGTTACAAGATTTAGTTTCGATTCTGGGTGATGGAATACATGGCACACCTAAATATGATGAGAACGGTGAATATTACTTTATCAATGGTAACAATCTGAAAGATGGAAAAATTGAAATAAAACCTGAAACCAAAAGAATATCAAAAGAAGAATTTATTAAAAGCAAAAGAACTCTTAACAAAAACACTATTCTTGTATCTATTAATGGTACAATTGGAAACACAGCATTCTACAATGATGAAAACATCATTTTAGGTAAAAGTGCTTGCTATTTCAATTTACTTTCTAAGGTTGACAAAAATTATTTGCAATTGCTTTTAAAAACAAATTATTTCTTGAATTACGCTATTTCGGAAGCAACGGGTACTACCATTAAAAATGTTTCATTGAAAACGATGAGATTATTTATGGTTCCGTTGCCTCCTTATAAAGAGCAATTTCGCATTGTCGCTAAGGTCAACGAGCTGATGGCATTGTGCGATGACCTGGAAAAACAAAAAACCAACCATTTAAAAACCCACCAGCACTTGGTAAAATGCCTGTTGGAAACCCTCAGCCACTCGGCTAATGCTGATGAACTGCATAGCGCCTGGCAGCGTCTGGCCCCGCATTTCGACGACCTCTTTTGCACCGAGGACAGCATTGAACAATTAAAACAAAGTATTTTGCAATTGGCCGTGATGGGTAAGTTGGTGAAACAGGATGCGAAGGATGAGGGGGCGAAGATTTTCCTCAATAAACTTCTGGAAGAAAAGAAAATTATTGAAAAAACGATTGCTTTAAAAACATTTGAAAACACTGATAATTGCCCTTTCCAGATTCCAAATACATGGGAGTGGACTTATTTAGAAAATGTTTCATCAGACATACACTACGGATTTAATGCCTCTGCTGATGAATTCAACAAAGAGATTCGCATGTTAAGAATAACTGATATACAAGACGATCTTGTTAATTGGAATACTGTACCTGGTTGTGAAATAAACAAAAATCAAATTCAAAAATATCTTTTAGAAAACGGTGACATACTCATAGCGCGTACAGGTGGGACTATCGGCAAATCTTATCTTGTCTCCGACCTGAACCTTAAATCTGTTTTTGCATCTTATCTAATTAGAGTTAAGAAATTGCAATCTTCTTATTCTGATTTCGTCAAAATATTTTTGAAAAGTGAGTGTTACTGGACGCAGCTTCATGCTAGCTCAATGGGAACTGGTCAGCCAAATGTTAACGGTACTGCTCTTAAAAAACTATTAATACCTATCCCCCCCCTCGCCGAACAAAAGCGCATTGTTGCCAAGGTAGAGGAGCTGTTTGCCTTATGCGATGCGCTTAAAAGCAAATTGCAAAAGGCACAGGCAATTCAAAATACATTGGCGGAGACGGTGGTGGCTGGGGTGAGTGTGAGGGCTAATGCAGAAACAGGTAAAACAAAAGCCTTAAAAAGCGATAAAAAAATAAAGGAAGAAATGACAACATAAAAAAACCCGGCTTCGTCACCAGCATCTAATATCTGGGAGAGGAAGTACCGGGACTGCAACACTACAAAGATAAGAATTTCATATGAATCGACAATATTTTGAAAAAGTGTTCTCAAACCGGCGCATGCAGCGGTTTTTTGACCGGTACCCGGGCAACGAACCCAAAGCTGCAGTACATTACCAGGCAAATATTCAATTATCCGAGGCCTTGTACCCGGTGTTGTCGGTTTTTGAAGTAGCACTCAGAAACAGTCTTAATCGCGAACTCACAACCATGTTTGGTACAGCCGATTGGTACCTTCATCTGTCGGCCACGGCTGGCTTAAAAGACCTCAACCGTGAAATTACCCTTGCACAAAAGCACATCACCAAACGCGGCGAACAAATAAGCGCCGACAAAATTGTGGCCGAGCTTACCCTGGGCTTTTGGACACGCTTGCTAAACGCCGAATACGAAAAAATACTGTGGAAAGACCTTCGGCGCGCATTCCCTTTTATTGCCAAAAAGGATAAAACGCGGCACAATGTCTCGTCGCCTATTAACCAGATACGCAACCTGCGCAACCGCATTTTTCACCACGAACCCATAGCATGGAATTTGACTAAACTGGATAGCTTGCACAAAGACACCTTAAAGGTTTGCGGCTGGTTAAATAAAGACCTTCCGGCCTTTATTAATGGTTTCGATAAATTTGATGCGGTGCTTGCGAGTACTAGGCTGAATTTGGCATGAATTCAATTTTACCAATTAATGTGTTTCCAGCGAAGGTTTCTAAATAAAGATTTGAAAGGCAAATAGATAAAAGAAAACAAAGTGAAAAACCTGATAAATCTCCACGAGGCCGTTGTACTAGTGCTGCTAAAAAAGCCAAACAGAACTGCCACCTTTGACAATATTGCCAAAGAAATAGAAAGAAGAAAATTATTTGAGAACCGAAAAGGAAATATTTCGCTAAGCGAGCAAATAAGGCTTAGAACCACATTGAAGTCGAGTCGGTATAAAGATTGGTTTGTGTTTAGGGAGCCGGATGTGTTGAGATTGGGGTTATGACCAAAGTAATCGAAGTAGTTAGATATGACTGGGTAACCTTTTAAAAAGATTGATTGAAAAAGTTGAATTAAGAAGAAAGTTTAAAACATGAAAAGCAATAAATCGTAATTAAAAAATTAATCCATGACAAAAAAAGTAAAAGACGAATTGTATTGGTTAAACTGTTTCTCAGATTTGAGATATGGTTTAGACGAAAAGAAAAAGAGCGCTCGGTCAGAATTTGAACGGGATTATGACCGCATCATATTTTCTTCTGCATTCAGACGCCTCCAAAACAAAACGCAGGTTTTCCCATTGCCAAAACATGTATTTGTTCACAACCGTTTAACTCATTCTCTGGAGGTTGCCAGTGTTGGCAGGTCGTTGGGTAAAATAGTAGGCAATTACATTTCAAATTTAACAATAGTAAAAAACAATACTGAGGTTCGCAGATTTTACAGAAATCAATTAAAAAATGTTATTGCCGCTGGCGCCTTAGCGCATGATTTGGGCAATCCCGCTTTTGGTCATTCTGGAGAAGAGGCAATATCAAAGTACTTTAAGGAAAACAAGGATGGAAAGCTTAAAAAGAGATTCACAAAAACGCAGTGGGCTGATTTGACAAATTTTGAAGGCAATGCGAATGCTCTGAGGATATTGACGAGACAATATAAAGGAAGGTTAAAAGGCGGGTTTAGGCTAACATATTCCACACTCTCCAGTATTCTTAAATACCCATGTGCATCAACACAAGCAACTGGTAATGATATTCCATTACACCTTAAAAAGTATGGTTATTTTCAAACTGAAGAAAAAGTATTTAAAGAAATTGTTAGCCTGACCGGCATGAAGCCAGATGTCAAACATCCTGGCGCTTATTTCCGCCATCCTTTTGTCTATCTAGTAGAAGCAGCGGATGATATATGCTATAATATAATTGACTTTGAAGATGCTCATAGACTTGGCATTTTGGATAGGAAAACAGTCATTGACTCATTTATAAAGATAATTGAATGTAATAAGGATGAAGACCTCAAACATGTTAAAAACACTAGTGAACAACTTAAAGAAGACAGCAATGAACAAATAGCCTATTTGAGAGCTAAAGCTATCAATTACCTTATTTTAGCTTGCGCCAAAGAATTCATTGATAACAAAGATTCAATCGCCAGCTCCACATACCAGGGTTCATTATATAAAAACATTAAAGAACCATCTAAAATAATTAAGGAGATCGAGGCCATTTCTTACAAGTATATTTATAATTACCCAAGTGTTGCCAAAATAGAATTAGCGGGTTTTGAAATTATGTCAACGTTAATTGAGAAATTTACAGAGGCAGCTTTAACTCACAAGGATAAGAGAATTAAAAGACACAAAAAAGTTTTGGAGTTACTCCCGAATCAACATCGTTTTGATGAAAAAGATTCAGACTATGAAAAGGCAATGTGCATTATTGATTATATAGCTGGTATGACAGATTTGTTTGCTTTAGAATTATATAATAACATTACTGGCATTGAAATGCCTACTTTTTAATTGGAAGTCGAATTTAATACCGAACACCACCCCAACTGGTATTTTGAAGTGCCGGAAATGAAAGTATTAATTTTAGGCAGTTACCCCCCGCATGAAAAACGCTGGAGTTACGATTTTTATTACCCCAACAACAGCAACCCATTTTGGGATGCATTGGCAGGCGTTAAGGGAATAGAATTAAAACACTACCGTTGCGATGCTGCGGTAAAGGAGCGTCAGCAATTAATGATTGACATGAAGGTGGGTGTGGAAAACTTAGGGCAGATAATTCAACGCGAAGGCGAAAGTGCAGCGGATAAGGATATAAGAATCGAAAAGTTTAGGGACATTAAAGGCATTTTAGACAGGCACCGAGAAATAGAAAAAATACTACTGCCTGGGTTTTCAGGAAAAAGCAGCACTTACCATGGTTTTATAAGATATCTGAGAGAGCATGAAATTGATACATTCAGCTTACCAACAAATGTAAAAGAGAATGAGACATTCAAATTGAATTATGAGGGCAAAGAAATTGTGTGTGTTATACTCAATTCCACTTCGCCCCGAAATGGAATGAATTTGGAAGATAGAATACTCCAATTTAAAGAACATATTAAAATATAATAATATGAATTGCTCAAAATCATTAGTTAACATCAACCCTATTTTACACACGCACAAAAGAAATGGCTTACAAAATGCAGAGTTTAAACCCAAAACCGTTTACGATATTGATTATAGTTTTTTTGAAGAGTTTAAATAGATATTGATATGGCAGAATTCTTAACAACCAACGGAACTTCATACCACATTGAGAATATAATCATTGATGCGAAAAGCAAACTGATGCTTGTTTCACCCTATCTTCAGATTTCCAAAACGCTTTACGAACGCCTGAAGGATGCCTCCGATCGATCGGTGGCAATTAAAATCATTTATGGAAAAGATGAGCTAAAACCTAATGAAAAGAACTCCCTATCAGAATTAAAAAACCTGGAACTTTTTTATTTTGAGAATCTGCACGCCAAGTGCTATTTTAATGAAACGCAAATGGTTATCACGTCAATGAACATGTACCAATTCTCAGAAAAAACTAACCGGGAGATGGGTGTGCTGATTCATAGAACCTCTGACAAAGATCTCTTCGAAAAAGCGGTGAATGAAACTCTGTCAATACTTCAATCGGCTGAAAAAATCCGGTTAGAAAGGATTGAAAGAAATCCTGTAATCAAGGCCGCTAAAAGTTCAACACCGGGTGCGGGCGCAAAGTACAAACAAAATTTACGCGGGTATTGCATACGTTGTGAAGCGCGCATTGACTATAACCCCGCGAAGCCCTATTGTGAAGATTGTTACTCGATATGGGCCAATTATTCCAATCCGGAATATGAAGAAACGGTTTGCCACAAATGCGGAGAGTACGAAAACACAACGATGTTAAAACCACAATGTTATGATTGTTACAAGCAAATACCCAGAATTTAACAGGCTTACTTTCATGTCCTCCCAACCGGATTAGAACCGGCACCTCATCTCTGAAAGATTTGTAAAATCAATACTTACAGAGCGTAAAAGGCTCATAAAAAATTTATAAAAATTTGTTTAGCTATGTGAATGATAGATTTCAGTTCGTGAGCTGCCTTTTTGAAGTGCAGGTTATGTCTCGAAACGTACTTTGCTTTATTTATTTTCTATTTGGACAAGTTCTTTCAACTGGTTTTCGGTCGACTTAATGTGCCGCGTAGTGCGGAGCTTTTTTTCTTTGACATTTGTTCTTAGAAGTAAAATATACGGCTCTTTAACATCGATAATTTTATAGTCGTTCAAAATCGATTTATAGTCTTTAGGTGATAAGGATGAGTCTCTAAATTCCCCGTTTGAAACAATCTTAACCATCCTATACGCCTCGTTTACCAGCCGATACGTTTTTACTGGATCATCTTCAAGGTAACCGAGCTTCATTAATCTCGTTCGTAATATTTCGAGTTTTTGACCTAAAATTTTTAACTCGCTTTTTGTTAGCGCCTTATCAGTTACAACCTTTTTTAACGAATCTTTGATTTTTCCCAATGAATCTTTTTTTTGATTTAGCAGTTTATTCATTGAAATTACCATCTTTTCTTTCTCATGTCCCGCTTGATCTACCTCCTTCCTTGCAATGCATGTGAAGTAAAGCATTGATCCCAAAATGGTAAAAAATCCAAGCAAAACGGCGAACGATATGTTTCTAAGTCGAGTACTTTTTTTTGTAAATTTTAATGCGTTTTCGATCCTGTCAAGAACATTCTGCGCAGGCCTGCCAGCCTCTAAATTTTTCGCAGTATCTTTGATGAACGCCAAACCGGCAATTTTATCAAACCAACAGGCATGTTCGTTTATTGCTCCAGCTATTGTTATAGGAATCACGGGCTTGTTTTTATTGTTCTCTAAAAATAATTGAATCTCTTTTTCTATGGCCTCCGATGTTTGAGCGTTCTCACTGCCGATCAACACAAATGCCGTCGATCGCTTAACAGCTTCTTTTATATTGATTGGCAACTTCCTGCCTGGAGTGGTACTGGATAATTGGTCAATATAACTCTCGTAACTCTTGTTTGTAAAGTATTCCGCGATGGCGTAAGCATAGTCTTGGCTATCTTGGTGCGAATATGAAATAAAAATATCGTAGCCGAAAATAGCAGTCCGGGTCCTGGTTAAAGGGCGTTTCAGTTTTTTAACAAGGTCATGATAAATTGTTTTGATATTCATGATAAAATCAGGGCTTTCTTAAAGCCTGACGGAGATGGTTTATATCAAATAGTACAGGTAGTGTTTTAATGATTTCCTTTGGAGGAGCACCGTTTGTTTTGGGAATTTGTGTCCAGATTACTTTTTTACCCTGGGTTTTGGCCTGATGCACTTCATAGTCCACCCAAAAGCGGTTGTGTGTATTATTTCCCACTAAAACCAATACCACCTGGGCTTCCGCTATTTTTTCCCTGAGGAGTCTTTTAACGAAATCATCTCCACGGTCGCTATAACTATGCCCATCTTCGGAGGAGAAGCTGATGTCGCCACCAATGTTTTGGTTCTTCCAGTTATCTACTGTTTTTTTACTGCTAAGGTCCTCGTAATCGAAACTGATAAATACTTTTGGCATGATTTAAATTTTTAAGGTTATATAATGAGTTTTTATAAATCAGATCCTGTTTTTACTAACCAGCCTCCAATAATGCTGTCCCAGGGCGGTAAGTTTGCAGGATTTTTTTTCCATTGCGGCAAAATACATAAAGGGCGCATCTACCGGCACCACCAGGCCAACACTTTGATACTTCTGGAGATCTTTAAAAATAGCCACATGTTCAGCTACCGCCCAGGGCTCTGTTAGTTTGTGCTCATATTCTTCGGTATTGCTATCCTCGAACGAAGGATCGAGCCTGAAATCATGATCGGGGCGTGGAAAATAGGTCACCAGCTTTCTCAGAAGTTCCGGTGCTACTTGTTGCCGGACGGTCCGAATAGAAGTAAATTCAGTGATATTGGTCTTAAACACGGGCCTTTGGTCGTGCGCTCCAAGCGCCCTGTCGATGTAGGCATAAATACCCGCCGACGTAATGGCACCGCTGATATCTGCCGCGCCACCTGCCAGCGCCTGCAAAAGCAGGTTGGTAAAAACCCCATAACCGTTAACAGTTTCCGCAGCTTCTTCATCGGAATTGCTGGCGGTAAGTATGGTAACGCCTTTATGTAATAGGCTGGCAGAATCCCCTATAAAATTGAGGCTTCCTATTGCGCCGGAATAACAGCAGTCCAGCAACACGATCCTGTTTTTGGAACAGCTTTCGTTAGCTAGTTTGATGAGATTGGTAACGGACAGCCCCATGTCGAATTCTTCGGCGTCGGGCGTCACCAGAAAGGTGTCCAATGTATTTTTACCGCCATGACCCGCAAAGTATAAAAGCGCGATCTCATGCTGGCCCCTGAACAGGTCATGAGTGATTTTTGTCAGTTTGTTTCTGCTTTTTACGTTGGGGTAAACCTTAACGTCGAAATTCGGTGAGCCATCCCCATTTGTTCTCAGCATTTCAGCGATAGCTTTTGCATCATTAACACAACTGGTGAGGGGCGCGCCAGGGTAGTCGTTAATGCCGATAATTACAGCCTTTCTCATACTTTATTTTTTAAACCAGTCAATTAATGAAACACTGGACCCATTCGCATATACTACTTTCCAGTTGTCCGTTGAAATGCCATAGGCGACTAAAGATCTTTTGTTTTCAACGTAACCGTATAACCCATAATAGAGTTCAGGTGTCCAGGAATCTGAAAGAACCAGTGGCAGAACAACACAGTTTTCATGTCCCAAACAGCTGTCGCCGAGGCCAAGCTCCCAGGGGATCCATTTTGATTCGGTGCTGTTTGGGGTAGCCATCACCATAAACTTATCGGAACCTTGTATCTGGGAACGAAGTGCGTTGGCCGTGGTAATCGTAGGAGGTTGGGGCAAAGTATCATCCAGGTAGTCGACATAAATATTGACACCGAGTTTTTTCAGGAATTCAGCAACCGGTCTTACCTTGTTCTTATCCTGGTGGCGATACGATAAAAACACTTTCCTCTCCAGGCCGGTTACACGGCCCAGGCTTTCGTTCACAAAACTGGCTTTAAAAAAGCTTTCATTTCCTAAATCGCTGTATTTTAAAAATGACATGGCTAAGTGTATTTTGTTTTATAGTGATTGATTAAGTCTTTTAGTTCTTTCGTTTGTTCCTGAAAAGAACTTCTGTCAAAATTTCCCTCCGAATTGTTCAATGCTTGTTCAAGGACAGAAGATACTTTCTCATCCTGCTCCAGCCCGAGATAGGCTTCGGCAAGCGTAAAGAATATCCAGTTCCTGTCGCCCCTGGCTTTGAACTCTTCTGCATTTTCTATGAGATGGTTACAGATTTCAGCCACTCTTTTTCTCACACGTTTAGCTGTAATAAAATCAACCTGTGCTTCGTCGGGTCGGTCCTGTAAAAGGGCCCTGAGGTTGTATAAAAAAGCGACATTGATGCCGTTATAATAATCCTGCTTGACACAGAAACCCCGATTATAATAAAATAATGATGCCTCAAGGTCTTGCCTGTTATTTTGGAGCTGGTAACGGCGCTTATGGATGGCACCCATTAAGCCCAGGGTTTCGGGATCGGTGGTGTTCTCAGGATCGAGCTTTTGCAGGATCATCCTGGCCTTTTCCAGTGCTTCCATAAGGCTGGGACTTCCGTTTTTATATGTCACTAAAGCCAAGCGCTGTGTGAGAAAAACGTTTCCAGGATCCCGGTCAAGGGCCTTTGTAAAAAGCTGGACGGCCAGGTTAAAGTCGCGGGCTTTTTTTGCCGCTTCTCCGCCGCTCACCAGGTGGGCCAGAACCTCCTCCTCCCTAGCAGTGTTTCGGATCTCTATTAGCTCATCCTCCGTGAACCTGGGTGGACTTAGCTTATTTAATAATTGATAAACCGGGCTGTCGATGTCTTTGTTTTCAATTATGTTGCGCACTTTTTTCTCCAGATCTGCCTGAAAACGCCGAACCTCCCCAAAACCTATATCTTCTCCCAGGTGGCGATACGGCTCTATATACAGCTGGTTAATGTCAAAAGGTTTTTCCATGCCGTCTTCACCCATCACAATGGTGGAATAAGGTTTAAACGCATGCCTTATCCCCAGCTCATAAAATACATTGGGATTTACAGTAGAAAGATCAGCAATAACAATGTCGGCACCCAGCAGCCAGTGAAAGAGTGAATGCGTGATCTGGCCTCCTATTTCCTGCTTTTTGTCAATGGCCCTAAAACAGACGATCTCCAGCTTATCGAACACCGGTTTGATGAGGTGCTGATACGTGCGGTCGAGGTTGAATTTTTTACCGGTACGGTAGTCGGTTTTTTCTCCGTACCCGATGATTACAAAACATGTTTTCATATTGCAAATTATTTCGTTGCCAGTTTCTGCAGGCACTCCTCACTCCAGGCATGAACACGAATGTTATTATTGGTGAGGCAGGCAGGGATTTTCCCCCGGGTATCCTTTAACCGGATGGCGTACACAGGTTTGCCACGTTCCAGGGACATTTCCACTTCGCGAGGTACCCAAAAGCTCTTATGGGTTTTTTCGCCTACAAAAACAATGGTGCGCGAAGTACCGTAGAGTGATTTGGTGATTGCCTGCTTGATAATAGTTTCATTCTCTGTGTCCCATCTTTTTAAAAGATCGCGAACCCTAAAATCCAGGCTGGGATACTTCCAGTTCATAGCTCTACCTTTGATCTTGGCGACCACATGTCGGTCTTCCTCCTTAAAGGAGAAAAAAGTTACGTTTGCCATTTATGTATTTTTTATTCGATTAATTTGTCATAATAAGGCCAGGTCGAATTGCTCTTTTTATAAGACGCTTTAGCTGCATCGTAATTGCGGTTTAAAAAATGTAATTGACCGTTGAAATACCAATCTTCTTTGCTTTCCGGTTTCAGTGCAAGGCCTTCGAACAAAAGCTGTTTGATCGGTTTGTTCAAAGGTTTGTACAGGTAGGCCAACTGCGCTTTGCTTCTTATGCTCGGCGAGAGGAGGTGATAACGCTCCATGTGAAATACCGAATTTTTCAGACCAGGTATTTTGGAATAAAGTTCAGATAATCGCCATTCCAACTCCGCAAGGATATGGTTAATTTTGTGGGTATTAAGATGGTGGCCTTCATATAAGTAATTCAAAAGCGAGTATTCTTTTATTGCAAGTGGAAACCATCCCGTACTTAACAGGAGGTTGATTTTTGCGATTACCAGTTCGGGCAGGCAGTGTTTGTCAGGGGTTATTTTTTCGAATAGGACGAAAGCTTCGTTGTAACGTTCTAATTGAATAAGGATAACTATTTTGTTGTAAACGATCTCGGTGAGATGTTCTGTATGGTTGGGATTATCGGAATGTTGTTCGACAAGCCGGTGACAGAGTTCATATTCGGAAAGTGCCTTTGAATATTCCTTCCGGTAAAAATAAGCTGCACCGACCCCCGCATGCGACCTTGGGTCATCGGGAAAATAGCACGCCAACTCTCCAAAAGTAGTAATGGCCTCCGCATAATTTTCGTCTTCAAGCAAAAAGATGCCCTTTGCCATATAAAGGGAGGATATCTGCCATCTTTTTCTTCGACAATCTTCCATAAGAATATCCAGGCGTGTTTTTGCCGAAACAGATCGTTGCCCGCCAAGGTAACTGAAATTGCGGTAGTCGCTCAGCAGGAATTCGCGGTCTTCCAGACCCAGATTGTCCAGGGCAAAAACTTCCTTCTCAAAATCGTTTTGCCGGGGTATGTTCGACCAAGATACAAAAGAAGCCCCAAGTTTTTGACAAATAACATCAATACCCTTTGCATATTTACACAGAGGATCAAATACGTTTTTGGTGGAAAGGTCAACGTAAACAATTTGATTTTGATCTTTAAAAATCTGCTGTTGCCGCCACGTGCCCCCGTCCTCCTCAATAAGCGCAATATACACGGGTTTGTTCAGCTTTAATGCAAGTCCCACTTCATATTTCACGTATTTCGATTTCCGCGCAAAAGAGCTGTCTAATAACAGCAATCCAGAACAGGCCTGTATTTCCCTGGTGATTTCCTTTACAAAGTCCTCCCAAATTGTACCATTCCTTTCGTAACGCCAAACGTTCAGCCCAGAGCGTCTCAGGTCATTGTACACGCGCATCGACATGTAATTGTCTTCAGACGAGTAACTGACGAATATGGAACCGACATTCATTAGTCCCTGTATTTAGGATATTTAACGGGAGTTTTTACAGCCGGTTTGGGCTTTATGTTCCTTATGCTTTCTACAAGCGAACTCCATGACTCCGGGTTCGTTTTTTTAACGTATCGGAAAAAGGCTGAATAATTCATGGTGTTCATAATGGCATGATAAACCTGGGGATTGTATATTTCAAAAAGAAAGAAGTTCTCTCGCAGGTCAGAGGATATGGATTTTACTTCCCGGGTATCAGGTTCAAGCTTTTCAATACGGTCAATAACAGAATTATGTTTTTTAACGAGGTCTTCATACTTTTTAGCATTAACCGGACTGGTTAAATCATGCGTTGATTCAAATTTGACAGCCTCTTTTTTATAGTTATCTGCTGCCTGTATGAGTTCCTGTTTTTTTTCATCATAAGAAACGATATCCGAAGTCCAAACGTAATAATAGGGCTTGCCCGAAAATGTAATGGTCTGATCGATCGAAAACCGCACATTGGTTTTAAAGTCGGTCAGTACCCAGGATTGAAATCCATCCTGTTGCATAATACTGTTTAAAATTTCGCTTGCCTCACTTACTTCCTGGGTTTTAACGCATTCTTGCTCACCTTTGCCGAGGGCTATCGTGTTATTATAGGCGGGTGTTCTCCAAAATGTGTTTAGATCCGTTAATTGAATGTCGGCTTGCAAAAGCCGGGCACCCAGTAATGTATTGTTAAATGCCGGGTGGTAAACGATGTGGTAAAACTCAAAGGTGGTTCTGGGTCCAAAGAGCGAAACGGCTGCAGAGTGTTTCGAGTTGGAAAAATTGATTATTGGCAGCAATTGCCAATCGTAGATTTCTGCATTAACAGTTTTATCATCGCAGGAAATAACCAACCTATTGCCATCGGGCAAGCTGGGATCGTACCATACATTTACCTTGCCTCCAATCTGCTCATCCAAAGGTTGCGCTATCGTATTGAATGAAACACCGCCCACTTTTCCTAAGAAGGAATGTGAAAACCCCGACATTTTCATTTGCAAGGGCGAACTTGGCAATGCGGCACACAACATGGTGTGCCGGTTGCCAAAATCCCACGATTGCCCAGCGGTTTGAAAAACCTGGGTAATCAGCAAAAGGGCTAAGAGATACCTCTTCAAAAGGTTAAAACATGGTCTTGTTTTCATAACACAATTACTTTTAGTTTAACTTCACTTCAATCTCGTACTCCGGCGTTTGTTTCTGTTGTTGTTCCCAGAATAATCCCCGGTCGGCCTTCACCAAACCATAGATCCTGTATTTAATGGATGATGTGCCCTTTGGCACAACAACACTTTGAACCAGGAGCTGGTCGCCCAGCAAAGGGGTTTTGTTTTCGTCGGGGTTCAACACCCAGGAACAGGTATTAGACGACACACCCATTGCTTGAACGACTGGCAACTGAACACTGAACGTGAATTTTCCTATAAAGCTCGAATTGGTGGACAGCTGTACCTGCATATTGCCGCCAATGCTTACGTATTGAGGGATTAATTTTTCGGTCAATTCTGTGGGTATATTTACCATGGCCTGGCCGCTTGCCGAAAGAGATCCCTCAAAATTTACTTGTGCATGAAAAACTTCTTTGAAGCGGGTATTGGGGAGCAGGTCAATGGTTTGGGCCTCAACTGGGGTTTTAACTTCCGCATAGTATTGTAATTCATCCACCTTCGCCTTGCCTTGGGTCCTAAGTGCTCCGATGGCATGAACGATCAGGTAATAATCCTTTTGGGCGATGGTGGCAGCAATGGCAGGGTTTAAAGCTCCTCCGCTCAGCTCAATCAGGCTTTTAAGATTAAAAGCAAGGGGCTTGTTTCCCAATCTTACCTTGATACCGAGAACTTCCGTTGGGGATTGAAGAGTGTCGGTTAATAATGCGATTTGCTGTTTGTTAGGGAACATCGCCCTTAGTTTAGTGTCATTCTGAGTCAGTTCTTCGTCGAATAACAGTTCATTTTCGAAAAATTGCATGGCTGGAGTTTTTAAATTATGGGAGCAAAGCTATACTTATGAGTGAGGCAGGTGAATCAGGTTTGTGATGGTTATTTTTAACGGTAACTGTGATTTTTTTATCCCCGGAACAAGGGAGGAGTGTGGAACATAAAGTTATTATTGGATGGCACCGAACCGCATAAGTGAATCGGTGGTTTAGGAAACGGAATGGAACGCAAATAAGAGTGTCTTTAGTTGACCAGGCGAACAAACAGAAACAAGACATGAAAGTCATTCAGGTTATATCTGAATGCTTATCATGAGACTAACTCAATGGGGATTTCCCATAACCCTTTTCAATGGCGTATTTCAATAAGTGCTTGGAGTTTGGAAGGGAAAGTTTTTCCAATAGGTTCCTGCGGTATGTTTCAACCGTACTTTCGGAAATAAAAAGCTTTTCGCCTATTTGTCGGCTGCTTAAACCATCGGCTATCAAATGTAATACTTCCAGTTCCCGTGGGGTAAATTTTATTTCTTTGTTGGGGCCCGCATTTTTATTTTGCATCGCCCGGATGCTGGCTTTCTGCACTTCACTGTCAAAGTAATCTCCTCCACTTGCCACTACCCGGATGGCCTTCACAATCTCCTGGCTGCCTTTGTCTTTAATAATATAGCCCGACACGCCGGCTTTAAGTAATTTGCCAATGTATTTCTCCTCCGTATGAAGGCTCAATATAAGCACCTTGGTATTAGGGTGGCTTTTCTGCATGTTTAAAACGGTGTCGTACCCGTCCATTTCGGGCATGCCTATATCCAATACAACAACATCTACACTCATTTCGCTGAGTTTGTTCAATACTTGCAAACCAGTGTTCGCCTCAGCCACAATGCGAATATCGGGCTCGTTTTGTAACAAGGCCCTCAAACCATCGAGCATTACTTGGTGATCATCGGCCAAAAGTACTTTTATTTTGTTTTCCATTTCAGTCACATGGATTGGTCTTCGCTTAAAGGTATGTCAATGATTATGGTAGAGCCTTTACCTTTGCCGGAGTCTATTTTCCACTTGCCGGATAGTTTTTTCACACGACCATCTATATTGGAAAGTCCCATGCCTTTTTTACTGGCCGGGTCGGCCCGGTTAAAGCCTTTTCCATCATCTTCCACAACAAGATTAACACTCGTGTTACTTTTGATCAGTTGAATGCTGACACTTTTAGCCTGGGCATGCTTAATAATATTGGTAAGCAGTTCCTGGATAATACGGTAAAGATTCGACTCTGTGGTATAATCCATTTTACTATCAAAACCATGCATATTCAGATCAAATTTGATTTTACCGGTAATGCTAAGTGTTTCACAAAGCTCCATCAAAGCGCGTTCAAGACCCTGGTCGGTAATGATGCCTTCCGCCATGTTGTGGGAAATTTTTCTTACCGATTCCATGGCCTGGTCGAGCATACCATCGATTTTTTCGTACTGGAATTTATTTTCTGTCAGAAGTTTTTCGATCGAATTTTCCATGGCTTTAAAGGCGTATTTGGTGGCTGAGAGTATACTGCCGATAGTATCGTGTAACTCTGCAGCCAGGCGTTTTCTTTCCTCATCCTGTCCCTGCAGCATGGCATCGAGAACCATCAGTTCCTTTTCCTTAATAACCTCTTTTAACCGTAATTCACGCTTTTTAGCCTGTGCAGCGTAAAAATACATTAAAAAAATAATAATAAGTGAGCCAAGCGCTGTAGATGTGCCGATGATTACCGCCGTTTGTTTTTTATTTTTTTCTTCACTCAGCGCCAACCGATATTCTTTTTCCTTCAAGTTAGATTCCAGGGTTATGGAATTCCTTAATACATGACTCAATGAATCGCTGAGATTTAAATACTCGTCTGCATAAAAAAGGGCGGAATCATTTTTGCCCGTGGCCCTGTAAACATTGGAAATTTCTTTCAGCAGGATCATTTTTTCGGGAGAAGCAGAGGATTTTCCACTCAGATACAACGATCGTAAAAGGTACAAAAGCGCTTTTTCATGTTCATTGTTTTTGGCTGTAAAAGTACCTAAAGAACGGTAAGCTTCGTATTGGCCCTCCACATTGCCCGATTTTATACTCAGAGAAAGAGACAGTTCGTAATATCGAAATGCTGAGTCGTTTCTCCCCAGAGCTTCATAGATTATCCCAATATTGAGCAGTGAATTTTTAATATCTCCGGTAAAGTCATTATTCAAACGTATCTCAAGGCCCTTTTTGTATTGGGCCAGGGCAAGCCCATATTTGTTCTGAGCATAAAGAATATTTCCGGTATTGTTATAGGCCTTGGCCAGCTCGCGTCGGTTATCCGACCGAGAAAAGGATTGAATTGCAAAATCATATTCAATAAGCGCCTTTTCATATTGTTTTTGTGTTTCATAAATATTGCCCAAGTTGATAGCGGCAGCGGCGGCACCTTCCTCATCCTGATGTTTGTCAAAATAGTTTTTCCCATACAGAGCAAAGTGAGTGGCTTTGCTAAAGTCGCCGGTTTTATGATACAGCGATGCAAGGTTTACCTGTACCCAGGCCATTTCCTTAGCTGCATCTGCATCCCTGGGTTTGAGAGTCAGGAGCTGAAGTGCCAGGAGCCCGGTACTGATCGCCTGTTTATATTTTCCTAGTATTTTATCTATGCTCATGAGGTTTCTGTATGAATGAGCGATCTTGACAGTGTCGCGTAATTTTTTACGGATAGCCAGACTTTTGCGATAATAAATCTGTGCAGAGTCGTAGTTCTCTTTCACTTTATAATAGTGGCCCAATATGTTAAAGCTATACGAAAGCCCTCTAGGATAGTTCATCTTATTAGCGGACTGAATCGCTTCAAGCGCAAAATGTTTGGCCATTTCAAGATCAGTATTCCTGATTTTCCATGCTTTTTGATTAAGAATGATGATAGCGTTTGTATCAGGCTCATTACCCGAATAAGCCTGGTAACACAATTTTGGAACCAACAGCAATAAGATGATTAACTGGTTTGCGGGCTTCATAATTCTAAAAGTAGTACTTAGAACCAGGATTTCCAACTCAGGTACGGATCGTGCCGGGCATTGACGAATCGTCAGCGTCGTCCTGGTGTGTTTTACGTTTTCCCACTTCTGTATCGCTGTCGCTGGAGTTGATAACAATTACTTCGACAAATGGTGCGCTGCTGCTCAAATTTACCCCGGTGAGGGTTAAGGTATGCACAACTGGTGTAAGCATTTTCATATTCGGTACGCTGTCGTCTTCGGCCACTTTAAGCACTACTGAAAATATCCCGTTAACTGGTGTAGTTGAAATTGGCTCATACCCATCTGCTTTGAATCTGGTATAATCCATCCAGGTAACAACGTGTATATGGTACTCGTTGGTTGCATTTTCTTTTTTAAGATGCACATGAGGTTTGAGGATTTGCATGACGTTAATTATTTAATGGTTAATAGTTTAAAAGGTATAGAATTAAGTAGTCCCTGATCATTTACCCCTAACGTGGCAATGCCGGCTCTTTGACTATAACCGGCGTCGCGGCGGATGTTTTTCACAAGCTCTTCATAAGTTCCGGTAAAATTACCATTGTTCCAATGTTTCACGAGTACGCCTGTGAACCTTGAGAACTGATCTCCATCCCGGGCCTCCTGTTCATCTTCACACGCCGAAATATGAAGGATACTCGCTCCGATGTCAGGGTCGTTAATATATGATTGCAAAATAGATTTGTCATTTTGCCTTATTTCTTCTCGAAAAATTCTCTCGTGAGTCGACCTGTTTTTCGCAGTTTTGGCCACCCACACCCTTAGTGCTGAACGACTATGACAGCTGGCTGATACAACGATGATCCGCACGCCCTTTTTAAATTCCCGCCATTTCTTTCCTAAATCGTCATCAACCAAGTAGTTATCATAAAAGCACCAAACTTCATCTTTACCGTCCTGTTCGTCGTCATCGACATCATCTATTTGCCCGCCATGGCCTGAAAAAGTCAGCAAAAATGTGTCTCCTTCCTTTAACTCCTGAATACAGCGATCAAAGTGTTCAAGAAATTTACTCTTCGTAGCTTCCCGGTTCAGAAGCAGACAAACATTCTCGAAACCCTCTGCCTTGGCAATAGAAGCCATCATTTGCGCATCGTTTGCGGGTGAGCAAAGTACCCCTTCAGCATCGTAAATACCAATTTGCAATTTATTTACTCCAATATGAAGCGAAACGCCTTTTCCCATATGCGAAAACAAAGTTAACCCGATTAGCAGGTTCAATTACCCCTTAAAAACGCGGTTTTGTATCCGTACTTTCGGGGATACAACTATCATGATAGAAGGATCTGTCAAAAAAATATCAGTTACCTGCTTCGCTAAATACAATCATCTTTCTCCAGCGCAAGAAAATGGATAAAAGAAAAAAACAAGTGAACCAATTACTTTAAGTAAAATCCATTTAAATATATCAATACGTCCTCACCCGTTCAATAGCCCTGCAAAACCGTGGGTTGAATGCACATTTTTTTACCCTACGAAGCTAGGAATGTGCTCAATAACAAGGCGAAACGTTTCGCAAATAAACTATCGAGGGTGTTTGGTAGCAGCAAATAACCTTAAAAAGCAAATAGCATGAGAGATCGTATTGATTTTAATTGAGCTAAGCCCGACCTTTGAGCGACGATTTTCTAATAGGCAACAATTACTCCTATTCTTAATTAAGAGATAGGTTCAGCGATGGAAATAAATGACTTTTTAGCCTTTGGTCACAAAAGCAGACCTTTCTGATAAAGATCTTTCTTTTTTTAAAAACGTAAGGGGTGTCAAAATAAAAGCGTGCTAATGTATAAAAAACACCGACTAGAATTTCACTGCCACTTTACACAAATTTAAGCGAGACAAAATACGCATCTGAGAAAAATATTTTATCTTTAGTCGTTATCGCTTTTAGATTTATGACTGCATTCAAATATCCCGCTTCACCCACCACCGATGTAAAACAATTGACAAAAGTAAGTCCCAACTACCGGAAACACGTATTCAGGGTATTGCTGAGCATTTTGGTTTTTATTCTCGCATACCTGGGAGTATTGGTACTATCCTTTTTCTTAATTTATTGGGGAGGACTACTGGCACTGGGTGTTTTGACCTTTAAAGCTGGATGGTTTACCCTGATTGCTGCCGCCGGGATCATGATTGTTGTGATTATGTTTTTTGTGTTCATGATCAAATTCATGTTTAAAATAAAAAAGGACGAGGATAAAAACAGGGTTGAACTAACAAAAGCCGAACATCCGAACCTTTTTGAGTTTATTGAAAAAGTATGTGATGAAACAAAAGCACCCCACCCCCACAAAATTGTGGTGTCGCCCGCTGTAAACGCCAGCGTGTACTACACCTCCAGTTTTTTAAGCATGTTTTTCCCCGTTCGAAAAAACCTGGAAATCGGTCTTGGCCTCGTAAGCGGCGTTAACATGACGGAGTTTAAAGCCATCTTTGCCCATGAATTTGGTCACTTTTCTCAATCCAGTACCCGTTTGGGCTCCTACGTGTATCGGTTTAACCGAATGATTCACAACCTTTTGTATGATAACGAGGGGTGGAACAATACCTTAAACGCCGTTACGTCCATAAATGCACTGCTTAGCTTGTTCGGGAAAATCACGGTAGAGCTGGTGAATTTAGTGCTTCGTTTTTTTGTACAGTTGTATAAACTTATTAATATCACTTATTTATCATTGTCCCGCGAAATGGAGTTTCATGCGGATTCTGTTGCCATCAGCGTAACAGGCAATCAACCGATCATTAGCGCCTTGTACCGACTCGAATTCACACAGGAAGCCTATAACTACACACTCCATGGAATAGCCAACTACAAAAAAGACGAAGTCTCTTATCCGGAAAACTTCTTTTCACTTCTTGAGCGCAGCATTCAAACCCTTGCAAAATTGAACCATCTTCCAATTGAAAACCATTTGCCTATTATTACTACATCAACGCTTATCCATCAAAATTTAGACTCACGGATTCAATACAAAAATATCTGGGCGTCCCACCCAAGTACTGCTGACCGGGAAAAAAACGCGAACCGCAGCCCTTTAGAAGCAGAAATAATAATCGATAGCCCATGGTCCCTGTTTTCTAACCCTGTTGATTTGCAAAAGAAACTCAGTAAATACCTCACCGAATTAGAGGTAAAAAACAGGGATACCTTTAGCAATTCAGAATTAATCGCCTATTTCCAAAAAATTGAAACTGAAGGGTCTTTAAATTCGGTGTATAAAGATTTTTATACCTATGCCGGTAACGTCTATGCAGTTCCTAACGAGGAAAATAAGAGTAAGGTCCTGGAACTAAGCGTTGAAGATCTTTTTAGTGACACCGAGATTTTAAAACTAAAGCGGTTTCAAAAAAACATTTACGACCGGGAGCTAATGAAAAGCATCAGTGAGGGGCATACTGACATAAAACGGTTTGAATTTGACGGGAAAAAGTACACCCGCTATTATTCCGCGGAACTCTATCAGCAACTTAAAAAAGAAACCGAACAGGACGAAGAAGTGATAAAAAAACATGTTCAAACCATCGCCGATTGGTTCTATTTCAAAACTGAGAAAACAGCCCCGCATTTAGCAGATCACTATAAATCCCTGACCCTGTTGAGGCAAAAGGTAACAAAGGATCGGAAATCGCTGACAGCAGTGTTCGATGGCCTGGCCAGGTTTTATCGTGAGGAATTAAATCGTGATAGAAGCATTGACGATCTCCCCGAATTGCGCGAAAAACTGTCAAACCATTATAAAACATATTTAGGCGTGGTGGCAGCCGTGGAAGATTTAGTTATTCCTGACCATTACGGGGATGAACTTATCCCGCGCGCCTACAAAGAAAAGGTATTTAACGAAGTGGTTGAAGACCCCCTGAAGGAAAAAAAATTAGATGGATTCAACCCATTTGTTAACTCGCTAAAGGTTTTGATGGAAAACTGTGAACAGCTCGACCAAAAGTTACATAAGTCGATGATAAGGGCTCAGGATAAGAGCTTGGAGCTGTTATCCGTGTAATATAAATTTACCATACCAACTTAAAAATAGTCGTTTCTACCGTTTTTGGTTTCTTCCTTTGTTCTTCTTTCTTAATAAGTTCAAATACCGATTGGAATGGAACGTAATGTGAATAATACGGGGCTAAAATTATCTTCGTATTGATGCTTTGCAAATGTTACCCGACAGAATGTAAATGGCCAGACGGTGTTAGCCCGGAAGTAAACACAGAAGATTTTATTGTTAACTTAGACTTGGGCATGTGAAACCTGACTTACCTTGGAACGATGACTAAACGGAACAAAACTACCAGGCAAGGATTAAAAAAAACCGATCAATAACTTTTGAATTAGAAGGGTTGGCGTTGCGATTACATACAGCAGAATATGGGCACAAGAATACAAAAACCAATGGTGCCATTGAAGCAAACACATTAAGGGCATACAACTGACTTGCCGGGTACTAAAATTGCTTTTGTAAGCGGGTGGGAAAAAGAACGATTGAATTCCATCGCTAAATTGGCTAAATTTCAGAGGCTATTTTGTCCGGTTCATTCCTTTTTTTGACATCTAAAATAATGGAAATGATTAGCTTTGTTACAATTGCTAAACCTTTCTTGTGAGCAGATTTAATCTTAAAATCGGGCTAATCATTTGCCTTTTGGTATCTGTCGTTTCGACCATCCCCAGAGTTATCAGACTTGACAGTTTGGAATACCTCGGCATCCTCACCAACGCCTTGTTTTCTTTTTTTATCCTGTTCGTTTTCTGGATCATCAATAACTTTTTCATACAGTTCGACCGGATAAAAAACCAGTTTTACAAAGTGTCGATCAGCATTATTTTATGCGTTCTTATTTCATTACTCTATCATAAACTCATCTCCCTTTTTTCTGACAGGGTAAACTACCTGGTTGATACCGGTGTAGATAAAGACAAACAAACAGTAATAATAATTTTCAGAGGTTTTTTACTTGGAAGTTTTTTGTATTTTATATCGTATTACCTCAATATGTTGTTTGAAAAACAAAAAGTTCAACTAGAACTCGAAAAAATAAAGCAGGAAAACTTAGAAGCAAGATTAAACTCTTTAAGGCAGCAGATAAGCCCCCACTTCCTTTTCAACTCACTGAGCACTTTAAGAACAATTGCCACTGATCTTGAAACTAAAGACTACATACTGCAATTAGCAAATGTATATCGGTATTTGCTTAGTTACAATGAAAATTACATCAGCACACTGAAAGATGAACTGGAGTTTACACATTCGTACTTATACATACTGAATCAGCGGTTCGAAGATGCTCTGGTTATTAACATTGACCTGGATACGAAACTTTTTCAAAAGAGAATTCCACCGCTCACACTGCAAATTCTAATTGAAAATGCGATCAAACACAACGTGGTCTCAATTGACGAACCGCTGAGAATTGATATTTTTTCCCCGGACAATGAGAACCTGATAATCCGTAATAATCTCCAGCTAAAATCATCAGGAAACGAAAATACGGGAAAAGGACTACAAAATATTAATGGCCGCTACCAGTTACTTGCACAAAAAGAAATCGAAATCAAAACCGACAAAAGAAACTTTGTTGTTACAGTACCATTACTCGCATGATCAGGGTATTAATTATAGAAGACGAAATAAAAACGGCAAAAGAACTAAAACGGATGGTCCTTAACCTCCGGCCTGACATTGTGGTGATGGATATCCTTCCCTCCGTGAAAGGAAGTTCAATTTGGTTAAGAGAAAACAAGCACCCGGATTTAATATTTTCGGACATTCAACTGGCCGATGGTTTAAGTTTTGATATTTTTGAAAACATTACGGTGAATTGTCCGGTTATTTTTTGTACCGCATTCGACGAGTACGCGATTAAAGCTTTTGAAGCGAATGGCATCGATTATCTTCTGAAACCTGTTGATGAAAAAAAACTCATTCAAAGTTTCAACAAATATGAGATGTTGAAAAAAGCGTTCGAAAACGAACCAAACCACTACGAGGGGCAGATGACCAACCTCATTTCTCAATTAAAAACTAATTTTAAGAGTACATTCCTCATTCATTCGCAAGGCAAAATAATCCCCCTTAAAGTCTCACTCATATCATTTATACATTACGAAAATGGTACCGTAAGTATCTATACCGAAAACAAAAGGTACTTTTACAGCTCTACCATGGATGAACTGGAATCCCAACTCGATCCTTCCATTTTCTTTAGAGCCAACAGGCAGTTTATCATTAATTCTTCCGCAGTAGATTTAGCGGAAAATTATTTTTCGAGGAAAATTATCGTAAAACTTGTGATGCCAACACCCGAGCCAATAATCGTTAGCAAACTGAAAGCAAACGACTTTCTAAAATGGCTGGGGAGTAATAAATAATAACCCACCCGTACCTTCCAGGTCTCTTTTTGCCCGTTTCAAACTAATCGGCGTAATTCGTATCATCCCCGCACCTACTTTTGAATTTTATTTTATGAAATTCAGAAATATTTTGAGACGCGGCTTACTCCGCCAGCCAATAAAACTCCGTCAAAGCATGACAAATAGCCGGGTTGCTCCGGGGATAAACAATCTCTATGCGCAGAACGACTACCAAATCACTTAAGCTGTTATCTATTAAAAAACAAATAAAAACTACAACTATGAAAACCAAAACCAATCTAAAATTTTCTACAGCCATCTTCCTATCGTTATTTCTTTGCAAAGGGATAGTGGCGCAGAAAGATACACTGGAAACCATCTTCAAAAAGAACAAGGAAGCTTCCATTAGTTTCTTTTTTGAACCCGAAATGAAGTTTTATTTTCAAAACCAAAGGTTTAACGAACCTATTGCTCTGGTATTAGGCAGTAAAACCGCAGTGGTATTCAATAAAAACTTCATTTTTGGAATCTCCGGGTATGGAAAAGTTACACCTTCCACCTACTACGGTGTGTATAAGTATAAAGATGACTACTCCGGCGAGGAGATAACTCATTCCAATCAAAAGATGCGAACCGAATACGGGTATGCGGGTATCATCTTTGGAGGAATCGTTCAACCGAACAAAGCAGTTCATGCGAGTTTTACAAGTCTATTTGGTGGTGGCACAAGCAACGAATTTATCATTAAGGATAATGGAAGTAAAGGGACAACATTTAATTCGCCAACCTTTTTCATACTAGAACCAAATATTGATTTGGAAGCAAATCTTTCGAAGTTTTTGAGAGTTAAAGCCGGGGTAACCTACAAGTATATTCTTGCAAGCAAGTTTGAAAGCCTTTCGTCCAATGACTTAAGCGGCATTGGACTACAAATTGGTGTAAAGATTGGTCCCATTTAAATACATCCCCGATACGCTGCGAAAAAAGCCTTTATTTTCCAGAGCCATTTCCGTTTCAGATATGATTATGATAAAACCAAAATCAACTTACAAAACTATTCTGCTTCTCCTGCTCATATCGACCTTTGGGCATGCATACGCCCAGCTTCAGGCGGATGACATAATCGGCATTTATAAAGACGAGTCGGCCACAAAAAAAATTGAAATCTATAAACAGCAGAATAAATACTTTGGGAAAATTATCGACTGCTCAACTCGCGGCAATGTTAAAGTGGGAGACGTTCTCTTGTTTGATTTTGTTTATTCAACTAATTGTTGGGATGGGTACGTTTACTTACCAAAGAGGGACCTTAATTTAAAAGCTAAAATCTTAATTCTGAAAGACAGAAGCCTTGAAATAATAGCGATGAAACAGGTAAAAAAATGGGTAAGGATTCAATAAACAAGTTGTTATTTAATGAAATTTCCAGTACCTACTCTATTTTTACTTCTTTCCTGTTTCATTTCAATGGCCCAGCGTAGTTATAAATATAATTCCCCTGGTTCGGCGTGTTATAGTGAGTTATTCTTCCCTGAATTTACCGGCGTAACCCAAAAAGGTGTATTAATAATTAACTCCGGCAATCAGGACCCCTCCGTGGCAGGGAATCAAAACCCTCTCCTTCCATCTGACTTATTTCGGAACTACAAATTTGTATTTGTCAGGGTTTTAAACACAAGTGAAACCGGTGAACTGGATTGCATTTCAGCAATTGCCTCCTATTTCAGACTATCCCGTCCGGAATTAATTTTTTATTTGATTGATTCAGACACAACTCAACGCATCTCTCCGCCCAATTCAAACAGACCCTTTCATGTTATTCAAACATCGTACAGGGACACCGGCAGCTTATATCACATTTTGGATACACTCACAAAATCAGATGATGTACAAGAGCCAGCATTTAGTTCGACAAGCAGGGTAAACAGAAAAATTCAGAACTATAAGAACAATACCGATCTTGGTCTGTTTTTAACGGTGAATGATCTTACCGATGAGGGCTTAGGATTGAACCATAAAAATACGATCACCACTTACGGGATGAGTTTCGCTCAAAGTATGTCTACGGCCTTTTCCGTTAAATCAACAATAGGGTTGTCCGTTAACAAACCCAGTAAAAGCGCGATAAAAACGCAGGCAAAAAACCAGGTTGCCTCCAGCGTTAAAAATGGTGATAGTATAGCCCATATAAATATAGACGTTAACGGCCATGTGATGTTTTATGGTGACGTGTTATTCAAATACGCGTTTAATAAAACAAAACCGTTCAGACCATACATTGGCGCTGGCGTGGGTTTAAGTAAATTAAACCGGTACAACGCCAAGTATAAGGATTCTATTGATGTTAGCGGCGGAATTACCAGTCTGCTGAATGGCTCACAGAGTTTATCTAATAGCCGCGGAGCGGTTGTAACGACAACGGGAGATAAGTACTTCTCCGGCCTTTGTGAAGTAGGAATGGACTACCGAATAAATCCTTTAATAAAGTTCAACATGAACGTCCCGATCAGGCAGTACTACTTAAACAGCCGACCAAAATCTTTTACCTGGGGTGTTTCTGTGGCATTATATTTTACAATTAATTCCAATAGAATTAAATAACTAAAACTGAATTTCAAATTTTTCCTGATGAATTAATTGAGATCTTTCCACGGGAAGACTGCTTCTGATAGGTGAACCACCCAGCCAACCCTTCACCCAGGTTGGAATCCCTGCGTATTGATGATCAGAGGTCCCTTTTATTTCGATTTCCATATTTCGGTTTCGGGATGAAATTCCTTCCAGCCGAACCACCAATGACTTTGCACCGGTATTTGCCTGCCAGAGATTTTTTCGATTGCCTCAAAGAAATTTGAGGTTTTGTTGTATCTGATAGTAATTTCTACACCACCGATGTTATCGGCAAACATACGATCTCCTATCTGCAGTTCACTCACGGGGTACGCTTTATTTTTACCATTCAGCTCGATTCCGAATATTTTTTCGCGTGGGGGTAATCCTGTGAGATCTGTGCGTCCGGGTGCTACTAACGTTTCAGTGATTTTCATCATTTTCATTAGCCGGTCCTTCGAAAAAATTCCATCCCGAACCAGGTGAGACTCTTTTGCTATAAAGGAGCCGGGATGTAATAACAACCATTCACCAATAGGCATTATTTGATAGGGCAGATACTTCAGTTGTTTCCCTGTAAGTTTGCCACACACCGCTTCACCAGTACCTTGCTGCCAGATGCTGCCTGTCTCTGTATCGCGCATTACCATATTTCTCCGATAAACGCCAAGAACCTCAAAGTGCAACCTTACACCTTCTGCTAAAGGATCGTAGACCATTGCGCTTCTACAGGCCATACAATAAGAAACAAAAAGCGGAACCCCCAAAAAAGTATCGTTTAACAGATGCCTTGGTTTTACGAGTTCGTTCAGGGGATAGCAAATAGCATTATTGTTATTGTCCACATACCCTAAAATCTCGGTGTCCCCTGAATAGCTATTCTCTTTCGACTTAACGATATCTTTTTCCTTTAACGCGATATAAACTTTCGGATTTGCATTGATCAACGAGAAAATCCATAAAAAACTAAAAGGAACTCCGACACCGGCTAAAGTCCAAACACCCGGTTGATAAAACAGGAAAAGGAGGAATGAAAGTACTGCAAAAAACCGAAAGACCCACCTTTTCAATTTGTATTTGTGAAACCACCGATATCCTAAACTTAAAAAAAAGGTGGGTAATTGCAGATATGCGGCGGATGCAATTGCAAGAAGAATGCTTAATGTGGCGAAAACTGTTGTCATAATGAATTAGGCTGTATTTAATAGTTGATTTATTTTAATTCGTAACCGGCGATAAAAGTAATGAGCCGACCTCTAAAATTTTGCCCTTTCACACGGCAATTTGTCCGCTTCAAATAGAAAGTATCGGACAGCGATACGGACAGCGCTACCTTTGCCACCATAATCTAAAAACAATGCGTGCGCTAATAATTCTGGCTATTCTTATCTTCTTTGCGGTCCATTCATTCTCACAATCCCGGAAATACACAATTAGCGGTACTCTGTCTGACGACTTAACTGGTGAAACGTTGATTGGCGCTACAATCAGGATTAAAGAAATCCATGGTGTAGGAGTTTCTGCAAACGAATACGGGTTCTATTCCCTTACCCTTCCTGAAGGAAAATATACAGTCATTGTTCAGTTTATCGGATATCAAAGTGATACGACAACCATTACATTGGACAAAAGCCTCGTTAAAAATTTCAAACTTAAAACTTTTGAAAGTACTTTATCAGAGGTAGTCGTTTCGTCCGAAAAACAAAATGAACACATTGAAAGTGCCCAAACGGGTATGGAAAAAATAGACATGAAGGAGGTGAACAAGATTCCTGTTTTATTTGGCGAAAAGGACATTGTGAAAGCCATGCAATTATTGCCCGGCATAAAATCTGTTGGAGATGGAGGGGGTGGCATTTATGTTCGGGGAGGCGGCGCTGATCAAAATCTTATTCTGTTGGATGAAGCGCTTGTATATAACGCATCCCATTTATTAGGATTCTTCTCCACCTTTAATTCAGATGCCATAAAGGATGCCATTATTTATAAAGGCTCGCAGCCTGCTCAATATGGCGGAAGGCTGTCCTCAGCCATGGATATTCGCATGAAAGACGGAAACAAACAGAATTTTGAAGCGAACGGCAGCCTCGGTTTAATATCTTCCAAATTAAGTCTGGAAGGTCCTGTGGTGAAAGATAAAGGTTCGTTTTTTGTTTCCGGCAGAAGAACGTATGCTGATCTTTTTCTGCAATTAGATGAAACGTACAAAGGAACAAATCTCTACTTCTATGACTTAAATGCAAAAGCAAATTATCGGATTAGCGAAAAAGATGTACTATTTCTATCGGGTTATTTTGGCAGAGATAATTTAGGTTTGGATGGTTTATTTGGACTTGACTGGGGAAACGCGACCGGCACCTTAAGGTGGAACCATTTTGTTAATAGTAAAATGTTCTCCAATACATCTTTAATTGTTAGTAATTACAATTATCTGGTGGGCATACAGCGCGGAGGTTCGGATTTTAACCTTCGTTCGGATATTTTAGATTATACCATTAAGCAGGAGTTCCAGTACTTCCCCAACACCCGCCATTCAATGAGAGTGGGTTTAAACAGCACCTACCATACGATTGTTCCTGGCGAAGTAAGTGGAGAATCACTCAATAGCACGGAAATGCAAAAAAAATACTCCTGGGAAAACGCCATCTTTTTTACAGATGAATGGAAGCTAAATGCGCGCATAAACATTAACGCAGGCATCAGAATGAGTAGTTTTTCCGTTCTCGGAAATGGAGATTTTTATACACTGGACGGAGACAAAAATGTTATTGACACCACATCGTTTGAGAAGGGCGAAGTGGTAAAAACATACATCAATCCCGAACCAAGGCTATCGGTTAGCTATCAAATTAGTCCATCTAACTCCATAAAGGCAGCCTACTCAAGGAATAGTCAGTACCTGCATTTGATATCAAACAGTTCCGTGTCAAGTCCCACAGATAAATGGATTCCTTCTAATAATACCATTAAGCCTCAGATAGCTGATCAACTATCGCTTGGGTATTTTAAAAACCTGAGTGGAAATCAATTTGAAACAAGCGCCGAAATCTACTACAAGAACATGCAGAATCAAATAGATTACAAAAACGGCGCCGACATCTTGTTTAATGAGCAAATCGAAACTCAAATTTTGAGTGGAATCGGCAGGGCCTATGGATTAGAACTATTTATAAAAAAGAAAACCGGTAAGTTTACGGGCTGGATGAGTTATACCCTGTCGCGCACAGAGAAAAAAATTGACGGGATAAATAATGATAAGTGGTATGCCGCCCGGCAAGACAAAACACATGACATTTCCATAGTAGCCAGCTACGAGATAAATTCAAAAATTACTGTTTCAGCCAACTGGGTGTATAGTACGGGTAGCGCGGTGACATTCCCAACCGGCAAATACTACGCAGATGAACAAATTGTTTGGCTTTACACCGAACGAAACGGATACCGGATGCCGGCCTATCATCGTTTGGACCTGGGAGCAACTTTTAAGTTAAAAGAACGCCAACGCTTTAGCAACGAGCTTTCAATTGGAATTTTTAATACCTACGGCCGGGAAAATGCCTATTCAATTGACTTTAGAGAAAATGAAAACGATCCAACAAAAACAGAAGTTGTTCAAACTTCACTTTTCAAATTTGTTCCTTCCATCTCCTGGAATTTCAAAATTAAGTAATATGAAAGCGGTGAAATATGTTCTTCTTATTCAGGTTGTCTTTGCTTTTATTGCCTGCGAAAAAGTAATACAACCAGATTTAAAAAACTTTGAGCCTCAGTTTGTAATAGAAGGGGTGATTACAAACCAAGGCATTCCCTGCGAGGTCAAAATATCAAAAAGCGTCTCCTTTGCAGATGGCAGCAGTTTTGAAGGCGTGCAGAACGCGTTTGTTTCTATAAATGACGACATGGGTAATTCCGAAACACTTATGGAAACGTCGGCAGGAGTTTACAAAACCAGCACCTTATCTGGTGCGCCGGGAAGGACCTACTATTTAAAGGTAACTGCTGATGGCAACGATTACCATGCCACCTGTAAAATGCCAGTCCAGATTTCTCTGGATACTCTTCTTCAAAAGTCTCAGATCGCGAATGACAATGTCAGGCGTTTTATAATCCCTCATTACACAGATCCGTCCTCTGATCGAAATTTTTATAGATTTAAAGTGTATGGCAACGGGACACCGTTAAGCAAGGTATTTATTCGAAACGACGACCTTAACAATGGCCTAAAAATAACAGAACCACTAGGGCCTTTTTTTACTGAACTTGTACCAGGAGACACCGCAGAAGTCTCTATGATGTGCATTGATAAACATGTCTACGACTATTTTTTCAGCTTAGACCAAACCTTGAGCGGGAATAGTGCTACTCCTTCTAATCCGACTTCAAACATTTCGGGCGGTTGTTTAGGCTATTTCAGCGCTCATACCGTCTCTCAAAAAACCATTGTTATCCAAAAATAAATCAAACGAACCAGTTAACGGATTAATCAAAACAGTTTTCAATAAAATAACGATGAAAAAAAATATTTTACTTGTTACTCTCTGCTCATTTTCGTTTTATAATTTAAATGCCCAATTTGCCTACGGAGACCATTGGTACGAGAACCCGTTAGGATTTGAGCCATTGAACCTGCACACGTCTATGGGAGCGATTGTTCCTGCCGCCGTTGTGGTTACCTGCTTACTTTTGACAAAAAAAAGGCCGGACTTAACCGATAGGCTTTCTATTTATAATGAAACTGGTTTGTCCTGGGGGTATAAATACCCCTATACTTTTATACCTCAAAATAACACCGGAATCAATTTTCACATAAGAAAATTCATGTCTATTGGGATTGAATCAACTGCGACACTTCCAAGAGACAATTTTAATGAAACCATTGGTTTTTGCATCAGGTCATTTGCCAGATTTTATATCATCCATAAAAAGAAGTGGAAATTATATTTTGAATCGGGTGGTGGATTTATCTACTTCCGAAATGAATTTCCAAAACCGACAGATCGGGACTTTAGATCAGGCACACATTGGAACGGTTTAACAAAGTATGGATTTGGCTGCGATGTAAGAATTAGCAGATTAACCAGCGCCCTGTTCGGAATTAGACATTTACATATTTCAAACGGTAATACGATGGGCGCGTCAAGGAACCCATCGCACGATAGCAATGGTTTATTTTTAGGTCTTTCCTGTAAACTGTAAGTATGCACCGTTCAAAATTTTTATCCTTTGCACTGTGTTTTGCCCACAGACAGCCGGTTTTGATGTGGATCTACAAGAATTACAATTTCCGGAAACTATTTTATTGTTTTAGGAAGAGGGAAGACTGCTCCGTTTAGCGTATTTATCCTGTCCACGTGGTTAGCATTTAAAAAAGGCCATCCGGTAGTGGATGGCCTTTTGTTTTAGGAGAAGTAACAGAACCGGATTCCCGGTACGGGTTATTCGATCACCAATTTTTTACGCACTATTTTATTTTCGCTGTTTTGGATCTCTATAAAATAGATGGACGATTTAAGGGAAGTTAAATCAATGGTGTCCATATTTGTGGACAGAATGATTTTATGGAATACCACTTTGCCGGTTACATCCATCACTTTTATGTTCAGGGTTTGGCCAGTGTATGAACTCCTTATGTTTATCACCCCATTAGAAGGATTCGGGTAAATATCCACAGCGGCGTTTTCAGCATCAGTCGTGCTTAATGACGTCAGGTTGTTGCCCGAAGGTCGCTGGCTGGGTAAGCTGGGATAGTTATTTGAGTACGCGCAGTCGTTGGCCGCATTCTGACAATTAGGAAATTGCTCCACAAAGGTATTTGGAATACCACTGATATAAGGCGAGGGCCCTGCGTGTGTAGCCGGAGGTGCCATGAAAAAACCGGCAACGTATAATATTGATGAGCCCGGATTTGAGCCGGCACAATACGTGTAGTAATTTACGCTTGGCACCCAGTTCCCTTGGTATTCGTTTCCACTCTCAAGACATGGATTTCCCTGTGGCCCCACGATACCGCCATTTTCAAGACAGAAACCATAATCCATTGGGGTATGCAGGGTATTGCATAGCCAATCGGTGTTGGGCTGATTACCTTCAAACAGGAACCCTTTGTGCGCGTTGGCCACTTTGTTCAGCGTTACCACCGGTGTCTGCGCGCCATTGCTACTCACGTTATTGGCCAGGCGAATGAGTTTTACCCGGGTATTGCTGATGCCCTGCCCATCTACCTGATTTTGATTAACAACGATCCTGCCCTGGCAATCGTGAACATAAATTCCGGATTGATCATTGGATGGATAGATTGCCAAATCATCGTCAACTAAAATGTCGTTCCCGCCAATTTCAACCGGGTACTTGTCCATTTGATTAACGACAATACCGTTATAAACCCGGTCGAGCTTGTTACTGAAAATGTTACAGTTACCCACGATGTTCCAGTTAAATGAATTGGCCGGGAAAAGTGTAATGCCCTGGAATGAATATTCCGTGCCGGGATTAACCACAATGTTGCTGGCTACTTCAGGACCAATGTAATTTTGATTGATTTCAACGTTGTCGGCATAAGTACCATTTATAGGACCGCTGCCCATATCGTATGTGCCACCCGCGGCATTCAGCCAAATAGAATAAGCGATGTTGTTAAACTCATTGTGTTTAATGCTATAATTAAAACGATTCGATTCTAAGATAGCGCCCATTGCACCCGGAGCGTATCCGGAACTAACGTTGTGTGTACTCCTGAAAACACCATAATGAAGTAACACCTGATATACCGATTTGGTTCCTACGGCATCCCAGCAATTCCAGAAACGGTTACCAAAATCGGTGCTTGGAACGGTTGAAATGGGTTGAAGATCTAACCGGGCATTCATTAAGCCAGTTACCGTGTGATGGATTCCCCTTCCAATAGTCCAGACTCCACCTGCCTGATAATTTAGCATGTTTTGAAAGGTGTTATTGGCAGTCGTCAGACTGGCATCGGTTGCCTCAATTCCTTTCCCCAAACCATCAAACAGGTTAAAGTATTTTGGGTCGTTAGTTGTAACAATATTCATTGCTCCTATAACAACGCCGGGATTTGGCGAACCAGCGGGCGTGTTCCCCACATCGTTGATCTTGATGCCAATGTGAGCAGATTGGGTGCCAAAGGTAGGCGGATTTTGATAAGAGAGTTTTATGTTACCTTGCGGTGCGCCCAACAGGTTGTAGGGAGGTGTAAGTCCCGTGGTTGGGGTATTGGCAAAACGCAAACCACCGGCAGTTACCCCTACATTCGGCCAACTCAGGGCATTGGGAAATCCGAAAGTTTGATAATCTCTGCTTGAAAACACACATTCAACAAGTGGTAACGAAAAAGAGGTAATAGCCGGATCGGCGTTGTGAATGTGAATGCCAATGTAGTTTTTATTGAATATCACCTGGTCCAGGCTTAATGGCGGGTTTTGCGACAAAGCCGATGCCAGAGAGGTTCCTGGCACATCAATGGCCACTTCGGCATCTTCGATGAGAGAAGAAGCGTACATACCAAGTTGTCCCCCGTCTTGTACCTCTATACCTTGCCACATCTTGATGCCGCAGGCATATAGGTGAACGTTCTGAGCAATTAGTTGTGTATTATTAGGTATTGTAATTTTAACACCTGGCATCATTAAAATTTCGAGATTACTAAGCATGTTTCCACCCGCAATTGTTATGTTATTCGCTACGAAATAAGATCCCCCGTTCATCGCCGCGGAATTTAAACTGTTAAGCGGAGTTAACCCGGTGGTGGGTTGCGAGCAACAATTGGTAACAATGGTTACGGCCATAGTAGTGGAATTTGGGCAGCCGCCGGGTGCGGTGGCATTAATCGTATAAATAAAGTTTTGTCCTGAAACCCAGGTTAACGGATTTGGTGGGCAGATTGTAACGCTTTGCCCGGACGTACTTGGACTAAGGCCAGGCCCTGACCAATTGTACGTTACCGGACCACCACCATAGGATGAGTTGACACTAGCGGTTGCGCAAACAGAGCTGTTTGGGCAAATTGTAAGATTGGGCGCTGTTAAAGGAATAGGCTGCACATTAGACGTAATGGAAACAGCATCTAAAAAGTTACCAATGGCTGGGTTACCACCGGTTGTGTTAACAGAAACGAACCTAATTCTGAAATTACTCCCCATACTCATTGGCACAGTATAATTGACCGTGTAAAAACCCCAGGCTGTATTACCATCCGTGAAATTTCCGAGATTTGTAAATGGACCACCAATTGGCCCTATCTGTACATTCATAACATCCGGCCCCTGCCGACCTCTGTGGGCAAAGCTGATGGTTAGTACACTGCCAGGTATCACAGTAAAATCCTGAAAAAGTGTGGAGGCAAAATTCGCATTTAATTCAACAAATTGCCCACCTGAAAATGAAGGTACGCCCCCAAAGCCATTACCCCAAAGTTCTATTCTATTATCAGGAGCTGTGGTTTGCCAGCATGGAACTAGAGGTGCCAGCACAATGGCGTTGGAGCTTGTTATGACATTGTTGTCAAAATTACCATTACAGAATGTTACACATTGCTGGCCGCTGGTGTATTTGACTGAAATTAGTAAAACAAATTGGAACAAATTAATTAGCAGTTTATTTTTCATTGCAATTACATTTTAATTTCCTACTCTTTTAAAGCTTTTCGGTTTCCGCTTTCGGGAGCAAGCCTAAAAAGGCACTGTCCCGAAGCTAAAATTAGACAAGGCGCCTTGGATAAGGGCAATGGATTTTCATGCGCCTGAATTTATTTGTCAAGCGAGGCATTTGAAACAACAACTGCTTTTATAAGCTGGCTAAACGTTGAAGCAACTGATCCTTTTTACGGGTTGCAACCGGTAAGGCAGTATTGTCTTTTAGAATCGCTTTACCACCCTCGGTTTTCTCGTAACGTTTAAAATAATCGAGATTGAGCAAATAAGATTGATGGAGGCGGAAAAAACCAAAATCAGAAAAAAGTTCTTCATAGTCCCCTATGGTAGTAGAAACCAGGATGCGCGACTTATCGGCCATGTGGAAAGTGGTGTAGCTGCGATCTGCTTCGCAATATACAATATCATTGAGCGTAACAAGATGAATGCTATCGGATGTTTTAAGTACAATTTTTTTCGAGTCCTTTGAAACACCATTCATATTATGTAATAAAGAATCGATCTTCAGGGTTATTTTTTCCTTGTCGACAGCCTCCACGGCTTTTTGAAGCGCGCTGGCTAAAAGATCCGGGTCCACCGGTTTCAGGAGATAATCGAGGGCCGCAAAACGGAACGCTTGTATGGCGTAGTGTTGATAGGCCGTAACAAAAATCACCCTGAATGTTGGTTTCGGAAAGTGTTCAAAAATATCGAACCCGTTTTCCGTCCCAATTTCAATGTCCAAAAATACCACATCCGGTTGATATTTCTCAATCGCTTTAATCGCCGCAGAAACAGAATCACAAGAAGCGGAAAGTTCCACTTCCGGATGATACAATCCAATTAATTGCTGTAAGCTTTCTCTAACGGTTGCCTCATCATCTACTAATATTACTTTCAGCATGACTTAAAAATTTGCATTGAAATTATGTATTAAACTTTATCGGGTATATTAAATTAAACTAATTTAGATGGAGTGACTGTTTTCAGATATTAACCTCCCGTTTTGTCGGCTTAAGTTTCACCCAACCAATTGCCGGTTAAACAGTTAGCCCTGAAAGTTAAGTGGGATAGAAAACACAACGTTCACGCCCTTTCTCACCTGGGCCATAGGAAAGGCTTCCGCAATGGTAAAAATTACTTTTTCGTTTAACTTTTTATTCATTAATACCACCCGTTCTTTTGTTATTTCGAGGGCAAGAGACCGGTGTTTTTTGTTTGGCGTTTGATTGTCTTTCATTCCCATACCATTGTCGGTAATTTCCATAATTAAATTGTTGTTTTTCAGGTGATAACACACCGTTATTTTTCCATCGTTTTCGATACCATGAAAACCATGTTCCACGGCATTTTCGATAAAAGGTTGAGACAGCATAGGGGGTACCATCGTATTTTCAATATCAATACTTTCGTCCACTCTGATCTGGTAGTCAAATTTACCTCTGAACCGGATACTTTGCAGTTGCAGGTAATTTTCGAGTAAGCCTACTTCTTTTTTGAGCGAGATGGCTTCCATTCTCGAGTTCTCAAGCACGTCGCGCGTTATGGAGGCAAACGAACTCAAATATTTAACCGCTTCCTTTTCGTTGTGTCTTAGAACGAAATTCTGAATGGCCTGCAAAGAATTAAAAATAAAATGCGGGTTCATTTGTGAGCGCAACAATTTTTGTTCCAACTGTGACCGTTGTTGTTCGCCTTTGATTCCGTTCTGTCGGAAGGCCAGATAACCTAAAAGGCAAATGAGCACTAACACCACTCCCATTCCACTGATAAAATAATTATTTTGTCGCAACTTCAGGTTCTGGATCTGATTCTGCTGAGCCAGGAGTTTATTTTCATTTTCTTTCTTTTCGAGGTTGTGCGTAAATTCTTTTTCGAGCGCTTGTTTTCTTGTCTTCTCGTCGGACAGTTGGGTTTGAACCGCCACCTGCAACTCAAATGTTTTGAGCGCGTCCTGGTAATTTTTTTCCTTTAAATAGATTTTTTTTAAGGTGGCCGCCGTGGTAGGAATCTGTGCCAGAAAATTAGCTTTCAGGCTTAAATCGATCACCATTTGCGCGTAATATTTCGCTTTCTTTAATTGGTTGTTTTTGTAGTTTACATCTGCCAGGATGTCCAACGCACCCAACTGTCCTATCTCATCGTTAATTGATTTGGAAACCGCCAGTGCTTTTTTAATATAAAACTCCGAACTGTCGTAACGGCCTTTGAAGGCGTAGGCCGAACTCACCGCTTTATAGATTTCAACTTCATCATGACTATTCGCCAACTCTGGCGCATACTTTAAGGTTCTAAAGAAATAGTTCATAACGGCCGGCGTATCTGCCAGGTGTTGACAAAGTGTTCCCATGTCGCAGAGCAAACTGACCAATTCTCTGGTCATTTTTAGCTCTTCGAACGTTTTGAGCGCCTCTTTACCAGTTTCCAGAGCCTTTTTCTTCTCACCATTTGCCGAGTATATTTTCGCCAGAATGGTTTTGAAGGATGCCAGGTGCTTTTTATCGTTTGTTTTTTCCGCAAGGCGTATTCCCTCGTAACAAAAATCAAGCGCCAGTTTATAATTAAGGTGAAAAACGTGATGGGAGGCCACCCAATAAAGCGAAGATAAAATTGCCTGATTATTTCCTTCTGCTTTGGCGACAGCAAGTGCCCTGTTATGTAATTCAAGTGCCCTCTCTTTTTTACCCTGAATGGACATCAGCCTGGCCAGCTTAAGGCAGCTTCTAATTTCAAGAATGCGTAGATTGTGATAACGTGTTTGCGTAATGATACTATCCCAAAATCCCGTCCTGGAGATTTTTTGAGTTTCTCCAAAAAAATAAAGCAGGCGTAATTTTGTGGTATCTTCCGACGCGAGAGTCAGTTCTTTCTTTAGAGAGTCGATCCGGTGTTTTTGAACAGACGTTTGGTGTTGCGCAAAAAAAACATTCAAGAGAAAGAAAAAGGAAAGTGTGTTAAGCGCTTTTTTCATAAACCAGATTTATACCCAACTAAGTGCAAACCGCCAGCCGACATTGGTCGCCATGGAAGGTAAACCGGTGTTCCCTTACCATAAAATAACAACCTCAGGGTGTTACCCGACCAAGTGGTACTGACATTTTTAGCCGACCTCATTAAATGCGTTAACCCTGTTTGAACCAGTATTGTGAAAAAACCAAATGTGAACATCGTGACCCAAATGATTTTATAAAAAGTTTGTCTGCGAAAATAACTAAAGTTAATGTAATTCCTAAACATTTGATACTTGCTAACGTGATCGACCATGCCTTAGTTTATTCCATACGTATTGGCGTAATTTAAAGTTGGGTACCAGTGGATTATTTAATACGCATTTCCTTTATTAGCAAAGGCGTACGTCCCAAAACCGTTATAAAAAAAGCAAACAGTTTTACCGGGTAAAACAACTACGTGTTTTCCGCAATTTTAATACCTAATTATTCCCTGCCTGGCACCGGTAGAATTTTATGACAACTTCTAATGGAACCGAAACGTGCCATGGAGGATTTATGCCCCCGGGTATTTTTCGATGAGAGGGTGGTCAGTTTTAGAAACAGATTTACGCGGTCTCTGGCTCAGTGCATCCGGCAAAAAAGAATGTTGTGTTGCACCAGAGTGAACGTCCTGTCGAAAACAACGATCGCAGGTCGATTTTTCTTCGCACTCATTCCGCCTTTTGGCAAATAAAGCGCGGATGAATTTCCAGTGAACGGCTGCCTCCAGATCTGGAATAAGGTTGTCTCTCATTTTATACTAACCAGGTGCAGTCAATTATTCTTATTTTTACGGTCTATGGCAACTACCCTCCTACTCATTTTTCTTATTGGCTACACCGCCATTACCCTCGAGCACCCCTTAAAAATTAATAAGGCCGCCATCGCTCTTATAACCGGTGTACTGTGTTGGACAATTTATATCACCTTATCGACCGATAAGGAAATGATTAATGAATCGCTGGTGCATCACATGGGCGAACTTTCAGGAATTTTATTTTTTCTTTTAGGAGCAATGGCCATCGTGGAATTAATTGACGCGCACGACGGCTTTGATATTATAACCACCCGCATCCGTCAAACCCGTAAAGTGCCGCTTTTATGGATCATTTCGTTACTTACCTTTTTTCTCTCAGCAGTTTTAGACAACCTGACTACCACCATCGTAATGGTTTCCCTGTTAAAAAAACTCATCAAGGGCGACGAAGACCGAATGTTGTTTGCCGGCATGGTTATTATTTCAGCCAACGCGGGAGGCGCCTGGTCACCTATTGGCGACGTAACTACCACGATGCTCTGGATTGGCGGTCAAATTACCGCGCCGAATATTATTGCCACGTTGATTGTGCCCAGCCTGGTGTGCCTGGGGATTCCGCTGCTCATTCTTTCATTGCGGCTCAAGGGCCATGTAGAAAGGCCATTAGAACCCCTGAACAGAGATGATAAAAAACTGTCACCCCGCCAACAGTCCATCGTATTTTTTTCAGGCCTGATTATTCTGATACTTGTACCCGTTTTTAAAACATTTACTCACCTTCCGCCTTACATGGGCATTTTACTGGGACTTGGCATCCTGTGGCTGCTTACCGAGATTTTGCATGGTGGCAAAGACGATGAGGATAAAAATGCGCTTTCGGTAGTGTATGCCTTGCGTAAAATTGATACCCCCAGTGTGTTGTTTTTCTTTGGCATTCTGGTAAGTATTGCCGCCCTTCAATCTGCGGGTATTCTTGCAGACTTGGCTACCTGGATGACAAACACCATTGCCAATGAAAATCTTACAGGTTTAACTTTCGGCTTGCTGTCGGCCATTGTGGATAACGTGCCGCTTGTAGCGGCTGTTCAGGGCATGTACCCTTTGTCGACTTACCCAACCGACCACTACTTTTGGGAATTACTGGCTTACTGCACAGGAACCGGGGGCAGCGCCCTCATCATTGGCTCCGCCGCCGGCGTTGCAGCCATGGGAATTGAAAACATCAGCTTTTTTTGGTACTTCAAGAAAATCTCTCTCTTAGCGTTAGTGGGTTACCTGGCCGGTGCCGGTGTTTATATGCTGCAACATCAGCTGATTCATGCTTAGTTAGCTGGCTTCCATCTTCTGCCAATTCATCCCGCATTGCACTCTGAGTTGACTACCAATTAAGGATTCGCGGAACTTTATCAGACCGCTCGCTACATAGCCCGCTAAATTTTTATTTTACCAAGGTTCTACTTAACCAGAAAAGACAAACCCTCAGCGTTTTAATAATTTGCCCGCTAAAATGGTTTTCAGCACCTCGTCTTTCTGATGCCTGCCAATGGCGATAACGCGCTTACCGATGGTGATCTCCTGCCCATTGATAGCATCTATTTTAGCCATGGCCACCATGAACGATTTCTGCACTTTTAAAAATTTTGAAGCAGGCAGGTATTCCTCCACACTTTTTAGCGTTAAATGACTGATATATTTTTTTGCTGCCGTGTGCAATATCACATAGTTTTGCATCGCTTCCACAAATAACAGATCCTCGTAAAATAATTTTTCATAGCGGTTCTCGCACTTAATAAAAAAGTAATCGTAGGTTTCAGACGATTCGTCTATGCGTCGGCTCAAACGAATATACTCCTTTGCTTTGTTTATAGCTTTAGTGAAGCGCGTGAAGGATATAGGTTTGATTAAGTAGTCCATTACCTCCAACTCAAAGCCCTCAATTGCATAGTTGGAGTAGGCGGTTGTGACGATGGTAACCGGTTTGTTGGGAAGTTGTTTGAGCAAAGAAAGGCCGGTTAAATTTGGCATTTGAATGTCAAGCAGCAATATATCGATCGCGTTGGCCTTGAGTATTTCAAACGCGGTGAGCGACGAACCACAACTTTCGTAAAGCACCAGCCCTTCACTGTTCCTTACAAATTTTTCCATCCCCCTCCGCGCCAGGGCTTCGTCATCTACTATGAGGCATTTCAGTTCCATTTAAATGAATGGTAAGATAAACAATAAATTTTTCTTCCCGCTGCAAAATGTCCAGCGTGTGTTTTTCGGGATAAAGCAATTGAAATCGACGTTTTACGTTTTGCAGACCAATGCCTTTCGCGGTTACAGTACTTTTTAACGCTGGATCAAATGTGTTTTTAACTTTAAAAATAAATACCCCATCCTTGTAATCCGCTTTTATATCAATGATGCTAATGCCCTCTTCTTTCACTGCCACGTGTTTAAACGCGTTTTCAACAAAGGGGATCAATAATAACGGCGCTATTCTAACATCCTCATTTATATGGGTCGGGGAATAGTTTATCCATATTTTTTCACCAAACCTTACTTTTTCGAGTTCAATGATGTCATCGATAAACTCCAGTTCCTTCATCAACGGAATTTCGGGAACACTGCAATCGTATAACTGGTATCTTAACAACGAACAGAACTTGAGCAGTGTTTCGCGTGCCGTGGGAATATCTTCGTCCATCAACACATAAATACTGTTGAGCGAATTGAACACAAAATGCGGATTGAGCTGAGCCTTCAGGAAATCTACCTCGGCTTCCAGTTGTTTTTTTTCGGCGAGCTTGTGATTCCGGTCTTTACGGTAATAATGCGCCGCAAGGTAGGCAATAAAAAAAAGTACGGTCACATAAAAACTTTCCATGGCAGCGGCCATAAACACCATCAGGTACCTGGAATGAAATTCAGGAATAAAAAACCAACGTGTGTAATGATCTTTTACTAGCACCGCCATGAAAGAGGTGAGTAATATGGTGACAAAAGAATAAAGAACGAATAACAGGTAATTTTTTTTTAAGAAAAATTTATGGAACAGGTAGATGCATACCAGGTATACACTTAGTATTTGAAACAGAATGGCGATTGCCGCATCAGGATAGGCCAGGTAAACATGATGTTTCTTTTTGCTGACCAGCAAATGGGCAAGCGACCAGTATTTAGCCGTCCAGAAAACCAGGTGAATTAATCTGAACCGTTTTATACAGTTATAAAGGGTCGTTATTTGATGTGCAGACATTTGTTGCAGTTTTCATTAAATTATTAAGGGCATTTTCGCCTGATTCCAAACACACTTATAAGTTTAAAAAGTGCACCATTGTTAAACCACTATAGGTGCTGGTTGAACTTATGATTAACAGCATGTGTATTTGTGATTCACTCAAAAGTAATAAAAGCGATGGATACTGAACTTGCTTTTCGTCAACTGAAATGGACTTTTCGTGGAATGGCAACCAAGCCCGACTCTTTTAGGTCTAATTTTGTAAGGCATGAATTATTAAAAAACAACTCTTATGAAAACAACTACTTACGTGCTATTTTTTCTTTCCACCAGCTTATTTGGCCAAGAGGCGAAATGGTTAAACACCGAACATGTTTTAAATAAAGACAAATTTTACAAAACGGAATACGTAAATTCGGCCACTCAACCTATGATCGTAAACTGTTTGATGCAGGAAACACCGCCTGTACTCAACGGTCCCTCTACTCCACCTAAATTTTATCTTTTTGCATACGACACTTCCGGCACAGCACAGTGGAACATCGAAGTGAAATTCATGAAACCCCTCGAAATTTTAAGTGTAGAACCTGAAAAATTCTGGATCATTGGAACAGGCAGCAGCGCGGTACAAATAGGCAACCAGGCAGTGATAAACGGGTTTTCGTATCCCACGTTTAAAACCATGTATTTCATTGAATTAACTAAAACAGGCGCTGTATTAAATACTATTACCGCCGCGATAGCAGGGGACACTTATTTCAACATAGCGGATATTACCAGCGACAAAAACGGGGATTTTGTTTTTTGCGGAACCGTTTACCCGGATCAGCTTACGCAGGTACCTTTTACTTACGGAACATTTACTACTACCCTGATGCCCAACGAGAAGCTATTTTTTGTGACAAAAATGAAAAAGAATGGCACTGCCGGTCCGTTTTATTCTGTGCGCTCACCCCGTTTCATTCAACCTTATACCATGATACAACAGGTGAGCTGCGACCCGTTTAATGGCCGCATTTTATTTACGGGTCGCCAGGGCGATTCACTGATGGCCGGGAACAGCTATTACCTCAATAATACCGGGTTTCCGCAGTTTTTCGTGGGCTCACTCGATAGTACCTTTAATCAGTTAGCGTTTAACGCATCCTATTTTTCAACCCGTGGTCCTTTAATCAATGAAGCCGCTTTTAATAAAACGGATTCGTCGTTTTACCTGATCGGGACCTGGGGCAATCAGTTGAGTTATGGCGTGGCACAGCCGGTGCAGGGGCATACCGGATCGGTTAACAACAGTTTCATATTGAAATTAAAACCCAATAGCCTTGTCACCGATAGCATTTTTACCTGCATCCCGCAAAATAACAGCGTTCTTAACTTTATCAACCTGAGTGATATCTCGGTTGCAGGTGATGGAACCATGTACGTGTGTGGATACGTAACAGACTCCACGGTTAACATGGGAAATACCATGTATGCGTTTAATAATGGGTTGCCGTACACCGACTACGAAAGTATCCTGATCCGGATATCACCAGGCATGCTGGTTGATACCGTATTAGCCTCTTCAGATAACGGAAACAGTTTATTTACTTCGCTGGCGGTACATGGCCGGGATGTGTATTGCTCAGGAAATTATTTTAACGGATTTTCCATGTGTGGCTTAAACAGCAGTTCGGTGCCACCGGGTTCGGAAGGCGATGCCCTGTTACTCCGGTTCTATGATGAGAACCTGCCTTTGATCCCCGAAGGGGTTAACACAGGTGTCACCTTTAACAAAACCCTTCATCCCGAACTCATTATTTACCCGAATCCATCGAAAGCTGAAGTTTATTTAAAATTACCCGACGTCTGGAAAGAACAGCCGCTCGTGGAAATAACAGATGGATACGGACGAAGCGTGAGCCCGGCAAGTGCTTTAATCTCCAACAGCACCATTTACCTGGACCTCAAATTTCTTACTCCTGGCATTTATTTCATAACAGTTCATAACGGTTCACAGAGGCTTACCAAAAAATTATTGATTGAATAGTTGTTCAAATTAAAATGACTTACTATTTAAGATGACCCATTAAATAAATACTTGCCCGTTTGAAAAGTCCTGTAACCTGAACTACGTCTGGAGCTGCTAAACCAGACCGAAGGAAATGGGAGCGGAGCACATTAATAATTCCGGGAGCCAAAATACTCCCGGAATAATCCGCTACAAATTTCTTATCTTGTTTCCTGAAATTTAACGGCCATTAAACCTATTCTGTATACCGCGTTGATTGCATTTCTGCTGCTAACAGGCACCGTATGGTGTATGCCCATTGCTTTCACAGCTTGCTCCCCCAACAGTTGGTGGTGTGCCATGGCCTACGGGTTCACTAACTCTGGTGGTCCGGTGGGATTTTTAGCGCTGTTACTCCTAACCGGCTTGGGCTACGCCAGCACCGCACCCGGGGTGAAAGAGAAGCTCGGTGTTTTTTTAAAGTCCATTTTTTCACTGCTGATCTTTTTTGGTCTGTTGGCCTTTGTGAACGAGCATTATACCAAACACTTGTTAAAAGCGCAACGGCCCAGCCACGTGTATATGTTACAGCAAACCGGGCTGAGCAACACCATCGACTCGCTTTACAAACTGGATAAAGCCCAACGGCAATATTTTTTTGACAACCTGATTAAAAACAATCCTCTGAAATTTGAAGGAATCGACCCGGGCATTCAGAAACACTGGGTGGAAGAAGCCGGTTTTTCATTTCCCAGTGGCCATACCTTTAACGCATTTCTATTTGCCATGATCCTGGCCTATGCCATTTATTTTAACCGAAGCAAACCGCAGTGGCGGAACTTGTTTTTTATTCCATTTATCTGGGCTCTGGCAGTAGGAATATCGAGAGTGGCCATGGGAGCCCATACGGCTTTTGACGTAACCGCCGGCGCGGGCTTGGGCACTCTCACCGCCTGGTTATTTTTGTACATCGACCGTACCAGACATTGGTTAACCCGCAAACATTAACGCATGAATATTCTATACGGAGTGCCAGGAGAAGGCATGGGACACGCCACCCGCAGCAAAGTCATCATCGATCACCTGATCAGAGCCGGTCACCAGCTTTGCATTGTTGCCAGCAGCCGGGCCTTTCATTTTCTGGAAGATGCTTTTCCAGGAAAGGTGATCGAGATCAAAGGCTTTCATTTCGCCTACAAAAATGCTGAAGTCGCTAAAGGCAAAACACTTTTGAGCAACCTCCGGGCTTCGGGGAAAAACCTGGTATACAACACCGGCAAAAAAAAGCTAATCCAAACATCCTTTCAGCCCGACCTGGTGATCAGCGATTTTGAGAGTTTTAGTTTTTTGTATGGGAAAGAGCACCGGATCCCGATCATCAGCATCGACAACATGCAGGTTATGGACCGTTGTGTGCTGGACCTTGAGATCCCAAAAACGGAACGGGCCGACTACAAACTTGCTAAAACCATTGTGGCAGCGAAAGTTCCCGGCTGCGACCATTACCTCATCAGCAGTTTTTTCGAAGTCGCTGTTAAAAAGAAAAATACCCGCCTGGTGCCGCCCATTATCCGGGAAGCTATTCAACACGTAGCTGTTTCCCAGGGTAATCACCTATTGATGTACCAAACCTCGAGTAGTTTAAACACCGTGAAGGAAACCTTATTGCAGATACCCGCTGAAAAGTTTGTGGTGTATGGTATGAACCAGGATTTTACCGAAGGCAATGTGGTGTTTAAACCTTTCAGTGAAAGCGGGTTCATTGCCGACCTGGCAAGTGCCAAAGCCGTGATCGCGAACGGGGGATTTTCATTCATCAGCGAGGCCATTTATTTACGCAAACCCATCTACTCTTTCCCCATTCGCCATCAATTTGAACAATGGATGAACGCCGCTTACATCGAACGATGTGGTTATGGCAGGCACTTCGATACCCTGAACGCGGATGGGCTAAAGGCTTTCCTTTACGATTTGCCGGTGTTTCAAAAAAACCTTGCACACTATAAACAGGATGGCAACACGCGGTTATTTGAACAGCTGGATCAACTGCTGAAAACTTTTTCCAGATAAGTACGTCAACAAGAAAAACGTTGTCTTTCGCAAACTCCTTTAAGCATATTCCCTAACCGCTTACTTATCCGTTCACGATTGATAAATACAGGGGCATACCAATGGTGATATTCAGCGGAAAGGTTATGGCCAGAGCCATGGGCAAAAATAACCCCGGGTTGGCTTTTGGTACCGCTATTTTCATCGCCGCAGGAACGGCAATGTAAGAGGCACTGGCCGCCAGCACCGCAAACATAAATCGATTAGAGAGGTCCTCCGTCACACACACACTTATCCAGGCGACCACAGCGCCGTTAATAAGGGGGATAACAGTAGCAAATATCAATGGAAACAGACCTTGATTGGTAAACGAATTCAGTTTACGACCACTCACAATTCCCATGTCCAAAAGAAAAATAGCCAGAAAGCCCTTGAAAATATCGTTCGTAAACGGTTTAATGCCTTCCGCTTGTTTGGCGTTTGCCAATAATCCAATGATGAGACTGCCCAGAATTAACAAAACACTTCCGTTGGTGAAGGAATGTTTGATAATGGAAAAAGGTTGTACACGATTGGTCTCTTCTTTATTAAACAGCGACATCAATATTAAACCCGCTATAATGGCGGGCGACTCCATCAGCGCCATGATGGCCACCATGTGGCCGTGCAATGCCAGTTTTTGAGTCTCCAAATAAGAAACTGCCGTTACGAAAGTCACCGCGCTTACTGAACCATAAGCCGCTGCGATGGCACCCGCATCATACACCGATAGCTTCCTCTTCAAAATAAAAAAAGTATACACGGGAATCAACAAGGACAGAAGCACGCCAAACAACATGGACCAGGCAATTTCCATAGTAAAGGTCTCGTGCGATAACTCCTGCCCTCCTTTAAATCCGATGGAAAATAACAGGTACAACGAAATAAACTTTGAAGAATTAGGCGGAATTTCTAAATCACTTTTTAGTTTAACAGCCACGATCCCCAAAATAAAAAACAAAAAAGCGGGGTTCGTGACGTTTGAGATAAGCAGATCCAAATTCATATCTTGCTTTGTGTATTTTTTTTAATTTATTATTCTCTTTTTAGTTTCCCATTTTCATCAAGGGGTGCTAAAAACCGTTCGCTTTTTGATAGCGATAAAACACCCGCTTAGGGGTTACAGCTATCACAATACATAGGATCTTCAAGCGACTTACCATGTGGATGCAATTTCTCTTCACTGAATCCACAACATTGGCACGTTAAAACATGTAACAAAGTAGAACGGGTTGGTCCCCCACAGTTTCCGCAGGGCAGTCCGGGCTTAGCCTCTATGGCTGAGAAACCTGGAGCACCGCAACCGGGGCATTGTGTTTTTAATTTGTGAATTAATTTTTTCACGGCAGTTTCAATCACGGCCATTCGCGTGGGATTGTAAAGGGCCCGCATGTCGGTTTCTACATAAACGGTACCATGTGTTTTCATCAGTTGCTGATAAGCGCTTCGTAATGCTCTGACTGTTTTAATTCCTTTGTAAATTCCTTCCTTACTCTGTTTGGATTTACGAAGAATAAGACCATGCGAAGGAAAAAGTGCCGATGCGGCGAAACGTTTTAATTCTTCGTAGCTGGTAATGTCGCTGCCGTTAAAATTAGTTTTGGTGCTGATTTCCCGGACTACCCATTCCTGATTGTTCTTTTTATCCATTAACAGCACGATCTCTGAATCCGCATGTACAAATAAAAGCGTGGGGTGTAGTCCGAACGAACCTTCACTAGCGATGGCCATGTCGCAACCCGAAAGCTCCATCGCCCGCCGACATTTTTGCCGCGCCGTTTCCAGGGGGTCATTTAAACGTTCCACTTCACCGGTAAATGTTCCAAACAAATCTGTATCCAAGTCTTCAACCATGCAGCATTGAAGGGCCAACTCCTTTTCCAACAGAGGCGTCATAACCTGTTCCTTATGATGCTTGGTCGCTATGACAACTTTTCTCCCCTTAAACAAATTATCCATTGGCGGGCGATAAGATGATTTGCGCTTCAACATTTACTACAGGCCCGGCTTCTTTAAGATAAATTCTCACCCGTGTTAAGTCGTTCTGCAACTTAATGATGCGGTTCTCTCTCATCTTCATGGTTTCTTCTTCATCTGAGTTTCCAATTTGATTTTCATGAAATTCAATTTTCACCTGAATTAAATCGGTTATTATTTTCTCGAGGTCTTTTGGCGAAAAACTGCCTCTCAATAATGATACATTCATGGTTAGTAGTTTAAGTTTATTTTATTGACCTTGACCTAAAGAAAAAGCGACTCTGCCGTTAAACGCGTACAAATTTTCTGTTTTGATGATGTCGATGCGTTCGTTCAGTGCGTTTTTTAAAAGTTCAACAATATTCAGGTGATTCATAACCGCGTCTTCTACCGGCTTAAACCGACACCGCCAGTGATCAGTGCAAAATGTTTCGTTAAACCCGTCCGGCCAAACTTTAATACCTCGGTTGGTGATCATGGATAGTTTGATCCCTTGACTTTCTATTGCTTTTATTTTATTAGCCAACTGATCGGCATCTGTTCCGGCCCAATGCACAAACACATCCACACCCACCAGTTCTTCAGTGGCCGCTTTCTTTCGTTGATATCTTGGTAATTTCAGTGCTTTACCGTTTGCATAGGAAACCGCTTTTAACGTTTGCGGTTGCTGACCCAAGTTGCGGATGATGGCTTGGGCAAATTCTTTTGTTCCCACTTTTTGCTTACTGATACCCTCTTTGTAAATGTCGTAGGTATGAATGCCTTCTTCGATGGTCTTTAACCAAGCGTTGTACACCTTGGCCGCCACCGTATTTTGTCCGACGTGATTCAGCATCATGATAGCCCCCTGTAACAACCCGGAAGGGTTTGCCAGGTTTTGGCCTGCACGCCTCGGTGCTGAACCATGAATGGCTTCAAACATGGCGCATTCTTCCCCAATATTTGCCGAGCCTGCCAATCCCACAGAACCCGCAATTTGCGCGGCAACGTCAGACAATACGTCGCCATAAAGATTAAGTGTTACGATGACGTCGAATACCTCCGGCGTATCGGCCATTTTTGCGGCGCCAATATCAATGATCCAATGCTCGTTTTCAATATCGGGATATTGCTCGGCAATCTCATCGAACACCTGGTGAAACAAACCATCTGTTTGTTTCATGATGTTATCTTTGGTAAAACAAGTTACTTTTTTCCGCCCGTACTGTTTTGCATATTCAAACGCGTAGCGAATGATCTTTTCGCAACCGGGTCGGCTTATGAGTTTCAGACATTGTACCACCTCATCCGTTTGCTGATGTTCAATACCCGCGTAGAGGTCTTCTTCATTTTCGCGAATGATGACCATGTCCATAGCCGGATGTTTGGTATTTACAAAAGGGTGAAGACTCCTGCAGGGCCTCACATTCGAGTAAAGCCCCAGAAATTTACGTGTGGTTACGTTTAAACTTTTATAGCCTCCTCCCTGCGGAGTGGTAATGGGTGCTTTGAGAAAAATTTTGTTGCGCCGAATAGTGTCCCACGATTCCGTTGTGATACCAGAGGTGTGCCCGGACAGATATACCTTTTCACCTACTTCAATTTCATCCACTTCGATGTCAGCACCAGCGGCTAAAATTATTTGGAGTGTGGCATCCATAATTTCAGGACCAATGCCATCGCCTTTTGCAACCGTTATTTTTGTCATAGTTTTTAATTTTTAAGAGTTGATATCATTTTTCTTTGAGCTCCGATCAAAACCTGAGCCCGTATGGATGGTGTAAAGTAGCAGATAGCCAGCCAGGCCAGCAAGCACTAACAGCAGCATGGTCGCCGACAGTTCCAGGGGTGTTTTGTGCAGACCATCGTCGAGTCCGTTGAATGGCGATAAACTTCCCGCAAGCACAATGATGACCGCGAAAAGTAGTGGGGATGGATTTGAGGTTTCTTTCATGAAAATAAGGAGGGTTGATTTAGTTTTTGGTGTTTGTATCGAAAAGATCCTTTGACTTTTAGGAAGTATTTGGACATCCATTTTAGCGGACACACCAGGCCGATCAAGAGCAGATGCTCTCCAAACATCAATAAGATAATGACGAGAAAAGGCGCCAGCACCAGCTCCGTGTTTAGCGGAACAAGATAGAACTGCTTTAACATCCAGCAACTGATGGCGATCAAGCCTCCCACCATCGGCAGGAAGTATGACGTTTTCGGCTTTGATGTGTAGGGTGATTGTTTTTTCATGCAGCGAAATTCTGTATTTACGTTCATTAATTTTTATTTATATTTGTTATAAAATACATAAAGTATATTTATGAATTATACATTACATCAATTACAGGTATTTACAAAAGTGGTGCAATTAAAAAGCATTACAAAGGCCTCGGAAGAATTGCACATGACCCAGCCGGCTGTTTCCATTCAGTTAAAAAATTTCCAGGATCAATTTGACATCCCACTCACGGAAGTGGTTGGCAGACAGTTGTACGTGACCGACTTCGGAATGGAAGTGTATCACATGTCGGAACGCGTGATCCATGAAGTTTACGCCATCAATTACAAAACAATGGCTTACAAAGGGCATCTAACAGGCCGCTTAATTCTATCGGTTGTATCTACCGGAAAGTATGTGATGCCCTATTTTTTGTCTGAATTTATGAAAAAACACGAAGGAGTTGATTTGATGATGGACGTGACCAACAAATCGCGTGTAATTAATAGTCTGCAAAACAATGAAGTGGACTTCGCCCTGGTGTCCGTGTTACCAAAAGGACTCAACGTAAACAATGAAATACTGCTTGAAAATGAACTGTACGTGATTGGTAATAAAACCGAAAAAAAACCAGCGAAAGCCATTACAAAAAGTGAGATAAATAAGATGCCCCTGATTTTCCGGGAGGAAGGTTCCGGCACCCGATTTGTGATGGAACAGTATTTCAAAAAACACAACATTCACGTACGAAAGAAAATGGAACTCACCTCAAACGAGGCTGTAAAGCAAGCTGTAATCGCGGGTCTGGGAAACTCTGTGATGCCACTTATCGGCATCCGTAACGAGTTATTGAACGGGGATTTAAAAATAATTCCAGCTGTTGGATTTCCCATAAAATCAACATGGCATTTGATCTGGCTAAAAGAGAAAAAACTATCGCCCGTGGCGGAAGCCTACATGGATTACATAAAAAAAAATAAAAACAAGGTTCTGAGGGCGCATTTTGCATGGATTAATAAACTACCACTAAAGCCAACGCGTAACGTTAATGGTTGAAGAATACCATAAAGCCATATGACCGCTGCGGCGAAGATGTAACCCAACTTTGTGCCAGAAACAAGAGTGTACATCGAAAGCTTCCGATCCACTTAAACCTATGCCGCTGCTTAAGCCATGGTACAAAAATCCAAACACGGATTCACTCGCGATGCAATTTTGCATGCTGACGCAAAGTAACCGACATCTTTTATTTTTTGAGCCAGAGTTGGCGATAAGTACTTTTTGGATCGTATAATTTGGCCTGTTTAAGCGTGTCAAAGTACCGTTGACCGCGCGGATCGTTTCCAACCCCTGCCAGATAGGCCCAATTGCCCCAGTTGCTGCACACATCGTAATCGATGAGCTGTTGTTCAAAATAAGCCGCACCGTAGCGCCAATCGAGTTTCAGATCGTTACACAAGTAACTGGCCACATTTTGCCGGCCACGGTTGCTCATGAACCCGGTTAGTTTTAATTCCAGCATGTTGGCATCGACAAAGTCGTTTCCCGTTTTCCCGTTTATCCACGCGTGCAAGGCCTTGGCGTCGGTTGGCAATGGATTGGCACCTGCCGCTTTAATACCGCTGAGGGAAAAATACTGATGCCGGTGTTTCTTCATCATGAACCGGAAATAATCGCGCCAGAGTAATTCAAATATCAACCAATAGGTAGACTCATTGGCGCTGAATTCAGCTTCGTATTTTTTTAGTTCATAAAAAATTTCCCGGGGCGATAAACAACCCAGCGCCAGCCAGGGTGAAAATTTGGTGGAATAATCATCCCCGACCATTCCGTTACGCGTGTTCTTATAGCTGGAAACCTGTTGCGTTTCAAAAAAATAATGCCGCAGGCGTTTGTACCCTTCACTTTCACCACCTTTAAACGCCATTGCCGCGCGGTCATCCCGCACCGGCACGTTCAGTCCGAGTGATTTTAATTTCGGCAGATGAAGCGGGGCAATTACCGGTGATTGAAACCGCCCCGGCTTTTGAAAAATTGGTCTAACGGAAGATTCATGTTCGACCTGTCTTCTGAAAGCAGTAAAGATATCGGGAATGTCCTTAATGGAAAAAGGCAGGTCTTGCGCGTGATAAAGAGTACTGGTGCTGAAGGTTTCAAAAGAACACTGTAACTTCCATAGTTCCTTTTCCACTCGCTCCTCCGTTTGTTTTTCTTCGTAAGAGACTTCCCGCTTGGCAAATACTTTATGAACTCCATAACGTTTTACCAGTTGATACAATTCCACTTCCGGCTTTCCATGCACCACGATTAAGCCCGACCCCAATGGACGTAAATTGGCATCCAGGTCCTGTAAGGCCTCGAGTAAAAACTGGGCTCTGAATTTTCCTGTTTTCCTAAAGCCAAATTCGGTGATGTTAAAATGATCTTCATCCAAACAATACACCGGAATTACCTCATCACTTTGCGCAATGGCCTGTACCAGTGTTTCGTTGTCGTGGAGACGCAGGTCTGTTTTAAACCAAACTATTGATCGTTTCATTACAATTCGTTGATGTGTTTCAAATAATGATCGGCCTGGGCCAACAGCGCCGCTTTTAATTGCGGAGGCATTTTTTGCCATACTTTGTACATCAAGCCAATGCGCGGATTTTTAGCCAACTTATTTTCGTGACGGGCATAAAAATTCCAGTACAGACTGTTGAATGGGCAGGCTTTTTCTCCGGTTTTTTTTGTTTTACTATAATAACATGTTCCGCAATAATGACTCATTTTATCGATGTATGTTGCCGAACTGACATAGGGTTTGGTGGCTACCATTCCACCATCCGCAAATTGACTCATCCCCCGGGTGTTTGTTATTTCCGCCCACTCCAGCGCGTCAATATAAATTCCCAAATACCAGGCATCTACTTCGTTGGGATGAACGCCCGCCAGCAAAGCGAAATTTCCGGTAACCATTAAGCGCTGGATGTGATGGGCGTATGCAAAGTTCAACGACTGACCAATGGCATGTTTCAAGCAGGCCATTTTTGTTTTACCGGTCCAATACCAATCGGGTAATTTCCGGTGATGGTCAAAATAATTGAGTGACGCATATGCGGGCATTGTCATCCAATACATGCCACGCATGTACTCCCGCCAACCAATAATTTGCCGTACAAAGCCTTCCAACTGGTTATAGGTAATTTCTTCCGAACGTTGTTCCCAGGTTTCGATGGCCCCGTTCACCACCTCCTGCGGAGAAATGAGTTTGCAGTTCAAGGAAAACGATAACCGCGAATGGTAAAGCGACCAGTCCCCGGGTGTCATGGCATCCTGATAAGTGCCAAAGAGCGGTAAACATTCCTGTAAAAAGAAATCCAACAGTTCCAGCGATTGTTCCCGGTTGACAGGCCATACCAACCTTTCGGGCGTGATGCTGCCAATGGTTTTAATGTTGGCGGCGGTTAACTCCAAAACAATGTCTGTAACATCATTGTTAAATAACAGAGGGGCCGTGGCTTTGTGTTGTAATGGTAACTTTTTACGGTTACTGTCGTCGTAATTCCATTTACCGGTTAAAGGTTCGGTACCGCACATCAACACGCCGTGTTTTTTGCGCATGTGCCGGTAAAAACTTTCCATGAGATATACTTTTTTCCCGGCAAAAAAATCCGTCAGATCATTACGCGAAGTATAAAAATGTTCGGTATCAAAAACGGTATGCGGTATTGGAAGTGAACGCACATAATTTTTTAATAACTCATCCACCCTGTATTCATCCGGCAATTGGTAATGAAATTCAGTAAAAGCCTGTTGCTGAATTAAGTAACCACAGTTTTCGGCAAACGATTGTTTATTACCTGGATCAGTCAGTTTTATGTAGATCACCTGATGCCCACGCGCGGTCAACACATCGGCAAACTGCCGCATGGCCGCGAAAAAAGCAGTTACTTTTTGGATGTGATGGTGCGCGTAATCGGTTTCCGACCGCACTTCCATTAACACATACACCACCTGCTGCTGCACATTCTGAAACCAGGAGTGTTGCATATTAAGCTGATCGCCCAACACTAACCGCAAAATTTTTGTGGGTTGTTTAGTTTCCATCCTGTATTTCCGATCCCGGGAGGTTTTTCTTATTTCTACAGACATCACTACAATAAATAACGTTGGCCCAATTCTTTTCCCATTTTTTTCGCCATGCAAAAGGCCGCTGGCACACCCGGCAAATTTTAGAGGGCAGGTTCTGTTTCTTCACACCTTTCATGCGGCTAACTGTTCAATTCGCTTGCGCTTCCACGTCACCGATACCGGTGAGCCTTCCGCTAGAAAAATAGCATCCGGCCGGACAGCGTTCAAAAATGAAAAATGGTTGCCGTACATTTTATCAAAATCGCACTGTATGTTATAGCTATTGATTTTATTAATCTTCCAGCGTGGGTGATTAATTTTATACTCTTCCGTTCTTACAGCATCAATTTTTGTGTAACCATAGTAATGTTCGAATATAAATTCTTCAAAACTATTGGCTACCATCGCTTCTTTAACGGCAGAAGATTCCACATAGATGCTATTCCATTTCTCGTTAATTAGCCATTGATAGCGGATTTGTTTGTGTTGTGTATTTAAAGAAATGGTGTTTTTTGTGGGAATGGTGGTATAATGTTCTTTATACAATTTATTAGCCACCCATGCAACCGCCTTGTAGGGAATGGTTTCGTTAATAAATACCACCCCCCGTTTAATTTCACCTTCTTCCCGCCGGAGCACATAAAATCGCAGATTAATTTCTTCGAACGTGCCCAACAACGGAATGGGGATCTTAAACAATTTTGTTTTCTTAAACATAAACCCCACCAGACTAACGTAGGCCGAGCCGTTATACAAATCGAGTTCACAGCCATTTGGCAAGTAAGGAAGTAATACTTCATGAGGTACCTTGTAATTTGCCATCACAATATTTTCCCAATCGGCGTTTAAAAAGTCCATCGTTGTTGATTTAATTTAATACCCAAATAGCTGCGTTTAATACACTGGCAAAGCTCACCCACAGAAAATAAGGAATTTGCAAGTAAGCCGCCGTTTTATTGATTTTATAAAAGGTGATCAAAAGGATCAGAATAGAGATCCATATGGCCATAATTTCGACAAATGCCAACCCAACGAGTTGAAATTTAAAAAACAGGAAACTCCACAAAAAATTTAAAAACAACTGTATACAAAAAATCACCACAGCCCGCTTTTTTAAACCAGAGGGTTCTGATTGGAGGATCAGGTAAAACGAAATGCCCATCAATAGATAAAGTGCCGTCCATACCGGGCCAAACAGATAATTCGGCGGATTAAACACGGGTTTGCTAAGGGTCTGGTACCAGCCGCTAACCCCT
>Ga0075158_10000058_pt1 | contig 78799 bp, 58 predicted proteins | sample JI91814BDNA_FD_70968 | JGI IMG/M metagenome (GOLD analysis project Ga0075158, IMG submission 70968) | Wastewater effluent complex algal communities from Wisconsin, to seasonally profile nutrient transformation and Carbon sequestration -... | ecosystem: Engineered > WWTP > Effluent > Algae... | reverse complement strand
CTAGCTGCCGTCGATCCACAATGGCTCTATGAAACGCCCGACAATGTCACTGACGAAGCGGCTGCCGCATGTGCACTGGTAGGCATCACGGCTCATTTGGGGCTCTTTGAACATGGCCGCTTGAAGTCGGGTGAAACGATTTTTGTGCGCGGTGGAACGGGTGGGGTAGGTGCCATGGTGTTGCAGATGGCACGCGCTGCAGGTGCCACAGTGATTACAACCGCAGGTTCCGCAGATAAAGCTGAACGTTGTCGTCAGCTTGGAGCAGATCATGTGATTGAGTATCGATCATGTGATTGGGCTCAAGAGCTGGCTCGTCTCGCTCCACAAGGTGTCGATGTCTTTTGGGAAACATTGCGTGAGCCTGATTTCGATGCGGCTGTGGCTGCAATGGCGCCTTGCGCTCGCATGATCTTGATGGCGGGACGCGATGCTCGTCCCCCCTTCCCTGTCGGACCTTTCTATGTCAAAGGCTGCAGTTTGCACGGTTTCGCGATGTTTAAGGCATCTGCGGCTACCCAAGCTGTCGCTGCCCGCCAGATCAATCAATGGTTATCCTCTGGCGCCCTCAAGGCTTGTATCGATCGCGTGTTGCCGTTGAGCGAAGCTGCTACCACTCATGCTTTGCAGGAAGCGAACACCGTGCGAAAGGAAGGAACCTTGGGGGGGAAGATTGTGCTGAAGCCGTAGCGTTGTGATGCGGGAAATGCTCGTTCTGCGGATACATATCGCGGCTGAGTTCGTAGCTCTTACTTCGTAATTCGTACTTCGTCGTCGTACTTCGTAATTCGATGAAAATGACGATCACCGCTGCGCTGAGTACTAGCGACGAGCTGCGAGAAAACGTATGCGGGCTAATATCGATACAGCGACTGAAAGCGAAATAGCTTTTACTTCTAGGGCGTCGTGAATAGCTCGCCAAGGATATGAAAGAATCGGCTGCGTGGCATGACTTGGTCAAAGCCTGCTTCGGTCGCTTTGCTCAAACGGGTTTCATGGACGTGGGGACCGAAAGCGATCAATTTAGTATGCGGATGTTTTTCGGAGACCAGGCTTTTGATTTCAGCACAGTCATAGCGGTCGTCGCTTAAGTCCACCACCAAAAACTCTACCTTGGCGTCGGCCGGTATTCGGGGCAAGGTTATAGCGATGTTTTGGCCCCACAACACAGAGAAGCCTTGCGATTGTGCAGCATGTTGAATCTGCGAGTAGGTCGCCAGGTTCTTGGCAAGGATTACGACATAGGGTGTTGATTGGCTCATGAAGCAAATGCTCTCGTGACACTAAATAGCTGAAGGACCGCGAACATTTTCGTCGATCGTTATCGCTTCGACGGCTGGCAGGATAAAGATCTTACCGTCGCCGATGTTTCCTTCTGAACCGGTGCGGGCCGCCGCCTCTAGGGCGGTGACCGTTCGTTCCAGATAGTCGTCGTTGACAAAAATCTCGAGCGCGATTTTACGCAGGAGATTCGTCTTGTATTCCACGCCACGGTAAGTCGCCGACTGGCCGCGCTGTCTGCCATACCCTTGCGCATCGCAAACCGTCATGCGATCGACACCAATGGCGGTTAACGCATCACGCACGGCTCGCAGTTTCGTAGGTTGTATGATGGCCAGAATAAGCTTCATGCAAAAAACAATGGAGCAAGAGGAATGTTAACCAACGATCGCTTTCCACAAGGCAATCAAGTTAGTCTGGAAAGTCCACACACCAATAATGAGCATCACGACCGTTGAAGTCCACAATCCGATGTCCCAATAGAGGCTTGGGCGAAGATCTGGATGACAATGGCGATAGCGAAAATAAAGTGCAGCGAAACATAACATCGGTAACATGATGGCTTGAACCATACCGCTGAATTCCACCAAGCGACCTGGTTCTGGCATCATCCAGTATACGGCTAAGCAAAGTATGGGGAATAGTCCGCAGAGGTAGCGAACGGCCCGATCGCGTTTTTGTTCGTTGTTTTCGAGCAGTCCAATAACGCACAAGCCATCGGCAAAAGTGCGAGCATGGGAGGCATTAGCTACATAGAAGGTCGAGTATAGAACCGAAAACGCACCGATTAGAAAGAGTGCTGGAGCGGCGCTTGAAAATACCGGTTGGTACATAACTGCAAGAGTGCGAATAAGGCTGTTGCCCGTAGGTGCTAAGCCGCAGCGATGAAGAATGGCTGCTCCGAGCAAGTAGAAGGCGATTGTGGCCACCGTGTAGATCACCATCGATGCCCAGGCATCGGCATGCATCACTTTCATCCAGCCTCGAGCCCGCTGAACCCATTGTGAAGAACCATCATCGCGGCCCGTCCATTTGGCGTAACCTTTCTCTAGGCACCAGTACGGATATTGGATCAACTCTGCCGCACCTACTCCGATAATGCCGATGGTCGCTAAGCCGATCGCTAAGCCACTCCCTTTTGGGGAGTCAGGTGGCAATCGGAAACTAAGTCCATCGATGATATTGGCGAGAGTGATTCGCCAAGCAGGTTCACCCTGTAACGCTAGTACATTGCCGACAGTGATGAACGTGAAACCGGCGACCAACGCGGTTGCGATAATGAGTACCACGTTAAATCGTCCCCATACCAGCAGGAATGAAGTAACCACGGCGAATGGAATGGCCCATAAGCGGTCATCCATCGGTTCGGCTAATTCGTCGGGAAGTGCTCCAGCCTTGCGCTTGGGGTATTTGTCTTGGTAGGCTTTCACTGCCTCGTCGACCTGTTCTGGGGTAACTTGCGATTTTTGCAGTTCAGCCGCCAGTTCGGATTCCGCCGTATCGGTCGTTTGGTTCTGGGCGTGTTCCTTGGCGAGGTGGTCATTTATAACTTGCTGGATGGTCAATTTGGTTCGCATATCTTGGACGTCGTTGTATTGTTTGCCTTGAGTGGTAACGGGGAGCGACAATGCCATCGACTGGCCCACACCTCCCACGATTCCACCCAATTGCCCGATACTGGCGAACCACATAAAGAACCAATACCACACCAGCCAATTACCCCGTTTACCGAGACGCGGCCCTGGAACTTTGTCGAGTGCGGAGAGGGTTGGTAGACCACTGGTCAGCGCATATTTGCCGATTTCGATTTGCGCAAAAACTTTAATAACGCAGCCGATCACGATCAGCCACAGAAGTGAAAAGCCAGCTTGGGCCCCGGTTCGCGTGGTGGCGATCAATTCCCCAGAGCCGACGATCGAGGCAGCGATGATGAGACCTGGACCAAGTTGGAGTAGGATGCCTAAACGTGAATTAGGTGGTTCTTTGATCACCGAAACGGTGTCGGAACGAGAGGCTGAATTCTCGTTGGAATTGGGCGTCGACATAGGGTGAAACGAGCTACAACACGAGGAGTGGCGGGGAGGGAATATCGCAACGAGTACCTTATCAGATTCGAAGTCCGAAATAAACAGTCCGAAATAAACCCCGCCACCTAGCTTGATGGTTTGCCGCTTTGCGCCTACGCTTTCTCGAAGGTAGGGAAATTGTGGTGGGTATATTTCGCGATCGCACTTACGAAAAAGTGCATCCAGAGCGATCGAAAAGGAAAGAATATGATTGTTGGCGTCCCTTGCGAAATCAAAGATGACGAATACCGCGTAGCCATGCTTCCTGTTGGGGTTGAGGAATTGGTGCAACGCGGCCATACGGTCGTTATGCAGGCCGGAGCTGGATTAGGTTCTGGTTTGGCCGATCACGCCTATCTTCAAGCCGGCGCCAAAATGGTTGGTACGATTGAAGATGTTTATTCCCAAGCCGAAATGGTGGTTAAAGTCAAAGAGCCACTACCGAGTGAATGGCCACTGCTTCGTGAAGGTCAAACTCTGTTCACTTACTTCCACTTTGCTGCCAGCCGACCGCTGACCGAAGCGATGATTCAACGCAAGGCTGTCTGCTTGGCGTACGAAACGTTGACGGATGCTCATGGACGATTGTCGTTGCTCACACCGATGAGCGAAGTAGCCGGTCGTATGAGTATTCAAGAAGGTGCCAAGTTCTTGGAGCGACCCCAACAAGGTCGTGGTATTTTGTTAGGCGGTGTACCGGGGGTAGCCCCAGCTCACATCACCATTCTCGGCGGCGGCGTGGTAGGTGCAAACGCAGCGAAGATTGCTGCTGGCTTTCAAGCGGATGTCGCCATCTTGGACGTCAACCTGGATCGGTTGCGATACCTTGATGACACGATGCCACCGAACGTGAACTGCTTGTTCAGCGACCGTCATACGATTCGCGATCAGTTGCGTTTGGCTGATCTTGTGATTGGAGCGGTTTTGATTCCAGGTGCCAAAGCTCCCCATTTGGTTCAGCACAGCGATTTGCGTTTAATGAAACCGGGGAGTGTTATTATCGACGTGGCGATTGACCAAGGTGGTTGCATCGAAACAAGTCGTCCCACCACGCATCGCAACCCGACCTACAGTGTTGAAGATGTGGTGCACTATTGTGTTACCAATATGCCAGGTGCAGTAGGTCGAACCAGTACGTTTGCTCTGTGCAACGTGACCTTGCCTTGGGTTCTGCAATTGGCCGATAAGGGAACCGATAAGGCGCTCAAGACGAGCAAGCCGTTGGCGGCAGCCGCCAACATTGTTCGAGGGCATGTAACCAACGAAGCGGTCGCTCAGACCTTTGATCTCCCTTATTGCCCAGTTGAATCGCTGTCTTAAGCCCTTGATTCGAGCTTGGTTATTGGAAACTACTTCGAGCGGCCAATTCGATAAGAGTTGGCTGCTACTGTTTGGGGCTTCAAACGAAATGAATTAGCGATCGATGGTTTCATCGATCTGAGAAATCTTGTTCGAGAAATAACAGATGACAAATACGGCTCCGAAATCCGTAGCGTGGCGTGGGAATGTTGATGGTTGTTTGGTCTTGCTCGATCAAACGAAATTGCCGGGCGAATGCACCTTCCTAGATTGTCTGGATGTGCCAACCGTTTGGGAAGCCATAAAGCAATTGCGAGTTCGCGGAGCACCTGCCATTGGTATCGCAGCGGCATATGGCGTGTGCGTGGCTGTGCGTGAATCGATTACTGGTCAATGGAACTGGGGGCAGTTTTACAAATCGGCCCAAGAGTCCATTGATTATTTGGCGACCAGCCGACCAACGGCGGTCAATCTTTTTTGGGCCTTGCAGCGCATGGAGCGAAAACTAAAGTCGCTCGATGGGTGTGCAACTGAAGTCGCCGCCCAAGAATTATTGGCCGAAGCACGCGCAATCCACGCCGAAGATATAGCGATGTGTCACGCTATTGGTCGAGCCGGAGCGGAGTTGTTAACCGATGGTGGAGTTTTAACGCATTGCAACACAGGTGGTTTGGCCACCAGCGAATATGGAACCGCGTTATCGGTTTTGTTTACCGCTCATGATCAAGGGAAAAAGATCAACGTCTATGCGGATGAAACCCGACCATTGCTACAAGGCGCTCGGCTAACTGCCTGGGAGTTGATGCAACATGGTGTGCCTGTCACGTTGATCACCGATTCAATGGCCGCACAAGTCATGCGTGAAGGAAAAGTCCAGGCCGTTATCATCGGCGCCGATCGAATAACATCCCGCGGTGATGCGGCCAACAAAATTGGAAGTTATGGATTGGCGATTTTGGCACAATACCATCGAATCCCATTTTACGTAGCTGCACCCAGCAGTACATTCGATTTCAAAATGGAAAGTGGGGCCGATATTCCTATCGAGCAGCGTTCTGCCGAAGAGATTACTGAACCATTCGGTAAGCGAATCGCGCCCGTCGGTGTACCGACCTATAACCCAGCCTTCGACGTGACCCCGGCTGAGTTAATTACCGCCTTGATTACTGAAAAAGGTGTTATTCAACCGGTTACTAAAGCGAACATCGCGGCCACTCTTCAGTAATGGCACTTAGGCCAAGAGATCGGTGATAACTTGAGCGGGTTCAACGCCCGTTAAGCGATTGTCCAATCCCTGCGATTTGAAGGTAAAGCGTTGGTGATCAATGCCGAGCAAGTGTAGAAGTGTCGCGTGGATGTCGTGCACCGATGCGCGTTTATCCACTGCGTGATATCCAAACTCGTCGGTCGCTCCATAGCTATAACCTGGCTTGAAACCTCCCCCGGCGAACCACATTGTGAAGCCAGCGAGATGGTGATCGCGTCCGTCGCCCTGTGCCATCGGAGTGCGTCCGAATTCTGAACCGAAAACGATGATGGTATCTTTGAGCATATCGCGTTGTCGCAAATCTTCGATCAACGCGGCGGCACCTTGATCCACTTCTGCAGCTGTACCAGCGATATGCGACTTGACCGCGCCATGATGATCCCAATCGCGATGATAAAGTTGAATGAAGCGAACGCCTCGTTCAGCTAATCTGCGAGCCAGTAGGCAATTGGATGCAAACGAGCCATCTCCACCTTTCGTTCCGTAGAGGTCGAGGACTGATTGAGGTTCTTTACTGATATCCATCAACTCGGGAACACTTTGTTGCATGTTAAAGGCTAGTTCATATTGGCTGATTCGCGTACTGATTTCAGGATCAAAGATCTGCTGTTCTTCGAGGCGATTGAGTTGATTGATCGCATCGACAACATTCCGTTGTTGAGACGTTGTTACACCTGCCGGGTTGCGTACATACATGACAGGATCGCCCACGCTGCGGAATTCTACACCTTGGAATTTTCCAGGGAGAAAGCCCGAATGCCATTGGCGGGCGGCGATGGGTTGTTTCTGTCCGTACTTACCCGTGGAAACCATCACGACGAATCCAGGTAAGCTGGCCGCTTCGCTTCCCAATCCGTAGAGCAACCAAGATCCCATGGCTGGTCGGCCAGCAATCATCGAGCCGGTGTTCATGAAGGTATGGGCGGGATCGTGATTGATGGCTTCAGTGAACACACTTCGCACGATGCACATTTCATCGGCGCATTTGGCTCCAAGGTTAGGCCAAATCGTACTGAACTCTTGCCCCGATTGTCCCCACTTTTGAAAAGGATGTTGAGGGGCAAAACAATTGAGTTTTGCTCCCTGTAATTGAGCGATCTGCTGTCCCTTCGTAATCGACTCTGGCATCGGTTGCCCATGCAGTTCGGTGAGTTTGGGCTTGTGGTCGAAGGTGTCGAGATGGCTCATTCCACCAGCCATATAGAGCCAGATGATGCGTTTGGCTTTGGGTGGATGATGCAATGGTTGAACGACGCCCCTCCAATTGCCATCAGGCGATTTGGCTGAATCAGCGGCATACGCCGATTGCGGCTTCAGCAATGAGGACAAGGCCATAGAACCCAGACTGACGCCCGAGTTCAATAGGAACGATCTGCGAGCAATAGATTGAGGTAACATGTGAAAGCTCCGAGCGCTAACCGCTGGCTGTGGGTGTGCAATTATGGACGAGTGATAGTTTCCGACAGGTTGAAGATCACGCGGCAAACATTCGTCCAAACCGCAAGTTCTTTCGTATTGATTTCCGTGGGCACTCCATACTGTCCCACTTTTAGCAACGCCTCGACGTCGCCTGGATTTTGCTCATATTCGTTTTTCGTTTTTTCGATGAGCAACACTAATACATCTCGCTCTTCTGGACGCACAGAGCGTTGCAGGACTCGATTGAAGAGCCACGTTAAGCGTCCGTCATTATCCGTGCCTGCTTCCTTAAGCAGTTGTTGAGCTAGGGCGCGGGCCGCTTCTACATAAGTCGGATCATTCAGCAGTACCAGCGATTGAAGAGGGGTGTTGGAACGAGGACGATCTGCCGTGCATTCTTCGCGACTTGGGGCGTCAAAGGTAACGAGCGACGGATGTAGATATTGTCTTTGCCAATGGGTGTATAGTCCACGGCGATAAAGTCCATCCCCGTTGCTGTTCTGCCATTCGCGTTGAGGGAAGTTGAGATAAGCCCAATAGCCCGGCGGCTGATAAGGGAATACGCTCTTGCCTCCAATGGTTGGGACCAGCAGGCCGCTGCTAGCCATCGCGTTATCGCGGATCATTTCGGCATCCAAACGATGGCGGCTTTGACGTGCGAACAAGCGATTGTCTGGATCGCGTTGCCATTGTTCCGCAGGCACGTTCGATGCTTGGCGATACGTGCGACTGGTGACCATCAAACGAACCATTTTCTTCATGTCCCATTGCGAGTCCATCAGCCGACTGGCTAGCCAATCAAGAAGTTCCGGATGACTGGGCCATTCGCCTTGTGATCCGAGGTCATCGCTCTTGCGCGATAAGCCCGCACCATAGAAAAGTTTCCAGAGTCGATTCACGACAACGCGAGAGGTGAGTGGATGGTCGGGTGATGTTAGCCACTGCGCCAGATCAAGACGACTCAAGCGTTGAGGGCGAGATAACTTCGGAAGTACTTCCGGAAAGCCTGGTTCTACGACAGGTCCCGATTCGTCCATCCAGTTGCCGCGGGCTAACACTCGAATAGTTCGAGGTGCAACGGCTTTGGTAAAGAGTGTTGTCGTAATGGCTCGATTAGCCTGATCTCGCTGTTGTTCCACGTTCTTGAGTTCCGCTCGAGTTGGTTCGAGGGAAGGTGCTTGAGTGCGGAAGTACTCGGCGAGTTGTTGCTTTTGTGCATCGCTACGGGCTGTGCTTGGCAGTTCCAAAATCGATTGAATTTCTTTGCGAGCGATAGCTAATGAAGCGTTTGCCGGTAGCGGTTCGGTGAGCACCGATATGCGGAACTTTCCAAGCGTATGGTGCGGATTGGCGTGTGCTTGCTTGAGCGAGATTCGCCACTTGGAGCCGGCAGGAATCGGAGTCGCATCTTTCAGTTCAAATACAGCCACGTTCGGTTGGCCCGCTTGTTCCATAATGGCCCAGCCCCATTGATCCCCCTTAGCTTCGAGATCAATAGCTGCAGCGACTGCCCATTTCTTATAGGGATTTTGTCCTGCCGCACCTGTTTGTTCATAACTGGCAATGGCGTTCTTCCACGCGAGGGGCTGGATCTGGTTTTCGGCGTTCAGCGAACCTGCGATTACTTCGGTGAGGACAAAGTTGCCGTTACCTGCTCGACCTGGTCCACGAGCGGGCAGGCTGTCATCAGGCAGAACTTCTAAACGTATAGCAGTGACCGACTTTCCTTCACCAATTGAGGAGGTCAGGTTATCAAATGTGAGGTCGTATTGTGTTGTTGCCGGTGATTCGCCGCTCGCAAGAATCGAAGCATCTTCATTGAGTGTCAACGTTACTCCACCTGTGCCAGTGACCTCGCCGGGTTTAAGAACTGTCCACCGTGGAATACTCGTTTCCCACTGAGCTTGTTCTGCTTCAAGAGCGGGAGTAGAAGTGGCAAGGGTGGCTTTGAGCTCGGCGATACGTTGGTCGAGTTGCTGAAGCTTTGCTGTTTGTTCCGGGGTCGGAACTTGCATGGTCGACCCCCAAGCGCCCGACTCATGAGCCCCTGAATAAAGTCCACGTTCTTCGATATCGGCAAAGAACGCTTCGAATTGGTAGAACTCACGCGTGGAGAACGGGTCGTATTTGTGATCGTGACATTCGCAACAGCCGAGGGTCACACCGAGCCACGTACCGCCGACATTGCGAACACGTTCGGCAATGTATTTGGCCAGATATTCTTTGTCCTGAACACCACCTTCAGCGCTCATCATTCCCAAACGGTTATAACCGGATGCGATTAGATGCTCTTGCGATGGATTGGGTAAGAGATCGCCAGCAAGTTGCTCGATCGTGAAGCGATCAAACGGGCGATTTTGATTGAAGTTTCGAATTACATAATCGCGAAATGGTGAGATCCCAACGTTTTGGTCACCGTGGTAACCGACGGTATCCGCATAACGCACCAGATCGAGCCACCACATCGCCATGCGTTCGCCATAATGTTCGGAAGCGAGCAAGGCATCCACAAGATTCTCATAGGCTTTCGGATCGGAATCATGGACGAATCGTTCTACGAGTTCAGCCGATGGTGGGAGACCTGTCAGGTCAAAGCTCAAGCGTCTAGCCAAGGTTCGGCGGTCCGCTTCAGGAGCAAAGCTCATTTGTTTTTCAGTAAGATCTTTGAGAATGAACCGATCTATATCGTTATGGATAAGCTTTTCATCAGAAGCTGGGGGAGGTGCAGGGCGAGTGATGGGTTGAAAAGCCCAATGGCCTTGAAATGATCCACCCTGAGCGATCCACTGTCGCAAAATATTGATTTGGTTCTCATCAAGTTTCTTACCGAACTCTGCGGGTGGCATTTTCTCTTCGCCATCGGCCAGCAGAACGCGGCGCAGCAGTTCACTCTCCTCGGGCTTACCCGGTTTGATAGCGCCTGATTTATTGCCATCGCCTAACAGGCCCGCTTCCGTGTCGAGGCGAAGATCGGCTTCGCGATGGTTTTTGTCTGGGCCATGGCAAGCAAAGCAATAATCGGAAAGGATGGGGCGAACATCGCGATTGAATTCAATCGTTTGCGTTTCATCTCCATGGAGAAGAGAGGCGGCGACGAAGAACACAAGACAGGCAAACAACGATGTGCGTTGGGCCATAGGGTAAGCGACCATGGTTCCATTCATACGGCAAATGTCCAAGGTGGGAGAAGTATTAGGGGGGGACCTTCGGGAAGGGCTATCCGAATTATAGCTTACGACCGGCAGCGATTCACCTAGAGAACCGGCAATAGTTGCCGTTTTGCCGCCGTATCGTGGGTCTCCGACCCGCACGAATTCGATCGAAATACATATAGTGCGGGTCTGAGACCCACACTACATGCGCTCACCATCCGCGAGTCTTTACGGCAGCGGATACGGATTGATATTGCTCGCGCTCTTTGTCGTTTAGAAACGCTTCGTTCATTCCGTCGAGTATGACGCGGGCCTCTTGGGGGCGATTGAGAGCGAGCTTCACTTTACACAAGGTCAAACTTAACGTGGTTTGCTTCTCAATAAACAAAGACAAATGCAATTCGATCAATCGATTTGCCAACTCGAATTCATTCAGTTTCAGTACCCCTCCAATAATGGCGTACAAATCGACTTGACGCCATTTAAGATTAGGGTTGTTTTTCATTAATTGTTCTTGCAGTCGGAGGGCGGTAAGAAACTGTCCAATACTGATGGCCTCTTGGACTTGATCTTGAAACGCGGTGGCGTTACCGCTGGTTCCTGCTTTAGTCGCTGGCGATTTTGAATTCGTTGACGAGATCGACTGACTCGATGGAGCTGGTTCCGATTTAGGTTGACTCGATTGTTTTTGGGCCACTGATTTGGCGATCTTGGAATCTTTACCCGTGCGACCACCTAAGTATGAGAATAGGTCCCAACCTTCACAATCGATCTTTCCTGATCTCAAGAGGTATACGCCTGCCGGTATGCCAACCGCAAAACCCAAGAGGTGCAAGAGTGGAGTGTTTAATTCAAATCCTTCCAACGCCCAAAAAGCAATTTCCTTGGTCACAAACAGTCCACCATAAATCAGGATGGGAACGTCAAACACAAAGCGACCAGCAAACACCGTAAACTCATTGGCAGGTGCCCATAGAATGCATAACGCTAACAAAGCGAAAATAACCGCTGATGCCCCCAACGCTGTGCCATCGTGAAAGAAGGGAAAGGTCCCCAGTTGCAGCACTGCTCCAAAGATCGTGCCCATTCCTAAATAAACAGCGGTAAAGAGAGCCGCTCCAGCTTTTCCCTCGACCAGCAAACCAAAGCCCCACAAGAAGATCATATTGCCAATGAGATGCATCCAGTCGGCGTGCATGAAATTTGCCGTTAACCATTGCCACGGTCGGATCTTTCCAAATTCCAAACTGAGCAATTGCTTTCGATTCCATCCCCAGTCAATGGTCAAGCTACGGAAATACTCACGAGCTTTTTCTGGTGACTCTGCTTCGAGTCGAGCCAACTCTTCTTCGGCCTCTTCGAATGAAACTTCGACTCCCTCAGAATCAAAGAGGCGTTGCGGTTCGTATTCCACGTTTAAGCAAAACGCCAAGAAGAATAGCACATTGATGACAATCATCGTGACGGTCGCAATGGGATAATGGTAAATGGGAGCGTCAGTGCTTATCGGAATCATAGATTGTATGGCATAAATGCTTAATTGATTTCGGGAGACCGCTTTAGTTGTAATTGCAGAGTTGTGGAATTTCCACAATCACTTTCGTTGATGACCCGATAACCCGTTGGATTTCAGGTTTCTTCTGCGAGGGGCGACGCCGCCGATGCAATGTCGTTCCAATTCCCCTGCTTGAACCGTTGTTGCGGAAGATAGGTGCCTTTGTAGTTGAGATGTCGGTTCTGGGCGACATACATTCCGAGATAAAGCCAATTTCGATGAGTTCGCTCCGCCCACCGCAGTTGGCGAATAATGGCATACGTCCCCAAACTCAAATGAGAGAATTCCGGATCAAAGTAGGTGTAAACAGCCGAAAGTGAATCAGCTCCACAATCCACGATCGAAACTGCTGCCAGTCGATTCTTGATCCAAAAACTCAGTTCGATTGTTGGGCAGGATGTATTGACCAAAAAGCCTTCCATGTCGTTCGCTGTATATTCATCTTCGTTTCGGCTTAGGCCTCGCGACGAGCGGTGTAAATTGAAAAGGGCGAGTCGTTGTTGGTCGAGCTTGGGGGCGCCAAAGAACTCCGAGAGCACCGCCATCCCTTTTCTTTCGATTCTGCGTCGGGTGGCATTCAATTTGAAGGTAGGAACATGCAATCGAGAAGGTTCACATGCTTGGCAATCTATGCAGGCTGTGTGGTAAAAGAAAAAGCCCGAGCGACGTTTGCCCTCTGCCAGGACAGCATCGAGTTCTTCGGCGGTGAGCATCCGTGATGGATAACATAGTGGGGTGCGAGCCATTCGAGCATCCAAATAAGAACATGGATGCTCTTCACTATCGAGGGTATGCCAACGCAGTGAAGAATCGGAAGACTGCGGTTTGGTCATAAGCAATTCGATTCAATGGTGAATTACTGCGGTCCCTTCTTGAGCACGACACACGCTGATTGACCATAACAGGTTTGCGAGAGTTTTGCAAAGTAGTCTTGAGTCCAAGGCTTGATCGCGCCCTGAATCAGCTTGATTGGGCAAGCAGAATCGACCTGTTGCGTGCTCAATGTTGGATAAACGGCGTTGTCCTTAATTCCCCACAAGCTTCCTGCAATTTCGGCCAGCCCCGTAGCCGCACCGAGGGAGCCGAAGTAACTCTTGAATGCTGTGACGGGTGTGGTCGGTGCTAAAGCAGCGATTGCTTGAGCTTCTTCCAGGTCTTCTTCTTGGGTACCGTTTCCATTGGCATTGATATGATCCAATTGATTGGCCTCAATCTTGGCCATATCTAAGGCAACTCGCAGAGAATTCATCGTCGCCACTCGGTTTCCACCATAAGGTTGGGCTGGGCGAACGCAGGAACTTCCCCACCCCATAAACTCAGCGATGATGTTGGCGTTTCTTTGCTGCGCGTGCTCGAGGCTTTCGATAATAAGCGCGGCAGCTCCTTCACCTTCAACAGTACCGTCACGATCAGCTCCGAAGGGACGTAATGCGGTAGAAGGATTGTCAACGTGTTTCGAGATTTTTTCCTGACGACGATAGATCAAACGAGTCGTGTTGACCCGATTGCCGGTTGCTCCGACCACCATGATGTCAGCTGCCCCGCGTCGGATCACGTTGGCTGCTTCAATCAACGCCATCAAGCCAGAATTTTCTTCGCTGGTAATGGTGTTGTTAGGCCCACGCGCGTCCAAGGCAATGCCGACATGACATGCCGCCATGTTGGGGAGATACTTGAGCATCCACAGGGGATTCATCATTCGCATCCCCTCGGAGCCCCAATTGCCACTGGTAAAACTTCCATCTACGACTGAGCGTTTGATGGCATCGGAGTATTCTTCGAGATCGCCATAAATCATTTCGGAGCCGAAGACAGTTCCGATGCGATCGACATTCAAGGTCGCGCGATCAATTCCAGATTCTTGAAACGCCAACATCGATGCGGCATATGCAGTTTGCAACTCGCGGCTCATCAGCTTGATGGCTTTGCGCGGTTGAATGTAGTTCTTGCCGTCAAAATCGTTGACTCGCGCAACCAAGAATGGGCCAGGTTGCTCACCGGGTGCGTCTAGTTCCCATTTGGTGATGCCGCTCCGTCCTTGTCGCAAGGACTCGACAAACGAGTCGCGCCCAATGCCGATTGGCGAAACGACTCCCACACCTGTGACCACAACGCGAATTTGATTTGACATGCCGCTTGCCAATAAGTCCCTGCCCCTAATGGCATTCTGCCCACCAGCGGCGACTGGATAAAGAACATAAATGGAATTCAGTCCGGCGATTGCTCGCTTGGAAACCCTAGCATATCGAAATTAGGCAAAATCGCACGGGGTTCCGTCGATTCAGCGCCCATTTTGATCGTCGCCATGGATATTTTATTATCTATGGAGAACTGTGTTTCTGTATTCTTGAATGTATGTGATCTGGGTGTGTGGAGCTAGGCCGCCATTTTGCGTTCGACGACGGCGTTTTCGCTGTTTGATTTTTCAAGGGTGGACTTTTCGTGCTCAGCGGCTCGTCTTCAAAGCTCAATTCTTCGCCTTCACTGGTCCAGCGATGGGCACCGAGGGTTCGCACTGAGTTCAACAGAACCACAAACGCTCCCATTAGGTAGGCTTGAATCCAAAGTGGATCGATCAGAAGCCCCATGATGAGTGGACCTTTGAGCACAAAGCCCCAACAGAAAATTGCACAAGCCACTTCAAAGTTTCTATCTGCAATCCCGTTTGAATTCGTCGGCCCAATTTCGGTTCGCGTCCTACCGAATGGACGCGTTGAAATCATTACGGAAAATTTACCGGCTGAGAGAGGGAAATGCTGAATGTGTGATGATTAGAGTTCGATAGGTGCCCGCGACCACAATTGCCGTGCTTCCTGTGCACGCTCTAATGCGGCAACAAGGGTTTACCGTACCAAGTGGTTATGGCAACAATTTGGGCAGCAATACGTTTTAGCCAAACGTTACAGGTTTACAACTCAGCTCAAGTGGTGAGTTTCTTATCATAGATTCGGTAGGTCTTGGCTCGCCGCGCGCCGCCTCGCTCGAGGGTTTTGCGCGACAGATGGTTGCTTTCCAAAACCCATGAAAACTCGCCATGAGTAATTCCGAAGGCGAGGGCCGCTGGTTGCATCCGTTCGAGAGCTACGAGACCTAATCCCCATTTTTGCCATTCGGGCAATACGTTGGTGCTCATCAAGCGAATACGTTTGAGAGACTTCTTGCCAAACAACAGTTTCAAAAAACCGAATGGAAAGAGCCGGCCGTTGATTTGTTTGATCAGCGGATTGAAATCGAGCAAACCGAGCCCCGCGCCAACCGGCTTGCCATCCACTTCTACAATGGTGGTCAATTCGGGAACGAGCAAATGCTTCAAGCTCGCCGACATGTGTTTGACTTCACCGGGAGACAAGGGGACAAAGCCCCACGTTCCGACCAACGACTTATTGTATACATCCAAAAAGAGATTCACTTCGTCCGAGAATTTCTTAGGATTCATCGGACGGACGTTTACACGAAAGCGGCGTTTAACTTCTTCGACCACGAATTGCAATTTGGGATCGAGTGTGGGCAACATCGATACATCAGCGTCGAACGCAAATAGGTCTTCGATCTTTGTATACCCACAGGCGTCGATAAGGCGTTCATAATAGGGAGGATTGTAAGTCATCATGAACGTTGGAGGCGAATCGAAACCTTCGATCAATAAGCCCACTTCATAATTCAAGGATGGATTTACGGGGCCGCGAATATCGGTCATCCCTTTGCCACGCAACCAATCTTCAGCCGCTTTGAATAAACCGGTTGCGACAGTTTGATCATCGATCGATTCAAAGAAGCCGAAGAAACCTCGCTTCTCTTCGTAACGCCGATTGTGCGCATGGTTGACGATTGCCACGATGCGGCCACAGATCGTCCCTTCTTTCCTGGCTACAAAGCAGCACACATCCGCATCGTCATGGAATGGGTGTTTTTTGAAACCGACCAACTCTTCTTGGTTTCCTCGCAATGGCGGAACCCAATTTGGATCGTTCCGATAGAGTTGCCAAAGCAAGTCCATGAAGTCGCGACGGTCTTTGCGGCTAGAAACCGGTGTGATGCTGAGCGTGTCTGCCATGGATTTAGGGACTGCTTAGAGCAGTGTCCGTGAATACGTGGGATAAGTTAAACGGAGGAAGGTCAAAAAACTGTGCTGATCGTCGAGCAGGATATAGCCGTCTCGATTTTAGCTATCTTTGCTCTTTGGACTAAATTAACAGGCAGATGGAAAAACGATAGTGAGTGATAATCTGTGCACATTATCTGGCTTAGAGTCTTTTCCATCATTTCCTGTCTTATCGGCTTAGGGACTGGAAATAGGATAGGAGCCTACGCAGATTCTACCTAATTCCATTACCGAAAGTGGGGATTCGCTCGACTTTCGATCTAGGCTTGGACATCCAGTCTTTACTACAATCCGACCGCGTCTCTATAGGGAAATGAAATAAAAGCGTCACGGAGGATGGCGATGCGTCGTGTTCGACCTGATAAGGCGAAAGCCGAACAGTTTGACTCAACTGTTGCCACCAATGCGTCTCGACCGCGCGGTGGTAAGTGGAAAAAATATCTTCTTGGAACCGTCCTGGCATTGCTGGTGCTGGTTCTTTGCGCCCCGTTGGTACTGCAATCGAAGACGGTTGTCCTTGGGCTTGTGGGCCAATCCAAAGCCCTTGATCCGCTGAAGTTGGATCTCAAGGGGATTTCGTTTGGTTGGTTCCGACCATTGCGGCTGACAGGCGTGGAGGTCAAGGACGCTGAAGGCAAAGTGCTCGCCCAAGTAGGACGTGTCGACACGGAACTTAGTTTGTGGCGTTTGTTAACCCAGCGTTCCAATTTAGGAACCGTGACAATCGAGCAATTGGAAGCGACCGTCGAAGTTTCTCCTGGAACGACTAACTTGGAACAAATTGTCCAAGAGTTAGCAGCTAAATATGCAACCGACGAGGAAACCGAATCGAGTGCACCTGTTGCGATTAATGTTGTCGTCAAGGAATCAGTGCTTCATGCCGTCGATACCCTCACGCAAGAAGCGTGGGATTTGGAACTTCGTCAAGCGATTGTCGAAGTCTCTGGTGAAAGCGGAAGCTTACCCAAAGTTGCGGCTACTGGAAAAGTTCTCCAACGGCACCCAGCCTCGGGAATCGCTGGGCAATTTTTAGTGAAGATCCACGACGATGAATCATTGGCCGGGAATGCCGATGCAGCAAGTGGCTTCAAGCTCATTACGACCGCCGAACTGCAAACAATGCCACTAATGTGGATTTCATTGCTTAAGCGACGCTTGCCCGAGTTGCCGATCGAATCGGGTGCGGGTTGGGTCAGCTTGAAAGCTAATGGTGTGATTGAGGACGCAGAGCATTGGAAAGTAGATGTGACAGAGGGTGTTCTGTCTGAAGTGAAGTTGGCCTCGACAAGTCTGATTGGACCTCAGCCCGCCTCGATCCAACAAGCGAAATGGTCTGGCAGCTGGGAACTTGATGGCAAACGTTTTAACGTCATCGATAACCGCTTGGTATGTGATTTTGGTGAAGCATCCGGGACTGCATCTCTTCCCTGGCCATTAACACCACCAGCGGTAACCTCGCCTTGGATTGCCGGTGGCGAGTTCGATCTGCGCACGAAAGTTGATTTGCCTAAGCTCTTGCAAGTGGCTCCAGCCTTAGTGCCGATTCGCGATAACATGGTGCTTATCTCTGGTGCTGCCGATTTGCAAATGCAACAGAAGCTGGATGGACGAGGCTTGCCCCAATCGCAATATGTGTTGAATTTGGGGGACCTAGAAGCCAATATTCAAGGTCAAATGATCCGCTGGGAAGATCCACTATCGGCTTCGATGGGAATACAGCCCGATGCGGCAGGTGATGTTCGCTTTCAAGGTTCTGTAAAAGCAGAGTTCTGTGATTTCCAAGCCAACGGATCGTTGGATGGTGGACGCATTTCGGGGAATGTAAACCTTCAACGTCTGAAGAAACGTTTGGATGAGTTTGTGACATTGCCTGTGGAACGTGTCGATGGTACCGCCGACGGAACCGTCAGTTGGGAACGTGGTGATGATGGACTCATTACGGTTATTGGCGATATTCAAACTACGCCGTTGGTGCTGAAAGCATCCGGTGGAGAATTGACCGAACCAGCGTGGCGAGCTCAAGGAAATCTCGCTCTGCGATTGGTGGATAATCAACTACGCCGTTTAGATCGCGGCTTAGTTCGACTTCAATCCAATAGTGAAGAGGCTACCGTGGAACTGTTCGAGCCGATCTCTATTCCCACAACCGAAACGGCAACAGAAAAAAGTGCGTTACCACCTGCTTCAGCCCGCCTCAAATTCGTGGGCGATCTGGCCGCTTGGCAACGACGTCTCATGTTGATGCAAGCTTGGCAACCCGACATTAACTTGCGCGGTAAACTCGATTTGGAAGCGTCCGCCGTTTTGGACGCAACCCATGTGGAGTTAACATCCGCGACTTGGATGGCCGAGCCTTTAGAAGTTCAAACTTCGCAATGGAATATCGCTGAACCGAGGATGAAAGGTGAGTTCAATGGACGCATCGATAGTCAAAATATCACGCGGCTTGAAATCGCGAGCTTAGAAGTACAGGCTTCTTCGTTTGCCTTGCGAGCGGCCGATCATGTGATGCCCGATGATGCCAATGGTGGGCGACAAGGTGCCGGCGCATTTCGGATCAACTTGGCGAACTTAACCAGTTCGATGAACGCTCCTATTGCAGCGACACCCAATACGAACAATGTGCCCAGACCAGGAATGCTCGCTTCCGCGCCAACAAGTACGGGTGGTAGTCCGAGCAATCCTCAACCCTGGCCGCTGCGGCTTTCGGGCGAAATCGTAGGCAATGCCAACTGGAATGTCACCAAGTCAGGCATCGCTTGGAAGGTAACCACTGATGGAACAAACATCCTGGCCGAAAGTGTATCGCCGAAGTCAGCGACCATGGCGTCTGGCGCTTTAGCATCTTCAAACGCTGGACGTCGCGGTGATGTAGATGTCCAGAAGATTTGGGAAGAACCTCGCTTGCGTGCTGGTTGCGAAGGTACATGGAACGCAGAAACCGGTGCGCTTACGCTTAGCCCCACCGATTTAGCTTCGGATTGGATCGCGTATGCTGGGAATGTGACCATGGATCCCAAGCAATCTGACACCATGTTAACTGTTGATGGACGCTATACCTATGATGCAGCCAAAGTGACACAGCGACTTCAACCTTGGATAAATCATTGGGTTGCATTAGAAGGTCAGAAGACCGAGGGTTTGATCGTAAAGATGATGAATGCTAAGGAAGGAACTCCCGCTTTAGCTGCGTTAAATGTGGAGACGCAATTGGGATGGGACAAAGCCAAAGCCATCGGTTTGAATATTGGTCCAGCTGAGGTGCCTGTTAAGATTCAAAATGGTTTGTTGCAAACATCCAGTTCGATTCCCGTCAACAAAGGCAAGGTCGACTTCGATTTATCGGCTGATCTGAGCGCTAACCCATTAGTGATTCGACAAAAGCCAGGCAATGTACTTACCAATGTTGATATTACTCCCGAGATGTATCAAGGCTGGTTGCAATACGTTACCCCCATCGTGGCTCAAGCGACCAGTGCCGAGGGTGAGTTAAGTTTGACCTTAGATCGAGCTGAGTTTGTGCCTACCGACATGAAACGCCAAAACGTGGCGGGTAAGGTAACCATCCATCGGGCAGCCATCGGGCCGGGCCCGCTCAGCAGCAGCATTCTGCAATTGGTGCAGTACATCAATGCGATTCGCAAAGGTGATGTGGCTGCAGCGAGTTCGGCGATCCCACTCGCAGGTAACGTGCTCAACACTCTTGCGCCCGGAGCGATCCCACCAGGCACAATTCCAGGCGCTGCACCAGCAGCGGCACCTACTCCGCAATTAGGGAATCAGTGGTTGCAGCTCAAGGAACAGAATATCGAATTCTTAGTACAAGATGGTAATGTGATTCATCGCGATTTCATTATGCAAGTGGGCGATGTTCAAGTGAAATCGAGTGGTGTGGTTTCCATCGATGGAAATGTGGAAATGATGTTGTCTGTTCCCGTACAAGAAGATTGGATCAAGCAGCAAGCCTACCTGCAGCCATTGAGCGGTAAGTCGATCGATATTCCAGTGCGTGGAACATTGAATCAGCCGCAAGTGGATTGGCGCGCAATCGCAACCTTGACGACCAATCTGGCGGCGGGCACAGCCGTTCAGGCGGGTCAAAATGCGATCCAAAGAGAATTCAACAAACAACTTCAGAAACTACCGCTGGACAAACTAGAAAAACCATTTGAAACTTTGGATAAGTTCTTCGCTCCGATTCGTCAACCATAAAGTATTGGCACAGCAATGAAGCTCATATGTTTGGGGACATCGGGGTATCAACCATCGGAAACGCGACATACATCGTGCTATTTCATTCCTGAGATAGGAGTGATGTTTGATGCTGGAACGGGGATGTTTCGGGCTCGGCAGAGGCTGATGCGTCCCCATCTCGATATATTGCTCAGTCATGCTCACTTGGATCATATAGTGGGCTTGTCGTTTGTTTTGGGCTGGCGCGAGCTCAATGGCCTCGAGTCGATTCACGTTTATGGTGAAGCTGCGAAGTTAGCTTCTATTCGAGAGCACATTTTTTCCTCCCACATTTTTCCGATCATGCCGCCCATTGAGTGGCGGGAGTTGCCGGTTGAATGTTCTGAGTTCACTCTCCATTGTGGTGCCAAAGTTCGCTGGTGGGGGCAGACTCATCCGGGCGGTTCTGCTGGGTACCGACTCGATTATGGGGAACATTCATTAGCGTACGTGACCGACACGACGGCGCGCAGCACGGACCCATATCTTGCGCAATTGAAGGACGTGCGCTTGCTCATCCACGAATGCAACTTTGACGATTCGCAGCAGAAAATGGCCGAATTGACGGGCCATAGTTGTTTGAGCGATGTCCTGGATCGAGCCGAGTGTTGTTGTGTGGGGAAGTTGGCACTTGTTCATACTAGTCCATACGGTAATATACATGAGCCAATTCAGTTGCCCGAGACCACCCTTGGAAACTGCGAAGTTGTTGTGCCACACGATCTGGATGAATTAGAGTTCTAATCAGAGAAGTTTCTTGTCTCTGACCCTTCCACCACCCACAAATTCAATTTAGCTTTTACGCCTTACGCGATGATCGAGGCGTTCAGCACAATTGAGTCTTGAACCTATATGAAGATATTGCTCACCGAAAAAGAGTTGGATGATGGCGTAGCGGCGATGGCACGGCAGATTGCGCACGCCTATGGCGACAACCCACTTACCGTGATTGCCATCATGACCGGTTCGTTGATTTTGTTAGCAGACCTTATTCGATATTTGGAAATGCCACTCCGTGTTGGTTTGATCCAAGCCAGTTCCTATCGCGGTGGAACCACTTCCGGGCAATTGACCATTAATGAAACCATGCAGTTGGACATTAAGGATCGAGATGTTTTAATCATCGACGATATTTTTGATACAGGCAAAACACTCCGCGAGGTGATGTTGCGCATGGCTGAACTCAAACCCAAGTCCCTGCGTTCGGCTGTCCTGCTCAATAAACAGGGAAAACAAGAAGTTTCGATGCAGCCCGATTTCGTCGCCTTTAACATTCCAGATGAATTTGTGGTTGGATACGGTTTAGATTATCAAGATCATTATCGCAACCTACCGTATCTCGCTTGTCTCGAACCGCAGGATCTTCAAAGTCCCTTCCCGTTATGAGTGGTCCTCGCCTCGTCATTGTTTCGAGAACATTCTGGCCAGTTATCGATGACTCGACTTTTCGGCTGCAGTCTTGGCTTCACAAATTTGAGAAGCTAAAAGTCGATGTCTCGTTGGTAACTGCGTTATGGAATTATCGCTGGCCGTTGAAATGCACGTTTGAAGAGGTGCCCCTTTTTCGTATTGGACCGCCACCCTTTGCCGCCCGTAGTTTCAAAAGCTATGTCAAAGCCCTTGTCGATCATTTGATTTTGCATCGCACAGAATACGATGCCATTTTGTTTGATCAAGCTGCCGAAGAATGCGTGGCGGCCAGTCAGTCCAAAGAGCTCCTCGACAAAAACAAACTCTTTTGGTTTGAACATCATGAACAGGCCGATGGTGTATTAAGCCTTGCGAACGTAACTCAAGATGCGTGTCGAGCTGCCGACCGAATCCTCGTTCATGGGGCTGCTGAGGAACGCACTTTGCGAAGCGTGGGAATCATGGCAGATAAGATCGAACGGCTTGGGAATGTCGGTTTAGTTCATCTGCCTCGTACGCTTGGTGAACGGAGTCGAGCGCGGACAATACTTCGCGAATGCTGTGGCGATTTGTTTGTGCCAACCGACGGCAAAGTTATCATTGTACCGTCCGAATTACAGCATCGAGCGAGCATCGATATGTTCTTGCAGGCGATCGACCCACTCTTGGATCGCTGGCCCAGTTTGCGAGTTTGGTTTGTAGGTGATGGCCCAGAACGCGGTCGAATTTATGAGCGAATTCGCGATATGGACGGCGCTCGACAAATCGCATTGCCCGGTTGCTTTGATTCGGTAGAAGAGATATTCCAACTTGCCGACGTTTGTGTTCTGACGACTCCAGGTGAAGGGCTCGGCTATTTCGCTCCCCTCGCTTGGCAAAACAATATCCCTTGCTTGCTCCCGATGTCGAGTTCCAGCAAGGAGCGTACTCCCGAATCGGCTCGATGGGGAATGTATCATCCAGGAAACATGCCTCAACTGCGCGAATTGATCGCCGAGGCATTGGCAAAGTCGGCGGCAGCGACCAATCACAAGCTTCATGCTGCCGATAACACTAATGAAGCCGTAGCATGGAGCCTCGAACGATGGCGAACTTGGGGACTGAGTCATGAAAATCGATCGCCGCGTTCAAACCATAGTTCATCGGCAATAGAACGGACCGATCCAACCAGCAGCTGGAAGAAATGGCGAATCTGATATGACAACGGGAGAAAAGAAGCGTATTGGCCTAATCATTCCCACTTTGGATCGAGGTGGAGCAGAGAAGCAATTGGTCTTGTTGGCGAAAGGACTTGATCGCAGTCGTTTCGAGCCGCATGTTATCTTGTTGACGCGCGACGGACCTTATCGCAAAGAACTAGAAGAAGCGGACATCCCCGTCACTTTGATCGGCAAACGATTCAAGCTGGATTTCGGTTCGTTCTTTCGCTTGGTTCGTTTTCTTAAAGAGAAAAAATTCGATTTAGTACATACCTGGATCTTTGCCGCCAACAGTTATGGGCGAATGGCCGCACAGCGAGCCAATGTGCCATGTATTGTGGCTGGTGAACGCTGCGTCGATGAATGGAAACGCTGGTGGCATTTCGCCGTCGATCGATATCTCGCACGTCGAACCGACAAGATCGTGACCAATAGCAGTGGTGTTGTTGAGTTTGCAACTGCGCACGGGATCGCTCGCGGATTGTTTGAAGTTATCCCCAATGCCGTTCCACCGTTGAAGGTCGATGAAACAGCGCGGCTTGAAATCCGAAAACAGTTAGGCTTGCCTGCCGACGCGATTCTCATCGGGATTGTCGGGCGACTGTGGCCTCAAAAAGGAGTGAAAGAGTTATTGTGGGGAATGGAGTTGATGCGGGTGATGCGCGACGACACCCATCTGGTCATTGTCGGCGATGGTCCTGAGCGGCAACGGCTCGAATATTATCGCGACCAGATTGGTATAGGAAATCGAGTCCGTTTTGTGGGGCACCAGGATGGGGCGAGCCGCTGGATTCAGGCCTTCGATGTACTGTGGAATGGGAGCCGTTACGAGGGGCAGTCGAATGCGATTCTCGAGGCGATGCAAGCTGGGGTTCCGGTGGTGGCAACCGATATCGCTGGCAATCGGGACCTAATTGTCCCAGAAGAAACCGGATTTCTTTTTCGAAAAGGCGATTTGGCGACCCTGGCTCGCCGAACGCAGCAACTTCTCAACCATCCTGAGCTTTACGCTCGAATGTCTGCCTCTTCAATCGAACGAGTGGCGGAAAAGTTCTCGCTACCAGCGATGATTTCTGCCCATGAACGTCTTTACAGTTCTTTGATTAGGGCCTAGTAGTGGCTCGGTTTGTTCGCAAATCGGACAAATTTGTTTGTCTTTTTGACAATTCCTCCCAATGAATTGAAACAGTTGTTTGAAACTGGTGTTTATACACCGCCAGGATCACGAATTGGATTTGGTCCTCCAGTTCCCCTCTTGTGGCTGTAAGTGGCTGCAGGGCATAGGGTTTGGAGAATTTTTCGAACGTGATTCGGGTGGTTTCAATTCCTTACTTGGGAGGTTAGGAGACAAATCGTGTCCGAAGCAGTTGCAGATTCTACGCGCCGACGGATTGTGGCGGCAGCCGGTGAAATATTTGCGGATCAGGGATTTGAGACGACGACAGTCCGAGAAATTTGCCAAAATGCTCGTACGAACGTTGCGAGTGTCAATTATCATTTTGGGGATAAGAGGCGACTGTACGAGGTTTGTTTGGACGAGGCTCGCCGCCATCGGGACGCCCTATTTCCGATGCCAGCGATCGATCACAGCCTGCCCGTATTGGTGCGCATGGTTCGATTTTTGGAGGGTATTGTGTACCGCTTTCTGGCGAGCGATCCGTTCAGCTGGGAAGGTCGGTTGATATTGCGGGAGATGTTGCAACCGTCGGCCGTTGGGCGACCGTTATTGGAGCAAGGAGTACGACCGCAATTCGAATTTATGGGGAATCTGATCCAGGAAATGGCCCCTACAGTTTCGGCCGCAGACCGAAACCATGCCTGCTATTACGTGGTAGGGCAATGTATCCTCTTTAGAACAGGCGGAGCATTGGTGGAGTATTTGACTCCAAGTTTTGGACCATTTTCGTCTCAGGAAAATGTGGACGGGCAGATTCAGGAGCTTGCTATTCGACTCTGCAAAGGTGTGTGCGCCCTTTTGGGCCCAGCGTGCATCGTGACTTTCGATCAGAATATTGAACAGCTACTGCAAAGTCCATCTTCTAAGTAAGAGGCCAAGGTCGGTAGCCAAATTGATTTAAGAGCTTTTCATTTGAGTGCGGTGAGGTAGAGAAGAACAATTTATGTCCAGGCCATCTTTGGTTAGTGATCTAGCATTTGGGGCCGTTTTACCCATCGCCATTGTTGCAGCAGGTATTTTGGGCTTCGTGGCATTAGGTGAAGCGAAGCCGGAACAAAAGGCCGAGGCTGGCACAGACCTGGCCTCGCTATTGAAAGCTTTGCCAGAAGCCGAAGTGGCCCGAATCGAAGCTTTTGATACTTCCAAGCAATCGCTTGATATCGAATTGCAAGGCAATGTGGTTCCTTTTCGCGAGTTGATGATTGGGGCTGAGGTCACCGGTCGCATCGTGTACAAGGACCCTAATTGCCGACAAGGACGATATGTGAACAAAGGCCAGGTTCTCTTTCGCATTGATCCGCAAGATTATGAATTGGAAGTTCAACGACTCGCCAAGATGAAAGAGCAAGACTACGCGAGCTTGCGCGAGTTGGACCAAGAAGAAGCGAACATCCAGAAGTCTCTGGATGTTGCTAACGATGAATTGGAATTGCACGATGCGGAACTAAAACGTCTGACGCAATTGCGGGAAGGGATTGTCAGTGTTACCGAATTGGATGCTGCCCGACGCGCTCGATTGGCTAGTTTGAATCAACAAGTCTCTATTCAGAATCAACTCGATTTGGCGAAGAAACGCCGGGCTCGACTTGAGGCGGCGGAGAAGCTGGCTGAAACGCAACTGAAGAAAGCTCAATTGGATTTGGCTCGTTGTGAAATCGTTTCCCCAGTCGATGGTGTGATTGTGCGCGACATGGTGGAAAACGATTCGTTTGTGCAACGAGGGAGTACCTTGGCCACCGTCGAGGATACTGGGAATGTTGAAGTAAGTTGCAGTTTGAGGATGGATCAGTTGTATTGGGTCTTGAATCAAAAGGGTGAGCATGGTGAAGCAGCCGTTTCGGCCACGGATCCTAACGCGCTGGCGGGGCGTTATGCACTCCCACCGACACCGGTGACTGTCGAATTCCAAGTGGCAGGCCGCGACAAACAAACATATTCTTGGGAAGGCGTATTAAGTCGCTATGAAGGGAGTGGTATCGATCCGCAAAGCCGAACTGTTCCCTGTCGCGTACGCGTGGAAAAGCCCTATCAATATTCGATTAACGGAACCGCCAAGAGTGATGATCGCGTCAGTGGCCCCCCTGCCCTGGTTCGTGGAATGTTCGTCAACCTAAAGGTGCATACTCGCCCTCAGTCGGGCTTGGTGCTAGTCCCTAAGTTAGCTGTAAAGCCAGGTAATGTGGTATGGCGATTTGAGATGACCAATGAAGTCTTGAATGTGAAGCCTGCAACCGCTACCGCTGCGACCACAACGACCAAAAATGAAACGGCTGCTCCAGAACAAAAGCCAAGCACGGATGTGGTGGTTGCCAAGGAAACGGAGAATTTCAAAGTGGAAGATTGGGCTGCGGGTAGGATGTTGGTCCTTTCCGATCTTCAAGTGATTCGGCCCTACTCGGTGACTTCAACCGAAACCGGAAAGAGTGATGAGTATTGGGTGTGCGAGGAAATTCCCAATACGCTAAAGCATGGGGATTGGGTGGTTGTGACACCGATGGCATCGGTGAAAGGGGATGGTACTGATGCGGTGCGGGTTTATTCTCGCAGCGTAACTGGTCAGCCTCAACCAACTCCAGAAACCAAAACCAGCCAACCGGCTGAGTCTACAGCTGGCAAGCTTGCACCGACGGACGCATCTTGAAACAGTGCGATCATATAGCTTGTATTGTTCGATTACCCAGGATTTGATTCGTACCATTATCGCGGATTTGTAGGATATGCGACCGTATATCGAGTGGGCTGTTAAGAATACGCCGGGCGTCAACATGATCTTGTTGGCCGTAATGGCTGTGGGGGTTGGATGTTTTTGGTTGATGCGTCGCGAGACGTTCCCCGAATTCAAACTAGAGATCGGATTGGTGACGGTCGTTTATCCTGGCGCTTCGCCAGAAGAAGTCGAGCGTGGGATTTGTCAGAAGGTGGAAGAAGCGGTTCGTGCGGTGGACGGCATTAAGCAGATTGTCAGTATTGCCCGCGAAGGCGCCGGCTTCACCATTATTGAAATGAAAAGCACCGTCAAAGATCCGCAAACGGTTCTCGACAATATCCAAAATGAAGTTAATCGTATCCCGAGTTTTCCAATTCGTAGCGAAAAACCCTCGGTGCAACAAATTACATTTCGTGAGCCCGCGATTCGTGTGGCCGTGATTGGGCCAGAATCCGATCAGAAGGACGCCGAATGGAAGTTGCGAGAGGTTGCTGAAAAGATTCGCGATGAAATTCTTGAACTTCCCGAGGTCTCTCAAGCCAATGTTTTAGGTGCGAAGCCATTTCAAATCGATGTGGAGATTCCCGATGATACATTGCAAAACTATGGCTTAAGCTTGTCGATGGTCGCGCAAATCTTGCGGCAAGAAAACGTTGAAATACCTGGGGGCCAATTAAAGGCCGAGGGTCAAGAAATTCTCTTGCGTGGCAATAATAAACGCGAGGTAGGTGAAGAAATTCGGCAGTTGCCTTTAATCACGAAACCAGGTGGCTTAGTACTCACCGTAGGCGATCTTGGTAAAGTTCGCGACGATTTCGAAGATCAATCGGTGGTCAACGAAGTGAACGGTAAGCCCTCGTTGGTTATCAGCGTCGACAAGACTTCCGAAGAGGATTTGTTGGCTATTGCCGATGCCGTGCACCGCTATGTAGATGGTGCTAGTCTTCCACCCGGCTATTCATTGATGGTCTGGGGCGACACCAGCGTCGATGTGCGCGATCGTATTCGATTGTTGCGAGACAACGGTCTTCAGAGCTTGGTTTTGGTGTTCGTCGTGTTAACGCTTTTCTTGGAACGCAAGCTGGCGTTTTGGGTCGCGTTAGGAATTCCTATTAGTATTCTCGGTGCCGGTATCGTCCTAATGGTCTTTGGCCAAACGCTGAACATGTTGAGTATGTTCGCCTTTCTGATGGCCTTGGGGATCGTGGTCGACGATGCGATCGTGATTGGTGAGAATATTTATTCGCACCGTATGATGGGCAAGTCTCCCTATCAAGCAGCCGTTGATGGTGCCTCGGAAGTTATCGTGTCTGTGATCTCCAGTGTTGCAACCACGATTATGACCTTCATGCCTCTCTTTTATGTGACAGGTGTGATGGGTAAGTTTATCGCTGTGATGCCGCTGGCCGTGATTGCCATGCTGTGCATCTCGTTGGTGGAATCAACATTCTCTTTGCCAAACCACTTGGCTCACTCCGGTGGCGAAAGCAAAACCTTATTTGGAAAATTGTTTGGTTATGTGCTTGCCCCGTTCGCCCCAATGGGGCGACTGGTTGATCGCATCAGTGCTGCGTTCAGCAAGGGCTTGGAATGGTTCGCACAAAATATCTATAGGCCAGTACTCGAGTTTTGCTTGCGTTTTCCATTTGTTGCGCCTGCCACCGCCGTGTGCGCACTTGTTATTACCGTAGGTTTGGTTCGCTCCGGTGTGGTACCGTTCGTGATCTTTCCTAAGAGCGATGGTAATAACTTAATCGCCCGCATTGTGTATCCAGACGGTACGCCTTTGCCACTAACGGATGAATCCACACAACGCATTGAAGCTGCCGTTCGTCGAGTCGGTGAAAAACTTGGAGATGGCGCTCTCAAAATACGTGCAGTGTCCAACTCCGCTTCCGATTCCATGGACAAGGAAAAGAGTCTGGGCCCCGTTTTGTTGACCTTTCGACAAGTCGGACAGCTGACTGGCGATGGAGCGTTAGGTTCTGCTGAAAACTCATCGGGAAGTCACGTAGGGCAGGTTTATGTAGAGCTGGTGGATGCCGCCAGCCGAACCATAACCAGCAACGATATTCTCAATATGTGGCGCGAAGAAGCTGGGGATTTCCCCGGAGCAGAACGCATCACCTTCGACGCGGTTAATATTGGGCCCGGTGGTAAGGCGATTGAGTTCAAGCTATTGGCACCAGCTGAAAATCAAGCAGAACTCGATGCAGCGATCGAAACCTGCAAAGCAAAGTTGTCAACTTATGCCGGTGTGTTCGACATACGCGACGACGCAACTCCTGGTAAGCTCGAGTTTCAATACAAGGTCAAAGACCGGGCGATCGCAATGGGGATCACCGCTACCGATCTCGCAGAAACGGTTCGCAATGCCTATTACGGAGCCGAGGTGCAACGCTTGCAACGCGGACGACACGAAGTGAAACTAATGGTGCGTTATCCACAAGATCAACGACGATCATTGGCCGATTTCAAAGAGATTAAGGTTCGTGGGCCAGACGGCGTCGAAGTACCAATTACCGAGTTGGCAGAGGTTAAAGTGCAACGAGGTTATTCAGAAATCAATCGTCTGAACCAGAAACGCTCGATCACGATCAGCGCTGACGTCGATGAAGCAAAAACGAATGCGGCCCAAGTGATTGCCGACCTGAAAGCCAGCACACTCCCCGAACTGATGAAGAAGTACCCGACACTTGATGTGGACTGGGAAGGACAACAACAGCAGAGTCAAGAGTCTATGGCGAGTCTTGGAATAGGCCTACTCATTGCCATGTTAGCGATCTATATCTTGCTGGTTATTGAGTTCAATTCGTACTTCCAGCCGTTCATTATCATGCTAATCATTCCGTTTGGGTTTGTAGGCGCTGTTTGGGGGCATGGTTTGCTCGGTATCCCCATTACGCTCTTCAGCGTTTTCGGCATGGTGGCTTTAACCGGTGTCGTAGTGAATGACTCGATTGTGTTGGTCGACTTCATTAACTCTAAAGCCCGAAACGGTGTTCCTTTGCGGCAAGCACTTGCTGAGGCTGGACTGCGCCGCATGCGGCCGGTGTTCCTCACGAGTATCACGACCATCGCGGGGCTAGCCCCGATGATTATGGAAAAATCCTTCCAAGCTCAGTTTTTGGTACCCATGGCGGCCAGCTTAGCTTTCGGTCTGGGCTTAACTACGTTTTTGGTTTTATTTCAGGTTCCGGTGCTTTACCTATTCTATTGTATGATTCTTGAGTTCTTTGGATTTGATCCAACGCGATCCATCGTGCATGCTGATGAAGATGAAGCGGGTGAAACGAAACCAATCGAAGGCGTCGCGACTCCAGCACACGCTTAGTTTGTTTGGCTTTGAGTCTTGCCGGATGTTGACAACAAAAAATCCCCGCTCGAGTTCGAGCGGGGATTTTTTTTGCCGAGTAGGCTAATGGTGAGGACGATCGACTTATTCGCCCGATTCCAGAACGGCCATAAAGGCCTTTTGCGGAATGTCGACCGAACCGATCGACTTCATACGCTTCTTACCTTCCTTCTGCTTGGCCCACAATTTGCGTTTGCGGGTGATGTCACCACCATAACATTTCGCGGTCACGTTCTTGCGTAAAGCAGAAACCGTTTCGCGAGCGATCACGCGTGAACCGATCGCGGCTTGCACGGCGATTTCGAACATGTGACGATCGATCTCAAGCTTCAGTTTCTTCACCACCGCACGACCACGGCGTTCCGCATCGCGGCGATCGCAAATCACACTCAACGCATCGACGCGTTTGCCGTTGACCAAGATATCCATACGGACCAAGTCGGCTGGAGCGTTGCCAATCACCTCATAATCCATCGTGCCGTAACCACGAGTAGCACTCTTGAGTTTGTCGTGTAAGTCATAAATCACTTCGGCCAATGGCAATTCGTACGAGAGCATCGTTCGCGTGGCGGATAGAACTTCATTGGTTCGTTGAACACCGCGACGATCTTGGCACAACTTCATGACCACGCCAATGAAATCATTCGGTACCACGAAGTTCACTCGCACAATCGGCTGACGAAACTCTTCGATATCGCCCGAGTCAGGAACTTCTTGCGGACGATGGATGTTGAGCACTTCACCGTTGCGCTTGAGAATTTCATACGTCACGTTAGGAGCCGTTTGCACCAAGTCGATGTCGCACTCGGTTTCCAATCGCTGCTGAATGATTTCCATATGCAATAAGCCCAAGAAACCGCAGCGGAATCCGAAGCCGAGAGCTTCGCTCGTTTCAGGTTCAAATTCAAAGCTTGGATCGTTGATACTCAATCGCTCGAGGGCATCACGGAGTTCCGAAAAGTCTTGACCATCGCTGGGATACAAACCGCAATACACCATGCGGCGTGGCTCTTGATAACCTTCCAGAGCTGGGGCCCCATGGTCACCTGGGATCGTTACCGTGTCACCGATGTGCACGTCGCTCAGTGACTTGATGTTGCAAATGAGATACCCCACCTGCCCCGCGCTGAGTTGATTGACGGGCTTACGGTTCGGAGCAAATTGCCCGATTTCCAAGGCTTCGTAAGTGACGCCTGCTCTCAAGAAGCGAACCTTTTGGCCTTTGGTTACCGTTCCTTCCATCACGCGAACATAAGTGATTGCGCCGCGATAGTCGTCATAATGCGAATCAAAAACCATCGCTTGCAACGGCTTGGTGCGGTCGCCTGTAGGGGGAGGGACGCGTTCCACAATAGCTCGAATCAAATCGGGAACACCAATGCCCGTTTTGCCGCTAACCTTGACCACTTCGTCGGGATCAATGCCGAGCACTTGATTCATTTCTTCCAAGACTTCTGGTACACGAGCATGTACCAAGTCGATTTTGTTGATAACAGGAATGATCTTGAGGTCATGTTCCATTGCGGCATAGGCATTGGCTACCGTTTGAGCTTCTACGCCTTGGAAAGCATCAACCAGCAACAACGCACCTTCGCAGCACGTCAGCGAACGCGATACTTCATAATGAAAGTCGACGTGGCCGGGAGTGTCGATCAAGTTCAGTTCATATTGCTGTCCATCGAGCGTGGTCTGCAACGAAACCGCACGGGCTTTGATCGTAATGCCACGCTCGCGTTCGAGTTCCATGTCATCCAACATCTGGGCTTTCATTTCACGTTTGGAAACAGTTCCCGTGAACTCGAGCAATCGGTCGGCGAGTGTACTCTTGCCGTGATCGATGTGGGCGATGATGCAAAAGTTGCGAATTTTTGAAACGTCCGTTCCGCTCATATGCTTTATGTTATTCCGTATTCATGACTGTCCGGAGTTGCCGGACGAAATCTGAACTCTTGTTTCAGTTCTAGTTTAGACGCACGCTTAACGCTGTCCAAGTTTCAAATAATCATCTCGAGCGATACCTGCAGCGCCAAGGTAACCCGCATCACCTCCGAGAGTTGCAAAATCGATGGTCGTACCTTCGGCCACATTCGAGAAGGTCAGTTCCTTGAACTCGGAACGAATTCGATTCAAGAAACGCATGCCCACTTTGGATTCGTGTCCGCCAAAATCCATCGCGCCACCTAACACGACCAAACCTGGGTCGACCATGTGCACCATCGTTGTGATGCCGATCGCCAGATAGGTGGCAGTCGAATCGATAATATCGAGCGCGAACTTGTCCCCCCCTTCGGCCGCTTCGTAGACGCGCCGAGCGGAGATTTTTTCGCCACTTTTATAAGCGGCTTGCAGGCTACTGGTTGCCCCAGCCTTCAAGCCTTCCGTCGTTATCGCGGATACCGCACTGGCACTGGCATAGGCTTCTAAATGGCCTCGTCCGCCCCCCCACACGCACAGGCGTGCTTTAGGCGAGCTGTCGACGATTACATGCCCGCATTCGCTGCCGAAACTGTTCACTCCGTTGATGAGATGTCCATCCACAATGATCCCACCACCTACTCCCGTACCGAGTGTGAGCAGAACCATGCTGGCATGTTTTTCGCCTGTACCAATCCAAAATTCCCCGAAAGCGGCCGCATTGGCGTCGTTCGCAAAGGACACTTTGTGCCCCGAAGCTTTTTCAAGAGCGTCACGGATCGGAAAATGGTGCCAGTGAGGGTGGTTTGGTGGCTCAATAAGCAAGCCGCGGGCGATATCCATGCTCCCAGGAGTTCCCAAGCCGATGCGGGCGATTTTGGCAAAATCGAGCCCAACGGTTGAGCACAACTCGCGACACGTGTCCGCCATTCGTGCGACCGCCGCTTGAGGGCCGTCCGGTTCGAGGGTTTCGATTTCCTTGAAGGCGAGCGTCTTTCCGCCATTATCTACCAAGCCAATCTTGATATTCGTACCCCCAACATCGACGCCCAAAAAGTAGGGAGCTTCGGCCTGTGAAAGAGGGATCAGCGATTGATTGGTAGTCATGAAGATTACTCGGAAAGTGATTTCCTGATGCGATAGACGCCCAACGCACCGTGTCCAACGCACCGTGTAAAGTATAGGCATCAAATCGATTGGGTAATAGGCGAAAGAGGTAGCGATTCGCGGCGATTAGGCTGCATTGGGCTTGTCGGACCTGGCCTGTTCCTATCAACTTAACTCGCATTGATCGCTGGCTGGCATTCACTATCGGCTCATTGGGATTCGATCGTTCGGTTTCAAATGCCCCAGATTAAGTCACCGTATTGAATTTCATGGCCGCAAACGATTCTTCCCGCACTTCCGTTTCCACCGTCGGGATTTGGAGTGCGCTGGGCGCCTATGTTTGCTGGGGATTGTTTCCAATCTATTGGAAATTTCTCAGCGCCACCGAGGCGCCTGTCTTACTTTGTCACCGCGTGGTCTGGTCGTGTGTCGTTTTGGTTTCTGTGCTCGCACTAACCGGGCAACTGAAAGAACTCTGGCGTAACTTGCGACATCCCAGAATGCTGGGTGTCTATGCGCTGGCGGCCGTTTTGATCGCCATCAATTGGCTCACTTTCGTCTGGGCCGTGAATCACAAATACATCGTGGAAACAAGCCTCGGTTATTTCATCAATCCGTTGCTCAATGTGATCGTCGGCTTTTTGTTTTTCAGCGAACGGCTGCGCAAGATGCAGTGGGTGGCACTGGTGATTGCGACCTGTGGAGTGAGTTATCTCACTTGGAGTTACGGCACGATCCCATGGATTGCGTTGATCCTTGCATTAACCTTTGGGCTCTATGGTGTCGTAAAAAAACTCGCCCCTCTCAACGCTATTCTCGGACTCAGTTTAGAGACTCTGATACTGCTCATACCAGCCGTCATTTATCTAGGCATCGCTGCCAATGTTTACGAGCAACCGATCGGGAGCAAAAGCGTTGGAGGCTGGATGTTGTTAGCAGGAACAGGCGTCGTCACAACCATCCCATTGGTGTTGTTCGCCGCTGCCGCTCAACGCATTCCGCTAGTGCTCGTCGGGCTCTTTCAATACATTGCCCCGAGCTTGCAATTCTTGATCGGTGTATTGGTTTATGGCGAACCCTTTACACCCGAGCGACAGATTGGGTTTTCGATTGTCTGGATCGCTTTGTTCTTGTTTGCTGTTGAGAATTTTTACTATCAATCGAAGAAACGCCAAGCCAACAAGAATCCAACTGAAACTCCCTCAAAATGATTTTGGGAAGCAACGGGTGTCGCCGAATTTGTACGACACATCCATTTGGGCTTCGCTTAACCCGTAGCTGGAGCGCAGCGGAGGCTAGGTGCGGTGGGTACAGACGCTGCTCCCGGGATACACTCTCAAAAAAGATGTGATACGGCGTTGCCACTAGCGATGTTGACCTGCGAGATCAGCGAATTTCATCTGTCTCGGATAGCACTTCATCGAGAAGACGACTCAGTCCCATTGATTCGGCGAGTTGTCGAATAGATTCGTGTTGCGAGCTATCGCAACTGCGAAACATACTTCGAAAATCACGCCTACTCCGTTGGCTCCCTTTGGATATCCAAATGAGTTTGGATATAGCAGCATCGACACGCGAGACTATGGGGAGGAAAGTGCCGGGAAATAACTCTTGATTCTGGGAACGTTGAAGTTCTCCTGAGATTAGCTCGCGTGGATAGATGACGAGTTTGAGACTTTCTGTCTTGTCAAGAAGTTGAAACATCGTGCCGGATTGGACCGCTTTCCGTACAACATCTTCTGTGAAGAAAAAGTCGGACGTTGCGAGATGTTTAACTAACTCATCAACACGTTTTCTCGCAACATCAGGAGAGACAACAATGTCGATATCTTGAGTCAGCCGGGGTTCACCGTATGCCGAGCTAATCGCTCCGCCAGTTAAATGGAAAGGTAGTTGGAGCGAATGAGCGATTGCCACAAATTTCCCAATGGTCCTTTCGAAAACGTCAACGGGAAACATTCGTTAAATGCTCCTTGATCATTTTCACCACTTCCGGTTCATTTTCGTAGAGTTTTAGGGCTACCTCCCACTTAAGCTCTTCATCGGTGAGGTTAGGTTTTTCTTGACGAATTCGCAGCGCTATTTGTTGTCGTGTCCAGGCGAACATGGCAGCACAGCGGGCCATTTTTTCAGCGGACGACATCGCTTTCCAGCGGCGCTCGTACTCGATATCGATCTCGGTCATCGTCATGCCTTGGGCTCCGCCGAACTTTCAACCGATTCGACCGAACTCGAAGAACCTGACCAGCGATCGACGATCGTAGCGGCGGCGATGTCTCCTGCCACGTTGACGGTGGTACGAGACATATCGAGCAAGCGGTCGACGCCCATGATGATCCCGATACCTTCAGGGGGAACATTGATGGTTTGGAGTACTAAAACGACTAAGGGTAACGATCCACCTGGTACGCCTGCGGTTCCGATGCCTGCCAGTGTTGCCATCGCGACCACCATCACCTGCGTTGTAAAGGATAACTCGATTCCAAAAACCTGGGCAATGAACAGTACCGTCAGCCCTTCGTACAGAGCGGTGCCGTTTTGATTCGCCGTCGAACCGATGGTGAGTACAAAGCGCGATACGCCCGAATCGAGTTTCAGCTTTTCATCGACGACTCGCAGCGAGGTTGGCAAAGTGGCATTCGATGAAGATGTTGCGAAGGCCGTGAAGAGAACTTCACTGATCGACGAAAAGAACTTCGCGGGTGAGCGTTTGGCTAGCGTGATCAATGCGATGGAGTACACGACGAACATCTGTAGTGCTAAGCCTAACATCACGGCGATCACATACATCAACAGTGCCTTGACGATATCGAATCCCAGAGTGGATGTCATGGTAAATGCTAACCCACATACGCCAAACGGCGCGAGCCGCATCGCAAAACGAATGATGACCATCACGGCTTCATAGACGCCTTCCAGGAAGCTGATCACCGGGCCGCTGGTTTTGCTTGTGACGGTCAACGCGATACCAAAGCAGAGCGAGAAGAACATGACTCCCAGCATGCCACTTCCTGGTGAACTGCCGTCCAAGGAACCGACGGCTTCTTGCAAAGGGTTGCGTGGGATAATGTCGAGGAAAGCATCTTTGGCCGTTTTGGCTGAATTGGCTTGCTCCTTTTTCTTCTCGGCATCCGCGGCATACTTCGCCTTGATTTGTTCTTTCGAAGCCTCCGAGATTTGATTTCCCGGCTTGAGCGTATTGGCTAATGCGATGCCGATCAGAACGGCCGAGATCGAGAAAATAAGTGTGACTACGAGTGTTTGCAGACCCATGCGACCGAGTTTGCGAGTGTCGCCAATGCTCGCCACACCGAGCACCAAGGCGCAAACGACAAGCGGAACCACCACCATGAAAATCAGTCGTAAGAAAATCTGGCCGATGATATCGGCGAACAGTGCGATCCAACTGCGTGTATTCGCATCCAAGAAGGCATTAGCCAACAAGCCTGCACAAATACCAACGGCCAGCCCCAGCATGATTTGCCAATGCAGGCTTAGGCCACTTTTCTCTTTCGAATTTTCCACGATTCAACCTAATCAGAATCAGGCAACGGAATGGGCTCTGGCCAATGGGCCGTTTCCACCAGCGAACTCATTGTAAGTGGTTTATCCGTGGGATGTTATCATAGGATCTGACTTTCTGCGGAAACTACCTTTTTACTGCACAGAAGGGTGCCCATTCTCTCTTGATGATGGACCCGAAAATTAGGCTAGCCATAAAGCTGCACTGGTGAGCCTTAGCCGCGGTTGCTTTGGCTGAGGTCGAAAAAGAGAGTGCAAAAGAAAAAGCGGGTGATGGGATTCGAACCCACGACATACAGCTTGGGAAGCTATCACTCTGCCAACTGAGTTACACCCGCAATTTGTGAACCAGATCACTTCGTCGTGTTTCAGTGCGACTGACTTTGAGATCTCGGATCCGTCTCTAAGATAATATCGCTGATTCCCTTTGGATTAAAGCCTTTAAAACCATCGTTTCGTTGCAGAATTTCAAGGTGGGAGCCAATGCCCCCTTCGTTTTGAAACTTAGCAGCCTGTTCGGGTGTTATCCACCCTTTTTTCAAGGCTCTCGCGATCCGTTTTTCGCAGATCGACCATCGTTCACCCACGGTGAAGGACTGGCGAAGGTGCGGCAAATCAGTGAACGGATTCATGCTGGCTGAACCCAATGTGGTGAGTTGTGCTCGGGCTGCTTCAAAATCGAATTGGCATTCCAGATGATGCATTCCCGCTTGCAACATTGCTTCGCCATGCAATGCGCACCATAACCCCACTGTTCCCAGACGGTCGCGATCGGGAAGTGGTTCATGGGCGAAATCGCGAACGATTTCATCCGGTGCCAGGTCTACGTCGGCAAAGACCACCACACCCGTATCAGGTTGTTCCATCACTTGTGCACCCCAGCCTGCTTCTCGGCCAGCGTAAAAGCGTTCGCGACATTGCAAGCCGAGCATTTCGAGAACGCGTATTAAGCGATAGAAACAATGACGACTACTGCGATAGGTGTGATGGTCGTGGTTGGCCCAGCCGAGGCCCAAGCGTTGTTGACGCATATACTGCAATCGCCCGGCATGATTGCGGCCTTGCCAAAACGCTCGTTCGGCCGCAAAGAACTCATCGCAGGCACGCGCCACTCCAACCTGAACAATCGCTTGTTGTACGCGTTCTTCGAGTAGATCAAAGCCCTGTTCATCATCTTGCAGATTTCGTGGACGAAGTCGAAACGCTTGAGCCAATTCGGCTAGGGCGGCAAGGTCAGGTTGGGGGACGGGGCTCCAGTGCCAACCACCATGCCGTTCGACCACCCAGATTTCCCAACCTGCGGCGGAACGAAATAAAACTCGGCGCATCGCGGAGCCAGGTTGGCCGATTACAGGACATTCGGCATCGTTGGTTTGATGAGCGACCAGAAAATCGACCACCGATTCCACTTTAAGAGCGAGCCAAGCAGTGGACTGCGTGGGGAGTGAATGGCGACTAATGACATCCGGTAATTTGGCTTGCGCATGCCGCCAGAGAGGTGGGGAATCCTTAGCATCCGACGAAACGCGAACGATCGCGAAGCCCAGATTCTGCAGTTCCGCAGGGCTTTGCCGAACGACAATTCGATCGATCCAATCGAGCAAACGTGTCCCTGTGTGCTCGTACAGCTCGGACTTGAATTGCGCTAACCAAGGCGAAGCGCTCTGAGCGTCCGCCAGGGCTGAAAGGACTGCTTCAGTCGCTTCGGGGTGTTTAGTCCACTGAAAATCGGCTGGCGCGGTAGTCATGGGATTCATCTTTGCCTTGGAATTTCGAAGAAAAGAGAGGGGCGTGCCTATTATTATTCTACGCGTTCTATTGTCCGCTGGGGGCCGGACAAGGTATCCTAAAAGCTGATTTTTGGGGCTTGTTTGCTGGGTGATCAATTAGGATGGGTTGCCGTGTTTCAGAATTTACAATGGAAAAGCCATGGGAATCGAAAATGGCAATTACGAAACGAATCCCCCTCCCATGTCGTTTCTACCATTGAGATCGCCCACGATATGCTCAATTTTTCAGCGCGGCAGACAACCTGGATTGCGTTCCGCTGTTTCCTGACGGGCTTTCTTGCGGTAATCGCGTCCCTTTCTTTCGCGCAAGATAGTGGGCGACTTACAGCCATCGTCGTCGATGAAAAAACGACCGATGACAATGCCAAAGAAATGCGAATCCGTGAGCTGATCGAATTGCTAGGCTCAGAACAATTTGCAACGCGGCAAAGGGCACAGCTCGAATTGGAGCTGATGGGATTGGATGCCTTCGAAGCTTTACGTGAAGCGTTCGAGCATCCGGATCAAGAAGTGGCCGCCATGGCTCGTTATTTGATCAACAGCGCTAAAGTTGAATGGGCAACCGAAAATGATCCACCATCCGTCCGCGAAACTTTACGAAACTACGACGTCCGGCCGATTGTCAATCGCAAGGAGATGATCGATCGGTTATCGGAACTGCAAGCTCGCGAAGGTTGGGCTCCGTTGTGCCGCATTGCAAAATTTGAGCCGAACAACAGTTTGGCCAAGTATGCCTCGTTGCAGTTGATGAACAAACGCAAGAAGATGACCGACGACGATAAGCAAGTCTTCGTAGAACTTGTAAAACGCGAGTTTGGGAAAAGCCGCCGTACCAGCGTGGAGTGGTTGCAACGTCTGGCGGATCTTTTCACCAATCCACAAGCGGACCCGAAACCATGGTTCCAGATCGCTGAAGATGAGCACGAGCTGTTGGACTCAGGCTCTAACGACACCTTTCACGAAACCGTTGAGACGCTGTATCAATGGACGGCCATCCTAGCGGTCGATTACAACAAACGTGAAGATGCGCTGCGGATGGCACGGGGAGCGGTGCGTATTGTAGGCAACGACCCTATGGGACTTCGCGATGCTGCTTATTGGGTTATCGATCACGGGTTTCCTGAACTTGTTCAAGAAATGAACGATGAGAATCAAGCTCTGTTCTCCAAGATGGCAGAGTTAATGTACTGCCTGGCGGAAAGTTATCGCGCTAGAAAAATGGAACCTAATGCGGCAGAGTTTGCGGACTTGGCATTCAAAAATAATTCAGTCGGCATGTTGGCGGCACGAGATCCAAGAGCGTATCGCTACTACCGCGCCTTCAGTTTAGAGAAACGAGGTTTGTTTGATTGGAGCGAAAGAGAATACAAAGAAACGCTCAAGAATGCTCGACTTCTCGACAATGTTGGCTTGGCGGCCCGTTACTTCTACAGCGATATGCTTCACGATATTGGACGAACAGAAGATGCGGGGAATGTCTGGAAAGAGATCCTGGAAGAGCTCGAGAGTATCGGCGAATCGTATCGTCAACAGCTACATGCTCAGTTGGACTTGGCCAATCTATCGGACCCGGCCGGTGTTATCAGCCAAGCCTATTACTATCAGGGGCAAGCTCTCGCCGATAAGGGGGAAATTGTTCAAGCGAAAATCAAATTGAATTATGCGTTCGATAATGATCCCGATAACGCAGACGTTCTGATTGCCATGTATCATCTCGAAGGCGATGAGCAATGGAAACGAACGGTTATGCAACGCATTAGAACGTGTGCCGATTATTTCCAATCCCAGATGATCCAAAAAGAACAAGATATGGATATTGCCGGTGGGCCCCTTTCGGCGGCAACCTCACGCACTCAATTGGCGACGATGAACAATCAATATGCGTGGTTAATCAGCAACACCGAAGGTGATCTACAATTGGCTCTTCGCTGCAGCCTCAGGTCCTTGGAATTGCAACCCAATACCTCGACCTATTTGGATACGCTGGGGCGTTGTTACTATGCGGTTGGTGATTATGAAAACGCCATCAAATTCCAAAGACAAGCCGTTGAAATGGAACCCTTTGCGATGTCGATGAAACGTCAGCTGCAATTGTTCGAAACCGCGTTGCAGCAACAGAAAGAAAAACCGTAACGGCAATGGGCTTTCGCGTTATCATTCAGTTGATCCTCCTCGGAATTTGCGCGATTATTCTCGTTCTGGCTGCGAGTTTAGAAATTACACCTCAATCCACGGATAAAGTGAATTTAGGTGGTTGGACTTTACCTGAGCTGTGTCAATCCAAACGCATCTTCGGAATCGATTGCCCTGGTTGCGGTCTAACCAGATCGTTTATTTATATGGCTCACGGAGAAGCGAGTGCGGCGTTCTCCATGCATCCCACAGGGGCTCTAATGTTTGTGGGGGTGGTTATCGCTATTCCTTTTTTGGCCACCAATGCGATTTGGATTTACCGCGGAAATCGAAGTCTGGTTAGCGAACTTGGGATCAGCGTGATTGTGCTTGTGGTAACGGTAATGATCGCGGTCCAATGGATCTTTCGATTGGTCACATGATAGGGCCCGAAAAACGGAGTCCTCACATCTGGAGAGTGTATCTTGCAAGGTTCTGTTTCTGTTACGGTGCGTGGTTCTGGAATCCCGATGCTGATGGTTCATGGGTTTGCATTGGACCACCGAATGTGGCACCACCAAATCGATGCTTTTGGCAAAGAATATCGCGTCATTGCGGTGGATGTACCAGGTTGTGGAAACAGCCATTCCTCACGCAACCAGTCGATTGCCGAAATGGCGATTGAGATCTTTGAAGCTGTGGAGCCGCACTTTGAAGGCCAGGCTGCCATCTATATGGGCTTGTCGATGGGAGGTTACATCGGCTGGGAAATGATCTCGCGATATCGTACCGCTTTTCAAGCGGCCGTAATGTGTGACACCAGAGCGGCTGCGGATATGCCAACCACAGTCGAGGGAAGACGCCAAATGGCGAAAAAGGTTCTGGAGGAAGGTGTCGAGTCGGTGCTTGCTCCGATGATACCACGTCTCCTATCGGACCAAACGCAAGCGGAGCAACCAGCCGTCGTTGAGCTTATGAAATCGATGATGTTTGGCGTGCCACCCCAAACAGTTCATGATCATCAGATCGCTATGTCGCAACGCCAAGATTTTCAACCCTCGTTGGCCATCTTCGATCTTCCCGTGCTTTTGATCTGTGGCACTGAGGATATCTTGACGCCCCCGAAAGAAATGAAACGAATGGCCGAGGGTCTTCCTGACGCGCGGTATGTCGAAATTGAAACGGCGGGACACATGGCACCGTTGGAACAACCCGTCGTTGTCAATGAGCACATTGCACAATTTTTGCAACAATGACTCTATCTCTTGAGTGTCGTAAAACCGAAGTGAGATCCAAATCCACGACGGACGGCTAAGTGAATGTAGAGCATGGCCAATGGTTCCAAATTGCGGGCTTGTTGTAACGCACCGCAATCTATAGGCGCAAAACCTAATGCGATCAGAATGTCGCCAACGGATTTTTTGGCGGCTTCATCATCGCCGCAAAAAAACATGGTGGCAGCCGTATCGCCGAATCGTGGATTGTTCATCACTTCCACACTGGCCGTATTGAGTGCTTTAACCACTCGAGACCCATGGGCATGTTTGGCAATTTCTTCCGCAGCGCTGGTGTGATGTCCTAACTCGAGGCCATCGAATGTACGGTTCAGCGGGTTACTGCAATCGACCAGAATGGTGTTGTTCCAGGGAGCGTATTGTTGAACTAGAGGCAACATCGTGCTCCAAGGGATCGCCAGGAAGCAAATAGGTGCTGCATTGATGGCCGTTTCGACGGAAGCGACTTCGATTTGGTCATGTTTCAAATCGGGATGTTGGCCTTTTTCCAGTGGATTGCGCGAACCGACAACCACACGATAGCCAGCTTCCGCTAGCCTACGAGCTAACGTTCGCCCCACTTTACCAGTGCCAAGAATGGAGACCGTTTCACGATGGGAGAGCGATGGGGCAATGGATTCCGCAGGTTGGTTCGCGTTATTCAACAGTCTGCACTTTCAGCAAGAAACCTTCAAACAGCAAATCGGTAGCTGGGACCGATGATCGTGTCATTTGATTCATCATTCGAATCGTGACAACCCCCACCATTAAAGGGCCTTCGAGGATTTCTTGTCCAGTGGGGATGCTGGGGTTCGTTGTACCGAATTGCTGGATAGACGAGTCTCCGAATAGCTGAATATCGTGGCAGTGTTCCGGAGTCGTTATGGACGTTGGCCTGCCCGATTCCAAGCGGTTGCAAATTCCGGATGGGTTTCGAGCAATATTTCACCAATAACCTTTCGATCCATCTCGGATAGATGTTCATAAGCTTTATCGGTGACTTCTCCTCGTATGATCGCCGCTAGTTGCTGCAGAACATAGTGTTTCATGTCGTCGGGCAAACTCTGGAACGCATTCGAGTAAATCAAGTAGCTACATGGATATTTGAAGATGCGAGTCTGTAGATCGAAGTCGCGGAGCGACCGGCCCAAACGGTCTTTTTTGCCCGCATTTTCAAAGTCTTTAGAAAAGGAAGAGACGCCTTGCAACGGTTCGCTCAGCTTCGTTTCATTTTGGAACAACAAATAGGTTAGCAACTTATCTCCAGCCTTTTTGAGTCGGTTTTGTTTATCCGACTCAAGTTTGGCTTTATCAGCATTAGGCTTTTGGGATTCGAGTTCCAGCAAGTACTGCGCATAACGTGTTTCGAAATTGGCGGTCGTGATGATGTTCAAGGTATCTGCTTGGTGTTCAAGTACCATCAATGCCACAATATCGCTTGTGTTTTGCAAGTATTTGGAAGTATCGAAAAATCGATCCAGCGATGTGAGATTTTGGCCGTCAGGATTGTCGAGGCTTTTGGGTTTGGACTGGTCGGGTAGGACAAGATTGCCAAGATGTTTCTGTGTTCCATGTTTGCCTGTGACATACCAGCCTCCCCAACGCTTTTCGATAGGGCTACTGTGATCGGAACGAAAACTTCCGGCGGCTAAGACAGGTTCACCTTTTGCGTCGGGAACCACCGATCGCACTTGCAGTCCTGGGACATTTTTGGTTTTGCTGGTGCCATGGCAGGTCAAGCAGCTCGCCGAGTCATTGCGAAATACGGGCCGATCGACCTCGTTTTGTTCGAGCGTGTAGAAAACCATGCCCAATAAGGGATCGGTGACTGCGATTTCAATGAGACCATCTTGGACATAACCAATATGTATTTCATCGTTGAAATAGATGGCACGCGGTGTTTGCGGACCGATCTTTGGATTCTGACGGCTTATCTTGGCAAAGGGCATGACTTGCGATGATGGAGTTACCTTCAAGTGTTCCAGCAAAGATGGCAGATACCCAAATTTGGAATCGTATTCGAGTTTCACTTCGCCACTTTCCATTTGCGATTGCAATTTGGAAATCGCATTGTTGGGTTTCGTTTTTCGATAATGGATGGGGGCTTCTTCATAGTTAACACCTGCGATGACTTGATTCAAAAATGCGATTGCGACAAGTCCGCAGACCCAAACGATTTTCTGTCGATCGAGAAGCATAACGGTTAGCTCGAAAAGATTTCTTTGGTAGATGGGGGCGAATGTACGTAAACAGCTTGCACTTAGTGGAAGATTTTTTCACTTCCAGCTAAGTGCTCGAATGTGTTTTCCAGGTAACGATTACTTGGTATTAGAGTGACGAATGCAGTAGACTTTGGCACCTGTTCGTATGATCAAGCTACCATTTACCATTGCGATTCCGTATTGCACGGGATCTGCAAAGCGAGCTGCTTCAAGTTCTTCGCTTTCGGTTAATTGCGGTGTGTCGTTACTCTCTGATGATTGTGGACGACCACTACGACGTCCCGTTTTTTCGGCATCCGCAGGGGCTTCCGTTTTTCCATTTTCTTGCGCGGATCCATGTCCCGAATCACCACCATGTCCACTTCCGCTGCCACGTCGGCTTGCTCGAACATCCGTACCTTCGACAGCAGGATCCCAGAGCATATTTTCTGCCAGCACTTTATGCTCAGCTCCAGTTGCGAGGACTGTGGTAACTCCATCCTTTCCAAAAACATAAACTCGTTCCCCAAGGCCAACCGGAGATGCCCAGCACACGCCATTGGTACGCTTTGTGTATTTGGCCTCACCCGTAGTGGCGTCAAAGCAATACACGACACCGCTGCGATTGATCCAATAAGCATGGCCGTCGTAAACAAGCGGTGAATTGAAGGCGGGCATTACTTCTTGCGTTCCCCACAAGACCTTAGCTACATAATTCCCGTCCACTTTTTCAACACGCATGATGAAGTTAGTATTCTTTGCTTGCTCTTCTCGTTCGTTGTGCATGCCAGGCGATGCGCCAATCGCAAATGTTCCATCTGCAATAGGGAGTGCGGCGCCGGTGCGATTGCCACCAATATTTTGCTCATAGGTCCAAAGTTGCTCCCCCGTCTTCGGAGAATAACCATCAATGCTGCCCGAAGAACTGCAGACGATTTGTGGTTCGCCGCCGACGGGTACAATCGAGGGAGATGAGTACGATGAGCGACTGGTACGCTCGGTTTTCCAAACGGTCTCGCCCGTTTGAGTGTCGAGGGCTAAGAGGTACGAAGGCCCTTCATGGTCGATCAAAAGAATGAGTTTGTTGTCGACAACCACGGGTGACGAAGCTAACCCAATAGTCGATTCGAATTCACCATAATCGTCGGTTAGAGCTCGCTTCCACACAACTTCACCATCGTGCTTGAGGCACACGACCCCGCCGGTTTCGAAGAAAGCATAAACATGTTTTTCATCTGCAACGGGTGTGGGAGCTGAGCGACTTTGGGTGTAAGTGGCTCGCACAGGAACGACAGATTCCATGGAGTGTTGCCAAAGTTGATTTCCATCTTTCAGGCTTAGAGCGACAACATAACACGTCTCTTTCATGGAGCCTTCAATGGAGGTCACAAAGACTTTGTCATTCCAGATAATTGGGCTCGATTGGCCTTTACCCGGTATGTCACTTTTCCAAGCGATGTTTTTTTCAGGACCCCATTCCAGCGGAATTGTTGCGGGGTCGACGGGCGTTGAGCCTTGTCCTAAGAACGCTGGCCAAGTATCGGTTGGAACTACGAAGGCTACCAAGAGTAGAATGGATTTGAACATAGTGACTTACCAGTGGTTTATTAACTGTTGAATGTAAGAAGGAAACCACTTCGCCGCGAATTGAGAGGCCAAAGTGGTTTTGGATAACAAACGATCGATAGGCAGCCCTTAGAATTCGTTGAGTACCTCGCCCGACGCGCGCGTCGAAAGGGCTTGCCATGTAAAGTGGTCGATAGTGTCTGGGATGAAGCGGACTGATCCATCACACAAGGTGGTTTGGACGCCACCGGGGTGATAGCTGGCGGATTTGAGATACCCCATTCCATTCGCTGCACAATCCGAGATCCGTTGATTCGGTTGATAATGGGTATTGAAAGAAGTGTTCATGCCATTGCCCCAGATCCACCCTGCACCGCGTCGTCCGGTAAAGGATGTTTTCGTTGCACAGTAAGCATCCGTGAGTGCTGGTTGAGAGCCACCAAGCGAGATGAGCATTCGCCGAAAAGCGTCGCCGGTTGGCAATGTTGTTTGGCTTGAATTGTTACCCCGTATCGATTCCGCAAATAGCATCGTATTCGATGTGCCATCCGTGATTTCTGCGAGACGTGTCATCTTGGTGTACCAGAACAAGCCGTCATTTGCGAACGCCAAGTTGTACTGTTGTACTCCAGCCGGAGTAACTTCACCTGTTCCCGCATTACACATGTAATTGGTTGGAGCAAAGTCTCCACCATTCTGAAATAGCAATGGTCCTCCATCGGATGGACAGACAAAGAAGCTAATTACCGTGTTGGCAGCGGCTTGTTGGGCAGGGTTCAACGATTGACCACCACCGCTTCCCAGCGTCAAAGGTATTTGAAAATTGATTAGGTTCTGCAAATTCGTTTGTTCGCAAAACGGCAATAGCTTGGATTGAACCGAAAAGCTCGTTTGGGTGGTGGCACCCGCTACGCCTGGTAAGCGTCTGAAGGAGCTTTCGTAATTCATGGCAGCGAGAGACATTTGTTTTAGGTTGTTGCCACACGACATCCGTCGCGCAGCTTCACGAGCCGCTTGCACGGCTGGAAGCAAGAGGCCTACCAAAATGCCGATGATGGCAATTACCACCAAGAGTTCAACTAAAGTAAAGGCAGAACGCGGCAGTGTTTTCGAAGTTTTCATAAAGGTTATAGATTTGAAATAGCGATGATTTTGTAAATTGAGAGAACGCACTTACCGATCGAGTATGCGATTGAAATCAGGCGACGCGCGTGCAATGCGCAGCACAGTCGGTGCGGCCCATGACGGCACACTTGCGACAGCTGTATGAACTAGCCTGTGGAGAGCGAGCTCTCAACTGCGCAAGTGCACCGTCACGGACCACATGATCGACGGCGAGTAACGGGACATCGGCATGAGTGATGGATGACGAATGACACTCGATTGATTACAGCTCAGCTGTGCATCAAGAGACTCAGGCCCAGCATACGCTCGACGAAACACATAGCTCTGCAGCAGCTTGCGCACTTCAAGCAATGAAGGTCATGAATAAGCCAGACATCATCGATCAAATGATGGTTAGCCACGCGGAGGGGGCGTAGCGGGCTCGAGCGATGAATCAACGAATAGAATCGGCACCGGTGATTCCACCATGCCTGATAACGAGAGCGTCATGTTCCAAGTGACTGGTTTGGTGATGATGGTCCATGGGAGAACCGAGAATGAACTCGATTTTCCCTGGCATTTCAGGGCATCCAAGATGAAAACCCAGCGTTGATTTCTCTTGTCCAGCTTCTTTTCGCAGGCAGCGCATTTCGCTGATTCAGTATCGCTGGATGGATCGCAATTCTTGGATGTGCAACAGTTTTTCGTCGAAGTATGGCAACAGCTTGTAGGCTTAGAAGAAAGCGATTTTACCGGCATGACTGGCAGCGTTGCCGGGCTCTTTATAATCGCATAACTTGGCGGTGTCACACCGTTTTTCTTCGCCCATTCCAAACGTTCTTCAGGCGTATGACAGCAGCAACTGGTCCAGCATTGAAAGGCCGATTTACAGCCGCAATGGCATGTTTGACAAGGATAGGGTGTAGAATCGTCCGCTGGGCTCAAGTCGAGCTGAAGTATTGGCAGAGGTAGCGTCGCAATGCAAAACGCTATCAGCACAAGCAAGGAAACCAATTTCCTTGTGTGAAACAATGCAGCCAGGGGTGTAAGAAAGAACCGCAAACGGGCCAACTGTATGCCACTCTAAGTGAACTGAATCAAAATACGACTCAGCTCGCTCTCCACGCCCCAGATTGTATAGAACCCATCACGATACGCAACCTCCAGCGTGGTGATGCGACAAATTGGCCAACGCTGGTATGGTTCAGGAACTCAGGGCTTCCGCAAAAAGCCTCAGGAGCCATTCCGTCGGCTCGATTCCGCACGAGAGACGCAACAGCGATTCATCGATACCCAACGCAGCTTTCTCCGAAGCCGATAAGCCACGATGGCTTGTCGACGCAGGGTGACTGAACGTGGTTTGGTTTTCTCCAAGCGATGGACAGAACGGAACGCTATCTTTCATGCGGGCCATCAAGCGATTGACGTTCTCTCCCGTTCCTTTCAACCGAAAAGATAGAACATGTCCATAACGACCACCCAATAATTTTGTAGCCAGATCATGTTGTGGGTGGTGTTTTAGACCAGGATAAAACACCGTTTCTACGGAGGGATGTTCCGATAGAAACTCGGCGAGCCGCAACGCGTTTTGGCAAGCTTGTTGAATTCTCAACGGCAGAGTGGCCAAGCCGCGTTGCGTCAACCAACAATCCAGCGGGCTGCTGGCCATCCCCAGCATGCTGCACAGGGACTGTATGTTGCCCCAAGCGTTTGCGGTACCGCAAATGAGACCAAGCATTACATCGCCATGACCACATACAAACTTGCTGAGACTTTCCATCACTAAGTCAGCCCCATGTTCGATAGGTCGACACAGCATTGGTGTGGCAAAGGTGTTGTCAATCAACAGGATGCCTTTGTGGCGATGAGCTAAATCGGCAAGCGTGGTGATATCGGCAACTTCGAGGCAAGGATTAGCGATGGTTTCTGCCACCAGCATTTTGAATTTAGGATGCTTGCAAGCTTGTGCCAGAGCGGCGTGGTCTTGAACATCAACCTGTTGTGACGTGATTCCCCAGCGTTGCAATTCATGACCAGCTAGTTGCAAGGTCTTGCCATAAAGCTGTCGCGACAAAACGATGTGATCGCCTGGATTGAGTTGGCCCAAGAAGGCTAATCCCAGTGCCGACATGCCTTGGGCTGTCAACAGTGTCTTGTCCGCTTGATGCAACGCACCCAATTGATCCGCTAAGGATGAAGCATTGGGGTGGCCATCGCGTCGATACACATAGCCTGTCCCTGGTTTTCCTAACATGTCATCTGCCGCCTGAGGGCTATCGCATTCCCAAACAACACTCAAATGAATCGGTTGTGTATGAGGATGGCCTACCGAGATATTGGGAAGCTGAGGATGAGAACAAATCGCCTCCAGTTCGATGGCAGTATGCGGCTTGATATTCGTCGTCGAGTCGGCTGGATGTTGGGGCATAAATGGAAAACGATGTCGAATAACGTGGGGCGAAATGGAACATATGCGGGGGTGCAAGAAATGGTTCTGCTCCAACATTGTAACGAGATTCAAAGTGCATGTTGATCGGATGCCATAGGACTTGCGCTTATGTTGACATTTGAGTTAAACGATTCTTTCGAGCGATCGCCGGACGCTTAACGTTCCTCACCGTTTACGAAAAAAGCTCTCCAAGCGTTGAGCTTGGAGAGCTTTTGCAAATTCAGATCCAGAAGCAATCACTTAGGAATTGATTCTGAGTGCGTTACATACCGTACAGTTATCGCGCGTTGAAGTCTACCAATTGAGTGTTGGCATCTTTCGAAAGTTTGGCCAAAACTTCGGCAACATATTGGCGATCGTTTTCGCTGAGACGACGGAATGGAACCGTGGTGGTTTTGCCCGTGTCCTTCAGCAAGCGAACGCTGTCACCGTAGATCACAATCAACTTCGCATTTACGGTGTAGCTACCGGTGTTGTCTTTCCAGCTTCGATAGCTGCTGTCTTTGAAAAGATCATCAACATCAACATCAGCGCCAGACTCAGCCTTGGGGGCATCAGCGGCAGGAGCTTCAGCAGGAACTTCAGGTTCAGGAGTTCCGAAAAGATCGTCGACATTGTCGGCAGGTTTTTCCGCAGCAGGAGCTGGTTCGGCTGCGGGTGCTTCAACCGCAGGTGCTGGTTCGCCGAAGAGGTCGTCAGCGGCAGGTGCTTCAGCAGCTGGGGCTGGATCACTGAAGAGATCGTCAGCGGCAGGTGCTTCGGCTGGCTTTTCAACAGCGGGAGCAGGTTCAGCAGCAGGTGCTTCAGCGGCAGGTGCTGGTTCGCCGAAGAGGTCGTCAGCTGCAGGTGCTTCAGCTGGCTTTTCAATAGCAGGAGCAGGTTCAGCAGCAGGTGCTTCAGCGGCAGGTGCTGGTTCGCCGAAGAGATCGTCAGCGGCAGGTGCTTCGGCTGGCTTTTCAACAGCCGGGGCTGGTTCAAGTGCTGGCGCTGGTTCGACTGCAGGAGCTTCAGCCGCAGGTGCTTCTACTGCAGGAGCTTCGACTGCAGGAGTTTCAGCTGCAGGAGCCTCAACAGCAGGTGCAGGTTCAGCGGCAGGTGCCTCGGCAGCAGGGGCTGGTTCTGTTGCAGGAGCTTCGGCTACAGCTGGTTGAGCAGGTGCTTCGGCGGCTGGTTGTGTGGTTTCAACAGTTTGAGGAGCAGCTGCAGTCTCTTCTGTTGCCTTTTTGGTTTCGGGAGCTACCGTGGCTTCGCTTGGAGCGGCAGAACCGCAGCAAGGATCAGCTACAACTTCACAAGGGGCTGGGCAAGCTGGTTCGCAAACGGTTGGACAGCATGTGGTTCGTTTAGGAAGGCAACGACCGAAAAAACGGCCCGCGAATGCAGTGTTAAACGAAAGGGTGACGCACAGAGAGGCCACTAGCGAGAGGCGAAGCCAGTGGATGAATCGCTTGGACATGGTCCATTTTCTCCAGGAATGAGTAGCTCGATACATTCGATACAATTCGCAGAATCTAGGCGTAATGCTAATTCAACGGCTTTCATTCGGCAAGAAAAACGCGGAATTAGCGGGGTAGGAACCTGTCAGTTTGAGCCCAATGCGGTTCCCGTCTTAACTCTTTTGGAGGGATCGAGTTGCTGTTGAGCCCGAATATCGAAGTTTCGCTCGCGGAATAGCACGATGGCGTGCCGATCCCGTAAAATGATGTGAGACTATCGTGTAAACTTGGAAGCATTGCAGCGAGTTTGCGGGTTAAGCCGAGTGAGCCATCGCTCCCGACGGTTCGCTTATGATGGGGTCTCGTTCCAGGTAAACGATTGAAGGCCAGGAGTTGCACGGCCAGGAGTACCGAAGATGGTAGGGAAGCTGAGGCCGATTCGTGCCTCGAGAAGTCTCGAACGCAAGTGCTTGGTTTATTTTAGCCTTGCCTTGTTGTCGTCGGTCTTCTTAGCCTTCTGGTGCGTTCAAATGGTCGCCGAATCGCTGGTGCGGGCTACAACGCAACAAGCGGCCCGTGACTTTGCCAACACGTCCGTCGGATGGCGGCATCTTACTGCCGTGAGTCTCGGCGGCACGAGACGCGATCGAAGTTTTGCCGGCAAAGCTTTCGGCGAACCTGTCGGTCAGCGCGAACTGCTCATGTTGCGCAAGTACATGCTCAACCAGGAGTATCAGTCGCAAATTCTGATGCTTGAAAACGATGCCGGTTTCGATTTGCCAAATGCCGCCCTGCCAACTTCCGAAGACGAGCGAGGAATTCTCAAGGAATTGGAGGGCCGTTATCGCGATCGGCTCAATCGAATTGAAACCGTGCTCAATAATCCCACGGGGGCAGCGAGCACACCGATCGAAACGGAGACAAAAGAGAAATGGCTCGATCCTAATGCGGATCCCATCTTCATCGAACGCGGGCCAACTGAAGGTTATTATCTCTATTATCATCCTGTGTTCTTTCATGAGCCGGCTTGTCTCGACTGTCATGGCAAGCTCCCCGAAGATGCTGCTGTATTACCAACGACCATGTTGTCGCCACCGACGGATGGTGGTGGAAAAGCGACTGCCAGTGGAAATGCCAATGGAGCAGCGCCACCGGTCGAGGGTTCGGGCTTATTAGGTGGGGTAACCGACCCGCCGCTGTTAAATGGTGGAGATCTATCACCCAGTGGCCCCAACGCGGGGAACGGAAATCAAGGAGATGAGGCGGCTCAAGCTTCCGTGCTTACGCTGAATGAACAGTCGCCTTTTCGTGTAGTGAGGGTGATGATTCCGTATGCCTCAACACAAGTGGCATCGACGTGGACATTGTCGGTCATGATCGCGATGGGCATGATGACGGTTGCTGTTACATTGCTTGTTTTGCATTGGATTTTGCGGTTTTTGGTGATTCGTCCACTTTCTTATTTGCACGATATTAGCGAAGAAATTTCCCGTGGTAACAGCACCTTGCGCGCGGACATCAATACGGATGATGAGTTTCATGAACTAGGGGAAGCGTTCAACCGAATGTTGCGGCATCTCACTGAAACTCAAGATCAATTGAAAAATCTCAACCAAGCACTCGATCAAAAAGTCGACCAACTCGCGCAGATGAACTTGCATCTTTATGAAGCGAACCGACTCAAGAGCGACTTCTTAGCGAATATGAGTCATGAATTGCGAACGCCGTTAAACAGCATCATCGGTTTTAGTGAAGTGCTGCAGAGTTTCGATTCGCTGAATGATCGACAGAAACGCTATGCGGCCAATATTCAGCGGAGTGGCAAGACGTTGCTCGAGATGATTAATGACATTCTCGATCTGGCCAAAGTCGAAGCGGGCAAAATGCAAGTGCGGCCCATCGGTTTTCAAATTGCCAGTCTAGTGATGGCTCAGTGTGATGCCGTTCGCGGATTGGCCGACGATAAAAATATCGATCTGCAAGTCGATATAAAATCGGGGCTGGGAGATGTATGGCAAGATCAAACAAAAATCCAGCAGATCTTGACGAACTTGTTGTCCAACGCGATCAAGTTCACGCCCGAGGGTGGCTTAATCACCGTCACCGCCGGGGCCATCGATCCAGATCGATTCTATGTCAGTGTTGCCGATACAGGGGTAGGGATCGCTGAAGAGGATTTGCAAGTGATCTTCGAGAAATTTCGTCAGAGCCGGACGGTGGTGCAAGGCGATGGTTTGACACGCGAGTACTCAGGTACCGGTCTGGGGCTGTCGATTGTGCGTGAGCTTTGCAAGTTGCTCGGCGGCGAGATTCGTTTGTCGAGTCAATTGGGGCGCGGCAGCGTCTTTCAGGTGGTGTTGCCGGTCCGTTTCGAAGCTTCGCAAGCGGCCGACATGGGGCAGTCCGAAGTTGAACCCACTCTGGCTGTGGATCGCGTGTAGGCCTCTGCATGGGGCACCTCCGCTGGGCTCGGTCGGTATCTAAAAATACTCACTTTGGGCTTATGTTTCTGGCGGGTATATGGCTTTGTGTTCACTGTCTGTCGGTGCTGCCAATCTGGCAGGGGCCTGAGCCCTGCGTCCCAGTGGAATTCGGGTATTCGGGAGCTCTGGTTTCCTAAATGTCTGAATGGTAAGGGTTTAGCGGATTATTTTGGGTTTGGTACGGAACTTGCTCTCAACGGCACGCACTGCAAGAGCTGCCAAAAAAGCGGCTGTCAAAGTCCATGGCTCATTGCAGCAGAATATAGAGGTCCCGAGACGAACTGAACCGGCAGATTTTAGAGTCCTAAGTGTTTAAGAGCTCATAGCGTTTAAGAACACAGAACGATTTAAGGGCTCAGTCTAGTCCGTTGTAACAGTGAAGATCGAAGTCGCGGGCCATACCAACAAATCAATTGGCGAATTCGAACAACTAGATGGTTTTGCCTTGGCAGGCAAGCGTGAGGGCGAACGTGGCCAACGCTGTCTGGGGCAAGTGTAAGGAGAATTGAAAGTGGCAAAGCAGATTGTCTTTGATGATGAAGCACGGCAGCCGCTGTTAGCGGGCGTCACCAAGCTGGCGAAAGCGGTGAAGAGCACTTTGGGCCCACGCGGTCGAAATGCTGTGTTGGATAAAGGTTGGGGTTCTCCCAAGGTCACCAAGGACGGTGTGACGGTTGCAGAAGAGATCGAGTTGGACGATCCCTACGAAAACCTCGGCGCTCAATTGGTGAAGGAAGCTGCCAGCAAGACCAATGATGTCGCAGGTGACGGCACCACCACGGCAACCGTTTTGGCCGAAGCGATTTATCGCGAAGGTCTCAAGATGATTTCCGCTGGCGCTGACCCGATGGCTCTTTCTCGCGGTATCCACAAGGCTGTTGAAGTTGTGGGTAATGAAATCCGCAAGATGTCGATCGCCATCGACGAGAAAAGTAAGAAAGAGATTAAGCAAGTTGCCACCATCGCTGGTAACAATGACCCTGCGATCGGCGAAGTTCTGGCCGATGCGTTTATCAAGGTTGGTAAAAACGGTGTGATCACCGTTGAAGAAGGTCGTGGCAGTGAAACGACCGTTGAAGTTGTTGAAGGCATGCAGTTTGATCGCGGCTATCTTTCGCCTCACTTCGTAACCAATCAAGAAGAAGTGACTGTTGAGTTGGATGATTGCTACTTGCTCATCCATGAAGAAAAGATCAGCAGCAACAAAAAGATGATTCCACTCTTGGAAGCTATCAGCAAATCGAAGAAGCCCTTGTTGATCATCGCTGAAGATGTCGATGGCGAAGCATTGGCGACTTTGGTTGTGAACAAGATGCGCGGCATCTTGAATGTGGCTGCGGTTAAGGCTCCTGGTTATGGCGATCGTCGCAAGGCTATCTTGGGTGACATCGCTGTTTTGACCGGTGCTCAACCTATCTTCAAAGATCTCGGCATCGATTTGGAAAGCGTCAAGCTCAGCGACTTGGGTCGTGCTAAGAAGATCAAGATCACTTCGGAAGAAACCTTGATCGTAGGCGGCGCAGGCAAGAAAGATGCCGTTGAAGCACGCGTCGCTCAAATTCGCAACGAAATCAGCATCACCGATTCAGACTACGATCGCGAAAAGCTCCAAGAGCGTTTGGCGAAGCTGGCTGGTGGTGTTGCTCAAATCAATTGCGGCGCTGCAACCGAAACTGAAATGAAAGAACGCAAAGCGTTGCTGGAAGATGCGAAGAGCGCAACCCAAGCCGCTTTGGAAGAAGGTATCGTTCCTGGTGGTGGAGTTGCATTGCTCCGCTGCGAAGGTGCTTTGAAGAAGTTGGATGTTACCAGCGACGAAGCTTTCGGTGCCAAGATTATCGCCAACGTTTTGGAATATCCTCTACGCACGATCGCCAACAACGCAGGTTTGGATGGCGCTGTGGTTGTCAACCGCGTTCGTCAGCAAAAGGTCAAGACCGAAGGCTATGACGCAAACGCAGACAAGTACGTAGACATGGTGAAGTCCGGTATCATCGACCCAGCCAAGGTGGTGCGAACCGCTTTGGTGAACGCAGCTAGCGTGGCCGCATTGTTGTTGACCACCGAGTCGTTGATCACCGACATTCCAAAGGAAGAAGAAGAACAAGGCCACGGCCATCATGACCACGGCGGCGGCATGGGTGGCATGGGCGGCATGGGAGGAATGGGCGGCATGGACATGGGCGGCATGATGTAATCAGCCCACCGGCTCCCGTTCGAACAAAGTCAAAATAAGAACATATTCGTTTGCAAATAAGGAATTAGAAAAACATGGCCAAAATCAACATTCGTCCTCTCGATGATCGTGTCGTTGTCAAGCCGATGGCTGCTGAAGAAACCACAGCGGGTGGCATCGTGTTACCAGACACCGCTAAAGAAAAGCCACAGCGTGGCAAAGTTGTTGCCGTTGGACCAGGCAAGCTCTTGGATAACGGACAACGCGGTGGATTGTCGGTCCAGGTTGGTGACGAAGTTATCTTCGGCAAGTACGGCGGAAGCGAAGTCGAAGTCGATGGCGAAGAAGTAAAGATTCTTCGCGAAAGCGACATCCTCGCCAAGTTGGTTTAATTTTTGTTCGGAACAATACATTCAAAGTGAAAAGATAGAGGGTACTTGGCGTGGCAAAGCAATTATTGTTTGACGATCATGCCCGCGCCCGTATGTTACAGGGCGTGGAAAAATTGGCCAACGCTGTCGCAGTCACGATGGGACCAACCGGTCGCAACGTGATCATCGACAAGAGCTTCGGCGGACCAACCGTTACCAAAGACGGTGTGACGGTCGCTAAAGAAGTTGAGTTGGAAGATCGCTTCGAAAACATGGGCGCGAAGCTCGTGGTTGAAGTAGCACAAAAGACCAGCGATCTGGCTGGTGACGGTACCACAACGGCAACCGTTTTGGCTCGCGCTATTTTCAAGGAAGGCCTCCGCAACATTGTTGCTGGTAGCAATCCAACTGCGATTCGTCGCGGTATCGAAAAAGCGGCCGAAGCAGCTTGCGAAAAGCTGATGTCGATGGCTAAGCCTGTGAGCGATCCTAAAGAAGTGGCTCACGTGGGTGCGATCAGCGCCAACAACGACATGGTGATCGGTAACCTCTTGGCCGAAGCTCTGCAACGAGTTGGCAAAGATGGTGTGATCACTGTCGAAGAAGGCAAGACCACCGACACCGTAGTGGATTACGTCGATGGTATGCAATTTGACAAAGGTTTTGTTTCGCCTTATTTCATCAACAATCCAGGCGAAATGAACTGCACCATGGACAATGCTTTGTTGTTGATCTACGAAAAGAAGATCAGCAACATCCGTGACTTGGTTCCCATCTTGGAAAAGTCGAGCCAAACAGGTCGGCCATTGTTGATCATTGCTGAAGATGTTGACGCTGAAGCGTTGACTCTGTTGGTGGTCAACAAGTTGCGTGGCACACTCAACGTATGTGCTGTTAAGGCTCCTGGGTTCGGTGATCGTCGCAAGGCCATGTTGGGCGACATCGCTGTGCTGACCGGCGGAACTTTCATCAGTGACGATCTCGGTATTCAACTTGAGAAACTCTCGTTGGAACACCTCGGTCGCGCCAAGAAAATTGTCGTTGACAAAGGCAACACCACCATCGTTGAAGGGAGTGGCGATCGCAAAGCAATCGATCTGCGTGTTTCGCAAATCCGCGCTCAACTCGAGCAGACCGATAGCGAATACGACAAGGAAAAGTTGCAAGAGCGTTTGGCCAAGTTGGCCGGTGGCGTAGCAGTCATCAGTGTAGGCGCTGAAACCGAAGCTGATATGAAGCAAAAGAAGGCTCGCGTTGAAGATGCGTTGCACGCAACTCGCGCAGCAGTTGAAGAAGGTATTTTGCCTGGCGGTGGTGTGGCCCTCGTTCGCTGCTATGAAGCAGTTGAAGCTTGCCGCGACAGCTTGAAGGGTGACGAGAAGATTGGTGCAACGATCGTATTGCAAGCTTTGGCCGCTCCAATGCGCCAAATCGCTGACAATGCGGGTATCGATGGTTCCGTGGTCGTTGACGAAGTTCGTCAGAAGAGCGGCAACATCGGTTACGATGCTTACACCGGTCAATACGTCGACCTGATGAAGGCTGGCGTTATCGATCCTGTTAAGGTGGTTCGCACTGCGTTGACGAATGCTTCGAGCATTGCAGGTTTGATGCTCACCACAGAAGCCTTGGTCACCACCTATGACAAGGATGACAAGAAGAAGCAGCGAATCGAAGGCGTTGTAGCGTAAGTTCGCGGCGTAGGGACCGCTAGGTTTAGGCTGATCAGCCAAAGGGCCACACCTTCCAAGCGGGAGTGTGGCCCTTTTTTGCGTTGAGGATTCGATGGCCGAAAAACGTTGTTACTACGAAGTTCTTGGTGTCGCGCGTGATTCTTCGCAGCCTGATATTGCTCGAGCATATCGCAAGCTGGCGATCAAATATCATCCGGATAGCAATCCGAATGATGAAACGGCGATTGCTCAATTCAAGGAAGTTGCTGAAGCTTATGAAGTGCTCAACGATTCGGATAAGCGACGACGCTACGATCAGTTTGGGCACGCAGGTGTTCAGCAACAAGGTGGCGGTGGCCACGACATGGAAGATATCTTCGAGCATTTTGGTGAGATGTTTCGAGGAACTATCTTCGATGACTTCTTTGGAGGTGGTGGACGAGGACGTGGCCGGGCCCGGAGGGGGGCCGATGTTCGTTGCGATATCACACTGACGCTGGAAGAAGCGGCTGCGGGCGCCAAGAAGGAAGTGAAGTTGGTCCGGCATTCCGAATGCCAGACCTGTAGTGGTTCGGGAGCAGCTCCCGGTTCCAGCCCCGAAGTCTGTCGCCGATGCCGCGGACAAGGGCAAGTCGTTCAGGCGACTGGCATTTTGAGGGTTCAGACCACCTGCCCTGCGTGTCGAGGTAGCGGTAAGACGATCTCGAATCCATGTAAGGATTGCGATGGCTCGGGAGCTCAGCCCAAAGAAGTTCGTTTGGAAGTTCCCATTCCAGCCGGTATCGACGATGGTATGCGCGTCCGCTTGACGGGCCAAGGGCAGCCAAGCCCCGACGGTGGGCCGCCTGGTGATGCCTACTGTTTCATTCACGTCAAGGCGCATCCATTATTCCGGCGCGACGGTAACGATCTGCAACTGCAGGTTCCTATTTCCTATGCGCAAGCCGCCTTGGGAACAACGGTTGAAGTGCCAACTTTGGAAGGCGCAAAAGAACTCACCATTCCCAATGGAACACAAAGCGGCGATGTTTTCCGAATTCGTGGAATGGGGATGCCCGATCCACATTCAGGACGCCGTGGCGATTTGCTCGTTCATACCTTTATCGAGGTTCCCAAGAAACTATCCACTCGACAAGAAGAACTATTACGCGAACTCGCATCGCTCGATCATGATCAGGTGACCCCACATCGCAAATCATTCCTAGAACGAATTCGCGATTATTTTGTGGGCCAAGCCGAAGCGAAAGAGAACGCGGCTAAAGAAGAGGAGCAGTAATCAATCATGTCTAATGAAGCTGAAAACAACACTCAAAATTCCGAGAATATTGACCAAGTCCTGGGCGATGGCGCGGACAATTCCAGCACCATCACGCCGGAATCGCCCGTAACTGCCGATCAACTCAAGCAAGAATTGACGGCGGCCATGGAACGAGCTTTGCGAGCTCAAGCAGAACTCGAGAATTTCCGCAAACGCGTTTATCGCGACACCGAGCAACAATTAAAGTTTGCTTCCATTGGATTGTTGAAAGACGTGTTGGAAGTTGCGGATAACCTGCAGCGAGCCTTGGATGCTGCCAATCAAAGCGATTCCACCGGTAGTGTGGCACAGGGCATCCAAATGGTTCAAAATCAACTCACAACGGTTTTGGGTAAGCATGGCTGCGTTCCGATTGAAGCCATAGGCAAACCATTCGATCCGAATTTTCACGAAGCCTTGACTCAAATGCCCAGTGCGGACCAACCTGCCGGCAATATCCTGCAAGAACTGAGAAGAGGATATATGCTGCACGAACGAGTGGTACGTCCATCTCAGGTGATTCTCTCGTCGGGTGCACAATAAGAAGAGGAATGGAACATCATGCCAACCTATGATTATCAATGCGATGCCTGCGGGCATACCTTTGAACTGTTTCAAGGGATTAACGATCCTGTAGAGACTAAATGCCCAGCGTGTAAAAAGAAAAAGCTGCGGCGTTTGCTCGGCACAGGGGCTGCCATCGTGTTCAAAGGTAGTGGCTTCTACCAAACCGATTACCGCAGTGATTCGTACCAGAAAGCAGCCAAAGCGGACAAGTCTTCCTCGGATGGTTCTGCGAAGTCTGAAAGCAAGAGTGACGCTCCCAAGAGCGACTCTGGTACTAGCAAGTCGAAGAAGCGTTCGGGATCGGATAAGTAGAGCTGCCAATGCCCCAAAATTTGTTCAAGCATCAACTTGATAACGGGATGATTCTGATTGCGGAGCCGATGCCGAACCTAAAGTCGGCTTCGATCTGTTTGAATGTACCTGCAGGGACGATGCACGAGCCCCAAGGCCTTCAAGGATTGGCTTCGATCTGCTGTGACATGATTCAACGTGGCGCTGGTGAATACGACAGCCACGACATCATCAATCAACTCGATTGTTTGGGTGTGGAACGCGATGATGGCGTTTCCACTTATCATGTCTCCTTTCATGCGTCGATGATTGCCGAAGTCTTGCCTGACGTTCTTGATATCTATTCCAAGATTGTGCGAGAACCACGTCTTCCCGAAGATGAACTCGAGCATGCCAAGGCAGGCGCATTACAAGAGTTGCGGGGGCTTGAGGATGAGTTGGCCCAACGCTGCTTTCGCGATCTAAAACGTATTCGATACCCGGGGCCCTTGGGACGCTCTCCGCTGGGTGACTTCGCCGGAATCGAGGCGATCGATCGTCAGCATTTGGTCGACTATCACTCGAAATTCTATATCCCGCAAGGAACCATTCTTTCCGTAGCGGGAGCAATCGATTGGCCCGAGCTCGTCGAACTGGTAGAAGGATTGTTTGGACGTTGGGGCAAAGGTACTGAGCAAGTCTTACCAAAGCCTGACGTTATTTCTGCCTACAAACACATCGACTATCCTTCGCAACAGACGCAAATCGCATTGGCCTACGATGGCGTCCCTTATGGGCACGCGGATTACTATCGAGCCCGGGCACTAGTTGGCATTTTGAGCGATGGCTTAAGCTCGCGTTTGTTTACCAAAGTGCGTGAAGAAAATAGCTTGGTCTATGCCGTTAGTGCCTCACCGCATTCATTGTACGGATGTGGCAGCAACCTCTGTTACGCGGGAACGCAAACCCAGAAAGCACAGAAGTGCTTAGACTTGGTGTGGCAAACGATTCTGTCGTTGCGAGACGGTATTGCCCAAGAGGAGCTTGATTGTTGGAAAGCTCGGATGCGGACTTCGTTGGTCATGGAACAGGAATCGTCGCTCGGCCGGGCTTCGCAAATGGCATCGGATTGGTTTTATCTCGGGCGGATTGTTCCGCTCGAAGAAACGCAAGTCGAGATCCAAAATCTGACAACGGAATCGTTGCAACAATACAGCGTAGAACATCCACCTCAGAACTTTACTGTGGTTACCCTTGGCGAAGTGCAACTGGAGTTACCCGATGGAATTTCGGCAAGCAAAATTGAGTAATGGGTTGGAAGTCGTAGCCGAAATCCATCCTACTGCTCTCACTGCTTCGTACGGCATTTTCGTCAACACCGGAGCGCGTGATGAGCAACATGGTGTTGCGGGCGTAAGTCACTTCCTCGAACACATGGTCTTTAAAGGGACCAAAACGCGTTCGGCTGCCCAAGTAAACCTGGAGTTCGATCGCATTGGCGCTTCGGCCAACGCCTACACCTCGGAAGAAAGAACGGTGTATCACGCGACGGTTTTGCCGGAGTTTCAAAAACCTGTCATGGACTTGCTTTGCGATCTCATGAGCCCTGTGCTCGATGCTGAAGAGTTTCGCAAGGAAAAGGACGTCGTACTGGAGGAGATCGCTATGTACGACGACCAGCCTCCATATGGCGGTTTTGAGAAAGCGATGGAGATGTATTTCGGATCACATCCCCTGTCAGCGAGAGTTCTGGGAACGTATGACTCCGTTTCGGGCATGACTGTTGAGCAGATGCGCGAATATCATCAGTTGCGGTATGCAACGGGTAACATGATTGTTTGTGCGACAGGCAATGTAGACTTTGAACGCTTGGTCGAGCAAGTGCAGCAAGCGTCCGAACATTGGCCCGTCGGGACTCGAATTCGCGAGAATTTTGAGGTGGCCATCCACCCAACAGCAGCCGTTATGCAGCACCCAGCGGCTTGCCAAAACTACTGGATCCGAGTTAGTCCGGGGCCCAGTCGACGAGACCAAGATCGCTATGCCATGCGTTTGTTGGCAACGATACTAGGAGATGACACGGGGTCGCGAATCTTTTGGGAGTTGATCGACACCGGCTTGGCCGAAGGTGCTGCACTCTATTGTCAAGAATTCGATGATGTCGGTTTGGTTCAAGCCAGCTTGTGCGCTGGTCCTGAAGAATTTGAAGCGGTTCAAGAAGTCTTGGTGAATGTGATTCACTCAGGCGTTACCGTTCCGCCATCACAAGACGAATTGGAACAAGCCTTTCATAAGATCCATGCTAGTATCGTGCTCGCGTCCGAGCGGAGTTCCAATCGTCTCTTCACTGTAGGTTCGGCTTGGCTCAGTCGTCGAGCTTGGGAAACGGCCGATGAGATCATTGCCCGATATCGAGCTGTCACGTTGAATGACATTCAACGTGTCGCCGATCAATATCTCAAACAACCCGCTATCAGTTTGCTGGTTTGCGGCGAAAAATAAGCGGAATGGGCTGGGTCTCAAGACGCAGCTTTCTCCGCATGGTTTAGGTTGGGCTATACCGCGCCGACTAAGAGTTGTGCGCGGCTTTAGGTAAGATGATCGCGGCGAAGTTGAATCCAACGCTCTACCAGTGGTCGTTTTTCTCCGTTAGCTCCAAACAGGCCTGCATTGGGATGTTGGTGCGGAAATGCATCCGATAGTTGATTCCAGAGGATGCCCTGAACCGCTTGTTTGGCAAGCATCAATTCCAAAACATCTGCAGCGGCCGGGGGGCCGGCATTATCGGGTGATAAGGCGTTGATCTTTGTTGGAACGCCGACGTCCACGGGTGGCTGACCCGATTTGGGCAACGCTTGATGCGCAAACGGAAACCATGATGAGACCATGCCCATTTTGGGGTTTGCATTTCGGTCAGCTTGCGAGGCCAATGGTTGGCGCATCAACAACATCAACGGTAAACCCAATAAAGACCATTGGTCGATGAGTCGGTTGAACTCCAGTAAATCTCTGGGGAGCGTACCGTTGGGCCAGTAGTTGTGGTTCACTTCTAAGCCCACACCACTCAGGCCAAGATCAGCGCGAATTAATGCGTCGACAAAATGAAGTGGCGAAATGGCTTCTTGATGTGCACCGAGATATTCACACCATGGTTGATCAACGCTGATGATTACCGCAGCGCGGTCATCAAGGCTGCGGACCAATTGGATCGCATGCACTGCTAGACGCAAAGCTTGTTCATCCGTTAAACGCAATTCGGTAGGCGCATTGAGACCAGCAGCAACATGCCAAAGATGAACTTTGCCGCGGTAACGTGTGACGACATCCCGCACATGTTCTAGAACCGCTTCGAGTAATTTCTCGAAAGGCTCTTCCACCAACATCAACCATTCGGGTAAGGGTTGCGATTGTAGTGAGATCAAAGGGCCGCCACTAACTCGCAGGCCACGTTGTCTGGCCCAGGCAATTTGTGAATCGGGAACCGTGTAATCCGCTTTACCCGAACCTTTGCGAATCAGGCTCCATTCCAGCGGAATGCCAATGGTGTTGGAAAGTTCAAGGATTGGAAATTGAGTCAATTGGTCGATGGGGGCAAAGGGGAGTTGAACCCCGATCAATGTGGACAAGCGAGGTTCTTGCTGATGTCGGCAAAGAAGTGCTTGTTCGGTGTATCCGCGACACAGAAGTTGATTGCTGTACAGAGCGTTTTCAATCGCCGTTTCGACCGCCTTGTCATGATCTTCGCCCGGCGGTGACAGAATGGCATCGAGAAAACGATCGAGCGCGATGGCGGAGCGATTTAGAAATTCTTCGGAGAGTCTCAGTCCCAACCGTTGCCATTCGAATGCTTGGCTTCGCATTCGATGGATGGTTCCACGAGCCAGTTCCAAGCCGAGGTCATACGGTACGTCGCTGCGGCGAAGACTGGTCGTCGACAGTAATAACGGACCATGCAATTTGGTGGGCCAAATAACGCTGAGCCGCGATGATTCATCGATGGAGCGCTCGATGGCATAGGTCGAGTTAAGATTGGTGCGTCGGCAAAACCACGGCAGCCCTTCGATTCCCGTAAGGTAGGCTGTTTGCCACGCCAACGGGTCCATAGAAAAGGTTTTTGGGGTTTCGAAACGTAAGCCGGCCATGAATTAGTTACTGCTTTCCAGCGGATTTCAACAAAAGCAACGATTACCGACGAAACTCGCCAACCCCAACCCTAGGGCGGGAACCATTCCAATCACTCACTGCCTAACTCAATACGGGCCACACTTTCAGGTACTCGAATCTCATCCGCCTTACCTGTCGTGAGAAGAGGACGTTTACAGGATTCGGAAGATATGGGATAAGGGCTCTTGCATGGTTGCGCAAATCTAATCCAATCATAGACTTCGTGCAATTATGCGGTGGTTCCAACGCGGCTTATTTCCCGAAAGTCTACCCATGTCTTCCTGCGTCCTAAACACTCAACTCCCATTCCCAAAACGAAGCGGAAAAGTACGTGATGTCTACGACCTAGGGGATCGGCTACTGATCGTAAGTACCGATCGGATCTCTGCTTTTGATTATATCCTACCGAACGGTATCCCAGATAAAGGAAAAGTGCTCACGAAGATGAGTTGCTTTTGGTTCGCACACCTACCGGTCGCCAATCATTTGCTCAGTCACGAATTACCGGCAGAGGTCCGAGATCTTCCCGAGGCCGAATCTTTGGATGGGCGGGTGATGGTGGTCAAGAAGGCGACTGTGGTCCCGTTTGAGTGTGTCATTCGCGGGTATTTGGAAGGGTCTGGATGGGCCGAATACAAGCAAAATCAGGCTGTTTGCGGGGTTTCGCTACCCAGCGGCTTGGTGCAATGTTCGCAGTTGCCTGAGCCCATTTTTACCCCTGCTACCAAAGCGGAAAGTGGGCACGATGAGAATGTGACCTTCGAGTACATGGCCCGCGAAGTGGGAGGTTCAATCGCCGCAAAATTGCGAGATCTCAGTTTGTTGGTTTACAGAAAAGGTGCCGAAATTGCTGCCCAAAAGGGCGTTATCATCGCGGACACTAAGTTGGAATGGGGGTGGCACGCTGGTGAACTCATCTTGGTCGATGAAGTTCTTACACCCGATAGTTCCCGTTTTTGGCCCTCCGACCGTTACCAGCCAGGCAAGAGTCAGCCATCACTCGATAAGCAATTTGTGAGGGAATGGTTGATGCAGTGCGGTTGGGATCGCAATTCGCCTCCCCCTCCCCTCCCCCAAGAAATCGTGGAGAAGACATCGCAGAAGTACAAGGATGTTCTCAAGCAATTGGCTGGCGTCAGCGTCTAGTTGGCTTGTAGGTTGGGCTTCCAGCCCGACCTACAAAACTTCGAAAGCAAGTAGGGCGGGCTGGAAGCCCACCCTACGCGGCTCGCAAAATTACTTTTTGTGACGGCGAATCGCTTCGGCTACCGCATCACCCATCTCTGCAGGCGATGGAGCGACAACGATTCCAGCCGCTTCGAGAGCAGCGACTTTCTCAGCTGCAGTTCCCTTGCCGCCCGTGATGATGGCACCAGCGTGGCCCATGCGTTTGCCTGGAGGTGCTGTGCGGCCAGCGATAAACGCAGCCACGGGCTTGGTCACATGAGCCTTGACGAACGCAGCCGCTTCTTCTTCGGCGTTGCCACCAATTTCACCGATCATCAAGATGACTTCGGTTTGATCGTCGGCTTGGTACCGAGCCAGCAAGTCGATGTACGAGGTACCTACGATCGGGTCGCCACCTAATCCAACGCAAGTCGATTGGCCCAAACCCAATTTGGTGGTTTGCCAAACAGCTTCGTAGGTCAATGTCCCGGAGCGGCTCATGATGCCAACCTTGCCGGGCTTGTGAATGTAACCTGGCATAATGCCAATCTTGCATTCGCCTGGGGTGATCAAGCCTGGGCAGTTCGGGCCGATAAGAACGCTCTTGCTCTTACGTACCGTTTCATACACAGGGACCATGTCGATAACAGGCACGCCTTCGGTGATGGCCGCAATCACTTCGATCCCCGCATCAATCGCTTCTAGGATTGCGTCAGCGGTGAATGGAGGAGGAACGAAGATCATCGTGGCATTGGCGCCGGTCTGTTTTACAGCTTCTTCCACTGTATCAAAAACGGGCAAGCCTTCTACGGTTTCGCCTGATTTGCCCGGTGTCACGCCACCGACCATTTGGGTTCCGTACTCTTTGCAGCCCTTGGTGTGAAAAGCACCAGCTTTTCCAGTGATGCCTTGGCAGATAACGCGGGTGTTCCGATTAACCAAAATACTCATAGCTTTTACTGCGCATATCTCAAAATGTGGAATGATGTTTCATTAAGCAAATCAGCAGGTCGCACACGCTTATGAGGCGATGCCAGCCGCAGCAACAACTTTCTTGGCAGCATCTGTGAGGCCATCAGCGGCGATCATGTCGAGCCCGCTTTCCTTCAGCATCCGCTTACCTTCTTCCACTTCTGTACCTTCCAGTCGCACCACCAAAGGGACGTTGAAGCCGACTTCCTTCGAAGCTTCGATCAATGCGGTGGCGATGGTCGTGCAACGCGCGATACCACCGAAAATGTTGACCAACACGGCTTTGCAATTTGGATCGGAAAGCAAAATGCGAAACGCTTCGGTGACTTGTTGAGTGTTTGCTCCACCCCCAACGTCCAAGAAGTTCGCAGGTGCTCCACCGTGGTACTTGATAATGTCCATCGTGGCCATCGCCAAGCCTGCACCATTGACCAAGCAGCCAATGTTGCCTTCTAGCTTCACGTAGCTTAATCCTGCATTGCCTGCTCGAACTTCGGCGGGTTCTTCTTCGCCGATGTCTCGCAGCTCTTTAACATCCGCATGGCGGAAAATCGCGTTATCATCAAATGTTACCTTCGCATCTAGGGCGATCATTTGATTGTCAACCGTTATCACCAATGGGTTGACTTCTACCAATGAGCAATCGTAGTCCACAAAGAACTTGCACAGCGTCTTCATAAACGACTCGGCGCTTCGAGCGGCCGGGCCGGTAATGTTGAGTTTCTTGCACAGCTTGCGAACTTGGAAACTGTCCAAACCGCGTTGTGGATCAAAATGTTCTTTGAAGATCTTCTCAGGGGTCTCGGCAGCGACCTTTTCGATTTCCACGCCACCTTCGTTGCTAACCATCAGCACGGGTTTGCAAGCGGCACGATCCACCACAATACCGAGATAAAGCTCGCGTGCGATTTGGCAACCTTGTTCCACCAACACTTGGCGTACTTCACTGCCAGCAGGGCCTGTTTGGATTGTTACCAGCTTCTTGCCCAGCAAACCGGTGGCAACAGCGGCTGCTTCCGCTCCCGACTTTACCAGCTGAACACCGCGCTGATTCGGATTATCGATCACGGTACCCTTACCGCGACCACCTGCGTGGATCTGGGCCTTAACCACAGCCACTGGACTACCCAAACTCTCGAACGCTTTTTGTGCTTCTTCAGCACTTCGAGCAACGTGACTTGCTAATACGGGCACACCAGCTTTTCGGAACAGCTGCTTCGCCTGGTATTCGTGAATCTTCATTTTGCTACCGTAGTTGTTCGTAAATGGGAAGCTTCAAGAGCAACGACTTTTGGACGCAAAATCGCCAGAATTCGCCGCAAAACTACCCCGTCGTAAAGAATAAGTTCGGGATTATAGGTCCACCCCCCGCATACTACAAGCGGCCCCGGGATGCAGGACTTGGCCTCCAAGAACGAAAAAAGGGACCCCAAATGACTTGGAGTCCCTTATCTAAATTGCAAGTTGCGACGGATCGCCATCAGGGCCCGACAGCGGCTAGTTGATCGCCCTTATCCCTTACGGCTTATTCATGAACCTCGTCTTGCAAGCCTAGCTTCTTCATTTTCTTGTACAGCGTCGTGCGGTTGATTCCCAATTGCTCGGCTGTAAGGTTGCGATTCCAGCGGTTGGCCTGTAACGCATTGAGAATGATCTGCTTTTCGGGCAATGTCATCGCATGTCGCAGGCGATCACTTGTCACCGGCAGCGCGCTCTGTGGCACCATGTCGCGTCTCTGCACCTGCGGTGGCAGGTCCGACGCATCCAACAGCGGACGTTTGGCCAAAAGGACGGCTCGCTGAACCACATTTTCTAACTCACGAATGTTGCCCGGCCACGAGTATTGAAGCATCTGCTGCATCGCGTCGCTCGTGAAGCCTTCAATATCTTTGCCAAACTCCTTACGGCATTCCTGCAAGAAGTGCTCGATCAATAACGGAATGTCGCCAATTCGTTCGCGCAATGCGGGTAACTGCAAATGGATCACGTTGATTCGATAAAACAAATCTTGGCGGAACTTACCCAACCGCACTTGCTCTTCTAAGTTCTCATTGGTCGCCAAGATCGTTCGCGAATCCACGCTAAAGGTCTCGTTACCACCTAACGCTTCGAACTGAAATTCTTGCAAAACTCGCAACAGTTTTACTTGAAGTGCTGGGCTCGCAGTGCCGATTTCGTCGAGGAAAATCGTTCCGCCATCCGCCTGCTTGAACTTCCCAACTTTGTTATGAGTGGCGCCCGTAAACGCTCCGGTAACGTGTCCAAACAACTCGCTTTCCAATAAGTTGTCCGGCAACGCTCCACAAGCAACCTCCACAAATGGATTGTTGCGACGCTTGCTTCGACGATGGATGGCTCGCGCTATCATCGACTTACCTGTCCCATTCTCGCCTGTGATTAACACAGTCGCGCGAGCATCGGCTATGGACTCGATGACCTCGAAGATCTTGAGCATGCGATAATCGTGACTGAGGATGTTCTCCATCCCAAAGCGACGATCGAGCTCCGCTTTGAGACGCTCATTTTCATCCGCAATCATGCGCTGCTGTTTGGCTCGTTGAAGTGCGGTCAAGAGTTCTTGATCGATCAGCGGTTTGGTCAATAGGTCAAACGCACCGCGCGAGACCGCTTCCGCTCCTGAATCTGGGCCCCCATAACCGGTCATCAATAAGAATGGGGTCGAGGGCGTTCGCTTTCTCGCAAAATCGAGAACTTCAAAACCGTCCCCGTCATCCAGCCGAATATCGCACAAAACCAAATCGAATGTTTCCGAGCCAAGTTTCTTCTTGGCGTCCGAGACACGCCAGCAGGGCGTCACCTGAAAGCCCTCGCTCTCCAACCATTGGCTCATCGAGTCGAGCAACCAACGGTCGTCATCTACGAGTAATAGGTGGCCTTGTTGCGGTTTGGTGGGTTGATTCATGGCGTACAACTTCGAGCAGGATGTTTAAGGAAAGCAACATTTCGTTCCTTTCATTATTTAGGTTACGGTTTGAGGACTCGCCGCATCCTGTTGGCTGAAAATCTTGCGGGATCGTCGCATTTTCTTGATGAAATCCCCAAAATTGCGTCTAAGCTCTACCAAAGGAGGTGTTTTCGCCTGCAAAATCGCTTTATCTTCCCTAGTCGAGCCCTAAAGGAAACTCTTTCGGGGAGTGGTTCACTATTAGGGTGGACTCACGAGGGAGGGGCCTTGGTTTTGCTAGAAAATTCCCTAAAATCCACCATTCTTACGTAATGGTGATGGTGGACAGCCGACATTACTTAGCGTATTTTTATATTAACCCCCACGAAATGGTTCCGTTCTAAGGTAGCCTTTGTGCCGTGGGCATAGATGCTGCAATTTTGGTCTTTGGCAGCATTCGAATTTACAATTGGTTGTTTTTCGAGAAGAAAGATTTCTCCTATGGCGATACGTGTCTTGGTTGCTGACGATCATGAAGTCGTTCGCATGGGACTTAAGGCTTTGTTGACCGGACCGGATGTCGAAGTGGTTGGCATCGCAAAGTCAGGTACCGAAGTACTTGAGGTCATTGATACCCTCAATCCAGATGTGGTCATGCTCGATGTTCGCATGCCCGATGATGAAGGTCTTCAGACTCTTGAAGTTCTACGACAAAAGTCACCCGAATTGGGCATCATCATGTTGTCGACCTATGACAACCCTACTTACATTGCTCGAGCTATCGCACTAGGTGCGAATGACTACATCCTCAAAGGCTCCAGCAAGAATGACATTCTTGATTCCGTGCGACGCGTGGCTAAACGCGAATTGCCCACGGAAAGCAATGTGATGCGACGTGTGCGAGCAACTATGGCTCGTCGCAAAGATCGCGCCGACTCGAAGGATGTACCATTAACCAATCGCGAACTGCAAGTTCTTCGCCATATTGCGTTGGGCCTTAGCAATCGCGAAATCGGTTCCTCGCTCGGGATCAGTGTCGAGACCGTTAAGGAACACGTTCAGAACATCTTGCGTAAGCTGGACTCTCCAGACCGCACCGCTGCAGCCGTATGGGCTGTAAAGCTCGGCTTGGTCTAAACCAGACTCAAGCCAACGCATGATTTGCCGTTCACAGCAGAAGGCAAGGTTTAGACCTTGCCTTCTTTTTTGCGCCCTTCTTTTTGGGGCCTTCTGTTTATGGCATCGAGTGCAGATTGTTGTTGCGCGAGAAATACGTCCATAAAAAAACTCGGCCTCCGATGAAGAGGCCGAGTTCTAATGTTTCAGTAGATGTACCGGTGAAAATTAATCCCACCACCATTGGTTTTCGGTCAAACCTTGGATCGGTGCGTTGCTCTGGGTTTCTTTGATCTTACCAGTTGCATCGACATTCTTGTTCTCTCCAGCAAAGGCTTGGCGTGGTTGAATGTTAACACCACCACCGATCGGAGTTAGCAGGCGTCCATTGTTGAAGAATGTGTTGACGGCTGGCTCAACATGCAAAGGAGCTGCAAAACGTTCAACCTTCACGATCGACTCGTCGCCGAAAACACCCAATGTCCATTGCGATTGGCCGTAGAAGTCCGCGTCCTGAATGAAAGCTGCCGCAATCGACATGTCAACTAAGTTGCGAAGTTGAGCATATACGGGAGTGGTTTCAGCCAGCTTGGAGTACTTCTCAGTGAATTCGCGGGTGAACTGCTGGCTAGCTTTGTTTACGTTCGTGCGAGCTTCACGTGAGCCGTCCTTCTTCACCAACTCTTCTGCACCAACCAACTTGACGCCTTGGCCATTCAAGAACATGGCACCGCCATCTTCGCTCACTTCAACCGAAGCATAGTCTGGAACAAAATACCAACGTTGAAGATTTGACGACTTGCCTACGGAACGTTCTGTGAAGCTCTTGATACCAACCACGGTTCGCTCTAACCCAATTCCGATCAGCTTCATGCGATAGTCAGCTTCGACCATAACACGAGCAAAGTTGGTGGTTGCAGGAACACCCTTGATCGAGATCGTTTGTAAGCCGAGATTTTGCTTGAGGCCCATCGCGATTGAGTTTGCATCGCCTGGGGTGATGTTACGACCCGATAGCGATTGCAAGAATTTGTTCATTCGCTCCAAGCCTTCTTGCGTTGGGTCGATGGAAACACCGATCACCTTGGTCTTTTCACCAGTAGGTGGGAAGCAACGCAAGGCAACAATCAGATCTTCCAAAGCGAGAACCGGAAGGCCAGATTCCAAACCAACCACATGACCGGTTGGAGCTTCCGCAAATGGTTCAGCTGGACCAGCGATAACAATGTCACCGCTTTCTGGATAATAGAAGACGTAATCGATCGAGGTTAAACCAGCAAGGTAAGTCATGTCTGGAGATAACGTTCCGCCGTTTTCAAGCTTCTTAGCAACCGCTTTTTCCAAGCGATTCAATGAAACCTTGCGGAGCTTGCTGGCCTTGGCCAAGTCGGGCATCATCGCTGCCTTGGCGGCTTGATTGCGAGCGGCAGCCAACATGGGGTTGGTCGCTTGAATTCGCAGAACGCCCGCAGCGTCAACTTCAATACCGGCAGGAACGTTGCCGTTATTGTTGTTGTTATTGTTATTGTTGTTATTGTTGTTGTTATTATTGTTCTGTGCAAAGACCGCTGTTGGAAGCAACAAGAGCCAAAGAGCTAAAGCCGCTATTGCTAGGGGTTCAACACGAACCAAATTACGAAACGGAGTGAAGCTCATAGACTCTTTTTCCTGTCGCAACAAATGATGAGCAATCGGTTTTTTGGACTGAACAAAACGACGAATTTCAAACGAGAGTGACCGCATCTCAACACCCAGAAAAGGTGCTGATAGGCGAAAGTTTATTTGGCCACCTTCATCGAGGATAATTCGAGCTCAACCAAAAAGCAACAAATTACCTGACTCCCCCAGTTTTTCTAGGATCTTGAGAAGTTCTTTTTCGGAACATTCTTATTAGGTTTGGGGGGGGCGATCATCAACCGATGGCTATTTGCCCCCAGCAAATCGTCTAACCGATCCCGCAATTGCCGGTCGATTTCGACTTTATGCTGACCGCTACGTAAGTGTACCATTTCTCCAGTATCCAAGCGTAGGCTGAATAAAACCTCACGGGTCCCGGGATAGCCTCGCAAAATCTCCCGAATTCGGGCGATGTGTTCTGAGGTGTGCTTTTGTTCATCGAGGTGAATGCGGATTCCCGTTGTGAATTTGGTGTCGGCTTCATGTAACGGAATGATTTCGTTGCAAATCAAATTGCATTCCTCGCCTCCATCGCGACGGTCCACAGCCCCGCGTATCAGTACTACCGCATCGGGCTCGATGAACTGCCCCATTTGTTCATATCCATCGGGCCAGCAAATACAACGCACAGTTCCGTCGAGATCTTCCATATCGAAGTTGGCGTATTTCGACGGAGCCCCAGGCTTAGGGTTGCGGGTGTGAGCAAGCTTGATCGATGAAATCATTCCACCCACAATCACTTCGGCGCGGTTCTGCACAGTTCGCATCGTAATCGTGGTGTGACTGGTGAGGTTTCGCAGAGCGGATTCATGTTCGGATAATGGATGTGCTGAGAGATAAAAGCCGAGCACATCCTTTTCACCTTGCAGGCGTTCTTTCTCTGGCAGTTCAGGGACATCGGGCAAATCGATCTTGGGGTTGACGGCCGCTTCCACATCATCTTCATCATCAAACAAGCCGCGTTGACCTGCGCGGCGATCGGCTAGCTTGGCTGCCCCCGATTGAAGAGCTTTGTCAACGATTGCCAACAATTGAGCTCGACGCGCTCCGAAACCATCCATAGCCCCCGAACGGATCAAGGTTTCAATCGTCGAGCGATTGCATTGCGACGGATCGACACGTTCGCACAAATCGAAAAGATCTTTGAAGGGACCATCTTTTTCACGGGCTGCCACGATGGCATCGGCAGAGCCTCCGCCGCAACCACGGATAGCGCTTAAGGCGAAACGAATCTTGCCATCTTGTACCACAAAGTCACCGTGTGAATGATTCACGTCAGGTGGCAACACCGTGATACCCATACGCGCGCAGTCTTCGAGATGTTCGACCAACGAGTCTTTGCGCTTAAAGTTGCGGCCTTCAATGTCGCCCGAAAGCAACGCGGCCATAAACTCACAGGGGAAATGTGACTTTAGATAGGCTGTCTGATAAGCGATCAATGCATAAGCGGTCGAATGGCTCTTATTGAAACCGTACCCGGCGAACTTGAGAATCATATTCCAAAGTTCTTGAGCTTCATCTTTGGGAAGACCTAGGCTGGTCGAGCCTTGGATGAATTTTTCCTCGTTGGCAGCGATGATCGATTCTTTTTTCTTGCTGATCGCTTTGATACATGTGTAGGCTTTGGCCAACTCAATACCACCAAGGCGATTGAGAATGCGCATCACTTGTTCCTGGTAAACCATCACGCCGTTGGTTTCTTCCAAGATGTCACGCAATACCTCGTGTTTATACTCAGCGATTTTTCGTCCATGCTTCACGGCGACATAGTCTTCCACCATGCCCCCTTCCAGCGGACCAGGACGATAGAGAGCGTTGGTCGCAATGATGTCGCGGAAATGGTCCGGCTTCATCTTTTGCAAAAGGTCGCGAATACCACCGCTTTCCAGCTGAAACACCCCCTTCGTTTCGCCGCGTTGCAACAACTCGAACGTCGGTTTGTCATCCAGTGGAAACTTCAGTGGGTCAATCGTTTTGCCAGTGGTTTGCTGAATGATCTCAACCGCTTTAGCCAGGATCGTTAAGTTGCGCAGACCGAGAAAGTCCATCTTCAACAGACCGGCAGCTTCCACATCACCCATTGACCATTGCGTGATGATATCGGTCTTCCCACCAACACGACCGAGTGGCACATATTCGGTCAGCGGCTTGTCGGCGATAACTACTGCCGCCGCATGCGTACCGATGTTGCGAGCCAAGCCTTCCAGCTTCATAGCCAGATTCAGCAATTCGCCCACATCGTTGTCGCGTTCATAAAGCGCCTTCAAATCGGCATTGGCTTCGAGAGCTTTCTTGATGGTGATCTTGAGTTCGTCGGGAACCATTTCTGTGATCTGGTTCACTTGCGCCAATGGAAGTCCCATGGCGCGTCCGACATCTTTGATCGCAGCTCGCGCTTGAAGTGTTCCAAAAGTGCCAATCTGGGCTACGTTCGATTCACCATATTTTTCTTTCACATAACGGATGATCTCGGTGCGTCGGTCTTTGCAGAAGTCGATGTCGATATCAGGTGCTTCTGTTCGACTTTCGTCCAAGAATCGTTCGAACAGCAAGTCGTACTTAATGGGGCAGACGTGGCTCAAGTACAACGCATAACAGACCAAGGCTCCCACACCGCTACCGCGAGCGGTCGCTGGTACACCCTGTTCACGCGCATGTCGCACGAAGTCCCACACAATCAAGAAGTAATTCGAAAAGCCCAATTTCGAAATCACATTGAGTTCACGATCAAGCCGTTGCTTGACGATTGGGGCGAGTTCACCATCGATGATGCTCTCAGGATCCCCTTCGTACCGCTCCATCAAACCGCTTTCACACAGCGATCGCAAATACTCATCCGGTGTCTGCTGCGTTGGAATGGTGTAGTTCGGGAAGTTGCGTTTCCCCAGCTCCAAGTCGATACAGACGCTGTTGGCTATTTCTTGGCTGCGAGCCACTGCATCTTCCAGGCCTGGAAAATGCATATACATTTCGTCGGGACTGCGAACGTAAAACTGATCGTTCTCCATCTTCATACGGTTGGTGTCAGTTCGGAACTTACCCGTATTGATGCATAAAAGAATGTCTTGGGTCGCGTGATCGGATTGCTCTAGGTAATGAGCATCGCTGGTGGCGACGAGTGGCAAGCCCATGTGATTCGCGATATCAACGGCACCCTGCACCTGAATGCGTTGCAGATCGATACCGTTATTCATGATTTCAATGAAGTATCGATCACCGAATACTTTATGAAACCAAGCAGCGGTTTCCATCGCTTCTTTATAGACTTTGCCAGTATCGTGCCCCTTCAATATCTGGCGGCTAAACTCGCTCGATAAACAACCGCTAAGACAAATGATTCCTTCGCTGTAGCGTTGCAATATTTCTTTATCGATTCGCGGCTTGAAGTAAAAACCTTCTAAGCTGGCAGCGGAAGCTAACTTCACCAAGTTCTTGAAGCCGGTTCGGTTTTGCGCTAACAGCGTGAGGTGATACGACGCCTCCTTCATGCTGCTCGCATCGCGTTCGAATCGGCTCTTGGGAGCGATGTAGGCTTCATAACCAACGATTGGATTGATGCCAGCCGATTTGGCTTTCTGATAAAACTCTAACGCGCCATGCAAGTTACCATGGTCTGTGAGCGCCACCCCGTTCATGCCGAGCGATTTCACACGATCGATCAACTTGCCAATCGGTGATGCACCGTCCAATAAGCTGTAATGGCTGTGGCAATGCAGGTGCACAAAGGGACGAGTGGATTTTGGTGGTGTATTGCCGCCCGAAGCAATCGAAGGAGCGATGTCTGCCATGATGGACCTCCTGTGCGAGTGAATTCCTTGCGATCCCTACCGGACCAGATGGGACGGTCCAGTGCAGTCCTGCAAAAAGAGAGAGGTGATGGACTCACCTACCAACCGAGAGTATAGCGATTCGCTCGTCTTCATCCACTGAATTGATGAGCAGCAGCGGGCGGATTGCTCGACTTAAATCTTGTCTGGATCTGCAATACTACGAATCATTTCCGACAATCGACCTTGCAATTGCAGCAGAACTTGCCACGTTGCGGGGGGAACAACAATTTCAGGTTTTTGGGGATCCGTTTCCACGCCATCAATGACAAATTGCAATCCCGCATGCAGATGTTCCAAAATCTCTGAAAACTGTGCGGCTTGGCTCGGGCTCAAACGTTCGGGGAGCCCCGGTATCGACTCAATCTTGCCCAGTAGTCCTAAAGAGCTAGAGAGGCCCGTGCTTAGGTCGAGATCCTGATCAGCAATGTCGGAGTCTTCGGCAGTATAAGCACTATTAAATGCCTCACCTCGCGATGCGCTGAGTTCCTGAAGTCGATCTGCAATTTGCTCTCGATTCCCAAACAGCAACACAGAGCGTCCTACGGCGATGATATCGCCGAATCTCAAAAGCCGAAGTTGGCAATCTTGGCCATTGATTTTGGTCCCGTTGGTACTATCCAAATCCGTTAGAACCAGGCGTTCGTTGTCTTCTTGAATCTTGAGATGACAGCGACTTACGCGTTCATCATTGAGTTGGATCGAGTTGCCTTCTTCTCGGCCGATGGTGATTGGGGGACGAAGATCGGGGAATACTCGGCCACGATCTGCCCCTTGAAGAACTCGCAATGTGACCAAAACCATGGTGGAAATTTTTCTGGTAGGAACGGATGGAATGGATGAGTGCTGTGATGAAGACTGGCTCTAATTTTGTCGATTTCCGCTATCCGTTGCAACAAACGTCGAAATTATTTGCCATCCCTCAAGCGATCACCAAGGAAATTGTCTAATTCCTCAATCGCATGTATTTTGGCCACTGTCGTTTCTAAATCATACTCAACACGTTGAAAAAATAACCTGTTTTCGTCCAGAATTACATAACAACTCCGCCAATCGCCATCCCGAGGTTGGCCCACGGATCCAACGTTGACCAGCGACTTTTCTTCCCCGATCAAGTATCCGTCCGTTAGGTCGGTTGGACGCAAGAATTGGCCTTCCGAAGTAAATACACCTGGCACGTGAGTGTGGCCTTGAAAGCAGATTTTTTGCACCATGGAGAAGAGCTTCTCCATTTTTCGGCGGTTATAAACATCTTCGGGAAACACATACTCGTTCACTGGGTTTCGGACCGACCCGTGTACGAATAACGTATGCCCTTCTCGGCGAATGCGGGGTAGTCGGCTCAAATAATCTAGCCGTGCTCGAATCGCCGCCAACGGCTCCATACCGACGCGATGTTTGCCTTCTAACTGCTGACGCGTCCAGAAAATCGCTTGCTCTGCCACATTGCTAAAACCTTCAGGATCAAACAATGCAGCCAGGTCGTGATTCCCCAAAATACAAGCGTCGAATTGCATCACTTGATCAACGCATTCGCACGGATTGGGGCCGTAACCAACGATATCCCCCAAGCAGACAATTTGCTCACAACCGCGCTGCTTCGCATCGGCTAACACCGAAGTGAGCGCTTCTAGGTTGCCATGAATATCACTCAGAATGGCTCGTTTGACCACGCAATTACCGTCCCGTCCTCAAGCGATCGCCCAGCATATTGTCGAGTTCTTCAATCGCATAAATTTTGCGAATCGTCGTATCAACATCATAGTTAACTCGACGGAAGTAAACCATTTTTTTCCCATGGTCAATGATGGTGTAACAGCTGCGCGGATCCTCATCGCGAGGTTGGCCCACCGAACCCACATTGACCATCATCTTTTCGCGACCCAACGGGAACTCATAATTGCAGTCGTCTGGTGTGATAAATTCCTGCTCGGTGGTGAAGACACCCGGCATATGCGTGTGTCCCTGAAAGCAATATTTTTGCAAACGTTCGAACAGCAATTCCATCCGCTTTTGGTCGTAAATAGTCTCTGGAAACACATATTCGTTCGTGGGATCACGCGGCGAACCGTGTACATAAAGGAAGTCGCCATTTTGATACCATCGTGGCAATTCTCCCAGAAAATCCCAGCGTTTGTTGGATTGAGACGCTTTTCCCGTCCCCCGATCCAAAGCATCACGCGTCCAATAAATCGCCCGTAATGCGACTTGGTTAAATCCCTCAGGATCAAACAAAGTTGCCTGATCGTGATTTCCCATGATGGTAAACTCACAACGGCTGATCACCACATCCAAGCATTCGCACGGGTTAGGACCATAGCCCACCACATCCCCCAGACAAGCAATCTGATCGATGCTCTGCGTCGCGATGTCGGCCATTACCGCCGTCAACGCCTCCAGATTACCGTGGACATCACTGATCAGAGCTTGCCTCACTGCTTGTGGCTCCTAAAAACTATTCTGTATCTCAAAGTAAAAGTCGATCTCTAGGTAAAGTCGATCTATAGATGAAGTCGCTCGCCAATCGTTCCCATTCAACCAGCGGCGGGTTGCCATTTCAGTTGGTCACCCATTTGAGGATGCTCAGGGAAACTTCGCATTGTAAAATCTTGGTTTATGATCGGACAGTCGGCATACACTCCGCAGGCCACACTCTGAAAATTCCCCAAATTAGTGGTGAATTGTGCAGTACTGTTGCCACAATCCCCTTAGGTTGTACCCTTTGACCAAGTTGGGGTGGGTTATTTCGCACAGTTATTTCCTCAGAAATATTTGCCCAGAAAGTTACCCCTATGTGGCACCTCGCCCTCGAGACCATCGGCCTCTCTGGTTCAGTGGCTCTCCATAAAGATAGTCAACTTGTAGCGAATTTTCCTCTCCCAACCGAAATCGGCTCCGCTCGCAGTCTTATGCCGGCCATTGAGGCTGTGGTTCGTAACGCGGCTATTACTTCTTCGCAACTGGAGCTGATTTCTTTGGCAAAAGGCCCCGGTTCTTTTACAGGATTGCGAGTGAGTGTGGCCACTGCCAAAGCGATTGGCTATGCCCTCAATGTTCCACTCTGTGCAGTCGACACGTTGGAAACGCTGGCCTATCGACTTGGTTTGGAAGCGATTTCCGCAAACCAGAAGCCAGCGTTAATCGCCGCTGCCATGGATGCTTATCGCAAACAGGTTTTTCGTTTGATCGCGGTTGTCGAACCACAGCTAGCGGGCCAAAACGCAGCATGTTCTGGCATCAAATTGAATATCATTCTTCCCTCACACCATCTCGATGTCGCGCTCTGGAATCAAAATCCATTTCATGGTGTGGATAGTAACTTGGCCGCGTCCGCCGGTGTTCTACTCTCCAGCCATCTTGACCACGCCGGCGATTACCAAGTGGTTGTAGGTGGGAATGCCATTCGCCGCTACCCACTCGCTGAAAACGCTTTACCT
>Ga0075158_10000057_pt1 | contig 79248 bp, 62 predicted proteins | sample JI91814BDNA_FD_70968 | JGI IMG/M metagenome (GOLD analysis project Ga0075158, IMG submission 70968) | Wastewater effluent complex algal communities from Wisconsin, to seasonally profile nutrient transformation and Carbon sequestration -... | ecosystem: Engineered > WWTP > Effluent > Algae... | reverse complement strand
TTAACCCGTACGCCGCAGGCTAGGCCGCGTTGGACTCGCCATCCTAACAACGCTCTGCAACACGTTTGGACTCACCACTGCGCAGCAGTCTCGTTTAACCCGTACGCCGCAGGCTAGGCCGCGTTTGACTCACCATCCTAACAACGCTCTGCAACACGTTTGGACTCACCACTGCGCAGCAGTCTCGTTTACCCCGTACGCCGCAGGCTAGGCCGCGTTGGACTCGCCATCCTAACAACGCTCTGCAACACGTTTTGACTCGGCGTCCTAACCATACAATGACAAGTCAACTCCCGCCTAGCCTACGGCGTACGGGTTAAACGAGAGCCGCAGGCTAGGCCGCGTTGGAATCACGATCTTGCACCAGTCCACACGCCGTTTGACCTCGGCCAATAGCACCGCGCACACGAACGGCTCAAACGTGGTAACGAGTCAACTCCGGCCTAGCCTACGGCGTACGGGTTAAACGAGAGCCAAGCTCACCGAGAAAGCCACAATTTTTACAAAATTGCTCCTCTCCCCTAGATAAAGCCCTCTCTTCCGCGCATCTTAGACAGCGATGAACCAACTCAGCCCATCTTTTTCTAACGAAGTTCGCGAATGCGTTATCCGCATCCGTGAGAGTGGTGCCGCCGCCTTGGGGGGCCTCTACGATCTCACGGCTGTACGGTTGGTTCGTTTTTCTTACACCATTTGTCAGAACCAGCATGATGCGGAAGACGCCGTCTCGGCTGCGTTGCTTCGGGTTGCCAGCGACCATGAAATCGTCCTAAAGACAGCCAACCCGTGGGCATATCTACTGCAAATGGTTCGCAATGAATCGTTGTTGATCTTGCGAAAAAAAAAGAGATGGAGCTTTGGTGGAGGACTCTTTGATTTTCTGTTCGCCGCACCCGACAACTCCGTAGAACAGAACGAAGCCAAGGACCAAATCTCCCAGGCTCTACAAAAGCTCCCTAAAGAACAAGCGGAAGTTGTTGTACTGAAGATCTGGGAAGATTTGACCTTTCTTGAAATTGGCACCGTCCTGCACATCCCTGCCCAAACCGCAGCGAGTCGATATCGCTATGCGTTGGCAAAACTTGCCACTCACTTGGGGCAACAAATCTTGGAGGTGCATCGATGAATCATCGCTTCACGAATCCTGAAGAAGTGGAACAGTGGCTACGATCATCTAAGCCAGCCATTCAACCTTCGGCCGACTTGCGTTCCAACATTCTCAACGCAGCCCTGGAACAACAACACGATCGCAGTGCAGACCAGCGACTATCCTTTCGCATCGTAATGATCTTCTGCCTCCTCTTTGCCACAGCCACGTTTGCGCAATATGCCTATTCTCGCTGGAGCCAAGAGGTCGGAATTAATACCGATCGCCACGTCTACAGTTTGAGCGAAAAACTTAGAAGAGAACAGGGGCTTCAATCAGAAGCCTCCTTCGCCGAGGCTTTTTGGCGAACGCGCCAAGATGTCGCTGGGCGATTAAGAGGATCGGACAAATAAGCTCAGCAACATTGCCCACCTATCTTTTCAGGAAGATTCGCCTCTCGCTGAATAATTATTCCCTTCTAGCGCATCATCTGTACGGAAACGGGACCGCGATTTGAATCGGTCCTCCCACAGTTTGTTGGAAACCGCAGATGTCTTCTCTACACCAACCCGAAATCGATGTGCGTACGGCATTGCGACTCAATGACGAGATTGCCAATGTTCTCTCCGCTCAGATCCCTCTCGAATTAGATCCAGGCTCGACCGCAACGCCAAAGCAGATGGAGCACATGAATGCAGATATTGCTTTACAAGTTGCTCGAGGTACATCCGTCGCTCAAGCCATTGAGAGCCAATCCCCCGCATATCGAACGACGCTTCAGGCTTTTTCACTCTCCCAACATTCGCTTGCCAGCCTTGAGATCCTTTTTCAATTTGGCAAGAATCAGACCCTCCAACTCCGCAAGAGTCGGTATGCTCGCAACCAGCTTCTAACGCTGTACTTCATGGGTGGCCTGCTGTATTTTTTATGGCTACCGAGTTACACCGATATTGTTAAGTCACTTTATGGAGTATCGGGAGTTCAAACGGGTCCGGCACTCCAAACGCTTCTCTTTTTGAAGCACCACTATTTCGAGTCCCTTGGCATCTTCGGCCTGCTGTTAGCACTTCTCTATTTTCTTCCCGGACTCTTCTTGTTGAAGCCGTTATCAAAGGCTCCTGTTGAAACATCCAAAGATAAACAAATAGCCGAATCGGCAATTGCCAAAATGCTGAATGATCTTCAAATTGGCCAACGCTGCGAAGTCTCCACGCAGACGATCTCCTCTTTAGCTGCGAATACAACTTACCCACTTCTCGAATGGGCGCAAAATCAAACCACGGTGTCTGCAACGGAACCCGCTACGCCTCTTCGCTTAGTTCAAGAAATCAACGATGCTCGCCTCGCTATCGATGAAAAGAAATCTCGCGGTCATTTCAACTTCTTTGACTACGTAGTCCCCGGAGCTTTCCTCGTTTTTGGTTTAGGCTTCTTGCTGTTCTGGCCGTTCATCGAATTGCTTATCACAATTTCTTTACCGTAGAGAATGGTTGTGAACATGGTACTCACCCCAACCCATATGTTGTCATCAACAGTCTTGTCAGAACATGAACAGCAACGCTTAACTGAAGTGCTAGTTCATTCTGAACCGCTGCAAGCGTTTCTTCGCGCAAATCTCACTACTCAGCCTCGCCGATACGAATCCCAAGTCCTCAAAGAACTACTCTGCGCACTTGAAAATGAGAAGAATCCGCAGGCTTGGATTTCCAATCCCAACCTACTTGTCTACCTACCGGTCGTGATTCGGTTTCATGATTTACCGCAGATGAGTCCTAGTGACACTCGTTACATTACAGCTGAAATCATGAGCTATTCCGCCCTCAAATCGCGAAATTGGAATAGCCTTTTCTATCCTCTTTTCTTAGCGATCCTAACTTTTGTCTTCCTGATAGCGATTGGGCTTTTCATTACGCCAATCTTTGGAGAGATCTATAGAGACTTCAGCCTCAGACTCCCAATGCCGACGGAATTGCTTGTTGGATTCAGCAACCTGTTGATCCGGAAGCCCATCTTAGTACCACTCGTAACGCTTTCAGTCCTCCTGCTTTTTACATCAGGCATCTACGGTTTCAACTTTGTCCTCCGCCATCTTCAACAATTCGCTGTGATCGGATTTTGGGTCGCGGGTAGTCGTCGCAATGTAGAGGACATGACCAAGTGGCTGGCGGTGCTAACGGAGCTACTGCATCTAGACTTTCCCCTAGAGAAAGCCCTTCCGATCGCAGCAGTTGCGAGTCACTCTATCCATTTGGAACTCGTGTCACGAACGCTGGCAATGGATCTACGCCAAGTTCGCGAGGGTACTAAGCCTAAAGTTGATGCAACGATTACAGCTGCATTGCCAGCGACCGTGATGACCGCGCTATTTGGAAATCATCCAACATCCACAACTCTCTTAAGACAAATTGTCACCGCTAACCACATTCGCATACAAGAACGCCAGGGAACCTTTGGAGGTCTACTAGGCCCAATTACGACCATCGTGATGGGACTCATTGTCGGCTTCACCATAGTTGCCCTTTTCCTGCCACTGATAAGTATGCTCAGAGGTTTATCGTTTTAGGCACTACCCATGGCACAACCATCAACCATCGCAAATCTCACGGCTTTGCTCCACACCCCGATCCCTCCACTTCAAGTACGTTTTCTTGGGGCCCCATGGAAGAACACTCCGCTAGTAATGCGGGATAGTCTCTTCATGTTGCAATATCACTCGTTGCTGTTGCTCGAATCCGCCTTTCGCGGAGATGCGGTTCCTGCAGACATCTTCTTAGCGTATAGCAAAGAGAATCGGGGACATTATCGTCGAACCTTGCGACTGTTTGCCAATCGGTTGCAATCGGGCTTGCCGATTGTGGACGCATTGGAACAAACACCTGAAGTCGTGGATGCGGAAACCGTCGTCGCTTTGCGGCATGCTTTAGCAACTGGCACCCTACCGGAAACCTTCGAAGTCCTCAAATCCAACGCTAACTCACGCAGGCAATCGATCAATCGAGATTTGGGATCCGTTAAGTTTTATTGGCTTGTCGTCGGCATGACCATACTCGTGATCTTGATGTACATTTCGATCAAGATCATGCCAACCTTCCAGAAAATTTTGTATGAGTTTGATGTCGACAATGTCACCTCCCCCGCTATCTATATCTCCATTACCAAGGGTCTGTTGCTTTCTCTGCCGTGGGTCGTACTCGCCATCATCTTGCTGAGCATTACTGGCGTACTTGCCTATTTTCGAACCTGGCTACGACGATCACTCTTTCCGATGCTCACCTTTACTCAAGATCTGCTATCCACGGCGAATATTTTACGCCTTCTCGGCATCCAAGTTTCTAAGACATCCTCGCTCAATACCTCCTTGTCGGTCCTAGCAAAATACCATCCTCGAAACGCCATTCGAAGAAAGTTATTATTTGCTCGCAACGAAGCTGAAATGGGAATCAACACTTGGCAGGCACTTCACTCAGCCGGGCTACTCAGCACTGAAGAAAGTGTCGCTCTGCAAAAAGTCTCAGACCCTGCATCCCAGGCATGGATTCTCTCCAAACTTGCGGACGGTCGTGATTATCGCGCCGATATCTTGCTGGATCGATTTGTAATCGTGCTCACGCCCCTGTTGACTCTCCTGTGGGGGGCAATCGTTGCCTGGACTGCAATCGTTATTTTTACTTCTCTGGTACAACTGATGGTTTCCTTAGCATGAACGCAAACCTATCTCCCGATACCCTCAGAACTCCCCGCTACGCCTCTCGAAGACGCGGCGTTGGGCAAGTGGAAATTATCGTTGCCGCAATTCTGATGGGGATCCTCACCGGCTTGCTCTCGACAATGTCTTACCAGATACAGCGTGTCCATAAAGACGCGCAAAACTACCAGGTAGCCGTTTACGAATTGTCCAACCAACTTCGCCGTTTGCAAACATTGCCCTTCGAACAATTGGCGACAGAAGTCACTCAATTGAAATTGTCCGACGTCGCCGTCGCGCGTCTTGAGAACGCCAGCCTAAAAAGCCAATTGGTTTCCGATCCCTTGGGAACGCGAGTTGATATCGAAATCCAGTGGAACCGAATTGGATCAGCCGACCCCGTACAAATGTCTATCTGGATAAAAACCGATGCGGACTCGACGGCCACCGTAGCAGCCCCTAATAGTGAAGGACAGCCATGATGCGAACCAACCGAAACGGCTCGACTCTATTGGAAGTAATGCTGTTGGTCTCGTCGACCAGCGTGATGCTCGTTCTCATTATGGGCTTTATCCACCGCACGTTGGATTGGTCCAAAGAAACCACCAAAATCAACGATGAGTTACGAATCTCCCAGCAAGCCACCAGTAGGTTTCATCAAGACATCCAATCTGCGAGCAATGTACGGCTCATCGACGAGTCTATAATCGAGATTACCAAGCCTGATAAGGAATTCGTTCGATACCAAATCTTGGGTAACACCTTGGTTCGCTCAGAAGCAGAGGAACCGCTGGTCGATGGTTCGGCAGCGAGTGCCAACGGTTTTCCCCCCGAGCGTTTCGAGTTCCCTGCGGATCGAGTGTTGAAAATATCAACAACGGTAGAAAAAAACGGCATCTCTCTTCATCTATTTCAGACAGCGGTTGACTTTGCAGAACCGAAAGAATTGTGGTGTGTTGACAGCTATTGGCACCCGCCCACAGCAGGAGCGAATCCATGAATGGAATAACTGAAAAGAGTAACCGTCGCTTGATGTCACGACGTGGAGCGGCTTCATTAATCTGCACCATGACCGCTGCAGTTGTCTTTCTGGGAATCGCTGGAGTTGCGGTTCGAAGTTCACTCCGGGCTCGACAAGAGCGAAAAGTGGAACGAGATCTCTTGCAATTGGAATTCCTGTGCGATGCAGGCGTGATGCGAGCCCAAGAGCAAATAGCCAAGTCGGCAGATTATGTTGGCGAAACTTGGCTCGATAGCGATTCTTTGCATAGTCACGGACATTGGAAAGTTCGCATCACGCTCGCGGACGTTCCGCTGTCAACGGAGAATAACACCGAACGTACATTGACAGTCATTGCCGAGATAAGCGACCGCCATAATTCCCCAGAAACCATTACACGTTCTCGTCAAATTCCTGTACCTCGAACATAACCTTTTAAGAACTCACATACCTCGGAGTCTCATTCAATGAAACGAACATTGCCATCTTCAAGAGCAACAGGTTTCACGTTGGTGGAACTATTAGTCGTGATCGCCATCATCGGTATCCTGGTAGGCTTACTCCTGCCCGCAGTACAGGCAGCGCGTGAAGCGGCCCGTCGTTGTTCCTGCATGAACAATATGACGCAAGTTGGTTTAGCGATGCATCATTTTGAATTCAATCGTGAGTATCTCCCTGCGGGTGTTCTCGATGACAAGGGGCCGATTCGTTATGAGCCCATTGGAAGGCATGTGAGTTGGACCGTGCAAATCCTACCTCACATGGAGCAACAGAACCTCTATAAGGTGTTTGATATGACGGCGGGGTCGTATGCGGCGGTAAATCAACCGGTTCGCAAAGCGGCTTTGTCGATATTCTCCTGCCCAAGCTCTCCGGCGTCGTATGGAAACGGGGAAGATACATTCCCGATGAGCAGCTATGCAGCCGTATCGAATGCGGAAGAAGCACCGATTGATACGAACAATAATGGCGTCTTCTATCTCAATAGCCGTACGAAGTTTTCAGATATTACGGATGGGGCATCTAACACGATCTTTTTGGGTGAGAAGACGACGGAGTACAACGATTTAGGCTGGGTGTCGGGCACACGCGCGACATTGCGAACCGGCTCGCTATTGCAACCCAAACAGTATACCAGCCAACCCGATCCCAATTCCGAGGTTGGCAGTCTCAACGTGGGTGGTTTTTCTAGTTACCATGCGGGCGGAGGCAATTTCGTTTTCGGCGATGGTGGCGTTCGCTTTCTGTCGCAGAGTATCAACCCGAACGTATTGTTACTCTTAAGCAATCGCAAAGATCGACAATTCGTTTCGATTGCGGATTACTACTAAGCGTGTGAATCAATCGACTCGTCCCAAGGGCTCTGCCCGACTTCTACTCGTTCCCAGGCTCTGCCTGGGAACGCGCTGCTTAAGAGGCTCCCGCCTCGTCTTTTCGGCGGCGCATCATCAGCCGCAGCCCCGGTCTTACCTCGCCAAACGGTCCACTCTTTCAATCTCGTTTGATGCGTGACGAGGCGGGTGCCTCGCTTGCATTGCATTACAACGCTGAGCCTTGTAACGAGACGCTGCACGACAGCTTTTCGGTCTCGTGGCTCGTTTAGCCCGTGTGCCGCCAGGCTAGGCGTACTTCCGATTGATTCGCAGGCGCGTTGGACCAAAACTCATCTTTTTGCAGCGGATTATCCGTCCAAGTTCGCCTCCTGCCCTGTGCAGGAGGTTCTCGCGTCTGAGCCGCTACCCACGCTGCCTCGTCGAAATGCGCTATCTTCGTCCCCACTGGCATTTTGCCAGTGGGCATGAAGCCAGGGGAGGCCGAAATCCCCACAGTTACCATTCGGCCCAACGTGCGATGGTAATTCGGCCCGTAACAATCAATCGAGTACTAGAAGGCTCTGGCAATCGAGACAATATCACCAACCGTAGTGGTTTCCTACTGTGGGTGTTTACACCTATACCCAGGACAATTCTGGATGGCCGAATTCAAAGCTCGCGACAAATCCATAACTACTTTATTTCGTTATTTAGCCAGTCGTTGAGTAAACCAAGCAATCGGGCTGCGCCAGCTTCATGTTCAAAGAAATTCAATAGGTAATGATCTGTATCTAATTTGCGCGAATAGCAAAAATAATCACCAGCGCCGTTCGTGGCAAAAGGAATCCATCTGGCTGAGTTCTGGGGGCTTATCAACGTCGCAAGGATTTCCGATTCTCGAACAATATCTTCCACGGTCATGAGGCTAAAGTTTTCATCAGAGCGATCTCCAGATGGGTTCGTAAAAAGTCCGTCACTCTCTGGAGATTCACCGTTAGCGAATTGGAGGATCTGGGCGATAGGTGGCGGGATAGAGCCAATCGCTATTTCAGCCTCTGCAAGTTCGGCTGCTGAAATACCGGGGCGAAGGGCAACTCCCTTTTTCTTGGCTTTCTTTTTGAGCCAAGAGTCGAGTTTCTCAGAATCTATGGCGGCGGGTTCACGCTGCTTTCCTTCAAGCAGATCGATGATGGCAGCGCGTTTTTTCTTTTTGGCGATTTCAATCGGGAGCACGCCGCCTAGGGGAAATCCACTCGGCTCGGTATATACCAAATTCGGATCAGCGCCAAATTCGAGAAGTATGCTCACGATTTCAACATAGCCATTCTGAACCGCTCGCGAAAGTGCGGTACCGGATGGAAACACAAGATTCGGATCCGCGCCATGTTGCAAGAGAACGCGCACCGTTTCGAGAATTCCCATCGCGCAAGCAAAAGATAGAGCAGAAGCAGATTGTTCACAGTCTCGATCGAGTGAACAGAGATTAACATCGGCTCCAGCATCTAACAGGATCCTCAGCTTTCTTAGTCCCGATTTCGTCCCGCTTGAACAGATTAATGGAACTTTACCGCCAGCTGGAGGAGGCAAGTTAGGATTGGCACCCGCCTGCACTAGGATTTGTACAATTTCGTCTATACCCCGATCGCACGCTATGCCTAAGGGTGTTGATTCATGATGCTTCTCCCATCTGTTAATGGTAGCACCTAAATCAACAAATGTTTTGACAAGAGCCGAGTTGTGTAAACAGACTGCTGCCGTTAAAGCCGACATTCCGTCAAACTGATGGTCGATGCCGTCTGGATAAGACTTGAGCAGCGTTATCAGTTCGGCCACATGGAGATCCGCTGTGCACCTTGAAATGTAGTCTTGAAGTTCGGTAGATGTGGCGATTACATTCATTAGGCAAAACTCTTGAGTAGTGCATCCAATAGATGCTGAACTGAGGTCTGAATTTTGGCAAGATCTGAAGCGTAGTCTGAGTTAACACTTCTGCTAATCGTCGGGTTGCGTGCTAACCAGCCATCCGCGAGGTCGTCCTGTTTCGAACTATTGTACACGCCAAGCATCGGCCTGAAGAGCACCATGGTTATCGATTGCTCGGTTAAGGCAACTCGCATTATGCACCCACGCATCCCACCCCCACAAGGCTCCGCCGACGAAGTAGGTGTGGTAGTCAGCGACTCGGAGATTGTAGACGGTGGTGATTTCGTTGAGTTGGGAGATCGATTCGATCGGAATCAGAGTCCCTTGACTGCTAACGAGCAGATCACCGACTTGTAATTCACCCGCAGGGACAAAACGTTCTTTAGCGGGTACGTAGAATGGATGCGGCGCTGCGCGAGAGCGGGAGAGGGTAGAGCAGGAGAAGAGGAGAACAGGACAACACGAGAGCTACAGCAGATAAAACTCACCGCGAGCTAATAGCATCTCGCCCACTTGGCTCTGTTCGAGCGGCTTGCGAACTTCGTTCTTTACTGGAGTCGCAGTTCAATTTACCCTTCCCATGTTACATGACACTGCATCGCCGCAAACATACTTCATTGAGAATAGCTCATGCGATGAAAAGTCAGCTCTGCTTTGAAACACTTTGGTCGTGCGCCACTGAGAATCAAACGGAAGTACGCCTAGCCTAGCGGCACACGGGTTAAACGATGGGCTGCAACAAACAGACAATCGAAAAATCAGGCTTCTTCGATCAGATAAACACGATTCATTTCCGTGACGTCGAGCGACTCGGTTTGGCCCGATGGCCAAGTGATTTTTAGACTTTCAATTTTGTCGCCTGCCGGTACTCCGAAATGCAATTGGTATGGACCTTGTGACAGATAACTTCCACCACCTATCACTTGACGACTCATTTTTCGTTTATCCGTCTCCAACTCGACCACAGTACCAATCGCATCGCGATTCGATTTCCGTCCTACCAAGCGAAGCGTTAACCAAGCCCCTTGCGTTTCGGTCTCGTTTTGAAGCACAACTGCCGGTTCATTGACATTGGAGAAAACAAGATCCAACTTGCCGTCGCGATTAAGATCTGGCGAGATCACTCCTCGACCGCAAATCTTCTTACTGAAAAAATCATTGGGGTCAAAATTAACTCGCACCAACTTGCCACCAGGACGATTCTGAATAAACAGCGGTTCTTGTTCGCGATTTCCATTGCTAGGAAATCGCATCACATGTCCATTGGCGACCACCAAGTCCTCGCGACCTGTTAGTGCGAAGTCGCCGCTGGTCGTGCCAAAGCCAACCAACAATTTCCCTAATGCGGTAATCCCCGTTCGTTCTGAGATGTGTCGAAAATTGGCTTTACCATCGTTGCGATAAACGGCGAAGGTTTCTCTTTCGTAGTTGGTGACAAATAAATCGCATTTCTGATCATTGTCATAATCAAAAATGGCCAAACCCATGCTTCCATTGGGAACACCCATATTGTCGAATGCTGTCGCTGAGATCACGCCGATTTCTTTGAATTGGCGATTGCCAAGATTTAAAAAGAGAAAATTATTCGTCGTATCGTTGGCGACATAGATATCTGGCTTTGAATCGTAGTTGACGTCAAACACGATTACGCCCAAGCCTTTACCTTCTGGAACTAGTCCATTCTTTCCTTCATCGCGGGTAAACGTTCCGTCGCCGTTGCTCCAATACAGCGTATCGGTGAGACCAGGAAACGACTGTGGCGTGCAGACATCGCGGCTGTCTTTGCCGCCACCACCGCACCGTGGATTATTGGCCCACGACCAATCGACGTAACCGGCAACATACAAGTCAACGTTTCCATCATTATCAAAATCGCCCCAGCCCGAACTGGTTTGCCATTTCACAGGATTAAGCGCAGCATGTTCCGTGGCATCACGAAACGTACCATCCCCACAATTCATCAGAAGCTGTATGCCGTAATATCCAGTGACAAGCAAATCGGGAAAACCATCCGCGTCAACATCTGCCGAGCTAACACCATGCGAATAGAACCCAATTCCTGCGACGTTGCTAAGTGCAGATACATCAGCAAACGTCGAATCGTGATTGCGATATAACTTGGAAGGTTGCCCCGTGAGCGGTTTTTCAAACTCGATGGTCCCACCCATCGGAAACATCAAATCGAAGCGACCATCCAGGTCGTAATCGATGGACGCCACTCCACCTCCCAAAGATTCCACAATCGAATACTGACCCGCCTCTTCGCCATTATGGTAAGTCGAGTCGACTGAAGAAGCTTTGGTGATGTCGGCAAAGCGGACCTGTGTGGGTTTCGCCGCCACATCGGCTGTGGCATTTTGAGTCAGAGACGAAGGATCAGGGGAATTCTTATCGTTTTCGCACCCCAACGATAGAAAACAAGCTCCGAGCATTAGGCCCAAGCCAACGAACTGCCGAACCATATCCTGAATGAGTACGAAGCCAGATTTAGGCTTATGACAACGCAGCATGGGAGGTCTCTCTCATTTCGGAGCAACGGCCGCCCCTTTGGCATGATACTCAGCCAGGGCTCTCATGTTCGGATCTTTTTGACTTAGCTCCGCGTAATGTTTGGCTAGAGCTTCGTGAGCCGGCCTGTAGTTCGGATCAACCGAAAAGGCACTATTGATCCAAAATCGACCGTTGCGTTCGGACTCATACTTTAGCAAAATCTCTCCCAGCTTAACTCGCACCGCTGGGTCACGTGGGTTCTCAATGATCTGATTGCGGAGCGGATTAACTTGCTCCAGCGCTTTTCGACTTTCGGACACAAAATCAAATTCTCGTTGCGCCTCTTCTACTCGTCCCAACTCTCGCAGGTTCACCGCTAAAGAGTATCGACTTTGCAAATCGCGACTATTTTTGGCAATAGCCAAACGCAGCCACTTTTCAGCTACATCATGATTACCAACTTCGGCCTCTAAATCCCCGAGATTCGATGCAGCTTCAAAGTATTCTGGAGACTCCTCCAACGAATCGTAAGATTCGGCAATTTCTTCCGGTGTCGATTTCAACACTTCTTCGAGTAATGATTTGGCTTTATCGGCATCACCAAGCGAACGATAGCAGATTGCCAAACTTGTCTTGGGGGCCTCGGGCCGAGACATATCTGCACATAACTCGAACTGGTCACGAGCTTCTTCCATTTTCCGTTGCAACATTAACACTCTTCCGAGTCGATAGCGCGACGGAAAGAAACCCGAGTTCCGCTGCAAAGACTTTTTATAAGCCTCTTCCGCCTGGTCCCACAACTGAAAGTACTCGTGCACGCGTGCCCGTCGATAATCCGGTCGTGGATCGTTCGGATAATCTGTCTGCCAAGCATCGAGCACTTGATTTAGATTTTCAAATCGGGAATGTGAAGCGAGACCATTTGCGTACGCATCACTTAGTTCATCAATATCACCAGCCCCAGCTTCCAACCACTTGAACAGTTGCACTTCTACCAATTCAAGAGAGCCAGCTTGGGCGGCCGCCATCGCCTCTTCCATTTGAATCGCCGTCTTGTCGCCGCCAAGCAAATTGGCCTTACTTAAGTGCCGATCCATGCTTGGGAAGTCCGCTTTTTTGCGAGAGATTCGAGCCCAGAGTAGCTCTCTTTCGGCATCATTGGGAAAATAACTATCGGCAAACTGAAGCCATCGTTCAGCTCCTTCGATATCAAATTTTGACAGTGAAGTACGGGCAAAGGAAAGTATCAAGCGTCCTGGAGCGCCCACAAACCAGCCGACGCCCAACATCACAACCAACAGACCGATCAACACCAACAAACGCAAACGGTTAGGGCCCTTGGTTTCTGTTTCAACAAAATCAGCCGACGTCCGTGAGGAGTCGGCTGACGATGGCTTGTTTTTTCGTGGCTTCGATGCCTTGCTCATAGATTAAGTCTTCCGGCATCCTCGCTACAAATTAGGGCATCTTTTTGAGCATCGCAGCAGCTTTAGCCTTGATCTCAGCTGGGTTGCTCATGGACATCAGCGCATCGAAATCAGCTTGCAATTCCTTGGCCTTAGCAGCATCGGTCTTCTCTAGCTGGGCCAGATATTCCATGCTCATCATACCGCCGCTACCCAAAGGTTTGCCATCTTCAGAAGCCGTCTTCAGCATCGACTTGATTTGTTCAGCGATTGGACTTGGAGTTGCCGCAATTTTCTCACCTTGAGTCGCTCCGCAGCCTACCAGAAATGCCGATGAGGCTATGACGATGGCAAACAAAACACGTTGGATCTTCATGTTCCTAATTCTCCAAAACTCACACAAATAATTTACGCGCACCCGTTACCGTCATTCTAAGATTCCCCACCAGGTAATAAATGGGGAGACAAATGAAGTCATTCAATTTATGAAAAAAAGAACCGGCCATTTTCACAGCCGGTTCTTTCTTCTTTGCAAATTTCTGCTACTCACACACGTAATCGTGCCATGTAGGCAGACAACGGTCTATTAACCACCAGTGGTGTCACTGAATGCTTCACCTCCACTTGCGGAACCCAAACCTTGGTATTCCAACAGGTCAACAGTTTGGTTGATGAATCGAACCGAAGCGTCACCCATGGTGTGCATGGTACCGCCTGGATGGCGAGAACGTGATGGGAACACACCGCTAGAGTCACCTTGTCCGCAACCATTGCAATCCATCAACGATGGGAATCTCCAGTTTGGAGTTGCCAATGTGTTGAATGCAGAGTTGTACTGACCAGGAGCAATCCAACGCAAACCAGCAACACTGCGATGGCTCGACGGACCAGCGCTCAAAGCGGCTGCACCAACTGCATCAAGTTCAGCTTGAGTTGGATACTTGCGAGTGGTGTTTGGACGAAGGGTTGAAACTGGAATGTTGTTTGCCCAGTCAGCCGAGGTGTCGAAGGTTGAACCATCGTTGTCACCCTTGTTCCATTCGCCCAACATAATGGTATTTGACAAACCGTCGCTTGCATCGGCCATCTTCTTGTAAACAGCGCGAGCAAACATACCGTTGGCTTCGCCCGTGTTGCCCAAGCCATAACCGATGTTTGAACCAAAGCACACGCCATAGTTGCTCTGACCAATTTCTGCACCATATGGAGCATCTTTGTCCGATGGGCACAAGAAAGCTGCCAACTTGGTTCGGCTAACAGCCAAAGCAGAAACGGTGGCTGGTGCAATGGCGGTACCGTTGTAATGCTCGGTATTCCACTTCAACTGATTGTACAACGGTTGTTGTTCAATGTATGGCAAAACCATGGTCAACGCAGAGTAACCATACCAGTTGTTATTCTGCATACCAGCACCTGGAACGTACTGCGAGTTTGCCCCTGCAGGGAAACGCTTGTATGTGTCATGGTACATGTGGAAAGCTAGACCTAGCTGCTTCATGTTGTTGGAGCAGCTAATACGGCGAGCTGCTTCGCGAGCGGCTTGAACCGCAGGCAACAACAACCCAACCAAGATGCCGATGATGGCGATAACCACCAACAGCTCAACGAGAGTAAAACCAGACCGAAGACGATGCCTCATTAGGAGATCTCCATAAAACGAGTAAGAACGTGGACAAGTAGAAAGTCTGTTAAGATGCCGCGAAGTCGCCCTTGGAATGGCCGCCTGAGCGCCCTCGTATGTTCGTAATGGTAGAGAATACTACCAATAATCATCGTGCATAGTAACGGAACGGACACAAATTTTCAACATAAATTCGTAAAAGTCGGTGCATAAGGCCCAATCTCCCCTTCCCAATCGCATACCAGACCCCTCCATATGGCTAGTCGTTGTGTTTAAAACAGACCTAACCATCCACTTGTTTTGCCAAAAATACTCACATCGGTACATCGCCAAGTTGGTAATTCCCAAGTGTCCAATAAAAAAGCCCGTTCACTGCTGAACGGGCCTTAAGATCTCGTAATCTAGTTATCAAAAACACACTGAACTTATTTCAGTTCACGGAAGCGAATGTTCTTATATTCCACCCACATTGGAGCTCCTGCATGCAACTGCAACGCCAAGATCCCATCTAACAACGCCAATTTCGGGTCAGCATCTGTGAAATCCACGATTTGAACGCCATTCAAATAATGCTGAACGTTGTTTCCCTTCGCGATGATGACGACATCGTTCCAATCATCAAGCTTAAATAGCTTTTCGAAAGCTGCTTGATCGACACCCGTAGGTGTAACGCTCTTTGTTCCGTCCGCATTCCAAACAACTTTTTCACCAATGCCCGTCAATCGGCCACGCTTTCCACCTTCGTCGTAAATAAATCCTGCAATATTGGGAAGCTTCAATTCATTGCGAATTTCATGCTGATAACCTCGCACGACCCATTTGTTGCCCACACCCTCGGTGATGTGCTTTGAGCGATATTGAATGCCCGAATTGTTGGTTGCATTGCAGCGGAACGACAGACGCAATTCGAAATCTTTGGTCGTTCCTTCTTTCCAAATGATAAACGTGTTTCCTTTGGCCACGTTCTCTTTGGTCGTTTCGCCATGGATCACGCCATCCTTAACCGACCATAGCCGTGGATCTCCATCCCAACCTGTCAAATCTTTACCATTGAAAATTGGCTTTAATTCGGGCGACTCGGCAGGCGCCTTAGGTGGCTCAGCCGCCACGACCGAACAACAAAAAAGGGTTAACGCCAGGAAGGAAAAAATTCGGCTCATGAAGCACTCCTCGAAATCGATAAGGCGGGAAAACGTAACACTTGTGTTGTACTCCAAGCCCACCAACTTATCCAGTATCAGTTTTTCCGGAGGATTAAGTACACACACCGTTGCTGCACGCAAACTTTTCGAGAGACTCTAGCTGAATTTCGATTCTGTTTTCAATTGTTCGACCGTCGATCCATTGCAACAAGCCCGCGTAGGCTTCAGCACATACCGCTGTTCCCCGATCTTTCGCCAAGATACTCAAGACCTTTTCCTGAGGCATGCCATCGCGATAAGGCCGGGCTGCCGTTAACGCTTCGAAAATGTCTGCCACCATCAAGACTCGCGCCTCCAACGGTAAACGAGATGACTCGATTCCGCGGAAATAGCCTCTCCCATCCCAACGTTCATGGTGTGCGCCCGCCACACTCGCCAATCCACTAAACGCAGGAACTTTCTGCAAAATCTCCTCGGTCAATCGCGGGTGAGTTTTCATGATGGCGAACTCCTCATCCGTCATTTTTCCAGGCTTGTCCAGAATGCGGTTGGATATTCCTAGCTTCCCTAAATCGTGAAGCAACGCGGCTCGCCGTAACGCGACAATGCGTTCTTGTTCCCACCCGAGAGCAGTCGCAATTCCAACGGAAATCGTAGCCACACCTTCGGAGTGTTTGTATGTCCACGGACTTTTGGCATCAACTACTTCACTGAAACCTTGGGCCACGCGATCCAAAAAGTCGCTCCCGACAGGATGCCGCAATTGAATCGGTTCGAGCTGAACAATGTCCGTCAAAAGATCTCCAGCGTTCCATAATTGTTGCCAATGCGCATCGCGACAATTTTTCACGAAGGCCCGACATAACGCGGGGTCAAACCAAGTGCCACTTCTTTGCTTGACCACATCGATCGCCCCCTTCAGCCCCGACTCGCGCCAAAAAACTTCGATCGTTTGTGAGATATTGAGTATCCTTCCCAACATCGAAATCTCTTCGCCCCGTTTTCCTAACGGATGGCCTTTTCCGTTCCAATGTTCATCCAAATCCAAAATTGCTTGAGCCGTGCGTTCGTTGAATCCAAGATGACGAGCAATGGTTGCCCCACGTTCGCAGCGAGTTTTTATAAGGTGCTTTGTCCCTTCCTGTCCATGTTTGGCTAAGGCCATCATGCGCAACAACTTATCCCAAGTACGACCTTCCGGGCTTACTTGCGACGCGACATATCGCACGTTACTCCACAACGATTGCCAGTTGACTGTTTTGAATTCACGCTTAACGGTACGATCATCGGCGCCAAACAGATAACTCACCTTGGAAGCATTGCTAGAGCAACCAAGATCTTTAAGCAACAGTGCGTAAAATAAGGCGGATTTGTCCTCGATCGACAGTCCCACAATTTGTGCAAGACGCATGCCTATGCCACATGATCGCGCCGCATGCCCCGCTGGCTGTCCTTCCGTCAGGTCAAGTGCGGTCGACATAGCTGCAATAATGTCCGACGCCGATATGAAATCAGTGACTCGGTTTTCGCTTTCGATCTGCAGAACTTCAGCGGACATTTCTGTAACCTCAAGGAGACGAGAATAGCACACTCAACCATAGCTCATGCCCCTCCTCTTAAAGGCCTTTTTAATCCCATTCCTGCAGGTGACGCCGGTCCTGTTGTAGCGGTCATTCCACTATTTCACGTCGTATCCCCCCGCCCTACGGCTGACCTGACTTACCACATGTCGCGCGAATTACTTTCGCTGGCTGCGGCCAAGAGTTACGATAAGGAGTCTGCTGCGATAATTCCCGCCAACATTTCACTTTCCGAATCATCTTATGCCCAACTACTCTTCGCGATTTAGCTTTTGGAAACTCACCCTTCTCGCGGTCAGCGCTCTGGCATTCAATATTGGACAGCAGACAACTCCAGTTTATGCACAAGATAAACGCCCCAATATCTTGTGGTTCGTTGTTGACGATATGTCAGCGAACTTCTCCTGCTATGGTGAGAAAACCATTACCACACCGCATGTCGACCGCTTGGCACAAGAAGGCTTGCGTTTTACCAATGCTTTTGTAACGGCGCCTGTATGCTCTCCTTGCCGCTCGGCGTTGATCACAGGGATGTACCAAACCTCGATCGGAGCTCATCACCATCGCAGCGGGCGAGGAAAAGAGAAAATTCACTTGCCCGCCGGCGTCGTGCCTATACCTAAACTGCTGCAAGAGGCGGGGTATTACACTTGCATCGGCAGCGGCTTGAAAGGCACGAATGCCCGAGGCATCCCCACCCAAAATGGATCGACGCCACTTGGCAAGACCGACTACAACTTTGAATGGGACCCCAAGATTTACTCAGGTGCCGATTGGTCTGAACGCAAAGTGGGTCAGCCATTTTTCATGCAAGTTCAATTGCTCGGCGGCAAGTTGCGTGGCGGCACAGACCAAGAAGCCCAGAAGCTGCTAACCGAAGCAGCCGAAGTCTTTGGGCAAGCCACCGATCCTCAGCAAGTTACGCTTCCACCCTACTACCCACATGATCCAGTCATTGCAAGAGACTGGGCTGCCTATCTCGATGCTGTTCGCTTTACCGATCAGCATGTGGGGAAAGTCATCGACCGTCTTAAACTTGAAGGTGAACTAGACAACACCCTGATCGTTTTCATGACCGATCATGGCATCAGCCATGCGCGCGGCAAACAGTATCTTTACGATGAAGGAACGCATGTCCCTTTGATCCTGCGTGGTCCAGGAATTCCAGCAGGTATTACTCGTGAAGACTTGGTAATGCACATAGACATAGCCGCAATTACTCTCGCGGCCGCTGGCATTGAAAAGCCCGCCACCATGCAAGCGGAAAATATTTTGGCTGACACCTATCAAAAACGTGCGCTGATTTTTGCCGCTCGCGACCGATGCGACGAAACCGTGGAACGTTTGCGCAGCGTACGCTCGGAAGAATATCTTTACATCCGCAACTTTTATCCCAAACGTCCACACTTACAACCCAACGCTTATAAAGATGGCAAATCCATTGTGCAAACGCTTCGCCAACTTCATGCAAACCAGCAGTTGCCGCAAATCACCGAAGACCTCCTCTTTGCACCAGAACGCCCACCAGAAGAGTTTTATCGCTGGCGTGAAGATCGCTGGCAAGTCCACAATTTAGCGTCCGCTCCAGAACATCAAGCCGCACTACTTAGGCATCGCGAAGAGCTTGATGAATGGATTGAACTCTCCGGTGATAAAGGGCCGGAAACTAAAGCTATGTACGATAGCGATATGCGAGTCTACGTTGGCAAAGGCAATCCTGAAGTGGAACGCAATATGGCGACCATGTTCGAGTGGGAAAAGGTCGGCAAATAGCGCCGATCGTGCCAACAGCACTGAGCTTATCGAACCAGCCAACTCACAAAACTGATCGTCTTGTAGTTATCTTTTTCATACAACAAACCGAGCTCTCCATTGGGCATTACTACCAAATTCGAATAAGCCGAACCTCCGGGAAAAACGTGCTTGTGGATTTCCCATGACCTACCATCATCGCGACTGGACCAGACTGTCATCGCTTTTCTATCCTTGCCGCGTGGGCTAGAAAAGAAAATGAGATTGGCATCTCGCGAATCTTTCGTTTCGGGCCATGAGTAGCGAAGAATATTGGCTTGGCAAACGGGAGTGTTAAGAGTTGAATCCAGAAACACTTTCCCCCAACTATCTCCACCATCGTCGCTGATTGCCATCGCGCGCACACCTTTGTCGTGGTAAGACCGCATCTGTTGCAAAACGCGACCATCACTTAATTCAACCACCGCAGATTCGTTTGTCCGAGCTTCGTGGACTCCTCCAAGTTTCCATGTATCACCGTGGTCATCGGAATAGATTACATGGCTACGATAGGGGTGCTCCTTGGGATCGCTGTGGTCTGAGTGGTTACACGGAATCAACAGCCTGCCAGCATATTTCCCTCGGCTCAACTGAATCCCATTTCCTGGACCGGTGGCGTACCACCGCCAATAATCTCGACGGGTTGTTTCGCTGATTCGCTTCGGAGAACTCCACGTTTCACCATCGTCCTTGGAAGACATTACATAAACATGGCGGACATCTTCACTCTTCCCCGCCATGATCTCCCCTTCGCTGTCGGTTCCTTTGTTCCAGGTGAGCAGCAACCAAATCGTCCCAGTGCTTTGATCCACGACGGGACATGGATTACCACAAGTATTGTCACCATCATCCCACAGCACCTTCAAATCGCTCCACGTTTTGCCGTTATCGGTTGACGTCTTAAGAACGACATCAATGGGTCCGGTGTCACCTCCGGTTCGACCTTCAGCAAAGGCCAGCAACTTGCCTCTCTGTGTGGCAACGATGGCCGGGATGCGCACTTTTGCATAACCATCTTTGCCTTCCGCAAACACGGTATGATGCACTAACGCCTTGTCGGTGTTCGCTTGCGGTTCCTGCGCCATTCCACTGGAAATGACACAACACCAAAGGATCAGGGAAAACCAGCGTAGTTGTGGCATAGAAGCACTCCGAAAACAAAACAACGCCGCGTAAAAACTCACGCGGCGTTGATCAGGTGATACGTTTTTCTAAAGGGTTATTCTAATGTGCCGAAGCGGCTTTATCACCCGCTTCAATACGCATTCCGTAGAAAGAACGCCATACAAAGAACTGGGCGACACAGAAGAAAACGCCTGCCAATACGAGTGTCATGGTCGGGTTATTGTCGTTCATCTTGTTGATTGACACAGCCAATTCAACGGCCAACAAACCGAAGAGCGTGGTGAACTTGATCACGGGGTTCATGGCAACCGAGGATGTATCCTTGAACGGATCCCCCACTGTATCGCCAACCACGGTCGCATCATGGAGATCGGTCCCCTTGGCCTTCAATTCCGTTTCAACCAACTTCTTGGCGTTATCCCAAGCACCACCCGCATTGGCCATGAAGATCGCTTGATACAATCCGAAAACAGCTATCGAAACGAGATAGCCAATGAAGAAGAATGGTTCGATAAACGCGAAAGCCAACGTCGAGAAGAAGACGCCCAAAAAGATATTGAACATCCCCTTCTGAGCATAGATGGTGCAGATTTCCACAACTTTCTTGGAATCCTCGACCGAAGCTTTGGTGACACCTTCCAACTTGATGTTTTTCTTAATGAACTCGACAGCGCGATACGCACCGGTTGTCACGGCTTGCATCGAGGCGCCAGTAAACCAATAAATGATCGCTCCACCTGTGACCAAACCGAGCAAAAATGGTGGATGCATCAAAGATAGATTTTGAAGCAACTCGGGCTTCAATCCTTCAGTTAAGCCCATGATGATCGAGAAAATCATCGTGGTTGCTCCGACGACTGCCGTTCCAATCAAAACGGGCTTGGCCGTAGCCTTGAAGGTATTGCCTGCACCATCATTTTCTTCAAGAAAATGTTTCGCCTTTTCAAACTGTGGAGTCAAACCATATTTGGACTCTAGTTCCTTTTCGATACCAGGCAATTGCTCGATCATCGATAACTCAAAAACCGATTGCGCGTTATCCGTAACCGGTCCGTAGGAATCCACCGCAATCGTAACAGGTCCCATGCCCAAGAAACCAAAGGCCACCAAGCCGAATGCAAATACAGCAGGTGCCTTCATGATTTCACCAAAACCTAGGGTGCTGATCCAGAAAGCGATTGCCATCAAGCCTACGATCACTAACCCCAACCAATAAGCACTGAAGTTACCAGCAACTAAACCAGACAGAATGTTTAAGGATGCACCACCTTCCCGCGAAGAGGTTACCACTTCGCGCACATGCTTAGACTCCGTCGAGGTAAAGATCTTTACTAACTCAGGAATGATTGCCCCAGCTAAGGTTCCACAAGTGATAACGGCGGAAAGCTTCCACCATAGGGTATCGTCCCCACCCAGACTTGGAACAAGCACCGCTGATGCAATAAAAGTGAGAACAACAGAGACAATCGAGGTAATCCAAACCAGAGCCGTTAGTGGCTGCTCGAAATTCATGCTATCCGCATTCTTGTATTTCGACTTCGCCATTTGAGCATTGACCAAGTACGACGCAGCGGATGCGACCACCATCATCACTCGCATCAAGAAGATCCAGACCAAGAGTGGCACTTGTACCTGAGTCTCGCAGGCCAAAAGAATAAAGGTGATTAACGCAACGCCCGTTACACCGTAGGTTTCAAAACCGTCTGCCGATGGTCCCACGGAATCACCCGCATTGTCACCGGTACAGTCCGCAATCACACCGGGATTTCGGGCATCGTCTTCTTTGATCTTGAAGACAATCTTCATTAAGTCCGAGCCGATGTCTGCAATCTTAGTGAAGATACCACCCGCTATTCGCAAAGCGGCTGCCCCCAACGACTCACCAATCGCGAAACCAATAAAGCAGGCACCTGCATACTCGCGAGGAACAAAAAGAAGAATACAGAGCATCAAGAACAATTCGACGGAAATCAACAACATGCCGATGCTCATGCCCGCCTTGAGTGGAATCTCATAGCAAGGAAAGGGCTTGCCATGCAAACTGGCAAATGCCGTTCGCGAATTAGCAAAGGTATTGATGCGAATTCCAAACCACGCCACAAAATAACTACCCGCGATACCAACGAGTGAAAACAACAAAATGATGACCACTCGATCGATAGGCAAACCGTTGCCACCCTTAAATGGCACCAATTTCCCAAAGTAGACGCCCACGACCACGGCAATAAACGCCCACAGAATCAGCAAAAACTTGCCTTGTGTGAGCAAATACGTTTTGCACGTTTCATAGATCAGCTCTGAAATATCTTTCATCGAGCTATGAACCGGCAAATTTTTAAGTTGGTAGAAGAACACTAACCCGAACACAAACCCTAGACCACTGATCACCAAACCGACCAGCAGCAACGTACGCGGAGATAAGCCCATCATGACGGCGGAGTCAAAGTCGGGTAGAACGAGATTGGCCTCGCCCCCTTCATGTAGCTCCTCCGGCGAAAATGCGATTTGGGATTCGTCGAGTCCTTGCTGGAACCCCATCACTAAATTGGGTGCGGCCATGACCATCCACAGGCCAAGCACCAGCCCAAGCAAATGGCGTACTGAAAATTGAACAGAACTCATTCTTATTCCTCTAAAGAGTGGGTTAGTTCGGGGAATTTTGCAAAAAGGGCTGTTTTCCCAAACTTTTTTAGTCTAAATCCTACAAAACGCCTTTAAGCACGCATTGAGGGAGCTTTATACGCCACAAGTTATCCACGATATGCTATTGTCGTCAACCAACCTGTAGCAAATTTATTTATGCTGGCACTCTTTTTCTACTTCTTTTTAGGTAATTCTTAAGAAAATGATCGCTTTTTTACCGTGCGGAGTCGCGTAGGATACGTTTTGTCGCACCTCGCTCAGGCGATGTCTGGATGTGCATGCCGTTCGGAGCCCCTCACTCCATCCGTTGTAACTTTTCTACTTCGCCGCAATAATGCACAAAACGCATGACGACCGCATGATCTTTGCGAAACGCTCATTGCCCCCAATCTCGTTCGTGCCGCTTAGATTCCAAGAGTAACGAAACGAATCCCTCATGGAACTCGATCAACTTCGACACTTTCTACTAGTCGCTGAGCAGGCAAACTTTACTCGGGCTGCCGAATTGGCTTTCCTCTCGCAGTCGGCCTTAAGCCGCTCCATTGCAAGACTCGAAGAGGAGTTGGGACGTCCCTTATTCGAAAGGCGAACACGCCACGTCACACTTACCGATGCTGGGCAACTTCTTATACCACGAGCACGACAAATTTTGAATTTAGTGGAAGATGCTAAAGACGAACTGATCGACGATGGAACTTCGGGAAGGCTACGTTTAGCCGCAATACCAACCATCGCCCCCTATTTTTTGCCCGAACGGCTAAGAGACTTTCAGCAACACCATCCGCAAGCTCGCTTGTTGGTACAAGAAGAAACGACAGAGCGTTTGCTAAAAAAGGTCGTCGACGGTGAGGTCGATATCGCCATCGCGGCTCTACCGATAGAACAAAGATACTTGAAGGTAGAGCCGCTATTTGAAGAAGAACTCTTGCTGGTGATGGCTGCCTCTCATCCTCTTGCAGACAAAAAAAATATTCGCGCCGAAGATATCGAAAGCTTGCCTTTCGTTTTGCTTGGTGAAGCCCATTGCCTGACCGACAACGTCCTCTCCTTTTGTCGGCAAAAATCATTCCATCCCGTTTCTGTCGAACGGACGAGTCAACTTGCGATGGTGCAGGAGCTAGTTTCGTTGAACCATGGTATCAGTTTGGTTCCGAAAATGGCTCAACGGTTGGACAACAATCCCAATCGCCTTTACCGCTCATTAACGGCTCCCAAACCTAGCCGAAAAATCGTGATGGTTACCAATCCCTATCGTTACCAAAGCAAGTTGCAAACCAAGTTTGAGGAATCGCTGCGAGAGCACGCCCGCTTACGAGTTTAACGTCCACGAGTTTAGTACCGACGAGTTTAGTGGCGCAGGAATAGACTTGCGTCCGATTTTCCACCAAGTTAATCGTCCATCAGGTTGATTCCAACCACCGATGACTTCAAAATAGAAACACCTCACCTTCCCCCCACCTTAGTTCCGCTTGGCAAAACCGCGTATGACGTCTCGTCCTAGATTGCTTCCGTCATTTTGTGGCGTTGCTGCTTGTCTACTTTGGCTATGTTCATTTGCCTTCGCACAAAGCACCACCGAGTCGATTCAACAAAGGTGGGAAAAGGAGGTACGTCCGATATTCTCCACACAGTGCCTCAGTTGCCACAATGCCGTCAAGCAATCTGGGCAACTCAACTTGGAATCGATCCAGGGTCTAGTGGGAAATAGCCTTAGCGGTGCTGTATTTGATCCGCAGAACAGTTCCGAAAGCTTGTTGCTCAAAGTTCTTTCCGTTAACGCTGAATCGCACATGCCTCCCAAAGGCCAACTTGCGGATGAAGACATTGCTGTTATCGCTTCCTTCTTGAAGGATTTGTCGACCATTTCGGATCGATCGATTTGGGAAGCGGTATCCCCAAAGATATCCTCTGCGACCACATCGAACGCCGAACTGTATCCAGTTCATATTCCCGCTCATCTGGTTATCGATTTGGAGATAGCGAAAAGCTGGGGAGAGAAAGGGATTACACCCGCACCAAGAACAACTGACGCTCAGTTCGCCCGCCGGCTGTATCTCGATTTGATGGGTCGAATACCGACCACCGCAGAACTCGAACAATTCCTTGCCTCAACCGATTCCGCCAAACGCGATGTGCTCATTGATACTTTGTTAACCAGTCCCGAACACGCACTGCATTTATCAGAGTTGCTGACGGCACTTTTCTTGGGTCGCAAAGATGTTGGACCGATCCGTCAAGCCAAAAAGGTTGGCTGGTACGACTATTTACAAACCGCGATTCAGAATGATCGCCCGTGGAATGAAGTTTCATCCGAAATCTTGTTAGCGCGGCCTACGGATAAAAACCAAGAAGGGGCTGTCTGGTATCTCTATTCTCGAAAGAACAATCATCAAGAAATCGCGGAAGCGGTCTCGCGTGATTTTTTTGGGGTGCGGATCGATTGTGCTCAGTGCCATGACCATCCTTTGGCGGATGAGATCTTGCAAAAACACTATTGGGGACTCGCAGCCTTCTTCAATCGCAGTACCAATGTAGACACACCGAAAGGTCCGCGAATCGCTGAGTCGGCGATAGGAGGCTTTTCTGACTTTGCGAACATTCGAGGCTCTTCTGCCCCTAATGAACTTGTCTTTTTGGGCACCAATGTGGTTGCCGAAATGCGACCCGCTAAAGATTCGAAAGAAGAAGACCGGGAAGAGTTGTATTCTCCAGGGAACGACGGCGAGCCCAAGATTCCCAAGTTTTCACGCCGACAACAATTTGTAGAACAGGTGCTTGAAGGGCATCCCATGCTCGCCCAAGCCATGGTGAATCGCATGTGGGGACACATGTTCGGACGTGGTCTGATCCACCCGGTAGACGCCATGGATTCCTTTCATCCAGCCAGCCACCCCGATTTACTCCAATGGTTATCGGGCGACTTTGAACGGTCAGGTTACAGATTGCGACATTTACTTCGCAACATAGCCCGCAGCCAAACGTATCAGCTCGGTGTTAGCGAAAACGCACCACAGGACCCAGCCCTTTTTGCTTCGGCTATTGCCAAGCCATTAACGGCAGAGACATTTTATCGTTCGCTAGATATCGCACTCAAGCTGAAGAACCAGGAACAGTTTTTGAGCCTGGAGAATCGGGTTGCTTTTGCGAATCTGTTTCCTGATGTGTTGGTAGAAGAGAGTTTCGCCAACGTTAGCCAAGGCTTGATGTTGACCAACAGCGAGTTAATCAACAAGTTCGTGTCTGTCGAAGAATCCGCCTGGCTAGCCGAGCTAGCGTCCCAAGCCGATATCGCACAGACGATTGAGATTTTGTTTCTGACCACCATGCACCGCAGGCCTGATGAAGAAGAAAAACAACGTTGCCAAGAATATCTATCAAACTCGTCACGACCACGAGCCAAACTCATAGAAGACTTAGCTTGGGCTTTGCTTACTTCATCCGAGTTTCGTTTCAATCATTAAGCGCGAGGTGCAATCTAATATGCCATCGTTTGTAGAGCCTTGCGCATCAGGCAATGTCCATGGGCATGTCGATCATCGTTTGCACCGTCGCTTGTTTTTGCAAGGGAGTATGGCAGGGGCCGCTTCTGTCGCGAGCTTCCAAGGTCTCTTTACCCTTCCCGCATATGCTCAAGAGGCCCAGAAGAAAGGGAAACGCTGTATCCTGCTGTGGCTATGCGGTGCACCAAGCCAGTTCGAAACATGGGACCCTAAACCTGGCCGACCTACCAGTGGCCCCTTCGGTTCGATCCCATCCGTCATACCTGGTGTTCATGTTAGTTCGCTGATGCCCAAGTGCGCGACCATTCTCGACAAGCTCACTGTCATCCGATCGATGAAGACGGACCAGAATGAACATTTTCAGGCGATCGACTTATTGACACGAGGCGAACCACCTCGACCACCCTTTACACGCCCACTTCTCGGCTCCGTCTTGGCACAGCAATTCGGGCAATTGGACCATCCTGTTCCTCAATTTGTGTTGCTCGATCCTTGCCCCGAAGGAAATGAATTTCGAGCATTCAAGGCAGGTAATTGGGCAGGCTGGTTGGGTGCCGAGTATGGACCAGTCCGATACGGTGGACAATACAAAATCGAAAACGTTATTCGTCCCGATGACCTATCTGAAGTCGATCATGCGGACCGAGAAGCTCTTCGATCGTTTCTTAGCAAGAAGTTTACCAACGATCATCAAGAAGCTTCCGTAAAATCGTACAACGCAATTTTCGAGCGAGTCAAAGGACTCATGAAAGCGGCTCCGCTCTTCGATCTTAATGCGTTACCCGAAGCAGATCGCCAACGTTATGGGCCAGGCACGTTTGGTTTACATACGTTGTTGGCTCGGCATCTCATTGAGAACGGTTCCACTTTTGTGATGGTCGCCAACGGGATGCCGTGGGACTGCCATGTATTTAATCATGAAACGCATCAGATGTTGGTTCCCGAATTGGATCGCGTTGTATTCGAGTTGCTACATGATCTATCTGAGCGAGCGATGTTGGACGACACCTTGGTTCTAATTATGGGTGAGTTCGGGCGTACGCCGCATTTGAACGAGGCACGCGGTCGAGACCATTATCCGAACGCTTGGAGCATGGCGATGGCTGGTTGTGGCATTAAGCCTGGCGTGATCTATGGAGCAACGGATGAAAATGGAGTTGATGTTGCTGAGAACCCCGTCGACCAACGGCGTCTGTTTGCGACGATCTATAAAGCTCTTGGGCTTGATCCGTATCAAACTTATGACTTGCCTGGTTTTCCAACATTCCATCGCGTCGAACAAAATGCTGCCCCCATCGCCGAACTATTGGCGTGAGATACGAACATGAAATTGGAACTAAAGAAAACAGGTCGGTATTCCTTTCCGATGGGCTTGCTAGACTTTTGCCTACCAGCCAACGTCCAGCGGGCTTACGCGGCCTGTATGGATGGCATCTACGCGCTTGATCTTCCACCAGCGGATAACAATCGGGATAAGCCCGTGCCCAAACGCATTGGTGGCCATGACAGTTACGTAAGCTCGATTGCTCTAAGTGCGAACAACACAACACTCTATTCGGCAGCGTATGATGGTCGCGTTCATTCTCGAGCCATCAACGAAAGCACATCCGATTCTGTAGAACCAACCTGGAACGAGGCCATTCATTCATTTTGGTCCTGGCAAATGGTATTGTCGCCCGACGAAAAATGGTTGGCTTCGGTCACAGGACAATATCTGGCTGGGGCTGAAGACTACACGCCGCAACCAAGTTCGGAGGCAACAGTCAAACTAATGGATGCGGTCCAGGGTAAAGTGATTCATGCATGGAACATGTTGCCCTCGGTTCAATGCGTAACGATTGACCCGTCATCAAAGTATGTCGCAGCGGCCAACCTCATGGGTGATGTGGCAGTCTACGAGATTGAAACGGGGCGAGAGGTCGCAACCTGGCGCACGAAGAGCTTTACGAGTTGGGGCATCATTAAAAGCCACTGTTACATAGGTGGCATCTTCGCCCTAATGTTCTCACCCGATTCAGCAACTCTGTATGTGACAGGAATGGGAGATATGCGCGATCCCATGGCGGGCAATGGCAAGCAATTGTGGCAACGCTTTGATTGGAAAAAGTCCCCACCCGAAAAGATACAAGAGTCACACGCAGACGATACAGGTGAAGGGCTCATGGAAGCCCTCGCCTTCCATCCATCGGGTAAGTACTTTGCGATGGGGGGGCGATTGCGAGGTGGCAATTGGAATGTCGGCTTCTTCGATTCAGACAGCGGTCGCTTAATCGGTCAAGCGAAAACGGGGATGAGAATCACCACCATTCGCTTCTCGGCAGATGGCCAAAACGTTTTCTTTGGGGGCATGCAAGGCCAGCCGGGTCTGAAAGATGGCAAGTTTCCGGACTTCGGTTACCTAGAACGTTTTGCGATCACCGAAGCAGGTGACGTTTAGCAAAAAAGGTCCACCGAGCAATTACCCGATGGACCTTTACTTGATGAATCAAACTCGTGAAAAACTAATCTTTCAGTGGCAAAACTTCGACTTTACGAATTGACACCACACTCCCTGGATCGTGCTGCTGGAAAGCGAAATGCCCAGCCTTATACGTCTTGGCGAAGTCCATGTATTCATACAGTTCATTGCCATCTACGGTGATCTTAACGCGCGTCATTTCGCGACCGCGCCACACATCGTCACGAACTTCAATTTCATACACAAACCAAGTGTCTGGCTTCACCAATTGCTTGTAGACGTGGCAAAAACCGTACAAAGAGCCAGTGCGAATGGGATCGGTATGGGTGCTATCGATTTGGGCTTCGTAGCCGTCCATGAAACCGGGCTTGCGAGTGGTTCGGAAGTAAAGGCCCGAATTCCCTTTGTCATTGATCTTTACTTCAGCACGATACTTGAAGTTCTTATAAGGACCTTCAACACAAACCAACATCGAAGGCTGGCCGGTTCCAACGATCATGCCATCCTTCAATTCCCATTTGCTTTGCTCGCTTCCAACGCGTTCCCATTTATCCATTGACTTGCCGTCGAACAGCGTAATCCATTTGTCGTCTTGAGCCATGCTAACATTTGCTAACGCCAACGCAGCGAATGCGACAAAGCTAAACATGGTGTAATAAACTCGTTTCATCAGGTGGGTCCCATCATGCAGAAAAAGAAGGTAACTAAATTTGAATCGTTCGCAGCCTATCGGCCACGCTTCGTTTGCTAAGACAATTCGGGCAGCACAAACCCTTGACGATATTCGCGTTTGAAGAGTTTGTTGGCTTCGGGGCTAGTCGACAATTCGGTCTTTGGATCGATCGACAATTCCTGACCGAGATAGAATTTGGTGGTACTAAAATCGACGCCGTTTTCTTTGAGATGTTCTTCAAAGCTTTGCATCGTATCTGCCACATACTTATCGGACGACATGAGGCTTGGGCGGGTTCCCACTGTGACCTCTTTGCCCAAACGATAGGAGACGTTTCCAAGATGGGCAAGGGCACTCGACAGATGCCCATCCTCGATATCAAGGTGCAGATCTTTGTAATCTCGACTCTTAACAGCTTTGAGGAAATTTGCAAAATGAGCTTGATAGCTGCCGCCACTCCAACGACCTAATTCATTGCCGTCGTAGTCGAAGGCGATACCCGAAGTATAGTTTGGCCCGACAGCGTAACCGCTGGTGCCGTACCAAATGTTGCAGGCCCCGTCGAATGGCCCACCTTTCAATCCGAACGTAATCTTGGTCTTGATATCCAGGCCGCGAACATCGGAAATCAACAAAGCATCGTCCCATTGGTAAATGCTTACTTGGCTATTCGCCACATCACCATTATCGATGTATCCCAAGCGGCCACCAATGCTGACAACCTTCTTAGGCAATTCTTGTTTGCCCAAGCCCCACCGCGCTTTATCGAGCTCATGCGGATTTTGATTTCCCAAATCGCCGTTGCCTGTTTCAAACACCCAATGCCAATCGTAATGCAGTCGTTTGCGTTTTGGCAAAACCTTGGGGGCTGGCCCGCACCACAAATCAAAGTCCATTCCCTCCGGTACTGGGGCATCGCTCTCGACTAGGCCGATACTACCGCGTCGACGATAACAGATAGCTTTCGCAACCTTCACGTCACCAATCTTGCCGCTCTTTACAAATTCAAGTGTGTCTCGCATGCCACGCATACTGCGACTTTGCACGCCCATTTGACACATGCGTCCAAGCTTTCGAGCCCATTGGGTCATCACGCGACCTTCGTGAACATTGTGGCTACATGGCTTCTCGACATACACATCTTTGCCAGCTTGCATCGCCCAAACCGCCATCAACGCATGCCAATGATTTGGCGTGGCGATCGAAACAGCATCGATCGTTTTATCTTCCAAGAGTTTACGAACATCTTGCTCGTAACGCGGCGGCGTTTTCATTCCTTCAAAGCGTTTGACATGTTTTTTGTACGCATTTGGATCGGCATCGCAGATCGCGACCAAATCAACTTCTGGATTAGCCATCCATTCGCCAACGTGTGCCCCCCCTTGTCCATTCACACCAATAACGGCGACTCGAATTTTATCATTCGGCCCCGCTGGCTTGCTTGTCTCTTCCTGGGCCACCGCTTGCTGAAATGGGCGAGCTGCGAGGGCAGCTGCGGCGGTTGCTAACGCAGTGCGATCCAAAAATGCTCTTCGCGTAAGACTCATGAAAAGATCCTCAATGGGGATTTGGGAGGGATAATGGACTAAATGCCATTTTGGCGTAAAATGCCCCTCTGAAATAGAGCCCCATCGCCGTTTTGGTAGGAAAATCAGGGCAACAGCCCCCCTTGGGATTCTTCTAATCGATTCTCTGTTCGAGTACTATACGCTCCAAGTACTACACAATCCGTCACGTACCCAACCCGCAGCATTCGAGCACGGTACATGATTTACTGGGCGGATGTTGCAACTTGGTGGGCTGCTGTTTTAATCCACTTGCCAATTAACGACCACATCGCTGTTAATCTCGCTTGTTCTCATTTAGGTGCTACATGAATTCTTCGCGACTGTTCCCTGTTTCGTTCCTCGCTCTTATCGCCGTATGCTGCTTAGCCCCCGCACTGCTCAACTCGAACGTTGCTGCCAAGACAGCCTATGTCGAGCCAGGCACGGTTAAGCCAATCGATGTCAATATGCACGATTTCATGGAAGGCGTTTTTCAAGCTCCTTACAAACGCTTGAAGATCGCGATGGCACAAGAGCCGGCCGATAACGCTGCTTGGAAAGCCGTTCGATCTGATGCACTCATTTTGGCAGAAGGTGGAAACCTTTTGCTCTCCCGTTTGCCGACAGAAAATCCAGCCGATTGGGTAAAGCATAGCGAACTTTCACGCGATGCAGGTGGTGAGTTTGTCGCCGCTGCCAAGAAGAAAGATTTTGCTGCTTCCAAAGCGGCTTATGAAAAAATGCTCAATTATTGCAACGATTGCCACAAGCAATTCGAAAAGGGTCGACATATCTTGACTCCCTAATCTCTAAACTCAACTCAACTTGAAATCGAATCGCTGCTATTTGAGTCTTCCATGAGCCTTTACATTCTGTTGCCGCTTCTCGCTATGCTCTCCTCCCAATCATCACCGCGCCAAATACTGGCACTCGGAGATTCGTATACGATTGGAGAAAGTGTAGCGGAAGAGGAACGCTGGCCCAATCATTTACAGCGTTTGCTCATCGCCGATGGAGTCGACTGTGGCAAACCGCAGATTGTGGCCAAGACAGGTTGGACCACCGATGAACTCGAAAAAGCGATCGCCGAAACGAAACTCGCTGAACATTACGATCTGGTCACTCTATTGATTGGCGTCAACAATCAATACCGAGGTCGCGACGCAGCGCAATATCGCTTGGAACTTCGTAAGCTGATTGAGTTCGCAATCAAAAAGGTTGACAACAATTCGCAGAAGGTGGTGTTGGTGAGTATTCCGGATTGGGGCGTGACTCCATTTGCCAAAGGACGAGATCGCGAAAAGATCGCTGCTGAAATCGATACGTATAATCGAATCAAAAAAGAGGAAGCGGAGCGAGCAAAAGTCCACTTTGTAGACATCACTGACATCACCCGTGACATCTCTGGCGCCAAAGCCGACCTCATCGCTACCGATGGACTTCATCCGTCAGGCAAAATGTATCACGAGTGGGCCAAACGCGTCTTGCCTATCGCCAAAGCCAGCCTCAAGCCCTAACGCTTTCTCGACTAGGTTACCCCTCTCTTTTTACGACTATAGTTCTCAAACGTCCGCTCGCCAACTGCTCTCCGCAAAGCAATTATGGCACGCTCGACATCCGTTTCATTCGTGTACAAAGGCGTAATTCCAAATCGAATCATGGACGGCTCACGGTAATCAGGGATCACCTTAAAATCATGGATGAGAGATTGAGTGATCTGCCACGCATATTGGTGACGGATCGAGACATGTGACCCGCGATGATTTTCCATTCGCGGCGTCACCAGCGAATATCCAAACTCTTTCGGAATCGTCTCCAGTCCTTCCATGAATCGATTCGTCAACTCTAAGGAGCGCGTCCGGATTTGAGCCACTCCAGCTTCTAGCACTAGGTCAACACCTGGTTCAATGGCCGCCATACCCAAAATGCAAGGTGTTCCAACCGCAAACTGCTCGATACCTTGCTGAGGCTTATAAATGTCAGAGAAGGCAAATGGCTCGGCTGCTCCAAACCACCCTTGAATTGGATTTCGCAATTGCGATTGCAATTCCCGACGAAGGTACAAAAAGGCAGGAGCCCCTGGTCCTCCATTCAAGTATTTGTAGCAACACCCCACGAGCATATCGCAGTTGCTTTTTCGAACATCGATCGGCAACGCACCGACCGAGTGACTGACATCCCAAATCACCTTCGCCCCAATCTCTCGGGCCCGCGAATTAAGCCGTTCCATCGAAAAGAGATAGCCACTTTGGTAATGCACATGAGATAGTACGACAAGCTTGGTACTTGACGTCATTCGCTGGATCAGGCTGTTCTCAACTTTCTCTGGGGAACATTGCGAAAGATCCATCTGATCGAGAACAACCCTGCCCGAAGTGCGGGCACATAGGCCCTGAAGAATATATAAATCCGATGGAAAATTGGTTGAGTCTGAAAGGACCATGCTTCCAGGCGCAAACGTATCGAGACATGCCTGAGCCAACTTGAATAGATTCACAGATGTAGAATCACCTACTAACACTTCATCTGCTTCGGCACCGATGAGCCGTGCGATTTTCTCGCGAATACGGAAGGTCAGGGGCAGCCAATGTTGGTTCCAACTCCGAATCAGCTCACGTCCCCATTGCTCTTGGACTACATGGTTTAGTATGTCTCGAGTTGCCAAAGGAAGGCGACCGAGCGAATTTCCATCGAGGTAGACCGTTTCGGGATCGTCGATAAAGAATCTCTCTCGAAACAAATCCGAGAGGGTTGGAATTTCATTTTTCGCCATAATCCTGCTCAGCCTTCTCTTCGCGATGACGCAACCCGTTGCCAGCTTCTGCGGTTCGTGCCAAAATCTGCTGACGAAGCCATCGATCTACATTAGGAGGTTCGGCAACCCATGATCCATATCGACCTCTCCAACAAATGTGCCCTAATTACAGGGGCATCGCAAGGGCTAGGGGCCTGTACGGCTCAAACACTGCATCAGGCGGGTGCCAATATTGTCATCAACTATTTCCCTGACCCGGAGGGACAGAATGCTCGAAAGGCCGACCAAGTCGCTGCCCAGTTATCGACCAGAGTGGCTACTTTTGGAGCCGATGTTCGGAAGCCCGAAGATTGCAAGCGAATGATTGAGTTTGCCAAAAACAAGTTTGGCACTCTCGATATCGTTGTCAACAATGCGGGGATCATTCGCGACAAGACCGTTCGGAAGATGTCAGAAACAGATTGGCAAGATGTTATCGACACGAACCTGTCTGGCGTTTTTCATGTGTGCCAAGCGGCAGCCGAGTCACTTGCCGAAAATGGGCGAATCGTCAATCTAGCTTCTATCAGTGGCGTTATCGGTTTCTTTGGTCAAGCCAATTATTCGTCGGCTAAAGCGGGTGTCATTGCCCTCACTAAAGTTCTGAGCCGTGAGTTAGCCAAGAAAAATATCACCGTAAACGCCGTCGCTCCCGGTGTGGTCCTCACAGAAATGGGCCAATCCATACCTGAAACCAGTCGCAATCAGATGCTGCAACAAATCCCGCTTGGCCGCTTTGGAGAGCAAGAAGATATTGCCAATGCGATTTTGTTTCTATGCAGTCCGCTAGCGGGTTATATGACCGGTCAAACTTTGCATGTGAACGGCGGTTGGATTGGATGAGCAAGCGAGTTGACACGAAACTTTGTTCTGTGGAAGAAGCCGTCAAGAGAATTCCTTCAGGATGCACCATTGCCGTTGGAGGATTTATCGGTTCGGCTCATCCGGAGGCCATAACAGCAGCCATCGAAAGGCTGTTTTTTGAATCTGGTGGCCCGCGCGATTTGACGTTGGTCTACGGAGCTGGTCAAGGCGATGGCCAACAACGTGGCCTCAATCACTTAGCGCATGAAGGCTTGATCAAACGAGTCATCGGAGGGCATTGGGGTTTAGCTCCAGCGCTTGGCAAACTTGCAATTGCCAACAAGATTGAGGCCTACAATTTTCCCCAAGGAGTTCTTTGTCAGCTCTTCCGCGATATCGCTGCTCGACGTCCTGGTTGCGTGACACACGTCGGTTTAGGAACCTTTATGGATCCTGTGCATGGTGGAGGACGTCTTAACTCACGTACAACCGACGCGTTGGTGGAGCGTGTTGAATTGGGAGGTCAAACGTTTCTTTGGTACAAGTCTTTTCCTATCCACGTTGGCCTAATAAGAGCAACAGCTGCAGATTGTAATGGTGGGCTCCTATTCGACGAAGAAGCGATACTCGGTGAGGCTTTGGCTATCGCGCAAGCGGCGCACAATCACAGTGGCATCGTCATTGCTCAAGTCCAACAAATCCTACCCTACCCTGCTCCACCTCATTCAATTCGAGTGCCGGGAATATTGATCGATCACATCGTGGTTGCGAACCTCGCGGAGCATCCACTCACTTTTGCGGAAGCGAGCAATAGAACTTATTTTTCGCCCTCAAGTGATAAAGAAGTTTACAGCCGCGAATCCTCCTCCTCCCTAGCTCTCGGCGACGAACGCTACATCATTGCTTCACGAGCCTGCGACGAGCTCATTCCTGGTTCAATCGCGAACTTGGGAATAGGAATGCCCGAGGGTATCTCTATAATAGCCAAAGAACGAGGCTTGCTCGATCAATGCACTCTGACCATAGAAAGTGGGCCTATCGGCGGAGCACCGGCAGGTGGCTTGAGCTTTGGTGCATCTGCCTTTCCGCACGCCATTATTGATCAACCAGCCCAATTTGATTTTTACGATGGGGGCGGGCTTGATTTCGCCGCCCTGGGAGCAGCCCAAATCGATTCGCTGGGTAATGTCAATGTTTCCAAATTTGGCTCCCGCATCGCAGGAATTGGTGGCTTTGCCAATATCGCTCACAATGCCAAGAAGATCGTCTTCTGCGGGACATTCACGACCAATGGACTCGAGGTCACCTGCCAGCATGGAAACCTATCCATAGTTCGGGATGGCCAGACGAAAAAGTTCGTGGAGCAGGTTGAACAGGTATGTTATGCAGCCGAAAACAGCAGTCCTTACCAAACTGAAGTACTCTATATCACCGAACGAGCCGTTTTCCGCAAATGTAATCTGGGATTAGAACTTATCGAAATAGCTCTTGGTGTCGATTTAGAGCGCGACATATTGGCGCAAATGGCGTTTCGACCTGTGATTCGCTCGATTCGAACCATGCCAAGTCACTGTTTTCGGAACCGTACTCCGTAATAAGGTAAGAACCTGTTATTTCTTGGCGATACCCAGTTTTTTGCAAGATGAGAATCGTTAAGATAAAAGAAAGCCTGAAATTAGCTCTCGCTACATATACTCTCCAAGGACCATAGCACTATGAATCGCAGATTATGCTTGATGCTTCTCGGCATGGGCTCGGCATCGTTAATATTAGGTTGCGGAGGCCGATCGCAAAGCGCAGATACGGAATCATCCAACCTCAAGCCGTTGGCGGTTTTCTATGGGCGATTCGTTAGCTCCAATCGTGGCCGCGGACCGAAAGATGAAAACGAACTGAAAGAGTTCATCAAGAGCCGTCCACAAACGGACCTCGACAACTTGGGTGTCAAAGATGTCGAGAGCCTCTTCATCTCGTCTCGGGACAAAAAACCATATAAGTTCAAATTTGAATCCAAGCCTTCCGTACCAGGCCAGGCCAGCACGATCTTCGCCTGGGAACAAGATGGCGTAAGTGGCAAACGCTATGTGGCTGGAACACTCGGTGAAATCAAAGAAGTTGGTGAAGAAGAGTTTCGTACAATGGTTCCTAATCCTTAAGACTGTGGCCTTGCCATGCCGTTCTTTCGCGTTCGGCATGATAAGCCACAAATCAATCGCGATAGACACAAAAAAACCCTGCTCGATCTTCGAGCAGGGTTTCTTTTTTGAATTATCTATCGCCGTGAATCGATTAGTATTCGTCTGGAATAACGCCACCATCATCACGCATGCCGAGGCGATTAAAGATCGTGAGGTCGATATTGAAAGCCATGAAGCGAACGCTACCGTCGGCCAACAAGATGTTCATACCGATCGAGTGGGCGCTACCAAAACGATAACCTTCCCAACCACCTTGATTGTCATAAAGTTCGTCTTGATTCGGTTGGAAACCGGTGTAACGAACGACGTCTGGATCCCAGCCGTCGGCCCAACCGGCATCATCGTGCCAGTCACCGCTTTCATAACGTTTTGGATGCAATTGCTTCTCACCGATTACCATCGTGTTACTGGTGCCGTCGGTGATGTTGGCCATTTTGGTCTTGCCACCATTCCAAATACCATTCGCATCCATACCGCCGCGAACAATCACGCCACGATATTGATTGGGAACCCAAGCCATGCCCCAAATGTCGCCGAACCAGAACTGATCCCAGCTGTTAGGCGTGTTGGCAGGAGTCGCCGAAGCATAGTCCATCAAAATAACGGCCACCTTGAGACACGGTCGCTACAGACCCACGTCGCGACGGGCAGAAAAACACCGTTGGTCCACCGCGATAACGGAGAATGTCAACGTTCTTGCTTGTGTTCAGGTTTGCCAAATTCTGTTGCTCGATATAAGGCAAAATCTTGGTTGCCCAGCTACCAACAGTATCCCAAGGGTTGTAACCCCCAGGTGGGAAATACTTAAAGGTGTCATGATGCATGTGCACCGCCAAACCTTGCTGCTTCAAATTGTTCGTACATTGCATACGACGTGCAGCTTCACGGGCTGACTGAACTGCTGGCAACAGCAAACCAACCAAAATCCCAATGATGGCGATAACCACCAACAATTCCACCAAGGTGAAACCGGAACGGCCCATTCGGGACCATGCCTTGCTCCTAGGCATAGATGAGTACCTCGAGAATTCGAAATTAAATTAGAAAAAGTAAGAGTACCTCTTCTAATGTATCGAACAATTGGGGGTTAAGACAAGACAATTCAGCCAGAAAACTTGGCTTAGGGGCCATTGTTCTGACCAAGTTTTACCTTTTTGGGCCAATTCTCCGCCCGAAGACCCGACTGCCACCCCTCCATTATAGGTACACCTCAGTCGATCTGATATTGTGAGTGCAAAAGTTACCAGCCTGGCCGGATTTTCTGCTGCACCAAGACGAGGTCCTTTTTATCCGAACTCTTTTTTTGAGAGCGTAATAGGTGGATGGGCTTCTTTCTCCCAACCACCTAGGCTCCGCTGCGCTCCAGCTACGGGTTAAACGAACAGAAGATGCATAGGCTAAATATGGAATCCCCCTTCGGTACATTCGTCATTTCGACGGAATTTCGAACTCAATCACATCCTCGCGCGACGTACTACTTAGACTCTTAGTAATCGTTTCCTCCCGAACCGTTCTCCCGGGTATCTTATCGCAACGCCAAACCACGATGTCCATGGGCCCGGCTTCATTGGATTCTTGCCAAACATATTTCTCAACCTGAAACTTCTCCCCCACAATCTCCATTTCCTCCGTCCCTTCCAGCTTTGCTTTCAGGGATGGCAAGCGAAACTGATCCAGTGACATATTCTTCGGCAGACGAAACATATCGGGATACTCAGCCGTAAATGGAGGGTTATCCAATTTCGCTTCTCCACTCCGTTCAACAGAAATCTGCGTCTCGACAACGACTTGCCGGTCACTCTTCTCAAGCAATTTAACGGTTGTTGTGACTACAACTTTTCCCTGTTCGTTCGAAACCTCTTTGCGGCGAACCGTCTTGGCTCCGATCGGAAATTGACTCCAATGCGCATATTCCGGATGCGCGACCTCTTCGCCTTCTTCTTGTTTTGCGACGGGTGCAACCTCCACGTTCGATGAGGTATTTCCACCGAAACAACCAGCGGAGAAAAGAGCCAACAAAAGAACAATCGATAGATCTCGGCGCATATCTGTTTATCCAATAAAAAACCCATGATAGAGATCGATCGCTATCATGGGCCCCAAAAAATCCAAACTACTTTTTCTTCTTGTTGCTACCTTGGCTCTCTTCGTCCTCGATAGCAGCGTCTTCAGCCTTGATGGCAGCTTTCTGCTCGTCGGTCAGCGGAGTGGTTGGCATGATGGCTTCATTGCTCCCACCGCAACCTACCCCTTTGAGCACCAATATTACCAAGACAGATAGGAGTAACTTTTTCATCGATTTCATTTACTTTCGTTCAAAGACTTAAAGTTTATTCTTCGGTGTTCGCTGGGTTACCGTCATCGATCACGCACAAGCGCATCCAGTTCAAAGCGTCAACTTGGAAGGATGAGAAGCGGACCGAACCGTCACCGTAAACTGCGTTCAAACCACCTGGGTGACTCGAACCGAAATAGCGACGCCAGACGTTGGTTGTGCCATTGTTAAAGGCGGCTGGAGTGCCAGTGTGAGGAATCGAAGGATCCATGTCGGACTTTGGTGGAAAGTGCCAGCGAATCACACACTCGTCCCAACCGGCATTGTTCCAGCGCTCGTTGTCACCGCCGTCCGCACCAAAACGGGTGCGTGGCAAACACTTTTCAGCAGCCACAATACTTGACGATAGACCATCGATCGCATCGGCCAAGCGGCGTTTAGCACCTTGAGCCGACCACACGATCATCCCCTTACGACCAGGGAAATCGCCGAAGTTTTCTGGGGTACGTTCATTGCGACGTGGAGCCATTCCCAACGGTGGAGCTGGAATATCGCCCCAACCTTCATGAACTTCACCTTGATAGAAACCAGCACAGCCAGCGTAGTCACTGCGTCCGAACAACGCAGTGCCGTAACCGGTTGGTCCACGTCGAGATGGACAATAATAAGTCGGGATCAAAACCCGGGCTACGGAATCCTCGCCGTTGTAGTCCGCTGGACGTCCCGAATGAATCGGTGGCAAGCTGAAGTTCGCCATGTTGTAAACGTTGTTCTGCTCAATGAAGGGCAGAATCTTAAACCAATGACTCCAACCTTTCGGTGAAGCAGAGTTGCAGCAAGTTGTTCCGCTTTCGTATGAACCAACAGGTTCGTTGTAAACCATACCAGGCAAGCTTGGATCGCCGTCGTATGGTCCGGTTGGAAAATACTTGTAGGTCGATTCATGGTTCATAAATGCCAAACCAATCTGCTTGAGATTGTTGGCGCACTGCATACGGCGGGCAGCTTCACGAGCAGCTTGAACTGCTGGCAACAGCAAACCAACCAAAATGCCAATAATGGCAATCACTACCAGCAACTCGACGAGAGTAAAGCCACGTCGAATCGCGACGGAACGACTAGCGAATCCGCCGTTCCACTCCTGAAATACGCTTCTCATTCTCTTCTCCAACAAGAAAAACGATGACGCTTTGCGAAAACAGCAAAGCCAACACAAATGAATTTTCAATAAGAACTTGCAAAGCGAAGCAACCGCTGCAGGAACAGTTTGCGAACGACTATTGCTTGAGTCGGAGGGCAATGATGACAAGCTATTGCAAACAAATGATGAGGAGCCCGTTAACGAACGGTGAGTACTTTGTTAGCAATTGATGTATGCGACTCTCTGAAGGGGGAGTTTGAACACGAGTACGTGGTAATCGCCTGAAACCAGGGAGACTCAGAAAGATAAGGAAGCTTGAAGATGCCGTTAACATTACGTTATGATGAAGACCGCTCCCCCGCCCTACGAAATATCCATCCAGTGAGAAGTTCAAGATGGCCCACACCTTCACTCGCCGCCGCTTGTTTCACGATTCTTTGTTGGTCTCAGCCATGCTGGCAAGTGGTTCCATCTCTCCATCAAAAGTTGAATCTGCATCACTCGCACAAACGGCTTCACCCAATGCAGAGATTTCGCATGCCGTATTGGGATGTCGTATTCGGGGCAAGGTACATGCGCGTGAATTCGCAAAAATCCCTGGCGTTCGCATCTCCTATTTATGCGATCCAGACAAGGATCTACTCGACGAACTAGCGGCTAGCGTAGAAAAAGAATTTGGTTATCGCCCCAAAACGTGCAGCGATCTACGGGAGATTTTTGTCGACGAAAGCGTGGATACTGTTTCCATCGCTATGCCAAACCATTGGCACGCTTTGGCAGCCATTTGGGCCATGCAAGCTGGCAAAGACGTCTACGTTGAAAAACCTGTATGTCATACCGTTGTCGAAGGACAACGCATGGTTCAAGCGGCCCGTAAGCACCAACGCATATGTCAGGCTGGAACACAGAATCGCAGCGTAGGAGCACACGCTGAAATTGTCAAGTTTCTCGCTGCGGGAAACTTGGGGCACGTCGATTTGGCCCGAACGATCGTCTATGGCCCACGTGGTTCGATCGGTAAACGAGGCGAATATCCACGCATGCCAAAAGTCAATTATGACTTATGGCTCGGCCCAGCTACGGAAACCAACATCGAGCGTCCAAAACTACATTACGATTGGCATTGGCGATGGGATACAGGTAATGGAGAATTGGGAAATAACAACATCCATTACATCGATCTTCTTCGCTGGATGCTCGACCTCAAAGGCTTAGGAGATTCCGTCCTCAGCCTCGGAGGACGTGTCGGTTACGAAGATGCCGGAGAAACACCGAATACACAACTTGTATTTCATCGCTTTGGAACGCGCACCATCATTCAAGAAGTTCGCGGACTCAAATCGGATCCGTACAAACTACCCGGCGGCTGGATTATAGAAGGCGAGGGAGGCATTATCGCAGGCACGTCGCTGTTTGACCACTCAGGACAACTGCTCAAGACCTTCACAGGAGAGAACAAGAATCATTTCGAGAACTTCATCACCGCAGTGCGAGGACGCGATCCCTCGCTTCTCTCAGCGGATATCGAAGAAGCGGCCTATTCCAGCTCCTTGTGTCATATCGGAAACATATCCTATCGCCTTGGCGCCGTTTCATCCTCAGCGGAAATCCTGCAGGCGTTGTCACAGCAAGATATGCCACAAGATTGCATTTCTACAACCGAATCTATGCTGACCCATCTAGCGGAACATTCTGTCGATTACCAAAAAACACCTTTGCAGATCGGTAAACGACTTATCGTCGATACAGACACCGAACGGTTCGTTGATCCAGCAGCAAACGCACTCCTGTCGAGATTGTATCGCGAACCATTTGTGCTTCCTATCGAAGAAAATGTTTAGCCGTTCGAATCGACAAAACAAAAAGAGCCTACCAGTTCTCTCTGGTAGGCTCTTTCTCAATTCATTGAACCAAGTCGCTATCTTGAAAGCGTTTATCGCCCACCGTTGTCGTCCTTGTTTCGGCTGCGGTATTCATTGCGTTGCGCGGGGGCTGATGGAGCTGCAGGAACAACGGGTAAAATGGTATCAACTGCTGGAGTTGGTGGTACAGCCGGAGTAGCCGGTAAAGAAAGCTCCGCAGTCGTACCAAAAGGCAACTTCGCAGGACTCAACCAGCCATTCACAGTTCCGAAACCACTTCCTGGAAAACCGCTACTTCCGAATGGGACGGGCTCAGTTCCCCACCCCAGCCCTTCCAAGTTATTCACTAACTGACTTACGCGATCTTCGACGATCTTCTCCTTCATCGATTCTCGTTTTTCATGCTTCTGTTTCAATTTCGCAAGTTGCTCTTCCAACTCCTTCAGATCTTTCGAACGTGCTTCCTGACGCAGTTCAAATTGCTTCAACACTTCTTCTTTGATCTTGTCAACAATGCCGCTCTTGTCGTCTTCTTCAGCTGCTTGCAACTCTTTAAGCAGTTTGGCGACCGCTAATTCAGAGGCGTTTAATTCACTGTTTTCAGTTGCCTGCATTCGGTAAACATGAGCAATATCGGACTGCATACCTGGAAAAGAATATCGTTCACCGGAATAAACTGCGGCTGGAGCCGTGGTCGCAATTCCCTCTTGCCCCGAAACAACCTCAATCGTGCGACGATTGCCTGGACTTGTGGCCCGAGCCTTGGTAGATCCAGCAGCCGAATTGCGAGTTGGAACTTCAACAATAACGTCTTGAGTGGTAGTTTCTTCTGCATCAGCGACTCCTTCCTGAACTGCAGGATCGGACGTCGACTCAACTTGTCCCATCACCACACTCTGATATGCAAAATTCGCTACCATTCCAGCGCCAATTGCGCCCACAAAAGCAATACGAACCCATTTGTTCGACATTATCGTAATCCTCAATCTGAGAGTAACCATTCTTCGAAACCACTAAAATGATTCCGCATCGAAAGTGGCCATTTTTCGACGCAAAATCTCAACCTCATATTTCCATGCATCACTCAACGGCAAAGATTCTGTATCCTGCTGCTGAACCGAATGTTGAATGCGACTGCTGAATTCCCTAAAGCCATCATTGTTCCAGAGTGGAACCATCTGAATTTGCACACGCTTCTCGGGTACAGGATTGGGCGATGTGCCAATCTGAACTTCCTGGCTTTTCGTGGTTGACTTTTCACGTGAAAACTGTTCAACCACGTTCCAACCTAAGACAAACAAAACGACAGCCAACAAACTCGACATCAGCCATCGCGACAGCGGAGATAGCTCGACTCCATTCAGAGCATCGTTAACACTGCCGGACGGACTTGGTAACCACCCGCGAGCTGGTTCTGTTGTAGATCCAGGATTTTGCAAATAATTCAGTTCTGCTTCGAGTGCCTCGACCACTTCGCGTGCGGACTGGAATCGTTTTTCCGCTTTCTTTTCCAGTAGTTTTGCCACAAAGTGGCATAACCAAGTGGGAGTGTCAGCTCTATATGTGCGCATCGATTTGGCTTCATCGTGAACAATCTTCTGCATCGATGCGTAAGGGGAATCCGCTTGGAAGGGAGGAACGCCGGTTATCAATGTATAGACCAACGAGCCGAGGGAAAACAAATCGGATCGCGGATCGCATACATCCCCTTTGACTTGTTCTGGTGCCATGTACAAGGGCGTACCAGCAATCATTCCGCTCCGGGTCATGCTCGCATCATCGGACACGCGCACCAAACCAAAGTCTGCCACCCGCACACGATCAACACCGCGATCCAACAATATGTTCGCAGGCTTTATATCTCGATGCACAATGCCCGTCTCATGAGCGGCTTCTAAAGCAAGAGCAATTTGTTGCGTGATTCGCAACACCGAAATCAAATCCAGTGGACCTTGCTGTTTGAGTCTCGATTCAAGCGTTCCCCCCGGCACATACTCCATAGCCAAATAAGGTAGACCGCGATGCTCATCGACTGCGAAAATGGGAACAACATGCTGATGAGCGACCGATGCCATGGCTCGCGCTTCTAACGAGAAGCGTTGGCGAGCAGTTTGAATCGAAGCCAATTCAGGACGGAGTACCTTGACCGCCACGGTTCGTCCGAGCGCTGGATCAATCGCTTTGTACACAGTCCCCATGCCACCGCGACCAATGATCGCTTTCGCCTCAAACGTTCCAATTCGTCCCAGTGAATCTGGGAGATCGGATGGGGAGAGAATCGCGACATCTGCCGCTAACAATGCATCGATGGATGCCTTGTTTTCTGACGCCAAAATCTCATTCGTATGATGTGCCAAAGCAACATTTGGAAACGGCGTTTCACCCGACTTAACTAAAAGTTGCTTGACTTGTTTTTCGATTTCGTTTCCACCTGCATGAACCATCAATAATTGTTGACAGAACTCGCACTCTTCCAAGTGAATTTCAAATGCCTCTGCCTCTGCGGCCGTTAACTCATTTCGCAGAAAAGGCAAACAACGATCATCATGACAACCCATTGCCTTCTCCTTTCTGAGAAAGTCCCGATTGGATTTGTTTCAATTGGTCGACACGATTCTTGATACTCAACAACACTCGCGACTTCACCGAATAAACCGTTCCAAGTCGAATATCGAGGGCCTTCGCTACATCTTTCGGATCGCGTTCCTCGATCGTCGTCATCCAAAAGATTCGCCAATGCTGAGGATTTACTTCCTTCTCCACGTCAGCTATCGCTTCATAAAATAACCATTCTTGCTGCTCGTCGAGCGTACCACTGTCGCCCCCGTACATCGGTTCGGTAACTGCCTCTAAAGGCGAACCGGTTCGATTGCGAAAACGAATCGCCGCAAAAGCTTGGCGTCGAATGGTCTCCGACAACCAAGCGCGAAAACTTCCGCTGTTGCCCGAAGGTTCCCAATGTTCTGCTTGACGATGCACGGCCAGCATCACTTCTTGCACAACATCCAACGCTTCATCTTGTCGCAGGCCGCGTCCACGTGCTAAACGAAAAATGGCCGCCTGATAGCATTGTTCGAAACGCTGCCAAGCGCTAGCGTCTTCCGCATTAGCAAGCCTTCCTATCAAGCTGAACTGTGTATCTGGCCACAAACTCACAACATGGACTCCATTTCGGTCTCTTTTGGGTTGCCCAATTCTTGCCACCCAATAGGAAATGCAAGGAGAAGCCTGAACCTTGCACAAATTCTTTTGATTTACGGACCTTTTTTCTGATTCGCAACAAACTGAACACTTCGTCACTATAGCGAAGTTTCTCGTTCTCGGCGATGAAAATTGAGGTCCACAGCGGTTGGGAATCCCCCCAAGATAGATCCCGCTCGCGCCCCTGACTCGCGACAGGGAAGACTACCGAATACTCGCCGCTTGCCGTTCTAAGAATTCGACGAGTTTCTGCGTGGCTGCATCCTTTACTAGCCCCAAATCGTCATTGAGTTTGCTGTGGGTCGTATTACTTGCTCCAAAGGCTGTTACCGGCACTTGAGCTTGTTCGAGTCGCATTTGCAAACGTTTCGCTTGGGCGGTCACATCGGGATGGCCGGATACATAAAGAATCAAAAAGGGTGGGATCGGTTTATCTTTTGCGATGTGGGTAACGGCCGAAAAATCTATGTGCAACTTGGGGTCGTTGCCAAACTTCACGCGGTGACCATTTTCTGGAAGAGGCAATCCATGTAAAGTTTGCCGCATTTCAGCCGTCATAATCATGGCTGGAATGTCGTAGGTATCACCATCTACGGGAACACAGCCTCGGAGCGCCGTCGGGGGAACCCCGACCTTTTCTAGGTAGCGATGATCCGTACAGAGAATTGCCGCCAATTGTGCGCCGGCGGAATGTCCCATCACATAGATGTTCTGGGGATCACCCCCAAACTCTTGAATATGCTTATGGGTCCATCCCAATCCGCTGGCCACATCACCGATCAATTCGCGCATCGGAACGTCGGGTAACAACCGATAGTTGGTCGACACAAATACATAACCGCGGTCAGTAAACCATTTCGGCTTGAGTTCCACATCTTTCTTGTCACCCGCTTGCCACCCACCTCCATGGATCCAAAAAACAACTGGCCCCTTTTCACCCTCGGGTGGCATATAGACATCGAGCACTTGTCGCACATGATTCGGTTCAACGTACGGAATATTCTCGCGCAGAGTTTGCGCATGAACTTCCCCAAAGCTCACGACCAAAATCAAGGCAATAACTCTTCGTAGCGCGACCATTCCCTTTACTCCGACGGCTCTTCCACGACCAACAACTGATTTAAATCTACCGCATCGAGATTTTGAATTTTTCCACTTGGCCACCGAACTTCGACTTTGGCTTTTCCTGTCAGCGGCCCGAACCCGAAGGCAAGCAACGGTTGGCGATAGGAAGCGTAACTTCCACCGCCATACAGTTGTTGCTCCCAAATTTCGCCATTGAGTTCAACCTTTACCCAGCAACCGATACCACGCCGATTCGTCTGCTTACCGCGAAATTGAAAGTTTAACCAGCTTCCTCGCTGAGAATCATTTCTCAATATTGCCGTGGGCGAATCTTGATGCACGACAATGATATCCAAATCTCCATCGCTATCGATATCGGCTGTGCATACACCTCGCCCAACGGCTTTAGTCTTGAAGAAATCTCCCGCAAAAGAACTCTCATCTACAAATCTTCGTCCATTGTATGTAAAGAGCTGCGGCTCCATCTTGTGGTACTGATTCTCTGCGTTGTTTTCGATGTGTCCATTGGCAACGAAGATATCAGAAACTCCATTTTGATCGAAGTCTTCAATGGATGTACCGAACCCCAAACGTGGAAGCGTTACATCATGAAGCCCAACGATGCCGGTAACATCTTGGAACCCCGCTTTGCCGAGGTTCTTATAGAGTGTATTGGATTCGTCGTAAAAGTGAGTGGAGTAGATGTCGAGCATGCCATCGCGGTTGTAATCGCCGATCCCCAACCCCATACTCGCTTGGTAAGCACCCGTTCGATCCATACCGCAGCCCAATAACTTGGCCCGCTCTTGGAACTCACCTTTGCCTGAATTGATGAAATAGAAATTAGCTGTCGTGTCATTAGCAACATAGATATCCATCGAACCATTTTTGTCGAAGTCGGCGATCGCAACTCCAAGTCCTTTGCCATCTTCTCCCACTAGCCCACGACTCTTGGACTCAGCAGCAAAGGTGCCATCACCGCGGTTGAAAAAGCACTCATCCTCCACTGCCGCCAACTCACGTGGATGACACATACGATGTTGACCTTCTTGATTTCGGCAATCTTTCGGATGATGAACGTCGTATTCGACATAGTTGGAGACATAGAGATCGAGCAATGAATCCCCATCCAAATCCGCAAATGCTCCAGCGCATGACCAGCGTTTATCGGATACGCCAGCGAAATCCGTTACGTCTTCGAAGGTACCGTCACCCAAATTTCGCAACAGCTGGTTCTCGTCATAGTTCGTGATGTAGAGGTCATCGAAGCCATCATCGTCGTAATCTCCTACAGCGACTCCCATGCTGTAGCGATAGTGAACTGGTAACTGCAAGTTTGGATAGGCATTCACGAATCGCTCGGTCTCGACATGCCGAAACAATGCGTCCAATGGTTGCTTGTCATCGACAGGAGTCGCCGTCGGATCACCTCCTTGGCAGAGAAAGACATCCACTCTTCCATCGTTGTCATAATCGAGTGCCCCTGCTGCCCCACCCATGGTTTCGACCATCAGCGACTTGCCTACCGCTCCGCTGACATAGGTAAACTCGACTCCGAGACTTGCAGCCACGTCAGTGAAACGAAAACTATGCTTCAGAGGTGTTGTAGAAGACGATATCGCTTGGTTGTTGCCGGCAGGAGTTTTTTTGGGATCGCCAAAGAGAGAGCCTTCTTGTTCTTTCGTCGCGGAGTCTAGGTCTGCCTGTTTCGCGGCGGAATCGAGTGATTTGACCTCAGGTTGATTCGAATCGCACCCCAGCAACAAACAGATTGACCAGAGCACCAACAGGATTGTCTTCCGCATAGATCGTTCTTCACATCAAAACAGAATGGGAAGGTGTAAAAAAAAACTTCCACCGGAAAACGCCACGTTCTCCGATGGAAGTGTATTCAAAATGAACTGTCAAAAATACTCAGACAGTCAATTTTTAGTTATCGATGTCATTGATTGGAAGACCGTCGTTACGTACGCCCAATCCATAACGAGTAACATGGTCAATATTCTCAGACACGAACTGTACGCTACCATCAACACGAACGGCTTGTGCACCACTCGTATGATTACTACTCCAACTTGCACAGCGGATGTCACCGGCGCCACCTTGCCATGCTGGATTGCGATTATTGATTGGGTTTCGAATGGTGTGAGTGGCACCAACCGAACTCATCCAACCAGCATGCTCGTTATAGCCGTAATCGAACTGCGCTTGATTTCCACCTCTCCAGTGCATATTTTCAAAGGCCAAAATGGTATTCGATGTACCATCTTTAACTTGGGCCATGCTAACACTGCCGAAGTATTTGAAGCAACCATTAATTTTGGTTTGCTGGTCGAGCCAATTACCATCAACCCAAGGTGTGCCTGCACTGTCCCTGACAAATAGGTTTGGATTGTTCGCTGGTCCTGGGAAGTCGGGTACCTGGCTGCAATCTTTCCAACCACCCCAAATATGCCCTAAATTCCCTACATAATCAGTCCCAGCAATTCGACCTCTTCGTCCATCGCCATAATTACTCCACTGATTATCTCTAACTTTTTCCTGATCGTTAGAAGGACAGATGTAGGCACCAATTACCGTTTGAGCCAGCGCAAGATTGGCTGCGTCGGTAGGAGTTGCGACGGTATTGAAATTGATCCGATCATAAATATTCTTCTGCTCGATGTATGGAAGAATACTTGTCAACCAAGAAAAGGTCATCCAGTGGTCACTGCGATGATTCTTCATGGTATTGGGATAGTTACCCGAATTCCAGGCTGAATCGCTATTCCATGGAAGCGTCTTGTACGTATCGTGATAGTTTTGCGCAGCTAAGCCGATCTGCTTGAGGTTGTTGGCGCACTGCATACGCCTCGCAGCCTCGCGAGCAGCCTGTACCGCGGGTAACAATAGCCCAACCAATATACCAATGATGGCTATGACCACCAAAAGTTCGACGAGCGTGAAGCCCGCCCTCGCCCGTAAAGATAACCGCATGTCGTCCACTCCGAATGAATAAGAAAAAAACAATGAAGTCAATTAGAGCAATTTGAAAAAACTAGAACTAACCTTGCAAATCTTTGACCTCTTAAGGAAAGCAAAAGTTCCTTAGGGGATTTCAATATCAATTGTATTGCTTCCACTGGTGACCTCTTTCTCAAGAGGCGTTGTTTCCGCAGCGGTATACTCCTTGGCGATGCCGCCGCCAGCAGCACTAGGCGCCTGGGCATTTTTCGCGGACGAAGTTTTCGAGTAATCGCCTTGCTGCATAGACTGCCCGCCGGTCAAGACAACTTTGTATTTCCCCGGCTTAGCACCTACATCACCACGATTGCCAGAAAACAACTCGTATTGACCACTTTGAACACGACCGCTAGCCGTCTCGCCTTCTCCAATTGGGGTAAACGTAATCAGAGTTCCATCGGGAGCAGGTGACCCTTTCAAGGTGACTTTCCCTTTCACTGGCACCGTTCCCGCAGATGGTTGGCAACCGAGGACACAAGTAAAAATCAATGCAACCAAAGCCAGTTGTTTCACAGACAGAATCCTTACTGATGGCAAATGAAATCAATGAGTATGGGGGAGAGATTATTAAGGAATGTGGACTTCCAATCCCAAATTGTACTCACAAATCGCTTCGAAGGCAAGTTAAACTCCCTTAATTGTGGCTTACTGCCGCTTCGTGCGACCTACTCCACCTCCCGAATACGCTGAATCATCCTCCCCTCCACTAGGGAATCACCGCATTGACTAGCGTATTTTTGCATCCGTTTAAACACAACTAATGGGACAGGCTGAACGTCTGGCAACTGCAATATTGTTTTCTGCAAGTCTTTTCCTTCCAATGCCAACGACGTCCACCGCTCCACTTGTTCCGCTTGTCCTGATTTTCGCAATACGTCCGCCAAATCGAATTGGCTGCGCCAAGAATATGGATACAGTTCAATCGCCTTTCGATAGCACTTCTCTGCATCACCCCACTCAGAAGAGTTGGCGTGATACCACCCTTTGTAGTGCCAAAAACGACTATCATTCGCCGAACTTACCGGGACAAGTGCCAGCAACCTTTCCACCTCTGCAATGTCACCCCGAACTGAACTTTCCTCCAAAAAAAACGCTAATAATTCCGGATTCTTAGGATACTTTTCAAACTGCTCCTGTAGCAGCTTGAGTTGCTGTTCCTTGCGTATCCTATCTCGGTCTGCTTCCGGTAACTGTGCCACGCTGGGGTCGTTTTTCGTTGCCCCTCGCCAATGCAGGGCTTCGGCGATACCAAATACCTCATCGTCGCTTCCGGATAGCAGCCACTTTCCGTTGAGTTCATATGCGTTGGAAAAGCTGAGCCAATTCGCGCCCATCAAATAGACATAAGTCTCCTGCGAATCGGCACCAACCCGGATTGCCTCCCGAGTTGCTTCGATCACCTTCTCGCGCTGCATCGTAATGCCGTAATAGAAAATCAAACGCCGGCGGGCCTCGCGATGTTCCGGGGCCAATGCGATCGCTCGTTCGCAGGCTTTTACTCCCTTCAAGGGCTTATTTAGAGGTCCGAAATAAATCGTGGCCAGTTCCAACAACAAATCTGGTGCTCGCGGATCATCACTGGGGATCCGCTCTAAATATTCAGCCATACGGTCGGGCGAACCAAGTTTCTCTGCACATTCAGCAGCATACAGCCATGGAATGGCCGTTGTAGGGTCCGTTTGCCCCCACTTTACTGCCAACGGTTCAAGGGTTCGCCATTTTCCCGAATTACGCAGTTCGCTGGCTTCAAAAGCCATGCTTCGCAAATTGTAGACGTGGACGGAACGATACGACAAATAGCCCAGCGGCAACAACAAAAACAACAAGACAACCAATGTTCTATTGGAAAACTTTCGCTTTCCCATCTTAGCAACAGCAACGGACGTCGCCCCGCTCGGTTCAGCATGCGCAACGGACATATTCGTACCAACGGAAGCCGTTCGTTGTTGGTTTTTTTTTCTCTTGTTTTCTTTACGCGCCACGCGAACACCTCGATCCAACGCCAATTTTCATAAGTCCTTTTCGCCGCATCATCCTAATTCACGAGTCCCGACTTATCACCGTGTTGACACGACAAATCCGTTCAATGGAACGCCCCGCCCCTGGGATTATCCGCCACACTGCAATCATCATAATGTCATTGCGCTACCATGAAGCATACCCCATTTTGACCGAGCAGAGATGTTTGTTTTCGTCGGCTTGCACAGCAATGCCCCAACAGAGCACCGGCAAGTCAATAAGGAGAATCTTTCGCACTACGCCGAGACTACGGAGTGCCTATTGCCATCATGATTCGACTCTAGACCAAGTTGCCAACCCCGCCTTATACGTCCTACACACCCACATCATTATTCAACGAAATGCGGCAACACACACACTCTGTTGCCCCCCAACCAGAAGCACCATTTAAGGCAATTTGTCACTTGCAAGAGGTTTCAGTTAAAACCCAACAAGTTTTGTAGACTTGGAAATTTTTTCCGTTTACAATTTATAGCAATGCCAACCACGGACTTGGTTGGCTCCTTATCCTCGTCTCTGCACTATTTCTTGCTCATCGGAGGCAACCTATGAAGAGAAACTGGAATCGCTCTGGTTTCACGCTCGTTGAACTCTTGGTCGTGATCGCCATCATTGGAATTTTGGTCGGCCTGCTTCTCCCCGCCGTCCAAGCGGCTCGTGAAGCGGCTCGTCGTATGCAGTGCAGCAATAACCTCAAACAGCTGGGACTTGCCCTGCACAATCACGAATCAACGTTCAAGTATGTGCCTGCTTGGGGCAAGGAGTTCGCTTTAACGGACACCTACGCCGCCTCGAACAATCCGTTCTTTCCATTAACGGGTGACGCTCGTCGCAACGGCTGCTTCATGCAATTGTTGCCTTATCTCGAACAATCCAACATCGCGAACCTCTTGGATCCGAAAAAGCCGTTGGTCGATCCACGCAACCTTCCACCTCCGTTCCCAATGGGTACCAACAGCCCTTCGCTGTTTGCCACCATCAACGTTTTCATCTGCCCTTCGACCCCACAAGGTATCCCTTCAGATTACGGTGTCTACTTCCAACCCATCGGCTTCCCTTCAGGCCAACCATACGTCTTGCCACGAACCGACTATTCACCGCTCCGTGGTCTGCACAGCTCCCTGGCTGTTTGCAACGGTATGCCAAACGCAACCACGCACAACGCAATGCTCGGCTCCAACGACATGATCAATGACCATAAGATCAAGTTCGCTCGAGTTACCGATGGATTGTCCAACACCTACTGCTTCCTCGAACTCGCCGGTAAACAAAATGTTTACTTCCGTGGCAAACTGTTGGCTGTGGGTATTCAGCTGAACTCATTCTACGGTGACTGGAATATCGCTCGCCATGCTCGTGGATACTCCGGTGCAGACCCTGCTAATCCAACCCAAGCTGGGTGCTCATTTATCAACATCGTCAATGAAAACTCTCCCTATTCTTTCCATCCTGGCGGAATCCAAACTCTGCGGGGTGATGGATCGGTTGGCTTCACAGCACAAACCGTTTCACTCCCTGTCTTCGCCGCCATGGTGAGCCGCGACCTCGGCGAACCTCTCGCCGATAACGCGGAATAATCGATTGTTGCTGAGCAAATTTACGACTCGGCGCTTTGCGGCATTCCCTGCAATTTTTCCGATCACTCGAGTTGATACAATTCGAGTGATCTTTTTGTTTTCGAGTTGCATTCTGGATCTTTAGCACAAGAATTTATGGACATCATACCTCAAAAAACATTCGCTCGCCTATTCAGTTTTCTATCGCTTGTTGCAGGCTCGCTATTAGCTGCAGCAGGATGCAACGCATCCTCGAACTTGCTACAAGTCGATGGCAAGATCACCGTCGATGGAGCACCTGCGAAGGGAGCTGTATTGCTATTCCATCCCGACGGTGGCGCTGCCGCCACGCCATCGTCCGCCCAAGCCAAAGACGATGGTACCTTTACTGTAGTTACTGATACCAAGCCCGGTATCCCGCCCGGAAACTACATTGTAACAGTGACTTGGCCCGACCCCGCCCACGTACCATCCGAACGAGACAAAATGCTCGGCATGGCCGAACCTGGCAAAGATTTGCTCAATGGACGTTATGTAACCAAAGATCGCGGGATCAAACTTTCCGTGGCTGAAGGGACAAAAACGATCGCGCCGATTGAACTCAAAACGAAGTAATTCCGAATAAGCGAATGTAGAAACAGCAAAGGGACACGCTACTCGGCGTGTCCCTTTTTCTTGCGCTAACCTCGCCCGCACGACACATCGAGCTGTTACTTTTTAACAGCCTCAATTTTGTTTCCAACAAACTCGTTGCTATTTCCAAAACTACCGGAAGAGATCGACTCCGTTTTCTTTCCCTTCTTTCCCCGAAACATACAACCGGAGACTAAACAATCGCGGCAGTCGCGCAACGATAATCCGATTTCCCCATGATTCAAAATAGAACAACCTTGTAAGTTCATTCCTTCACAACGTTCAAGCTGAATGGAACCGAGCGGATCGCTGACTCCGTTCACTAACAAGCCTTGCAAAACGCAATCTTTGCAATCGCGAAACAGAAGCACGTCCTTACTATCCTTCGCTTTGCTCGTGTAATAAGGTGGATTACGGTCAAAGACATTCGCTCCCACCACAATGCTCTCGCAACTCTCGACTTTAAGATGTTCTTGGTGCCCTTCACCAAAAGAGTTTCCTGTAATTGTCGCTCCCCTGCTATTCTTCAACCAAATGTTGTGATGTGAGTCGGTCAAGATATTGTCGGCAATGGTGAGATGGCCCCACTTCGGCGCACTTTCATCAACTCCCTCAACTTCTTCTGGAGCACCGACGAAGATGATATTGGCTGAATCAGGAACAGCGGCCGTATGTTGAATCGTGCAACCCGTGATCGCAATCTCCGCCCCCGAACCGCGCACACACTCGATCCACACATTCGCACGAAACCCAACAGTCTCCGACATATTCGCTTCGATATCGCAACCCGTAATGTGGACATTTCGCACATCACCTCCTGCAATCACAACCCCGCCGAGTTTGTTGTAGCTAATATGACAACCCGTGATGTTCGATTGATGCAAGTTGACTTGATCGTAAAACACACCTACGCCGCGATTGTTGTAGATATGCAATTGCTCAAGAATGATGTTGCGATTCCGCTTTCGCAAATGAATTCCGTGCCGCACTTCGCGAATCGTCAGCTGAGAAAGAGTCAACTGCATCGTTCCTTCCGCTGCAATCGCATCACCGTCAGGGTGAGAAGCAGTGAACTCGATCCCTCTCACCACAGGCATTCGCTCTTTTTCCCATACTTGCGGCAGAACGGTCGCAGGATCGGCAGTCCCTGCGTGTGTACCGATAATGAGAATGGCCGGCCCGGCAGCTTGCATGTCAATTCGAGCGGTCCCCTCCCCTGTTATGCTGATGGGACCAACTTTGTTCAAGTCGACCGTGGCGGTGCGAGAAAATTTATAGGTTCCGCTCTTGAGATGAATATTGCCACCTTCCGCAACGGCTTTTTCAAATGCGGCTATGTCAGCCCCATCTTTCGATGGTTCAAGCACAGTGTCCGCAAAAACCGTCACAGAGCCAATCCATAACCATAGCCACAAGATCCGTAAAGGAATACGCATTTCAACCTCCGCCTATTTTTCGACCGATCGAAAGAGAGGTGAGATTGTAACCTACTCCCCTTGGCCCATTGAATAGCCCGAGTCGCCATCAAAGGCGGATAGATTTGCGGTTTTGAACACTTCGGCTCCCCGAGCCACCTTACCTTGAGCAGCCCCTTATTGCATAGTTATCAGAACCATTTCGAGGTGAGTCGTTGGTAAACGTCCTCGGCAATTGCCTCAGGACTTTGCATACTGGTATCAAAGTAAAGATCCGCATCGTCTGGTGCTTCGTAGCTATACGTGACACCGGGAAAGTTCTGAATTTCGCCACGATCAGCGGCCTGATACTGGCCGGTGCTGTCGCGTTGACGGCACACTTCAACGTGTGTCGATAAGTGAATATGCAAAAACCGATCGCCGCCTATGAGCTCCCGGGTCCGCTGGCGTACCCAGGCGCTCGGAGCCACAAACGCAGCGATGCAAATCTGTCCCGAATCATTCAGCATCTTGGCAATCTCTGCCCCACGTCGCAGGTTCTCTGAGCGCTCTTCGGCAGAAAAAGCCAAGTCGCGGCTGATGCCCATTCGCAACCATTGCCCGTCCAACACGACGACTATTTTCCCTGCCTCAAATAGTTTCTGTTCCAAGTGTAGCGCCACAGTCGTTTTGCCCGAGCTGCTCAAACCCGTGATCAAGATGGTCCCAGGCTTTTGTCCGTACTGTGCCTCGCGATCCTCCATGCGCACCAAACTTTGTTGCCGTTTCGCATGCGTCAACGCGGACGCAGAAGACCAATACCCTGGTTGGTTTGATTCCGCGTCGCCGGCAATTAAACCAGCCGCAACCGTTTCGTGGGTGATACGATCCACTAAGATAAACGAGCCCGTAGTTCGATTCGTTTGATAGTCATCGCACACAATTGGCTCAGTCGTATGCAAGGTACAGAATCCGATTTCATTCAATCGTAAGACGGGTGCTGAGAGCCGCGCTAAACTGTTGACATCCGTGCGGTGATGCAGTGTCTTGATTTCGCAAGGCGTTTTTCGAGTCGTATGTTTGAGCCAATAACGCTTCTCGATCACCAATGGTTGCTCAGACATCCATACGATGGTCGCTTGAAATTCTGTGGTGATACGAGGTTCCGCATCTCTTGGAACGAGCATATCCCCGCGAGCCAAGTTCAACTCTCGATCTAAAGTGACCGTAATGGCGTCATGAGCTTCCGCTCGATTCAATTCCCCATTCATCGTCACTATGGATTTGATTTTTGCTTTGCTGCGGGCTGGTAGTACAACGACTTCATCCCCACACTGCAATTGTCCAGAGCAGATTGTCCCGCTAAAGCCGCGAAAATTGGCATCAGGACGAGTTACTCGCTGAATAGGTAATCTTAGTGAAGCTTGGCTGAGACGATCTTCTATGCGCACGTGATCAAGATAACCCAGCAAGGTTTCTCCTTGGTACCAGGGCATGTTGCGCGACAGCACCGTGACGTTATCGCCTTCCAATGCAGACAACGGAATCGCGTATACATCCACTCCTCCGAGTGCAGTCGCAAATTGCCGAAACTCATCAACGATTCGCTGAAAGACTTCGGACTGATATTGGACTAAGTCCATCTTATTGACGGCCAGAACAATCTGCTTAACACCGAGCAGCGTTGCGATGTAAGCATGTCGCCTGGTCTGCACCGATACACCTTTAGTGACATCAATCAGTACAATCGCCACATCGGCAGTCGAAGCTGCCGTTGCCATGTTCCGAGTAAATTGTTCATGTCCGGGTGAGTCCGCCAGAATGAACTTTCGGCGTTGCGTTGTGAAATAGCGATAAGCAACGTCGATAGTGATACCTTGCTGTCGTTCGTCTTCTAAACCATCCAGCAACAATGCAGTATCGATTCGTCCTCCGGTGGTTCCGTATTTGTTCGAATCACTCTGTAACACGGCTATTTGATCATCGTAAATCGCCCCTGCTTCCAATAGCAGTCGGCCGATAAGCGTGCTCTTCCCGTCGTCCACATTCCCACAAGTGATGAAACGCAGCAAATCTTTGGAATTATGAACAGCGAGTTGAGAATAAACTTCTTGTGCCACACTCATTCGATCACCCGATACTCTCTATTAATCCCTAAACGCTGACCTCACGCTCGTACTTCAGATAGTCAAGAAAAATCGATCGGCTAAAAATAGCCATCCTTTTTCTTACGTTCCATGGCAGCTGCCTCTTCACGATCCACGGCACGGCCTTGACGTTCGGAACAGCGGGTCGTCAACATTTCGTGCACGATATCTTCGATCGTTTCTGCGTCAGACTCGGTCGCTCCCGTTACCGGATAACATCCCAACGTCCGAAAGCGAACTTTCATATTCACCGGACTTTCATTCTGCTCCAATCGCATGCGTTCATCATCGACAACAATCAAATCATTCCCTCTGCGCACGACAGGTCTATCCTTCGCGAAATAGAGGGGCACGATCGGAATCCGCTCTTGCAAGATGTATTGCCAAACATCGAGTTCGGTCCAATTGGAAATCGGAAAGACGCGAATACTCTCACCGGTCGCTTTCCAAGTGTTGTAAAGACTCCACAACTCCGGTCGTTGATTTCGCGGATCCCAGCGATGATTGCGATCGCGAAAAGAGAAAATGCGTTCTTTGGCTCGTGACTTCTCTTCATCCCGTCGTCCACCGCCGATTGCAGCGTCAAATCCAAATTGCGTCAACGCTCTCTTCAATGGCTGAGTTCGCATGATATCGGTGTAACTTGCACCGTGATCAAATGGATTAATGCCGTCGCGAACTCCATCTTCGTTGTGATAAGCAATGACATTCAAGCCCAACTCTTGCCGTGCATAACGTTCGCGAAATTCGATCATGTCCCTAAACTCCCACGTTGAGTCGATATGCAACAGCGGAAACGGTGGCTTAGCCGGAAAGAAGGCCTTCCGCGCCAAGTGCAAAATGACCGATGAGTCTTTACCGATCGAGTAAAGCAACACAGGGTTCTCAAACTCGGAAGCTACCTCGCGGAGAATAAAAATGCTCTCCGCTTCCAATCGCTTTAGGTGGATTGAAGCTTGCATGGGTACAAATTTCTGGGCAGAGAGAGGGAAATTTTCAATCAGGAATTTCGGGCATGGTTGGACGTTGCTGATTATCGAGCTTTCGCACACGTAATCTTGTATAACACACGACATTTTTGTCGCAAATCCCATTTCGTGAATTTTGTGTCGCATGATTAAAAGAAGAGGCAATTTTCCTGGGAAAACGCACCCGATTATCCAAAATGCCCGGTGATTTCACGGGACAACACCACCCGTTTGAGGAGAAAGAACACGACCAACTCGAAGTCAACTCTCGTAATTGGGGCGTTATTACGGGTTCAAGTAAAATCAGAAGAGGATGGTCCGAGTGACATAGTGGCGTGACAATCCTGCGTGGATAATCGGCGGCTGAAGCCCGACCTTCAAGCCGCCTATCTAAATGATGCTGAGCGCAAGACTCGCTGCCGCCCCCAAAGGCTACTTTTTCAATTGCTCCGCGAGTTGCAACAGCTCTTTATCATCAGGACAAGCCTGTAATCCCTGTAGAATCGTTTGACGCGCAAATTCTTTTTCACCGATTTCCATTTGAGTTTGCGCCAACGCTCGATAGGCGGTTGCTGACTTGGGATTCGTAGCAACAGCCAACTGGATTACCTTCACGCCCACATTTTTGTCGCGACTATGGGCGAACAACCACATACCGGTTTCGAGGAGCCCAACTTCCTTTATCATCTCTAAATCATGACCTGTAGCTTCTTGCATCAGTTCTTTATGAAGCTTCGACGCAGCATCAAGCCCTTCACTATGCAAACATCGCAATAATCGATAGACAGCCCACTCACGCTCCTCGTCGTACTCCCTGCCGTTGAGAAAGGTGTACCCATTTTTCTGCTCAATCTTTCGTTCCGCTCTGAAGCCTTCCCAGTAGTCAAACTCGGCACTAACGGCTGAACGAAAAGCCGTCGCCTCTCCATTCAGTCTCTTTACCATATGCAACGCACCATCTATACCAGCAGATACACCGGCGGTTGTGATGACCTGCCCATGATCGATGAATCTCTTATCCCGCACGCACTTTGCCTTGGGCTCCAACCATTGCAAAATATCCCGATTACTGTGATGAGTGGCAACATCTAAGCCTTCCAGCACCCCCAGTTTCGCAAGTACCGATGCGCCGTTGCAAACTGAAAACAGAATGCACTTTCTAGCGTGTTGTTTGCTGATCCAGTCCATAAGGGACTTATTGCTCATGACCGAATCGACGTTACCGCCAGGAATAACCAAAATATCAGGTTCTGGAGCATCTGTTGGGTCGTATTTAGGGTTGATGGAAACAAAGTGCATGCTTTCGATTGGCTCTTTGCTCACCCCAACCGTAAACACCTCGAATAGACGATGATCGTTCGCATCTCTACAGGCCCCAAATACTTCCGCTGGCCCAGCAAAATCCAGTATTTCCACTCCCGAAAAAGCCAGGATTGCCACCTTCAGCTTCACGTCTTCTTTCGCTGGCTCTTGTGCCTTTAACAAGCCATCTATGCTAAGCATTGCCAATAGCACTCTGATAATCAGGGAGTTCATTTCTTAGTTTCCGAATCGGGATTTGATAATGAGAAGATTACTTTGCGACCGTGCGGAAAACTTTTTCCGCACGGTTGCTGCTGATAAAGGACATTCTTAACCATCGAGCCCCACAGTGCCTCAGGTTGCCGACGTTTTCGCCTGTAGTTTCAGATCACCTACATTTGTAACAGCACCACCTTCGATCGTTACGGAAGAGCCATTTCTGCCGGCTCGTCCCCCTAAGAAACCTGCCTTCTCATGCCAGACGATCATTCGACATTTTCCAACGGGAGCGTTTTTGATTTCGAAAGTACCATCCGCACCTGTTATTGCGAAATACGGATGATCGAACATGCGCATCCACATGCGCTCCCAAGGATGCGGAGGACAATTGATTTGTACGGTCGACTTTTCCATTTTGAGATTCTCAACCTTGATTTCGGTATTTGGGGGCATAGCTCGATTAAATGCATCATTTGCGAATCCGGTGAAGTTAAAGACATGCCCGACCGGACCTTGATTTCTCATCAAGATCCCTTGCTCTGGGCGCAATGCAATCGCGTGCGGAACATAACCAGTAGGGTCCTGATCGACGACGATGAGTTTTTGATCCGCAGGAATTTCTGCTAAACCGGGATGAACCGCAAATTTGGCTTTACTCTCCTCGGGAACCAACCACACGTAAACCCATTGCACGGATTTAGACTTGGAGTCGATAACCCAATCCTGATTCAGCACAGGCCCCATTGACTTGAACCATTTCAAATCGTCCGCACTTAGGCCCGCTTTATCCAGTTCGATTTCTTTAACTTCAGGCACGGCACCGTCGAATACAACTCGTCCTTTGACGCTCCCCCAATCCTTATCGCTATTGGAAGGATCACCGACGACGATGGGTTCGTTAGCCCTAGCCACTACTAGTCCATTCACAAAGACCCATCCAGTTACGGCACAAACATCCTGCATCAAACGTCTACGGGAAATCAACTCGGTTCATCTGATGATCAGACAATTTTACTTCAGACATAACAACTCACCGCTTTCTCGACTGCACCAAAGATACTTCCGTGATATCCCAATTCTGATATCACGCGAAAAACATCGATAAAAGAAAACCCAGCAATAGGATCAAACAACGGTCGTACTGGCGTACTTCCGGAGTCACGACTCTGGGCTTGGCGAAGAGTTCTGCGAGCGATGAAACAGAGAAAACAGCAAACAAAGTGTCAACGGCATACCATTTCAGGAATTCTCGCTGCCGTTAGATCACCCTCCAGAAAAAGTATCAGCTCGAATAGACTTTGTTGCAATAGTCGATAGAAATTCTGCCACAAATCGTTCCGCTCCCGACCATTGGAGACGTCCATATCCAGATAGATATTTGTACATGGCAAGTTGTCACACCCTTCCCCTTCAATCTTTTCAAAGTGAGCGACTCTGGTACAATCTGCAACGGAGGGTGATCTAACTGTCCGTTCTTGCGTCGGTAACGAAAGGTTGCCGGCAGATTTTGAAGAGACAGTGAACTCACAGCGAATTGGTCGGAAAGCTATTCTAAAGAGCATAGGAAAGCGAGTCATTTCTCTGGTGACTCTGCTGGCGTTCGTTGCTTGCCTATTCCCAATCGCCATTCCCCGCTTTCAACTCAAGAACTCGTCAACACCTTTTCCGTGTCAAACTTGCGCGTGCGGATGTCAAACTCCGGAACAATGCTGGACCCATTGCTGCTGCTTTACGCCCAAGCAAAGAGCCGTTTGGGCTCAAAAGAATGGTGTCACACCACCGAGCTACGCAATACTTGACGAGAACGCAAATCCCTCAGCCAGCGTCGTCAAAGCACGCAAATCATGCTGCGAACAGAAGGTAACAAACTGCAGTGAATGTGTCTTAAAAGAAAGTACTTGCGACACCAATTCGGCGAAAACTTCGCTTCATCGCAACTGCACGTTGTGCACCGTGAAAAAAGAAAAGCCGCAGAACAATTCGCTTGGCACGAAATCCCGATCGAAGTCTAGCGGTTATTTATTGGTTATGCTGGCCTTCAAGTGTAAGGGGCTAACACTGGGTTTCACTCTACTACCCGTTTTCGATCTTGCCTTGCCGATCAGTGCTCCCATGTTTCCATCATTCGTCGAGTTCCTAACGACGGCGAATATCTTCGAAGTGCGTGCCTATTATCCGGTACCCAGTCCGCCTCCAAAACTCTAACTGTCGCGTTCAAACAGTCTGTCAGAGTTTACCGGTATCACATTGAACCATCGGCGCTAACGGTCTATTCGTTTTTCGCCTACCGATTGCGGTTTGTGTATGCGCGCTCTTGCTCTCAAGTTAGATCACCCTCCAAACGATTTGGCGAAGGGGTGAGAGCGTGCAGTCATGAACCGCATTGGGGAAAGATGTTTCGTTCCCATTTTTCAATCATGCAACCCAATATGGAATACAGAACTCAGAAACTTATTTCGCCTTACCACTTTCGCTTAAGACAGGCCAACGGTTTTACGCTGGTAGAACTACTGGTGGTCATCGCCATCATTGGCATTCTGGTTGGCCTCTTGCTCCCAGCCGTGCAAGCAGCCCGCGAAGCTGCCAGACGCATGAGTTGCTCCAACAACTTGAGACAAATTGGCTTAGCCATGCACAACTACGAATCAACCTATCGTCAGTTGCCGACCATGTATGGCCTTAACACCGGCAATGCAGGAAACGTCTCCATCCAAGGAGCGCTGCTCCCATACATGGAACAGTCCAACCTTCAAAACCTAATCGACTATCGCCTTCCCATGCAAACCGGATGCTGTCCAGGTACCCTGAATGGCCCTTACATCATTCCGGCACAAACCATCGTTCCAACACTTCGATGTCCCTCCGATAATGGCCCCGATATTTTCGATGTGACTACGCTGAGCGGTCGCGGCCCAATCGACAAATATGCCGGAAATAATTACCACATGAATTTGGGGACAGGCGTTGGAACCAACTACGACTCCCGTCGGATGACAGACGGTATCGTGTGGACCAATTCGAAAGTTCGCTTTTCATCGGTCACCGATGGACTCAGCCAAACAGCCGCTTTCGCGGAATCGCTTCGTGGCCAAGCTGCCCAAAATGTTTCCATGCCAACCACACGCGCAGAACGCATGCGGACCATGGTCAGCGTAGCTTGTGTTTGGGCTAGTTCCGCCGCGCCTCCAACTGTCTCGGGGCTGGCCAATGGCTTTCAGGCTCCAGCGGACATAACGACCTACGAGGCATCACTTTTGGCCGTGTCACGTGGCTTCAACGGTCAGCGCGGAGCCGGTTGGATTAATGGTCGCGAGTATTGGACTTGCTACCATCATTATCTTCCTCCCAACTCTACTCTGCTGGATATGAACACCTGCGGTTACGGACTATTTGCATCTCGAAGCAATCATTCTGGGGGTGTGATGATGCTGCGATGCGATGGCAGCGCGGCCTTTGTGTCAGAAAACATTGATCTCATCACTTGGCGTGCTTACGGCACACGTTCTGGTGGCGAAGTTATCTCGGAAACAGAATGAAGTGGACCAAAATAAGGAAAATACTATGAAGACATCGTCCTTGGCATATTTGTATGCGGTTATGGCATTCATTAACGTGCTTTCGGCTTATACAGCCAACGCACACGACACTTGGGTAGAAACTGCTAGCCTCACAGTTCGACAAAATGAATGGCTGTATGTGGATCTACGACTCGGGAATCATGGCAATGAACATCGTGACTTTAAATTAGCCAGCAAGATTGCGCTCGCACCTTGTACGCTAACGTTGATTTCCCCAAATGGAAAGCAAGTAGATCTCAAGCCTCACCTAAAGGATCTTGGAAACGCGGAAAAAGAGGGCTACTGGAGTGCACGTGTCGTAGCGGAACAAACAGGCCTCTACCAGGTCTGGCACACTCTTGACACACTCCATGGTAAAGTTCGCGCAGTGAAATCCTCTAAAACGTTTTTTGTATCACAAGATAACAGCCCAGCCTCATTCGATGCTGCCTCGCAGCACACTATTGGTTCCGGCCTCGAGTTCATGCTCGAAACTCCCGTAAACCAACTCGCTGCCGGGAAACCGATTTCTCTGACGGTTCTTTGGAAAGGAAAACCCGCCCCCAATGTTCGCGTAGCGTTCGTTCCAAGAGGAGAAACACTTTCTCCCGGAGAGGATAAAACGTACGAACGGTTCTCCGACCCAAATGGTCGTGTCGAATTCACACCTCGCGAGGGCAACCTCGTCTTGGCTGTAGCTCATTTTGTTGCCGAAGACGAGAAAAATGAAAAGTACGAAAAAACTCACTACGGCGCAACATTAGTTCTTCCCGTTCCGCAAAACGGTCTCAATTAACCCAGTGCCGTCCACGCATCTGAGCGGCAAAGCGCGAACCGAATTCCAGGGCATAGCGTTCGTGCAAACGATGCTATGCCCGTTCTTTTCGTGCCATTTAACTCCACCTACTTCGAGGCTCGTATGAACCACAAAATTCAATGCCCTTACTGGCACCAAACGTACCCCAAGGCCATGTTCTTTTCATTGACGTTACTACTGATTGCAGCGGTATCTCCGCTCTCGGCTCACGACATCTGGATTGAAGCCCATTCGGCTGTTGTTCGTAAGGGAGAGCCCGTTCGACTTGAATGTAAAATGGGGAATTGTGAGGATGGTCGACCTAACTTTAAGACGGCAGGCCTCATTCCGCTCAAAGAACTGGAAACAATCGCTTATCTACCTACCGACAAGCAACTCGACCTACGTCCATTCCTAGCTGAAACAGCAACTAGTAAAGAAAACGGAAGTTGGCGAGCCTCGGTAGACATCGATTCGGCAGGTATCGCTTGGTTACTTCAACGTTCCGAACAAACATTGGAACATGGCAAGAGAGTGCGTGGAAAACTACTAGCTAAAACTCCCGTGATTATTTCCGAGTCGCTTGACCAAGTCTACGCAGCGTCTCCTCCAGTCGCGTTCTCCCAACCCTTCGAAATTGTACTCAATAGCAGTTTGCTTCCCTCCCTGGATTCTGTTGAGCCAATCGAAGTTAAAATTATCAAAAACAACACACCACTCTCTGGAGCAACAGTGACCTTTACGCCGCTCCCATTGGGCCGTATCGATACGCCGCAGCAAGTCGAACCGATTCAAAGTGATGTCGCTGGTAATGCATCCTACCACCCCAAAAATCCAGGGCTGATTTTAATTGCCTGCCATTACCTGGATGAACAAGAAAGAGGCAACGACTACGATGCCACTTATTATTCTGCTACGATGTGCCTTGAGGTAACACGTAAATCTCGTACCAATTCTCTTGCAAGTAAGAACACGGTCGAAAACCGCGATTCACCACTCTATGTTCGAATCAATGCAGAAACAGATTCTACAAATTGGCCAACCTTCCTTGGCACTAGAGAATGCCGCGATTCTGCGACAAATCTACCCTTAAACTGGACGACGACAGAGAACATCGCTTGGAAAGCGAATCTCACGGGACACGGTCAGTCGTCTCCCGTAATCTGGAACGACAAGATTTTTGTTACGTCGGTCGATGGTCCAAACAAAGACAATTTCCTTCTTTCTTCGCTTGACCTTGCAACTGGAAAATTGCTTTGGAAAGTCGAAATCAAAAACTCTCATCCGGTTCAGAACAGTGTTTATGTTAGCCGTGCTGCACCAACCCCCGTGGTCGATGCAAATCGAGTCATCGCATTTTTCGAAAGCGGTGATTGCGTGTCCGTCGATCACAGCGGAAACGTTCTTTGGAAGAAAGACCTGAGTCAAGAGTATGGTCCTTTTGTTGCAGAGTTTGGACTCGGTGCATCTCCCTGCCAGGACGATCAGAAGGTCTACCTACTAATCGAACACGACGCACCAGGAACCCTCGTAGCGTTAAGCAAATCTAAGGGTGAGTTGATCTGGAAAAAGGAACGGCCTGCTGGTCGTTCCTGGAGTTCGCCAGCCTACTTTACAATTGCTGACACACCCCAAATCGTAGTAAGTTCCAATGGAACCGTGACGGGCTATTCTGTATCAGACGGCCAAACCCTATGGGAAATCAAAGGTCTGGGCGGAAACACGGGCACTACTCCGATCGATGTCGGAAACGATCACTTTCTAATCGGCGCATCCGCCGGTCGCAGTGGTGAAAATGAACAAGCGGCCAAAAAATCCAATGGCCTCGTTCAAGTGTCGAAAAAAGACTCCGCATGGGAAGCAAAACTCGCTTGGGTCAATCCGCAACTCTCGCCGACTTGGGCTTCTCCTGTTATTCAAGACGGACTTGCCTACTGGGTCAATCGAGTAGGTGTCATAAGTTGTGTGGACTTGATAAATGGAGAGCTCGTCTATGCGGAAAGAAGCAAGCAATCTTGCTGGGCTACCCCAATTGTATGGAAGGATCGAATCTATTTTCTCGGTAAAGACGGTATGACGACGGTCATTCGCAGCGGACGCAAGTTTGAGATTCTGGCGACAAACGAGATAGTGGATCCCGAAACGTTTCCTCCAGAAACGACAACGCTCCCCGCAGAAAACTCCGCTCAACGACAACAATCTGCAGCTATGTTTAGCGGACCAACACTTTACGCGGGAGTGCCCGCAAACAACATGATACTGATACGTTTCGGAAATCAGTTGATCGCAATTCGAGAAGAACCAAAGTAACGACCGCAAATGCTCAGACCAACTTATGTCGGATTGCTGAGTCCACGGCTCGAACTTGCAGATTTGAGTGCGTCTAAACAAATTTGGGGCAGGTGCACAGCACCTACCCCAATTATTCTAAAACTCTCTTGATACCTATCGAGAATTAAAGCGAATCATCGTCCTGTTCCCGTTTTTCATCTTCTTCTTTTAGTCGCTCCAACATCGCTTGAATTTGAGCCTTGAGGATCGGATCGTCGGAGTCGGCCATCATTTGTTGCAACTGCTGCAGCATCATCGCCTTAGCAGGATTTCCAGCAGCATTTCCGGGAAAAGCGCCACCGAATCCACCGGCTGCTCCACCTGCATTTCCACCGGCCATCGCACCACCACCAGCAGCCCCACCAGCCATCGCTTGGGCGCCACCATTCTGGATCGATACCGATCCTGTTGGCCCAGAAGCATACTTTTTGTACCACCGGTAAGCTTCTGCAGAGTCTTTCTTTAATTGCTCCACATCTTCAGCCTTGAAGGTCTTGACCTTGTCTTCTTTCCCCTTCACTGGAGTTCGAATCGTAACCGTGATCCCGTCGACTTCATTTTCGACGATAGTCACATCGTTCTTCTTATCTTTGATGTGCGTTGTTTTGACGGGCAAACCATCCACTTCTTCAACGTTCTGCGTAACAGTAACGCCGTTGCCACTAGATGATCCGCTTGCCATCATCGAGCCGCCACTTCGCGAGCCACTTGAACGACTTCCTGTCGAGCCAGATCGATAACCGGGCGATTCATTTTGCGGCGGCTCGTCAGGGGTTCCCGACGATGCACTGGCCGAACCACCCACAATCACTCCACCTCCACCGAATCCGCCGCTTCGCCCCATGCCACCTCCAGCACCACCCGAACCTCCGCCGCCACGGAAGAATGTACCACCTTGCCCACCGCTCGAACCGAAACTAAATCCACCTCCGGAAGAGAATGCAGACGCCGATCCATTGCTACTCTTTTTCTCTTCTTTTTCTTTCTTCAAACTCCGAGGACTGTTGTCCAACTGAGCCGAACCAGTCGACTTGGGTTTATCCTCTTCCTGCCCAAAGGTAACAGGAACTGCGATCAACCCCATTGCCAACAATGCCATCCCCATCGACAAGTTCTGTCGCAGGCGAAAATTTTGCACATCCACTTTCATAAACCGAATCCTCTCAGATAACGCCTTAAATGATCCCGCCCATGCCATCGATAATGAAACCGCGCCGATCCCCCGATCGCGCCGATCATCCAACAATCTCACCAACAACTCCGCATATTCGACCAAACTCAGGCGGGCTCTCCGAATCGCTTCGTTATCACACGCCATTTCCATTGCTAAGTAATAACGCCGCGCCGCTATCCAGGCGGGGGGCCAAAAAAACAAAGCAATCGACACCACTGCAGTCACTATGTTCCACCACAAATCGCCTCTTCGATGATGAGCCAATTCGTGGGCAATCGCCATGCGACACCCTTCAGCACCGTAACGTTCTTCAAAGCCCTGCGGCAAAACTAACGTCGTTTTACCGGCAAACATCAACATCGGCCCAGACACGCCGGGCGACAAAATCACTCCACCCGGCTTCCGCACTCCTAGCTGCCTCGCAGTATTATTCACCATGTGCATCAAATCCAGCGATGCTTCTTGGCTTCCCTGAAACAGCAAAACAACCAATTGAATGTAGCGATAAACAAACAACAAACTCAGGATCCACACACCGGAAAGCCAGGCACCAAACAAGTACCAACCACCCATAGCCCAACCCCAATCTCGCCAACGTCGCCCTACCGACGCATTAGCGACATCAGTTCCTGTCCCCAAGTTCTTGATCACATTTCCACTAGCTTTAACTTGAAGGGAGTCACTCGTTGTTAAGCCCGCCGAAGCAGCTCCCTTGTCTGTCTCACCCAATCGAAATTCACTTGCTGCAATATCACCCCGACTAAAGCCCTTTGTTATCCAACTTGGAACGCTAACAGTTACCATCGCGGCTGCTGGTAAAAACAAAGCCACAATCGTTTTCAGATACACCGCCCGCCAGAGCCAAGAACGATGCACTGCGGCCAAGCGAATAGGCAACAACTCAACCAAACACACCAGCGAAGTTGCCACTGTAAAGGGCAACATCACCCGCCACACCAAGATTTCGAACCAATCAATCATGATCGCTTCTCCTTCTTCGTGTCGTCATCTTCCAATTGCTCTACCAACTTTTTAAGCTCGCTGATTTGATCAGCGCTCAGACGTTTTTCTTCCGTCAGATACGCGGCGAGCGGCAGGATCGATCCCCCCAACACGCCATGCACAAAATCGCCCACCATCCCACGCAAAACACTGGCTGCCGATTGCTTCGGCGAATAATGAAAAACGTTGTCAATCTTCTTCCGAGTCAAGAAGCCTTTCTTGGTCAAACGCTCCATCATCGTCAGAACGGTCGTGCGAGCTTGCCCAGTCTTACTGTGCCAATACTCAGCCACGTCCCGCACCGTAATCGGATGGTGTTCGTCGATGTACTGGAGCAACTCCAACTCGACGCGCCCTAACGTTTGACTTTTCTTAACCATCATCGCCTCAACCAACAAACCACAACTGCCTACATCTGTAGTCATACTATCGGTGCCTACAGTTGTAGTCAACACTTTTTTGCGTTTTTTCTCGAGATGGCCCTGCCCTCTGAGACGTCGCGTTGTCATTGCGGCAAGACCGCTACTTCGCCTTATTCCCGCTTCAAACCCAGGGCTTTCCAACAAAACGGCTCGCTTTCGGGCGCGAAATCCAGCGGACTTGGCTCGGAATTTCGCCGGAAATCGAAACGTTATTGGACCGTTTTTTCCGCTCACAGCCGATCACAAAAAATCAATACTGCCCTGCATAAAGCTATGGGCGGAATGCGAATCGTCTACTTTGAATCCTCCGATTCGTCAGCGTCCATTCGCCGATACTCGATGACTCGCGCTACGTTTTGCGTTTCATCAGCGGTGCAAACCCAGCCTGTCCGCATCCACTCTCCACCCATTTTCGTTTCTGTTTTTTCTTGGTCCCAATCGGTTATCTGATAGAGAGCCGTTTCCTGTAACCCGCGTGGAAAAAGCTGAATCTCTTTAGCGTCTTGATCCGCAACGCCTCGAAAAACTTGAATCAATCCCCTACCCTTCTCCGCATCATCGAACTGCCATGCAATCCACTCGCTTTTTTTTGGAGTCCAGGGTGTTAAAGGATAATAGTCTTTCGAAAACAACGCACGTATTTCCAGAAAACGCACAAGATGATCTCGTAATCGTCGCACGTCGTGCTCACTACCATAGGGAATAGCGAACGATGCGCAATATCCCATGCCACTTCGCAAAGAGATAGGATCTGTTCCCACCGCACCTAAACCATGTAATGGCAACCAAAAAGACAATCCATAAGTCATCGCTTGCATGTTGCGCGGCGAACTAACATCACCCCACGTACAATCACTCCTCCATAACAAAACACTTCGTCGCATCATTTCAAAATCAACTCGTCTCCCACCACTTGCGCAGTTATCGATCAGAAGTTGCGGATGACGAGCCTGTAATTCATCCAGGAACTCGTACAACCCAGTGATATACTCAACTTCTGATGAAACACCTTCGCCAAGCTCTTGAGCGTTGGACTCCTGAGTTTTCGAAGACAGTGGGTTTCCCCAGTAGTAGGCAGGATAAAGGTTGCAATCTTGGCGGTAGATCTCAACGCCGTAATCGGTGATTTGCTGCGAGACTCGTTCGAGCATCCACCGTCTTGCATCATCATTCCCTAAATCAAAGAGATGAAAGCCGTCCAATTCTTGATATCGCAACTCTTCTGGAGTCCCCTTGGGAACCATCAACCAATCGGGATGTTCTCTCATCAGTTCCGTATCGCGCATCACGCGTTCAGGTTCAAACCACAACAAAAAACGCTGATGATTTTGATGCGCAGCTTCCGCTACGGGACGCAGGCCGCGTGGAAACCGCTGAGTATCCGGTAGTGTATTTCCTTGCTTGGCAGGGAAACCTCCTTCGTTCCAACCTGCATCGAGCCAGTATGTATCCAAAGGCAACTTGATCTCACTAAGCCGCGTCGCAATCGAAATCAATTTCTCTTCCGATGTATCATTGAATCCCAACATTCCATGAACGCTGCCCGCTACAGGCATAAGCTCATCGCGCTCCAAATGCTGCGGTGAAAAATGCTCCAGCATCAAGCTTCGAAATTGATTGATTCCTCTGTCAAATGGCCCCGCATAACGCATCAGCAACATCGAAGGTAGCCTTACTTCCTGGTCTTTTCGCAACCGAAAATTCGCGTGTTGCAATCCAGCGTGAAACACAATCCGGCCTTCCGACTTCAATTCGAAAGTTGCTTCCCAATCACCCGACCAACCGATGGCTATGATGAAGCCCCCTTGGTCGTTACCGAGCTGAAAAAAGGGCATCACACCATCTGAGGAACGCCCCCCAAACGATTTCAATTGAATGAGTTTGCCAACCATCAAGCGTTCCATGTTGGGACGAAAGTCACTGGGCTGAGCGTGACTCCCTTCACTCCATCGCAATTCCAAATGCTCGCTCGCTGCGAACTCTATTTCCCATTGAGCGGACTCTAGTACGGCCTTGTCCGCGTAGACGGTATCAGTCGACGGCTTGAGTCGCACTTGCCATTCCAAAGCTTCAAAAGCAGGATAAGCTTGGCGAGTAAATCGCATCCCCTCCACATGCTCGTTGACGGGAACAAGCAGCGACTTCGAAATCGACTCAAATCCATCTTGCCAGCGAACACTCAGGAAGGCCTCGTTACCGTTGGCATAACCGTTCGAAACTACCCACGATAGGATGGCCCAAACGAAGAGGAACGAAATTCTATTGTGCATTGATAACTCTCTACCTAAGTCAGGCCATGGATCGAGACCATCGAAGTCTCGCTATATCCTTCGCAATTAGACGTAACCCGGAAGATGTTGAAAAGATGGAGGGAGGTATCGCATCATTGCGAACCCGCAGTCCATCCCGCAGGTCAGAAACATCGAAATAAGCCTACCTAAATTCTCGTGTGAGGGTCCGACAACCCAGGAAATATGGTTGGCCCAGCCATTGCGTTTCGGTTACAATATGGGTCCCTCCCCGTAATGGAATTTCCCTCATGCCCTTGCTTTCCACGCTCAACAATCCCATGAATACATTCGCTCCGGCCAAATGGCTGTTGAGCTTGCTGCTAGCTGTAACTGTGACAAATGAGAGTTTGGCTCAAGTACAGCCAGACGGAAATGGAGTTGCCTTTTTCGAAACCCACATTCGTCCCCTTTTCTTTCAACACTGTTATACGTGTCATGCGGATTCTCAAGACAAGCGCGAGGGAGGTCTAGTATTAGATTCCAAAGCAGGCTTGGAAATGGGGGGCCATCGTGGGGAATTCGTCGTACCACACGATGCTGGTGCGAGCCTGCTGTGGCAGGCTGTCCAATATCACGATGCCGAATTGCAAATGCCACCGGCGGCTCCGCTTCCTCCCGAGAGTCTCCATAAACTCCGACAGTGGATTGAGCTGGGAGCACCTCTTCCCAACGAAACGACACCATCGAGTCTAACTGCACCTTCGGATCCGGAAGCAGGCAAATCTCACTGGGCATTTCAGCCACTTTCAACCGTAGTCCCCATGCATAGCGAAAACGATCTTTCGGGATCAGCGATTGACGTGTTGGTCGACACGCTCCGTCAACAGAACCAACTCGCAACGGCACCACTCGCCGACCGCGCAACGCTTCTGCGGCGGCTTACACTCCTCTTGCACGGACTTATGCCAACTCCTAGCGAATTAGACCATTTTGTAAATGATCCAGCCCCTGACGCTTATTCGCGCTTGGTTGATCGCTTGCTCGCGTCGCCGAGATTTGGCGAACGCTGGGGACGACATTGGTTGGACTTAGCGCGATATGCAGATAGCAACGGATCGGATGAGAACTTTCTCTTTCGTGAAGCGTGGCGTTACCGCAATTGGGTATTGAACGCCCTAAATGAAGATATTCCGTTCGATCGATTTACCAAACTGCAAATTGCAGGTGACTTACTTCCGCACGACACCGTGGAACAGCGAGATCAACAACGCATCGCCACCGGCTTTCTCCTCTTAGGGCCGAAGGTTTTGCTCGGTAACGATCCAGAAAATCAAAAGATGGAAATAGCCGATGAACTGATCGATACGATTGGGCGAGTTTATCATGCACAGACTCTCGGATGCGCTCGTTGTCACAATCATAAATTTGATCCAGTCCCGACACGCGACTATTATGCCCTCGCCGGTATCTTCACTTCGACGCAAGTGATGGAACAACGTTTTATGCTCAATGAACAACGCGTCATGGAGCAGTTAATCGGACTGGGTGAAAATGGCATCGACCAAGATGACGCCTACGAAAAATACTGGCGTGAACGAAACCAACTGGGAATACGCAAAGACAAAGCTCGCGAAGCACTTGATGCACTCAACAAAGGTGATCAAGAAGCATTCAAAAAAATAGCCGAAGCGAATGTGGATGCTGTTGCATCGGAAGCAAACGACACCGCTCGAACGTTGGATGAACGCAAAGGAGCTCAGCAGAAACTAGCCGATGCATTGACAAAAGCATGGAATGAACCACCCGCTATCCCACAAAGGGCAATGGTTTCTTTGGATCGCCCACAACCGAGTGATGAAGCGATTCGCATCGCTGGTCAGTTCACACAAAAAGGGGAAACGATCCCCCGTGGTTTCCTCACGGTTCTTACCGATGCACAGCCTGATAATAAATCAGCGTTGCCCACCAGTGGCAGCGGAAGATTGGAACTTTCTCAATGGTTAACGGCAGGCAATCAGCGATCTGGCCAAACAACAGCCCGCGTCATTTCCAACCGAGTTTGGTATCATCTCATGGGGCGCGGCTTAGTTCGCACGGTCGATAACTTTGGCCGTACTGGGGAAACTCCTTCGAATCCTCCACTACTCGACTATCTCGCGCGGCGACTGATTGAGAAAGAATGGTCTCTCAAAGAGCTAATCCGCGAAATCGTCTTGAGTGACACCTTTCGTTTGAGTTCTGAACTGGATGCGGGTAACTATGCTGTCGATCCTGACAACGTTTTCTTATGGCGTTACAACCGACGCAAGATTGATCCTGAAGCCTTTCGCGATTCGACCTTACAACTCGCAGGGCAATTAGATCTCAACGTCTATTCGTCAACAGTTCATTACCTTGGCGATCAGGCTACGGCTGTTGGGCCCAACACGGTTCGCCGTCGCACCGATTTTCCATGTCGCTCCGTTTATCTCCCCGTTATTCGCAATGACCTTCCAGAGATTTTCGAAATCTTGGACTTTACCGACCCACAAGTGGCAACGGGAATGCGACGTCAAACGATCGTTCCAACGCAAGGTCTTTTCTTGCTCAATGACAATCAAGTGATGGATGCGGCAACGCAAATCGCGAAGAGGGCTTGCCAACAACCCGAACAATCCATCGAACAAAAAATGAGTTGGGCCTACAAGCACATTCTGGGTAATGGGCCATCGCAGGAAGAAAACTCGACGTTGGTACAAGCGTATCAATCGTTGTTAAATTCCCTCCCTGCGGATAAACCCGATCGCGAACTCCATGCGCTTTCGGTTGTGGTGCATGCGATATTGGCCTCTAGTCGCTTTCAATATTACGAGTGAAAACAATGGCGTGCTTTCAATTCGACCGAATTTCAACGCGACGAGATATGCTGCGTCGGAGTGGTGCTGGATTTGCGTCCCTTGCCTTTTCGGCCATGCTTGGCGGGACTTCTCAGACAACATTATTTGGAAGTGAAAGTCCACTCGCCGCCAAGCAGCCTCATTTCACACCTCGCGCCAAGCGAATTATTTTTCTCTTCATGTGGGGTGGGCCAAGCCATGTAGATTTATTTGACCCCAAGCCCGTTCTGAATGCCCATGCGGGCCAACCGCTAAATGGGAACACGGTTGGCCATCCGAGCCCCAATCTCGGCACGCTGATGGGAACTCCCTTCCGCTTTCGACAACATGGAGACGGTGGAATCTGGATCAGTGAGCTATTCCCGCACTTAGCCAAACATGCCGACCGTTTGTGTGTCGTGCGTTCCATGCACACTGAGGGGACAGCCCACGGCGAAGCGCTGCTGCGGTTGCACACGGGCCACAGCAACCTTGTTCGCCCCAGTGTTGGATCTTGGATCAGTTACGGTCTTGGTTCTGAAAGCGATGAACTTCCCGCATTCGTCACCATCTCCCCACCGCGCGGACATGGTGGTGTGCAGAACTATGGAAGTGCATTTTTGCCCGCAATACATCAAGGGACAGCGATCGGCTCTGCCGAAATTCCAATTTCCAAAGCCCGCGTATCACACATCGGCAACTCAAAACTTGATGCGCCAACGCAAAGCGAACAATTGAAACTGATTCAAGCTCTCAATCAAAGCCATTTGCAGTCGGCCAAAACAGATCGCGGAATTGAAGGGCTCATTGCGAATTATGAATTGGCGTTTCGAATGCAATCTGCCATTCCAGCCACCATGAATCTTGATTCGGAAACGGCGGAGACACATCGCCTTTACGGTATCAACGAAGATAAGACCGACAACTTTGGACGCCAATGTTTGTTGGCCCGTAAACTTGCGGAATCGGGTGTTCGCTACATTCAAGTTTCCACAGATTACACTTGGGATCATCATCAAAAGTTGCGTGATGGGATTGTGGGTGAGTGCAAACAGGTCGATAAACCAATCGCGGGATTACTGGAGGACCTCGCTCGTCGTGGGCTCTTGGAAGACACGCTAGTTGTATGGGGTTCGGAATTCGGTCGGACACCAACCGCAGAAAACAATGATGGACGTGGACATCACCCCCAAGCATTCACGATTTGGATGGCGGGTGGTGGGGTGAAAGGTGGACTGACGTATGGAGCAACCGACGATTTTGGATACAAACCCGTTGAGAACGGCGTTCACATGCATGATTTGCACGCCTCGCTTTTGTATGCCCTCGGTATGGATCACAAGCGTTTAACCTATCGTTACGCCGGACGCGATTTCCGCTTGACCGATATCTATGGCAATGTGGTTGAAGCTTTGTGGACCTGAGCCGAATGGCGTTTTGGCAAGTAATGAATAAACGCGACTGACTATCACTTTCCCCATTGAACACTATGAATCAACGAGCCACTTTTTGTTTAGTCTGCCTGATACTCACAGCTGGGATATCGCTTGCTCCGGCTTCTGGTCACGCTCAAGAATTTGTGCAAGACTCGAAACTTCCACGTGGCCTGGGGCTTGCTGCCGGATATGCACACGACGCAAAAATCGAGCAGCATCCTGCTGTGATTTTTGCGGACGATTTTGAGACAGGGGAAATCGCCAAACGGTGGGATGAACAAAATAACAATGAGGGAAAGCCTCTCAGCTTCACCGATTGTTCTGCAGATGGAGCGCCGATTGGGAAGCGATCCCTAAAGGTCACAGCCGATCTTGAGCAAAATCAAGGCGGTGGACTTACGCGGTGGTTCGAATCTACTGACAAACTCTTCATTCGATTTTACACAAAGTTTGATGAAGACTGCGACTTCGTTCATCACTTCTGTACCCTCAGAGCGAATCGGGCCTTAAGTGGCGGGGATCGCTGGAGCGGTTTTGGAGGTGCTGGCGCGTTACCTGATGGACAACGCCGTTTTTCAACCGCTATCGAGCCCTGGGGGAATTGGGGAAAGTTCACGCCACCTGGAAAATGGAATTTTTACAGCTATTGGCACGAAATGAAACCGAGCCCCGACAAAAAGTATTGGGGTAATAGCTTCTTACCTGAGTCGCAAGCGAACATCGAACGAGGGCGTTGGTATTGTGTCGAATTCATGCTCAAGCACAACACACCCTCTCAACCTGACGGGGAGCAAGCCTTTTGGATCGACGGTGCACTTCAAGGCCACTGGAAGGGATTTAACTGGCGCACCGATGCACAACTGCAAGCGAATGCTTTTACCCTGGAAAGCTACGTAACCGATCGCTGGACGAAGCAACGATTCAACATCGTTTACTTCGACAATGTAGTGATCGCGAGAGAGTATGTTGGTCCTGCGGGAAAATAGTTGCTGATCGAATTTCTTGCTTCGTTTCTCGAGTTACTTTTTCGCTGTCGCCTGTATGAAATCCGCGAGTCGCTGAACTTTCTCAACGAACTCGGCACTCGACACATAAACTTCGCCCACCTTAAACTTCGGCGAGCCCATCAACTTTTCCCCCGCATATGGATGACTCCAGATTCCATCACCATCGAGTGAAGCAATGACCTCCTTTACAACGTCCTCCGACGGCACTTTCGCTTTGCCCTTGTCAACCTGGCCAGTGAGTACGCCCTTGTACCGCTTCTCGATGGAATCAATTCGCGATGCACCTTTCCATCCATAATGGGTCGGAGCGTTGGAATCATCGTAAGTCAATTGATATTGCCGATCCCATATACAACGGTTTGTTGGTTTTCAATTCATAGAATCTCGCCATACGTCCATCTGCTAACTTACACTCGTTGCGGAAATACTCGACAGCCCTTGGAATCGGCTTCAAATAGTGCATTTCCATCGTAACTTCGGCGATCCGAATCAAAGACAACATAGCATCTTGCGACTCGACACTTGCAATAGCGGGTGGTTCAAATTTGCGAGCCCAGATCGGTTGCATTTGGTCGTTATATTGTTGGCACCACGCAGGTTGTGGCTCAGGCATTTGAGCTGCCAGAACAAAGTCACCTAACCTCTTAAGAGCCACGAGAAATCTTTCGTCGGCATAAACTTCGTGGGCCAATATCAAAACGTCAGCGACATCACCGACAAGACCGTCATTCAATGTTGGGTAGTCCCAATAGTTTTTGACTCTTCCTTCACTTTTCCAGTCGTAGTTGGGATAACGCGCCTTTGATTGTTCGATGAATCGCGACGGTCCGCGCCAGCCTTGCGGAAATCCGCCATTAGCGAACTGAGCCTGTAATAGAGCATCTAACGCGAACAACGTGCATTCATGGATTGCCGCATCTTTAAATTCAAGTGCTTTATCCAGCTCCATCAAGAAAAGCAACGCCGCTTGAGTTTGGTTGTCGTCTAGCGAGGATTGGTTCCACTCGCCACCGCTCCGTTTTCGATAATCTCCCATTCGTCCTTGTTCTGGCTTTTCGAAGTAGATAACTTGGGCCCAGCCTCCTGACTTCAGTTGACCTTGAACGAGCGCGTCTCCGCTTTCCGTCGCCCAGGTGAGATACTCTTCATCGCCTGTCGCTTTATAGGCTTGAAGAAATGCCGTTCCAATGGAAGGAGTGCCAGGCGGTTGAACGATGGCAGCCCTGATCAAGCGTTCGTTTTCACCCCACCGCGAGGTTCCATCTTTGGAGCTGAAATAAGGATAGCCACCATAGTCTGAAACATGCTCACGATAGAAACGGCAAGCGTCTTTAAGGGCTTTCTTGCCCTCTTCTTCCAGTTTCCCGTCTTGTTCCGTTGTGGTACGAATCTTCTCCTGGGCGGCGCATGTCCCAACGATTAAACTGAAATTGACCGCCATCAGAACGCAACAGATGTTGATCCGCCCAAAAAGAACGTTTGCTATGAGCCGTAACATCACTGACTCCAATCAGCGGGTTATGTTTACATGCCCCGCGATAAACCAAAAACAAATGCTAATTTGAAAGCTTGAAATCACGAGAGTCATTGTAACAACCCCATTTTGCATCGTCTTCCAAACTTCTTCTTGCAATAGACCTTTGTTCCATTATTCTTACAAAACCTATTCGGTTTGTTTTCGGATTAGTGCCTAACTCAACGGTTCAACGAATCGCTTACCTTGGCAGGAGTCGTGACCTATTAACGCGCTCAGTTACCTCGACTATCTGGTCATCATCGCCTACCTCGTTGTCACGGTGTTACTTGGCTATTTGATCGGCCGTCGTATCAAAACGGGTTCCGATTTTTTTCTGGCAGGTCGCCAACTTCCCTGGTGGGCTGTAGGAATGTCGTTGGTCGCCACAGATATTGGCGGCACAGATATTATTGGTGTCGGCGGTGCTGCTTACAAACATGGACTTGCCGTTGCCAATTTTGAATGGATTGGCTGCATTCCGGCGATGATCATTGGTGCCTTCTTCTTCGTCCCGTTCCTTTATCGCACTGGCATTTACACCATCCCTGAATACCTCGAACGTCGCTACAACCTCTCTGTCCGAACCATTATGGCCACTTGTTGGTTGGTGTTTATGGGCTGCAACATCGGAATCATGTTGTTGGCGTCAGCCAAAATGATGCAAAGCTTGTTCGGCTGGGAAATGTGGTTCTCGATCCTGCTGATGGCAAGTTTAGTCGGTTTCTACACCAGCTTTGGCGGATTGGCGGCGGTGGTATACACCGACGTCTTACAATGCGTCATTCTTATTGGCGGTTGCATTCTGTTGGTCGTTTTTGGTTTATGGCAACTCGGCGGAATCAGCGAATTTAAAACGCGTTTGCAAACGCGTTTTCAAGCCGAACAAACGCAAGCTAGAACTGCCAACGCGCTAGGTTCCGAATCTTCTGAAATTCATCGTCATACGACATCGAGCGGCGGAGAGCCTGACCCACATTTGGAACTCATCTTGCCCGTCGACACGCCAACACCCTTTCCCTGGCCTGGCATCTTGATGGGCCTCGCGCTCATTCTTAGCCCTGCTTATTGGATTGGAAACCAAGCGATCATCCAGCGATCATTGGGCTCCAAAAGTGAGTTCGAAGCCAAAGCTTCGTATGTTTGGGGCGCGCTGCTTAAGAATGTTATTCCCATCGTGATTGCCGTCCCAGGGCTCATCGCCATTGCACTCTTCCCCGATATCCAAGATGGCGATCAAGCGATCCCGACCCTGGTCACCCGCATTTTACCCTACGGTGTTCGCGGTATCTTCTTCGCTGCTTTTTTAGCCGCAATGATGTCCAGCGTTGATTCCTATCTCAATAGTGCGGCCACAAT